>Ga0213829_1002575_pt1 | contig 11720 bp, 12 predicted proteins | sample MC6MC0896MG_FD_180665 | JGI IMG/M metagenome (GOLD analysis project Ga0213829, IMG submission 180665) | Enriched soil aggregate microbial communities from Iowa State University, Ames, United States - MC6-MC0896-MG | ecosystem: Environmental > Terrestrial > Soil > Unclassified | place: USA: Iowa...
AGGTGTCGAACCAACTGCTGTTTCTTCATCAGGGGCTGGTTGAAGAGCAGGGCGGGCCTGAGATTCTGGATAACCCACGAAGCGAGCGCCTGCAGCAGTTTCTATCCAACGGGCTGAAGTGAAATGCCTTGGTTATGACGCGCAAAAGAACAAATTCACCTGGCACGATTAAGAATCAGGGGGGCTGGACTCGCTCCAGTCGCTTCGCGTGGCTGTAATCAATGCATCCCACTCATCAGGAGGGTTGCCCCGGCCCAACATCTTCTCGAACACGGTATAAGGATCGGATTTGCTGCCTGCCGACCTCAACGTGTGTTCGTCGTTGACCCATGCATAGACGATAACCCTGGACTTCGAGTCGTAGCGAAAAAACAGCCGAAACCGCCTACCGATCTTTGCCCGCCGCCAATGGCGATAAGCTGTTCCAAGCGTATTGCCTTGGCGGAACTCATCCCGTGCAGGATCGCTGGGCACGCCATCCATGATCAGATGACTCAAGGCTCGGAATAACTTGACGTTGGCATTGCTTTCAAAGCCTTGCGGGTCGTTCTGTTCAGCCCGGGCGACAGCCTCTTGCAGTTTGCGTAGCTGTACGATCACACCTTCATGGAACAACAGCGTCCAGCCATGTCGCTGCATCAAAGCGCGACCTCACCGTCAATCTCTTCATCCAGATTCACACTGTGGCCCGCGTTGGCGAGCATGGTCTGCGCCAGATCTTCTGGCAGTGCGGTGATGTTTCGTCCGCTTCGAATGTCAGCCTCCAGCAAAACCAGGAATGCGCCGATGGCAGGGTCTTCGTGGGGAGTGTCCACGCGACTGACCACCACTTCACCTGCGCGCACGTCAAATGCGATCTTGCCACCGGTATCCAGGCCCAGTAGCTGCCGAACGGATTTGGGAAGCGTTACCTGGCCCTTCGAGGTCAGCGTGGCGATTTCATGAATGGCAGGCATGAGGGTTCTCCCGAAAAAAGGAAGTCAGATTGTAAGGAATATTCCTTACTTGGTCAATCTGGTTGCTGTCGAGCTTCCAGTAACGGTGGCTGTTCTGCCCTACGACGCCTGGAGACTATCCGGATCCCCAAAAAACATTTTGACTGGGCTCTAGGGCGGTGGTTTCAGGTTGTAAAAAACTAGTGATGCCCCCATTTTTGCCCCCAATGAAACGGAAGGCCTGCGCGGCCCCGGGAAGACGCTCGGCCCAGGGCCTGATTACCCTGACCACCTACGGCGTTGGCATGCAGATCGGTTTCTGGGTCGCGGGCCATGTCTCTGATTACTACGCCACCCCTGCGGGTCACCAGTGGCAGAGCATCTGGTTGTTCCCGGCGTTCTTTTCCCTGGGTACGGACTCCCCTCTGTAAACGACCGCGCGGTCCGCTGACTGTCTGAAATGCGCAGAAGAATCCTTGGAATAGGCAGTGATGCCGACAAAACGGGCAAATGATCCCGGCAGGTGCGCCGCATACTGAAACCAGGATTCACCCGGGGTATCGACGGGTTTAACCAACGTCTATCCCATGGCAGCAATTTACAGATAGGACCCGATCATGCAGCAGGATAATAGAGGCACATCAGAAAACACATTCCAGGATCACCCTGGCTTCAGCCGCCGTAACGTTTTGATTGGCGGGGCGGTCGTTGGGGCCGGTTTGAGTGTTGCACCGCTGTCCTGGGCAGCCTCACCGGATAGCGCAAAAGGCGCTGGCGGCTCAGTGAGCGGAACGCGAGTTACAAACAAGCGCAAGCTTGGTTCGCTGGAAGTCTCGGAACTCGGTGTCGGGTGCATGAACATCAGCGCCAATTATGGGGCGCCTGCTGGCAAAGAGCAGGGCATCAAGGTCATCCGCACGGCCCATGAACAGGGCGTCACTTTTTTTGATACGGCCGAAGTGTATGGGCCGTATACCAATGAAGAATTGGTAGGTGAGGCGCTTTCCCCGTTTCGCAACGAGGTTGTCGTCGCGTCAAAATTCGGTTTCGACATGGATGCCGGCGGCGCACTCAATAGCCGCCCGGAACATATCAGGAAGGTGCTTGAGGGCTCGCTGAAGCGGCTGCGCACCGACCGTATCGATCTCTACTATCAACACCGAGTCGATCCAAACGTACCGATCGAGGATGTTGCGGGTACGATTCAGGACCTTATAAAAGAGGGCAAGGTGTTGCACTTCGGTCTCTCGGAGGCAAGTGCAAGCACCATTCGCCGAGCGCATGCCGTTCAGCGTGTGACTGCGGTCCAAACCGAATACTCCGTCATGGAGAGAAGCGTCGAGCACAACGGAGTACTTGATACCTGTGAACAACTGGGTATCGGTTTCGTGTGCTGGGGCCCGCTGGGCATGGGCTTTTTACCCGGCACACTGAATGCCAGTACACGGTTCGACGCCAACACCGATTTACGTTCCGGGTTTGAACGATTCACGCCTGAGAACCTGTCAGCAAACGAGCCGATCATTGCTTTGCTCAGGAAGTTCGCACAGGAAAAGCATGCCTCTCCTGCCCAGATATCGCTGGCGTGGTTGCTCGCGCAGAAGCCCTGGATCGTCCCGATTCCAGGCACGCGCAAGCTCGATCACCTTCAAGAGAACCTGGCATCCGTCAGCGTGAAGCTGACGGCCGCCGAACTGGTGGAAATGGATGCAGCTCTGGCAAAGCTAAAAGTGCACGGTGGTCGAATGAGCCCAATGCATATGCGTGCCGTCGACGTCACCCAGTGACCGTCAGAATATGAAAGCCGCTGAAGGCGTCCGGTAGCGATTTTCCTCCAGCCGACGCGTTTTGGCGCGGGGTAGAGAAGGGCGTCATTGATCAACCCATTCGTATCAGGTACTCAAATGAATCAGGTTACGCGTAAGGTGTTCGAACCGTTTGTGTTCGAAAACGGAATCGAGTTGCGCAATCGTGTGGCGATGGCCCCCATGACAACGTGGGCCGGCAACGCGGACGGTACTGTTTCCGACGAGGAAATTGCTTATTACCAGCGTCGGGTAAACGGTGTCGGTCTGGTGATCACCGGTTGCACGCACGTGCTCGCCAACGGTATTGGATTCACCGACGAATTTGCAGCGTTCGACGATACATTCGTTCCTAGTCTCAAGCGATTGGCCAAGTCCGCGAAGAGCGGTGGTGCAACGGCAGTGCTGCAGTTGTTCCACGCAGGTAACAAGGCCGTTTCGGAGTTGGTGCCGGACGTTGTCAGCGCCAGTGCAGTGAGTATTGACGCAGGACCGTTCAGCGTTTCCGCTACCCCGCGCGCAATGACCAAGGAAGAAATCCACGACGTTATCCAGGCGTTTGGTAAGGCGACGCGTCGTGCCATCGAGGCAGGATTTGATGGTATAGAACTGCATGGCGCCCATGGATTTCTGATTCAGAACTTCTTTTCTCCAAAGTTCAATCAGCGCGATGACGAGTGGGGCGGCTCACTCGAGAACCGTCTGCGTTTTCCATTGGCGGTTGTTCAGGAGGTTCATCGAGTGATCAAGGCACACGCTGATCGACCGTTCCTGTTCGGCTATCGCTTTTCGCCAGATGAATCTGGCGAAAATGGATTGCGCCTCGACGACACCTGCGTGCTTGTCGATGGACTGATCGAAAGCGGTATCGACTATCTCCACGTCTCCTTGGGAAGCGTGCTGGAAACGGTGCCTGTCGACGGACAGGGCGACCAGACCACGGCGAAGGTGATTCTGGATCATGTCGACGGACGCATTCCAGTGATTGCCGCCGGGCAAATCAAGACGCCCCACCAAGCCGAGGAAGCGCTTGAACTCGGCCTGTCGCTCGTCGCGGTTGGACAGGGCCTTGTCATAAATCCTGACTGGGTGGAACTGGCAGAAAAAGGCCACGACGATCAGATTCAAACGGCGCTGAACCCGGCACGCGTTTCGCAGATCGCAATTCCGCCAAAACTGTGGGGCGTAATCGAGGCCACCACGGGTTGGTTCAAGCTCCAGGGCGCACCGTAACGTAGATTTGGCCGTGGTGCGCAGCTGCGAACCTCAGTCAGCGTGCCTCTGCCACATGGGCTCTAGGCTCATTTCTGACACCAGCCCCACCCTGAGAAAGGCAATCCCGCCGCTCCTCAATCTCCCGTATTTGAGATCGCTTGAATCTAGCAAAGATGCCACTCGATCGAGCAAACACAACCGCTCTGCATTTCACATACTCCCAAGGTGCCTCAAGACCTGCCTGCGCTGTAGGCCGGTGGCGGGTGTTTCTGTGGAAAGTCGAACATACAGGCGAGTAGCGATATGCAAAACAACAGCATCCGGTTTGCGTGCAATGGCTGCGGGATCTGCTGCAAGGGGCGGTTGGTTCCACTGACGTTGAACGAGACAAGGCAGTGGCTGGAAAGAGGGCATGAGGTCGCGATCATACTGGAGGCGTTTGAGCAATCCATCTGGACTGCTGGGCCGCAACAGTTTGCCCACGCCGCAGGACGCGCAGTCGAGGTGCCTTGCGGTAATTCCCATGTGCGGGCCGTTGCAGTGTTTGCGGGCAATGCGCTGGTGCAATGTCAAAGCCTCGGTGATGACGGTCGTTGCGGTATCTACGAAGAGCGGCCGCTGGTGTGCCGTATATACCCGGCGGAAATCAATCCGTTCATTGCCCTTGATCCGGAAAACAAGATTTGCCCGCCCGAAGTCTGGGAGGAGGGTGAAGTGTTGTTTACAGATCGGATCGTTGATCCGGTTCTTGCTGATCAGATTGAACGCTCCCGCCAGGCTGACAGAGAGGATGCGCAGGCAAAAATTGCGCTGTGTGAAACCTTGGGGCTGAACGTGGCTGCATGGAAAGGAAATGCGCTGGCGGTGTACTTGCCAGATCGCCAGCAGCTCGCCGAGGCGATTGCCCGCTACGATGCTGGAAAAGTGGGACCTGCTCGTTCCAACTGGAAGGTCCGCGTCGATGCTCCGGCGTTGCGCCAGCAGCTTCACCAGGTGGGCTTGGCGTTTGATGACCAACTGCCAACTGACTACATTTTTCATGCGCTGTAGGTACCAGCCGTTCTGATTGATTCGGGCAGCTTTCATTTCTGAAATATATTGAAATATCTAGGTCTGCGGGGTTGATGCTGCTTGATAAGCGTTGAATCAAGCAATCAATCGCGTTGATCGGGCAAGAAGTGAGGCTCGTTGGCGCAGCATACTGAGGTCATGGAGCTCGATCTGTTTCACATGGCGTGCCAACCGTCGGCCAAAGCGCTGCTCTTCAGCTCCTTCAATGTCGTCGCGCAGGTGCAAGCGCAGCGCTTGTCGACGTGAGCAACACGAATGATTTTCAGGGGGGGGCTGTGTTCATTGCCTTCAGTATTGCCGGGCTTAACGCGTGACAATGATGTTCGGGATGCACAAATGGGTAGATGTATTGCCGAGCGAGCGGGCCGCGCTGCGCCTGGGGTTCGCCTTTCATTTTTGCGTGCTTGCCAGCTATATTTCCCAAGGCGGATGCCACGCAGCGACGGCTATTGTCGCCTTGACTCATGATCCTCGACTTGACGACCTGACCTTGCTCGAAGCCGTTAGGGCACCCGCATTTTATATCGGCGCCATGGGCTCCCGGCGCACCAGTGAAAAGCGCATGGAAAGGGTCAGACGAATCGGCGGGCTGGACGACGATGCGCTTGATCGCATCCATGCGCCGATCGGACTCAAACTGGGAAGCAAGACCCCGGCAGAGATCGCACTTGCGGACATGGCCGACATTGTTCGGGTGAGTAACGGCGTGAGCCGTGCCCATCTCTAAGTCTGGTTTTTTTGGGATTTGAATGTGAATAGCGATGTGTCAAACGACCAAGTCATGACTGACATCACGCGTCTCGCTAAATCGGTCAGCCAGTTGGTTCCTTGCGATGGTGACCGCATTACCGACATTCCCGGTCTGAGCCTGCATCGGCGTAAAGCCGTTACGGCGCCCATGCATTGTATCTACGGCCTGGGAATTGGCGTGACCTTGCAAGGCGGCAAGCAGGTGATCGTCGGCAGTGAAGTCCTCTCCTATACACCCGGCGAGTCGATGGTGACCAGTGTCGATCTCCCGGTCACTTCCCATGTCACTCAAGCCAGCGTGCTCAAGCCATTCCTCGGCATGATGCTGGCACTCGACAGCACCACCGTGATGCAGGTCGCCGAGCGCATGGGGTTATCGCAGCGTATGCGAGATGACGCGTTTCGTCCCGTGACCGTACAGCCTTTGGATGTGGGGGTGCTGGATGCGCTGAGGCGCTTGGTGGACCTGCTCAAAGAGCCCCACTGGATTGAGCCCCTCGCTCCGCTGATCAAGGAAGAGATCATTGCCCGGCTGTTAAACGGAACCCATGGCCCGCAGCTGCTGCATGTGATTGCTGCCGGTTCACCGAGCCAGCAAATTGCCAAGACATTAGCCTGGCTCAAAGTGAATTTCCGCCAGACATTGCGTATGGATGATCTGGCGGCACAAGCGCACATGAGTCCTTCCACGTTTCGCCAACACTTTCGGGCCGTGACCGGGATGAGCCCGCTGCAGTATCAGAAACAATTACGGCTACAGGCGGCTCGCCAGTTGATGCTCAGCCAAAATATCGATGCAAGCAGTGCGGGCGGGCTGGTGGGGTATGAAAGCTCATCGCAGTTCAGTCGCGAATACCGTCGCCTGTTCGGAGAACCACCTCAGCGCGACATCAAGCGGATTCGCCTGTGACGGAATCAGTGGCGTGTGAGAGGAGCCTCTAACCAGGACGTTTGCAGCGTCCTGTTCGGCTCCCTCGCACGTATCCACTGGCAGGCACATAACCCCCCTCATTTCTCCCGGCCAACGCCCCCACCTCGAACCGCTGGGTGACGTTGACGGGGTCTGGCTTCGCTTCGTCGATTTATGCCAGCTTGAAAGGCAGTTCGCGTATTGGCTTACCCGTCAGACTGGCAATGGCGTTTGCAAAAGCGGGGGCCAGTGCCGGCAAGCCAGGCTCGCCCATGCCGGTGGGCGGTTCGGCGCTTGGCACTATATGGACCGCGAACTCGGGCATGTCGGTGATGCGCGGAACGCTGAAGTCTGCAAAGTTGCTTTGCTGCACGACGCCGTCTTTCAAGGTGATGGCATTGCCTGGCAAACACATCGACAAGCCCATCAGCGCCGCGCCTTGCACTTGGGCCTCAACGCTGCGTGGGTTGACGACCAGGTTGCAATGGACACCGGCGGTCACGTGGTGCAGTACCGGGCGACCGTTCTGCACTGAGGCTTCCACCACATAAGCCACTACCGAACTGAAACACTCATGGACCGCAACGCCCCAGGCGTGTCCGGCAGGCAGTTGACGTTTGCCATACCCGCTCTTGTCCACCGCTAATTGCAGCGCTTCGCGATGGCGCGGGCTTTGCTCGCCAAACAGCTTCATTCGGTATGCCACCGGGTCTTGCTTCGTCGTTCGCGCAATCTCGTCGAGCAATGTCTCCATCACAAAGGCCGTGTGGGTAGAGCCCACGCTGCGCCACCACAGCACGGGTACGTTGAGCTTGGGATGGTGGACTGTCAGCCGCATCGGTAGGGGATAGGGGTCACGCATGCCTTCTGTCGCCGTCGGGTCAATGCCGTTCTTAATCTGTCCTCCAAACATCGTGTCGGTAAGGATCGATTGCCCGATCAAGACATGGTCCCACGCCACCACCGTGCCGCTGTCGTCAAAGCCTATACGCGCGCGATGCAGGTGCATGGGGCGGTAATAGCCGCCCTTGATATCGTCTTCGCGGCTCCAGAGAGTCCGTATGGGAACATTCAGCCCAACTGACCGTGCGGCTTTAGCGACTTCACACGCCTGCACGATGAAATCACTGGTGGGCACGCCACGCCGGCCAAAACCACCGCCGGCCGTTTGCACGTTGATTTGAATGTGCTCGGGTTTCAGATTCAGTACCTTGGCCGCTGCGGCACTGTCACCCCCCGGAAACTGAGTGCCAACCCACAGTTGTGCGCCCTTATCGGAAATCTGCACGGTGCAGTTCAGCGGTTCCATGGGCGCATGAGCCAGGTAGGGAAATACGAACTCTGCCTCCAATTGATGCTTGGCTGTAGCAAGCGGTGCCATGTCGGCGTCAAAGTGGACCAAGCCCGGTTGCCCCGCTAACGCCCGGTACTGGATCAGTTGCTGTTCGCTGTCTACCTTCTCGACGGTGGCCAGGTCCCATTGCAGCTTCAATGCGTCGCGTCCAAGCTTCGCCTGCCAGTAGCCATCGGCAATCACCGCGACACCTTCGGCGCCGCCGTCCAGAGGTATTCGCAACGCGGCTTTTACCCCCTTGATTGCGCGTGCGGCGCTGTCATCCAGGGAGGCGATTTTTGCACCGAACACCGGTGGGCGCGCAACGACGGCAGTGAGCTGTCCGGGCAAGTGCATGTCGATGCCGAAATCCTGCAGGCCACTGCTCTTGGCCTTGGCATCGATGCGCGTAGTGGCCTGGCCAATGATGCGGAAATCCCTGGGATCCTTGAGCGTGACCTTGTCGGGCACGGGCAACGCCATCGCAGCCTCTGCCAGTTCCCCGTAACTCGCTTTAAGGCCTGCCGGGCCAAGCACCATGCCCGCTTGAGTGCTAAGGCGCGTGACCTCCACGTTCCAGCGTGCGGCCGCTGCCGCGAGCAGCATGGCCCGAGCGCGCGCACCCAGTTCGCGGTACTGGGTATAGCTGTTTTTGATCGAATTGGAGCCGCCGGTGAGGTGCATGCCGAAGACCGGGTCCTGGTAGGCCGTGTTGTTATTGCCGTTGCGGCTACGCACGAGACTCCAGTCGGCATCGAGTTCCTCAGCGAGAATCATCGGCAGTCCGGTCTGAACGCCCTGACCGAACTCCAGCCGGTTGATCGTTACAGTGACCTGTCCGCTGGAGTCGATCTGCACGAATGCAGAGGGTTGCTGACTCGGTTTGAGCAGCGCAGCGTCACCGCCAGCGGCTTCCTGCGCCAGCGCCAAGTGCGGAAAGGCACCCAGAGCCAGGCCGCCAATCCCGACGATTTTGAGGAAACTGCGGCGTGGAAGTGTGAAGGCACCGTCGGCTTGGTCGCGTTCGAGTAGGTGTTGCAGGGAACGCGGAAGCTCTTGGGAAAAGATGTCGTTCAGCATGGTGAGCTCCGGTCAGGCAAGGACTTTAGCGGCATCCGCCACCGCCGCGCGAATACGGGCGTAGGTACCGCAGCGGCAAATATTGCCGGCCATGGCTGAATCGATCTCGGCAGCGGTGGGTTGCTTGCCTTTGGGTTGGACTTTTAGAAAAGCCGTCGCGCTCATGATTTGACCGCTCTGACAGTAGCCACATTGCGCCACGTCGTGCTTGACCCAAGCCTCATGCACGGCCGCACCGACCGGGTCGCTGCCATTTGTCGCCGCTTCGATGGTGGTGATCTTGCGACCCTCGGCCGCTGCTATTGGCGTCACACAGGATCGAATGGCCTGACCATCCAGATGAACAGTGCAGGCGCCGCACAGCGCCGCGCCGCAGCCAAACTTAGTGCCGGTCATCCCCAAGGTGTCACGCAGGGTCCAGAGAATGGGGGTGCTGGGATCTACGTCAACCGTGTATTCACGGCCATTGATGGTGAGGACGCTCATGATAGGACAGCTCTCCGGAATGTGTGAGCAGCAGCTTGCTCTTAATAACGGCTAACTATAGAGCTGTGCCTGCGGGCCTGATTGCACAATCCGAGCAAATAATTGCCCAATCATTGACCTTGCTGTGCGCTGAGTTGCACCGGGTCGGTTTCGATAAGCGTTCTGGACACGATCATCGACTTTGTCGTATTCACGTATTTCTGAAAATGGGCAGATGCGATGTGGCTTTTGTAGGCCGCTTCGTTTGCATAGATTTCGAAGAAGTGAAGGCGGTTCGGGTGGTCCTTTTCCGCCACCGAATAAATCGCGAGCACGCCTGGCTCAAGGCGAACAGAGTCAGCTATTTCCTCCTTGACCGCCGTTTGGTAAGCCGCCAATTGAGCAGGGTCTATCACGAGTTGTGCAATCCGCACGACTTTTTCGGTCGGCTCCGCGGCCAACACCGAACCTACCCAAATGCATCCAACTACAACAGCTATACGCAGGATCGACATGTACATTTATTCCAGATAGCTACTAATGTGGCATTCTCGGGACGTTGAGCAAGCCCTGGGGGCATCCTTTTCAAACCATCCAATGCATGCCCTCAGATGTGCCCCCAATGTAGCAATCCACTGGAAGTGAATGGAGCTCCATGGTTTGTGGAAAGGCAGAAATGATCAGCCGAACAGCCTGCCAGACGACGCCTAAAGACTCTCAGGGTCGCCAAAAAACATCTGAATCCGCGACCGCAACCACCGCTCCCCCGGATCATTGTCCTGGGACCCGCGCCAGGCCATGTGCAACTCAAAACTGCGCACCGGCAACGGCGGATCTTCAGCCCGCACACCGCCCGCCGCCGTCAACGCCTCAGCCGTGTAATCCGGCACGGTGGCGACAATATCGGTGCCGCTGAGCAGTGTGCTCAGCCCGTTGAACTGCGGTACCGCGAGCACCACATGGCGTTTACGCCCGAGCTTTTCCAGTTCTTCATCGATAAAGCCGCTCAGGTCGCCGGCAAACGACACCAGCGCGTGGGGCCGTGCGCAGAAATCATCCAGGCTCAAGGGCCCCGGCACGGTGTCGGCGCGCAGCAGCTTGGGCATGCTCCGGCGCAGCACTTTGCGCTTGGCGTTGGCCGGCAGGTCGGCGGTGTAGCTGACGCCGATGGAAATCTCACCTGAGGCCAGCAGGCTCGGCATCAGGATGTAGTTGGCCCGGCGCACCACCAGCACGATCCCCGGTGATTCGGCGCGCAGGCGCTTGAGCAGCATCGGCAGCAGGGCGAATTCAACGTCATCCGACAGGCCGATGCGGAACACCGCCGTGCTGGTGGCCGGGTCGAATTCCGCCGCGCGACTGACTGCAGTGGAAATCGAATCGAGTGCCGGGGAGAGCAAGGCGAAGATTTCCACGGCGCGAGCGGAGGGCTCCATGCTGCGGCCCGTGCGCACGAACAATGGATCATCGAACAGCCCGCGCAGGCGCGAGAGCGCCGCACTGATGGCCGGCTGGCCGAGGAACAGTTTCTCCGCAGCGCGGGTCACACTGCGTTCGTGCATCAATGTTTCGAATACGATCAACAGGTTCAGGTCGACACGACGCAGGTCATTACGATTCATCTGGAGTCCTGGTAGAGTCCGGGCTTGACGGGAGCGGCCATTTAAGAACAATGACCGGCATGAATCTTACGGGGAAAGGCTGCTACTCTGCACCGAATAATTCAGTTTCGCTGGAACGGAGCCGGCAGCCGTTGATCCTTTCGATCGTGCGGAATCAATGACAGGCATGTCGACTATTAATAGCCACTGATGGTCTTGGGTCCAAAGCCCGGATAGAGTTCAGGGCATTAGAGGTTTCTTTGACGAGGTTTGCGATGTCACGCACGATCCGTTTTCACAAGTTTGGTCCAGCCGAGGTGCTCAAATGCGAAGAGCATGCGGCCGCTCTCCCTGCACCGGGCGAAGTGCAGGTGCGCGTCGAGGCGATTGGCATCAGCTGGTACGACATTCTCTGGCGCCAGAACCTGGCCTCGTCTCACGCTCGTCTGCCTTCAGGCCTTGGCCATGAAATGTCCGGCGTCGTGACGGCGGTCGGCGAGGGCGTCGATGATCTGGCAATCGGCGACAAAGTCGCCAGCTTCCCGGCTGCAAGCC
>Ga0213829_1002577_pt1 | contig 11708 bp, 12 predicted proteins | sample MC6MC0896MG_FD_180665 | JGI IMG/M metagenome (GOLD analysis project Ga0213829, IMG submission 180665) | Enriched soil aggregate microbial communities from Iowa State University, Ames, United States - MC6-MC0896-MG | ecosystem: Environmental > Terrestrial > Soil > Unclassified | place: USA: Iowa...
CTCCTGCATCCCGCAGCGATCCGGCAGCACCACGCCCATCCGGCTATTCGCCGACGCGAACGGCGCCCTCACCGTCCTTCAGTGAATTACCGGGGCTGGTCTGCCAGAACCTCTGGCGCGGGTATCAACAACAAGCCGAAGCCATCGTGGCGCCGGGCGGCGTACTGATTGCCGATCCCAAGGCGAGGAATCGTGCAATTAATGCCGCTTACGCGCAGTTGTGGCTGGAAGATCGGCGTTTTCAATGGGCGGGACTTGCGGCTTTCGCCTCCAAGCAGGTTGGGTGTGGCCTGCTGCATGCCGCCAATTCGATCGACAAGATGCAGGCGGAATATGAAGCGGCACAACGTTTGAAGAACAGCGCCAGGAAAGGCTTCTTTGGCTTGCTCGGCCCCAGTGAGCGTGAACGGCAGGCGAAACTGCGGGAGTTCGAGCAGGCGCAGCGCGACTACGAGCAAGCCGACCGCAATAATCCGGTGCCGGGTAGTGGCATCGGAGGCGGTGACGACGCACTGCCGTACGCACAGCGGATGTACAAGTTCGTGTACGAGATGCTGGCCATGGGTAATACCACACTGTTTCTGGATGTGTTTGCGCTGCATGCTTTCTACAAGGAGCGAGGGTTGTGGTCGCTCGAAACCTGCCTGGAGGCACGCCAAAATATTTATGGACATGATGAGCATCCGGTCCTGTGGCCGGTCGCGCAGGAAACGCTGAAATTTGGAACTGATTACAAGGAAATCCTGCGAGCTTTCAAGGCTATTGAGGACGGCAAGATTGCTGAAAGTGTTGAGCACCTTGCTTTGCACGAACAGCGCAACATTCTGCAACCGGTGATGTATAGCGACCAAGGACTGGTATGGCTGCTGCGTAGCAACCATGTTTCCTACATCACCGGCGTCCCGTCCGGCGCCGCTGAGGCTATCGAACTAACCTTGGCCAGCCAGTGCCGCCCAGTCGATGATGGACGCACCATTGGCTTCAGCAATGATCGCCGCGCGAATTTGGCCGATATCCAGCAACGCATGCTTTTCGTGCTCAAGGCCGCAACTCAGTTTGATGACCTGCTACGGGGCCCCGATCGCAAGCTGATCGAAAAGTCGATTAAGGACATTGCCGCAGGCCGGGGCGTGCGATGAGCCTGCGCTTACGTGTGGACTGGCGACGGGGCCTGGCACTGGCAGTCGTTGCCGTTATTGCACTCACGGCGATTCAATCGTTCTCGGATGATCCGGAAATTGCACTGATAATTGGTGAACCTTGGGAGCACATGCGCCAGCGCTCCAGCGCGGCCATTGATCCAGCGATTCCCGGGCATTTTTGGGGGAGAATACCAGGGTCGGATGCTCGCCTTCGTTTTTTAGATCCCGAATACGGATTCGTGACACCACTGGCCCGCTTTTTCTCTGTCAGTTTCAATAGCGATGAGTCTGTAAGCAGTGTTCGGATGTCTCCCCAAATCGAGCCGCTGTTGCTCGACGACACGCTCAAGGTCGTCCTGGATTTGCAGAAGCAATGGCGCCAAGGCGGATGGACGCCAATCCGGCTCCAGGACTTTCCATCGTTCGCTGACACACCGCCATGGCGTGCCCGCTTACGAGACGTAAACAAAGGCGGTTCGACTTACTGGCGCGCGGAGGACAAATTCCAAGTGATGCTGGTGGTGAATCGCTTCAGGGACGTTAAACGTCCTACCGAGGAACGCTATCTCATCACCTTGCAGCTGGCTTCGCCATGGGGAAGACCATGACAGCGATCATTTGATGACGAACACACCCCCGACATCTCCTCCGTCAACTAAACGTGCTCCCCCAAGAACCCACCTACACTGAAAAATCGCTTGGGCCGAAACTCGCCCTTACATTTTTCCCCGAGACCCAACCAACGTGCCCAGCATCTACCAAATCAAACCAGCGTTCCAAAACCTCCTGCGACCGCTGGTGCAACGACTGTTCAACAAGGGCACCACCGCCAATCAGATCACCCTGATTGCAGGCATCGGCTCGGTGCTGGTGGGCGCGGTGATCGCCGGTTTCGTGCAGCACCCAGGCGTGTTTTTGCTGGTGCCGGCATGGATGATCCTGCGCATGGCGCTCAATGCCATCGATGGCATGCTCGCCCGGGAGTTCAACCAGCAGTCGCACCTGGGGGCCTATCTCAATGAACTGTGCGATATTGCCGCCGACTGTGCCCTGATACTGCCGTTTGCCCTGTTGCCGGACGTCAGCCTGTGGCTGGTCCTGCTGGTCGCCCTGCTCGCATTATTCAGCGAATACAGTGGCGTGCTGGGGCCCATGGTTGGCGCCTCGCGACGCTACGACGGGCCCATGGGCAAAAGTGATCGGGCGTTTGTGCTGGGGGTCGTCGCGGTGGCTATCGCACTGGGCTGGATCAGCGCGTTCTGGATCAACGCCGTATTCGCGATCATCGCCCTGTTGTTGGTTTACACGCTGATCAACAGGGTCCGCCAGGGCCTCAAGGAAGTACAGGTAGACACCCCTTCAGCATAAGGACAGTGCAATGCGCGAAGCTCGACATCAGACGTTCACCACCCATGACGGCGTGGAATTGTTTTACCGCTACTGGCCTGGCACCACGGCCCCGGGCGAAGCACGACAGGCCGTGCTGTTGTTTCACCGCGGCCATGAGCACTCCGGGCGCATTGCCCACCTGGTGGATGAACTGAATCTGCCTGACCATGACTTCTTTGCCTGGGACGCCCGGGGGCATGGTCTCTCGCCCGGTGCCCGTGGCGACAGCCCGGGTTTCGCCACCAGCGTGCGTGACGTGCAGACTTTCTGCGATCACCTGGGCGCGGCCTACGGTATCGACGAAGAACATATCGCCGTGATCGCCCAGAGCGTCGGTGCAGTGATCGTGGCCACCTGGGTCCACGATTACGCGCCACGCATACGCGCCCTGGTGCTGGCGTCACCGGCGTTCAAGGTCAAGCTCTACGTACCCTTCGCGCGTCAGGGGCTGGCGCTGATGCGCCGCTGGCGAGGCAACTTTTTCGTCAACAGCTACGTTAAAGCGCGGTTTCTCAGCCATGACCCGCAACGGGTCGCCAGCTACGACGACGATCCGCTGATCACCAAGGCGATTTCGGTCAATGTCCTGCTCGGCCTTTACGACGCTGCCGAGCGTGTGGTGGCCGACGCCCAAGCCATCCAGGTGCCCACGCAACTGTTGATCTCCGGCGCCGATTTCGTGGTGCATCGCCGACCACAAGAACAGTTCTTCGAGCGCCTGGGCAGCCTGCACAAGGAAAAACATGTCCTGCCCGGATTCTTCCACGACACCCTGGGTGAGCAGCGTCGCGAGACCGCCGTCGCGAGCGTACGTCGTTTTATCCTGCACAACTTCGAACAACCGGCGGCTCGCCAATCCCTGCTGGCCGCCGACCGCGTGGGCCTGACCTGCGCCGAATCGGAATCATTGGCCGCGCCATTGCCGCGCAATTCCCTGCGCGACCTGTACTGGCGCATGACCCGCGCCGGCATGGGCCTCGGCAGCGGGCTGTCGTCGGGGCTCAAGCTGGGTTTCGACACCGGTTTCGATTCCGGCAGTACCCTGGACTATGTCTACCGCAACACGCCCACCGGCACGTCTGCCGTGGGTCGACTGATCGACCGCAACTACCTGGATTCCATCGGCTGGCGCGGCATTCGCCAACGCAAGCTGCATGTCGAAGAACTGCTGCGTCGGGCCATGGTGCTGTTGCGTGAGCAGGGCCGCGAAGTGCGCATCCTCGACATCGCCGCCGGGCACGGGCGCTATATTCTGGAAGCCTTGCACGGCATCGACCCGCTGCCCGAGTCGATCCTGTTGCGCGACTACAGCGACATCAACGTGCGCGACGGCGGTGCGCTGATCCGCGACAAAGGCCTGGAGGCCATCGCCCGATTCGTCAAGGGCGATGCCTTCGACCGCGCCGACCTCGCTGCACTCGATCCCAAGCCGACGCTGGCGGTGGTGTCCGGCCTGTATGAGCTGTTCGCCGACAACCGGATGGTCAGTGGCTCCCTCGCCGGACTGGCCGACGCCGTGGAGCCCGGTGGTTACCTGGTTTACACCGGCCAGCCCTGGCACCCGCAGCTGGAACTGATCGCCCGCGCCTTGACCAGTCACCGTGAAGGCCAGGCCTGGGTCATGCGCCGGCGAACCCAGGCGGAAATGGACCAACTCGTAGCCGCCGCCGGCTTTCGCAAGATCGGCATGCGGGTCGATGAATGGGGCATTTTCAGCGTATCCCTGGCGCAACGGGTGCAATGATGCCCCTGGCTGCCACGCCCGCACGCGAACCGGGCCTCTTCAAACCGGCGCTGCTCTGGCTGTTGCTGTTGGCCCCGTTGTTCTTCGGCACTTACGGCTTCGCCACCTGGGTCACCACCCAACAGGACGATGTCGCCAGCCTGGTGTTCGACTGGGAGACCCGGATGCCGTTCTGGGCCTGGAGCATCGTCCCCTACTGGTCGATTGACCTGCTCTACGGCCTGTCGCTGTTGCTGCCCGCCAGTCGCCTGGAACTCAGGCGCCACGCCCTGCGCCTGATCACCGCCCAGTTAATCGCCGTCAGCTGTTTTCTGATCTGGCCGTTGCGCTTCACCTTTGCCCGGCCCGAACTGGATGGGGTGTTTGGCTGGCTGTTCGATGTCCTGGCGGGGTTCGACAAACCGTTCAATCAGGCGCCCTCCCTGCACATTGCGCTGCTGGTGGTGTTATGGAGCTGCTACCAGCGGCACTTGCGGGGTCTGTGGCGCGGGTTGATGCATGGCTGGTTCAGCCTGATCGGGGTATCGGTGCTGACCACCTACCAGCACCATTTCGTTGACCTGCCCACCGGGGCGCTGCTTGGCTGGTTGTGCGTCTGGCTGTGGCCACTGGAGGGACCAGGCCCTCTGCACGGTGCTCGCCTGACAAAGGATAGAAAACGCTGGCAACTGGCGCTGTATTACAGCTTGGGCGCCGCAGCCTTCACCCTCCCGGCCTTCGCTCTGAGAGGCGCATGGCTGTGGTTGATCTGGCCAGCGGTGGCCTTGCTGCTGGTAGCGTTCAATTACGCCCTGCTGGATGCTCGCGGTTTCCAGAAACGCGCCGATGGACGCCTGTCCCCGGCGGTACGCTGGCTGCTGGCCCCCTATCTGGCGGCGGCCTGGCTCAACTCGCGCCTGTGGACTCGCCACCATCCGCAACCCGACAGGGTGATCGATGACGTCTGGCTCGGACGCCTGCCAGGTCAAAAGGCATTGCAGCACTCGCCGTTTCGAGCGGTACTCGACCTGTGTGCCGAACTGTCGCTGAACCCGGTTTCGGTCAGTTACCGTTCGCTGCCAATACTGGACCTGACGGTACCCACCGCCGCGCAATGCCAGGCAGCGGCCGAGGCGATCGAAAGCCTGCGCCAGCAAGGTCCGCTGCTGGTCTGCTGCGCCCTGGGCTATTCGCGCAGCGCCATCGCGGTTGCCGCGTGGCTGCTGCACAGCGGCCGGGCCGCCAGTGTCGATGACGCCATCCTGCTGATTCAGCGTGCACGTCCGGGGATCGTTCTGGGCGCTGCGCACCGACAGGTGCTGCAGCAGATTCCCATGGTCACGGAGCACGCCTGTGTCCACTGATATGCAGCTGCATGCGACTGCCAGCCTGTTGCGCAGAGGGGGTTCGCTGGACCGACTGTCCACCGGGCTCACGCTGCTGGGGGCCTTGCTCGGCCTGGGTCAATACGTCGTGGCCAGCCCGGGAACCTGGGGGCTGACCTGTAGCGTCGCGCTGTTGGTGCTGGGCCTGTGGCAAAAATACTGGGCACTGCGGGTCGCTTTCGATGCCGATCTGTTCCAGCACCTGGCCGCCGGTGCACAAGACCTCCCCGAACGCACCCGGGCCCTGGATCATGCGCTGACTGCGCTGGGCCTGCAGCCCGCCGACCGTGGCGGACGTCCCTGGAACGAACGTATCTCCGGCGCTCTGAAATTGTTACGTCGCCAGGCATTGCTGGTGGCGGCACAAGTGCTGTTGACCCTGGTTTTCATTGTGGCCGGCCCCTGGCTGACCTTTGCTGGATAAGGAGTTTTCATGCTCGCACCCGTGGTTGCCAACCTCATCATCTCGGGCGCCCGCCTGCTCACGGGAGCCCGCAGCCTGTGGCTCGGCTGTGCACCGCAGGCGGTGCAGCGCATCTACTTCGCCAACCACAGCAGCCATGGCGACTTTGTGTTGCTATGGGCTTCCTTGCCGCCCGCTTTGCGCAGCATCACCCGGCCGGTAGCCGGCGCCGATTACTGGCTCAAAAGCCCCCTGCGCCGCTACATCATCAACCGGGTGTTCAATGGCGTAATGATCGACCGTGAACGCAAGGAGACCGGCGACAACCCCTTGCAGCCGATGCTCGACGCCTTGGAAAACGGCGATTCGCTAATCATTTTCCCAGAAGGCACACGCAACCCCGAAGACGGTCTGCTGCCATTCAAAAGCGGGCTGTATCACTTGGCAAAAGCCTATCCCCAGGCTCAATTGATCCCGGTGTGGATCGCCAACCTCAACCGCGTGATGCCCAAAGGCCGCGTCCTGCCGCTGCCACTGTTATGCACCATCAGCTTTGGCGCCGCCCTGGCCCTTGGCGAAGACGAAACCAAGGCGCAATTTCTCGAACGCAGCCGCGACGCGCTGTTGAGCCTGGCCGAGGAGCATGCCTGACATGGACAGACAAACCCTGATGTTGTTTGGCGGGATTGGCGCGTTTCTGCTGCTGGCCTCGTTGATCGGTTTTATTCTCAAAAGGCGCGCTGGCGGCACGGCGAACCCGGTGGTCGACAACCTCAATGCCCGGATCAACGCCTGGTGGGTCATGGTGCTGGTGATCGGCATCGCCTTCTGGCTCGGCACCACGGCGGTGATCCTGCTGTTCTACATGGTGTCTTTCTACGCCTTGCGCGAATTCATGACGCTCACGCCGACCCGTCGCAGCGACTACCCGGCATTGGTGGCAGCGTTCTACCTGGCACTGCCGCTGCAGTACCTGCTCATCTACTACGACTGGTACGGGCTGTTTTCGATCTTCATCCCGGTGTACGTATTTCTGCTCCTGCCGATCCTCGCGTCCCTGGGCGGCGACAGCACGCACTTTCTCGAACGCGCCTCGAAAGTCCAGTGGGGCCTGATGATCGCGGTGTTCTGTGTGTCTCACGTGCCCGCCCTGCTGACCCTCGACATCGCCGGTTATGAGGGACGGAACCTGCTGTTGATCGCCTACCTGGTGATCGTGGTGCAGATGTCGGACGTGCTGCAGTACGTCTGCGGAAAACTGCTCGGCAAACGCAAGATCGCCCCCAACCTGTCGCCATCCAAGACCGTGGAAGGCTTTGTCGGTGGCATCCTGCTGGCCTCGTTGATCGGCTGTGCCTTGTGGTGGATCACGCCGTTCAATCCCTGGCAGTCACTGCTCATCGCCCTGCTGATCAACCTGCTGGGGTTCGCCGGCGGCATCGTGATGTCGGCGATCAAGCGCGACCGTGGCGTGAAGGATTGGGGGCACATGATCGAAGGCCATGGTGGCATGCTCGATCGCCTGGACTCGGTGTGCTTTGCGGCGCCGATCTTCTTTCACCTGGTTCGGTATGGGTGGACCTGATTTCATAAACCTGCCCAAAAAAAAGACCCCGACAAGTCGGGGTCTTTTTGCTTCAGCCGGTCGAGTCGTACTCAGACGACCCTGCCCGGGGTCCGACTCAATGCTGCAGAGCCGGTTTTTGCGTCCCGTTGTTGATCGGGATTCGCTTGGCTTTCGCCTCTTCCGGAACCACCCGCAACAGGTCGATGCTCAACAAACCGTTGCTCAGGTCGGCGGCCTGGATCTGGATGTGGTCCGCCAGGCGGAAGGACAGTTTGAAGGCGCGCTGGGCGATGCCCTGGTACAGATAAGTGACGCCTTCGTTTACGTCACGTTTGCCGCCGCCACTGATGGTCAGCACACCTTTTTCCACTTGTAGCTCCAGGTCGTCTTCCTGGAAGCCGGCGGCCGCTACGACGATGCGGTATTGGTCGTCGCCGTGTTTTTCCACGTTGTAGGGTGGATAGGTGCTGCCTGGCTCGTTGCGCAGGGCGGTTTCGAACAGGTCATTGAAGCGGTCGAAGCCCACCGAGGAACGGAACAGCGGTGCCATGGAAAATGCAGTACTCATGATTCAAATCTCCTGAAAACAGATCAGCAAGTTTTTTGTCTCCGCGACCCGGATTCGGCATCGCGTAATTCAAAAATAGGGACCGCTGACTGGTTTTCAAGAGGGTATTTTCAAATTTTTTTCAGGCCGCTTCGGCCACCTGCAACCCCAGTAAACGCGAGACCTGATCCAGTTCGGTTTCGCGACGCAGGACGGTAAACAGCTCCACCGCTTCGGGATAATTGCGGGTCAGCATCGCCAGCCACTGCTTCAAGCGACCCGGTGATTGCCGCGCGGTCATCTGCGCCTTGGCCTGCAGCCAGAAGTCCTGGATCAGCGGCAGCAGTTCGGCCCAGGTCATCTCGACCACGTCCTCTCCAGCGCGCGCGGCAGCGATTTGCCGGGCCAGGTCGGGGCGCGAAACCAGGCCGCGACCGAGCATTATGTCTTCCACGCCGCTGATTTCGCGGCAACGGCGCCAGTCCTCGACGCTCCAGATATCGCCATTGGCAAACACCGGCACCTTGACCACCTCCTGCACCCGCGGGATCCACTCCCAATGGGCCGGCGGCTTGTAGCCATCGGTCTTGGTCCGCGCATGCACCACGATGTGCGCCGCGCCGCCTTCGGCCAGGGCCGTGGCACAGACCAGGGCACCGTCGGGGCTGTCGAAACCGAGGCGCATCTTGGCGGTCACCGGGATGTGCGCCGGCACCGCGCGACGCACGTGCTCGACGATTTCGTTGAGCAGTTCCGGTTCCTTGAGCAATACCGCACCGCCACGGGACTTGTTGACGGTCTTGGCCGGGCAGCCGAAGTTCAGGTCGATGACTTCGGAACCGAGCTCGCAGGCCAGGGCGGCGTTTTCAGCCAGGCACACCGGGTCGGAACCGAGCAGCTGCACCCGCAACGGCACGCCGGACGCCGTACGGGCGCCGGTCAGCAGTTCCGGACCGAACTTGTGGTAATAGGCAGGGGTGAGCAGCTGATCGTTGATCCGGATGAACTCGGTCACGCACCAGTCGATACCGCCCACACGGGTCAGCACGTCCCGCAGGATGTTGTCGACCAACCCCTCCATAGGCGCCAAAGCAATTTGCATGAAAAACACACTCGACGAAAAACGTGCGGCAGTTTACTGGGTTTCATCAACGAAAAGGTAACCCCTGTAGGAGCTGCCGCAGGCTGCGATCTTTTGATCTTGATCTTTGACAGCAACAGCAAAAGTCAAAAGATCGCAGCCTGCGGCAGCTCCTACAGGACTGTGTCAGTTTGGGACCTGCAACGCCGGGCCATAACCCTCAATAAACTCCGCCGGCATGCGCTTGGGCTTGCCAGTCGACAGTTCGATACAGACGAAGGTGGTCTGCGCCCGCAGCAGCGTGGTGTTGTCGCGAGGGCGCTTCAACTGGAAGTGCCGGGTCATTTTCAGGCGCTGGTCCCAATCGACGATCCAGGTCGCCAATTGCAACTCATCCTCTTCGTAGGCGGCCGCCAGGTAATCGATCTCGTGCCGCACCACCGCCATCGCCCGGTCCAGCCGCCGGTACTCGACCAAGTCCAGGCCGAGTCGCTGGGAGTGGCGCCAGGCGCAGCGTTCGAGCCAGGTCACGTACACCGCGTTATTGGCGTGACCCAGCCCGTCGATGTCCTCGGCGCCCACTTGCAGATCAATGATAAACGGCGTTGCCCGATCCCAACCCATGCCCCACTCCCGCTCAGATGATGTCGACCGGGGCAGTGTAACGGATGCTCAGGCCGATTGGCGCGATTGCAGGCTCCGACCGGACAGCAGTGCCAGCACGCCATCGATCACCCGGGGATCAGCCAATACCCGTTGATGACCGCCCTCCTCCAGGCGCAACAGGCGGCTGTCGAACCAGGCTTCGTGGATCAGTTGGGATTCCTTGACCGAGACATAGTTGTCGTCTTCGGCATGCACGATCAAACCGGGCATATCGAGCTGATAATGCGCGACGTCCAGGGTCGCGGCGCGCATGCCGACGTCTTTCTCGACCTGACGGATGAACGCCGAACGGGCCTTGGGTGGCAGCCGCACATACCGCGCGAAACCGCGCAGCACCCCGAGGATTCGTGCCGGAGCGGCGATGGTCACCAGGGTTTCGGTTCGCAGCCCGAACTGGACGGCGAGCATGGCACTGGCGCCGCCCATGGAGTGGCCGATGACCGCCTGCAGTGGCGGCAACTCGGCAGCCGCCTCGAGCATGGCCCGGGCGAACAGCACCAGATTCGCTTCATTGCCTGGCGAGCGCCCATGGGCGGGGCCGTCCAGGGCCACCACGGTATAACCGGCATCGACCAGCGCGGTGATCAGGCTGGCAAACTGCGTCGGCCGGCCTTCCCAGCCGTGCATCAGCAACACCGCCGGGCCCTGCCCCCAACGCAGGGCCGAGAGGCCGAAGCGCAAGGTGATTCGTTCGGATTTGGCCAACAGTGGCAATTCCCAGTCACGGGGCGGAAGGTCCCGCGGCGTCATGAACGCCAGTCGCATTTTGCTCGCCACCAGTTTCGGTGCGAACCAGCCCAAGGTGCCATTAACGCCACGAACCCACTTCAACGTGCTCATCGCTCTCACTCCCCAGGCTAATGCCTTCAGGTCACAGCACCGCCGACTTGGCGGCGCGCAGCAATCGATCGGACAACTCTCCCGGCCCCAGCGCGCGTGCCAGGGCCAGGCCACCGACCATCAAGGCCATGTCGGCCAAGGCTTTGTCGGTCTCTTCGGGGCTGGCCGCCAACTGCGCGACCATCATTTCCACGTGCTCATTCAAGGCCACGCGAAATTCGTCCGGCAGCCGGCCCAGTTCGCCGACAGACGCCGGGATCGGGCACGCTGACTCAGAGGAATCACGGTGCTTGCGTGACAGATAGAACGCAGCGACCAGGGCGCGACGCTCTTCGCCGGTCAATTCGGCATCCATGTCGGCGATCAAGCCACGGCGATGACTGAGCAACTGCTTGAACGCTTCCAGCATCATCGCGTCCTTGCTGTCGAAGTGGGCGTAGAAACCGCCAACGGTCAGGCCGGCTGCGCCCATCACTTCGCCCACGCTCGGCTCGGCCGGACCGCGCTGGATCAGCGCGGCACTGGCGGCCTTGAGAATGCGTTCGCGGGTTTGAGCTTTTTTATCGTTCATCGTTGCCTCCGAATATTACGACTAGAATATTATTCTCATAATAATTTTCCGCAAGTCGTGGATGTGACCGCTGGTCTGAAGAACAGTGTGAGAGAAAGAGAGGGATTTGGCCAAACGCCAGACAAACAAAAGGGCCATTCAATGATTGAATGACCCCTATAAATCCCGCAGAGCGGGTAATCGTGGCGTCCCCTAGGGGACTCGAACCCCTGTTACCGCCGTGAAAGGGCGGTGTCCTAGGCCACTAGACGAAGGGGACGCAAAACCTTCTATACAACTGATCAGTGCTGAGAGCTGATCGATTCAAGGCCGGTGTGGCCAGACCTTGAACTGTAAAATTGGTGGAGCTAAGCGGGATCGAACCGCTGACCTCCTGCATGCCATGCAGGCGCTC
>Ga0213829_1002579_pt1 | contig 11703 bp, 9 predicted proteins | sample MC6MC0896MG_FD_180665 | JGI IMG/M metagenome (GOLD analysis project Ga0213829, IMG submission 180665) | Enriched soil aggregate microbial communities from Iowa State University, Ames, United States - MC6-MC0896-MG | ecosystem: Environmental > Terrestrial > Soil > Unclassified | place: USA: Iowa...
ACACGCGCGGCAGGACACACAACCAGACAATGCAAATGCGCCCGTAGCTCAGTTGGATAGAGTACCTGGCTACGAACCAGGCGGTCGGGAGTTCGAATCTCTCCGGGCGCACCATTGCATCGACGAAGACAGCAGCCATCGGTTGCTGTTTTTTTTTGCGTTGGCGCCGGCTGCCATTCGACAGTGACGGGTAGTGCCGGCCGCTGGCCGGCTCTCATGAATGTTGGACGATCACCTGGAGCCGGCCAGCGGCCGGCACTACCGGGAGGTCAACCCTGCGGTGCGGGTGCCCGGGCCGCCTGCATCGCCATCAGGTCGGCTTCACCCGGCAGTTCCGGCGCGGGGCACGCACCACCGGCGTGGTCGTCATGCGCCAGCCAGTCATCCACCACACTGCCCAGCAGATCCACGCGCAGTGGCAGCGTGATGTGGTCTTCGCCACGCAGCTCGATGTAGTGCACGCGCGGGCTGGCGGCCGCCAGGCGGCGCCCCTGCCCGACCGGTACATGCTGATCGTCCTGGCCATGCAACAGCAGCACGCAGGCGCGGCTGTCGGCCAGCGCGCGGGTGACATCGACGCGGTCCAGATCCAGGTCCAGCCGCTGGCTGGCGGCGGCGATCACTTGGTCGATATCCTGACCGCCATAGCGCCAACGTCCGTAGGCGGCCATCGCCTGCGCTTTCCATGCCGTCGGCTGCAGTGACATCAGGTGCGGGATCATGCTGCGGATGGCATCGCCGGCATTGGCGAAAGACTCCATCGCCACCACGCCGGTGACCTGGTCGCCGAGCTTGTCGGCGGTGAACAGCGCAGTGGCAGCGCCATAGGACACCCCGAACAGGTACAACGGCCCGACCACTTCACCACGCGCCTTCAGCGCCGCGATGACATCGACCACGTCGTCCGATTCGAAGGTGCCGTAGCCCGACGGTCCCGCACCCGAATGGCCGTGGTTGCGCAGGTCGATGGTGACCACGCGGTAGCCGGACTGCGCCAGCTGCAGCGACCACGGCAGCATCGCATCACCGTTCATCATCCAGCCGTGCAGCAGCACCACCGTGCCGCGCGGTGCCTGCGCCCGGAACGGGTGCGGCAGGTCCAGCGCCATGCCGGTGCGCAGCGGCTCGCCGTTGTCGTGCTGCTGGGCCAGGTACTGGTAATGCAGCCCGTACTGACCGGGGTCGAACGCACGCCAGAAGATCGGCACGCCCGCGCGCCCGGTCACCCGGCCATGCCGGTTGGGCACGCTCTCCACCGCTTCGGCGATGCGCGGCATGTCCAGCAGCGTGGATACGCCGCCGGGCGCGATCAGGCGATCACTCAACGAGGTCGAGGCAGCGGTGGAGGTCAAGGAAGAGCAGGCAGCCAGCCACAGGCCAGCCCCGGCCAGCAGCAACAGCAGCAAGCGCTTCATGGGCAGAATCGGAAAAACCAGACGAGTCGCGCAGGGTACCGATCACGCAAGCGCCGCTCTATCGCATCCAGATGACCATCCGATGACAGCCAAGCCAACATTCAGCTTGAACGGACGGGCAGCGGCATCGCCGTGCAGGCCCGTGCCCGGCCTGCGATCAGCCCAGCCAGCCTTCCATGGTGGGCCACCAGCCCGCCAGCACCGCCGGGCGCTGCATCCGCTCCCGCCACCAGCGCAATGCGGCCCCCTCCTCGCCGGTGCGCCAGGCCAGCCAGAACGTCTCGTCCGGTTTGGGTTCCTCGACCTGTTTGATCACCAGCCGGCCGTCCCGCACCGCCTGCTGCACATACGGCTCGGGCAGGAAGCCGAAACCGAGCCCGGCGCACTGCAGGCGGAACTTGCTGACCATGTCCGGCACGGTGACCGTTTCCTGCCCCATCAGCAGGCCCACCGTACGCGGCAGCAGCCGACGTGCCGAATCGGCCACGGCGATCGCGCAGTGGGTGGCCAGCTGCTCACGGCCCAACGGTTCGGGCGCGGCCGCCAATGGATGTGAGGGCGACACGGCGAACACGAAGCGCACCACGCCCATCGGCTCGACTACATAGCCGCCGCCACTGGGCCCCTCACCCGCCGCGCCGACCAGCAGGTCCGCGCGCCGGTCCAGCAATGCCTCCCACGTGCCCGAGAGCGATTCAGTGATCAGCCGCATCCGGGTCTGTTCGGCCACCGCATTGAAGGCTCGTACGTCCTCGGCCAGCAGCGCCGGTACGAACATCGAATCGACCGCCACGGTCAGCTCGGCTTCCCAGCCGGAGGCCACGCGCCGCACCCGCATCTCCAGCTCGCGGGCGGCCCGCAGCAGATGGCGCCCCTCTTCCAGCAGCGCCTCCCCGGCCGGGGTCAGGTGCGCGCGCGGCCCGACCCGGTCGAACAGCTGCACGCCCAGGTCTTCTTCCAGCTTGGCGACCGTGTAGGAGATGGTCGAGGGCACCTTGTGCAGGGCCTTGCCGGCCGCGGCGAACGAGCCACGGCGGTCGATGGCATCCAGGATCTGCAGGGCGTCGAGGCTGAGCTTGAGCATTCGAAATTTTCGATGATGGCTTGCGAAACTATCCGTTTTTCAAGCGCCCGGAGCAAGCGGATACTGGCCGCAACAGGAAAGGGAACGGCAGCGACCACCCCGGACCGCCATCGAAACCATCGAACACCCAGGAGATTCCCATGCTGCAGATCCGCAAGAGCAACACCCGTGGCAAGGCCGACCATGGCTGGCTGAACTCCATGCACACCTTCTCCTTCGCCAATTACTACGACCCGCGCTACGTCAGCTTCGGCCCGCTGCGGGTGATCAACGAAGACCGCGTGCAGGGCGGCCAGGGTTTCGGCACCCACAGCCACAGCAACATGGAGATCGTCTCCTACGTGCTCGGCGGCGCGCTGGAGCACAAGGACTCGATGGGTACCGGCTCGGTGCTGCGCTACGGCGATGTGCAGCGCATGAGCGCCGGCAGCGGCGTCAGCCACAGCGAGTTCAACCACTCGGCCGACGAGGCGGTGCACTTCCTGCAGATCTGGCTGTTCCCCGATCAGGAGAACATCACCCCGAGCTACCAGGAGACCCACTTCGCGCCGGAGACCAAGCGCGGCCAGCTGCGCCGGATCGCCTCGCGCGATGGCCGTGAGGGTTCGCTGCTGATCCACCAGGATGCCAACCTCTACGCCACGATCCTGGACGGTGACGACCGCGTCCACCTGCCGCTGGCCCCGGGCCGCGGCGCCTATGTACAGGTGGCCCGCGGGCAGCTGCAGGTCAACGGCATCACCCTGGAAACCGGCGATGCGCTGCAGGTCAGCGACGAGGCGCAGCTGACGTTGGAGAACGCCAATGATGCGGAAGTCATCGTGTTCGACGTCGCGCTGTAATCACCAGGCGCGGAAACGCAGACACCCCGGTTGCCCGGGGTGTCGTTCGTTGCGTGGATCAGAATCTGTAGTTCAGCGTCAGCCGGACGTTGCGCGGCTCACCCCAGGTGTAGGTGCTGTACCAGCTGAAGATCGTGTAGTAGTGCTTGTCCAGCAGGTTGTTGACGTTGAGCGTCGCCGAGAGCTGGTCATTGAACTGGTAACGCGCCATGGCATCGAGCAGCCAATAGGGCTCGGTGCGATGGAGCTGGCTCCCGCCGGTGGCGGGGTTGGTGATGGTGCCGAAGGTGCTGCCCTGCCAGCGCGCGCCACCGCCGAGGCTCCAGCCATCGGCCGCACCGGTGAGCCGGTAGCTGGTGTGCACGCTGAACTGGTCTTCCGGCTCCAGCGTGGAGACCTTGGTGGACTGCTGGCGCGCGATCTTGTGCGCGTAGCCGCCCTGCACCTGCCAGCCCGGCGCCAGCTGACCGGACACCTCCAGCTCGTAGCCCTTGGTGCGCACCCCCATCAGGCCTTCATAGGCGATCCCGCCACTCGGCGTCCTGCCGCCGGTCGGCTGCGCGTAGTTGTCCTGTTCCAGCTGAAACACCGCCGCACTGGCATTGAGGCGACCATCGTAGAACTCCGCTTTCAGGCCGGCTTCGTAGCTGCGCCCTTCCAGCGGATCCAGCACCCGGCCCTGCTCGTCCTGGTTGCCCTGCGGTTTGAAGATGGTGCTGTAGCTGGCGAACACCGAGAAGTTGCGATTGAGGTCGTACACCAGGCCGGCATACGGCACGACCACGCCGCTCTCGTCGGTATCCGGAGACTTGTAGTTGGCGATGCGGCTGCCGAGGATCAGCTTGAGCGGATCGGCCAGATCGAAACGGCCCACCACATAGGCACCGCTTTCACGGGTGACCTGGTTGTCACCGTAGCCCCACTGCCAATCGGGCTCGGGCACATCGCCGGTCCACGCGTAGTAGTCGGCAACGCTGCTGACATAGCCCGGCTGTGGCGAGTAGCCGTTGTTGACCCAGCGCTTGCGCGACACGCTGCCACCGACGACCAGCTCGTGCTGGCGGCCGAACCACTCGAACTTTCCGCTGACGTACAGATCGGCCGCATTGCTGGTGGTCTTGCCGATGTACTGGCCCAGCCACATGCTCACACCCTCACCGGTAACCGGATCGGGATTGCCACCGGCCGCCGCGCCCAGTGAGGCGTCATAGCCGTTGACCTGGTGATTGAGCTGCAACTTGGCGACCCAGTCATTGGCGAAGGTGTGCTCCAGCGTGGCGAAGCCGGTGCGAGCGTACTGACCCCAGCGGCTCCAGCGTGCGCCGTTGTTGAACGAGCGCGGCATCTTGTTGAAGTTGCCCTCGCTGTCCAGCAGCGGAATGCCACCCCAGCTGGAGCCTTCCGGATCGCTGTCCTGATAATCGGCACCGACAGTCAGCAGGGTGCTCTCGCCGATGTCGGCCTCGAGAATGCCGTAGAAGACTTCATTGCTGCGCTGGTAGTGGTCGGCATTGGAATGCTTGTCCTGGTAGGCGCCCACGACGCGGCCGCGCACGCGGCCACTTTCAGTGAGCGGCCCGCCGACATCGACCTCGGCGCGATAGCTGTCCCACGAGCCCACGCCCAGCGTGGCGCTGCCAGCCAGTTGGCGGGTCGGCTTCTTGCGCACCAGGTTGATGGTCGCGCCCGGATCGCCCATGCCGGTCAGCAGGCCGGTGGCGCCCTTGAGCACTTCGATGCGGTCATAGATGGCCATGTCGCTGAGCGTGTTGCCGGCCGAGTAGGCCGAATCGCGCGCCATCGGGATGCCGTCGTACTGGAAGTTCTGTACCGCAAAGCCGCGCGCGTAGTACTCGGTGCGCTCGCTGTCATAGGTGACGATGCTCACGCCGGGCGTGACCTTCATGACGTCATCGATGCCGTTGAGGCCGAAGTCGTTCATTTCCTGACGGGTGATCACGCTGATCGACTGCGGCGTCTGGCGCGGACTGAGCACCAGGCGGGTGGCGGTGGCGATCGTGCCGGGCGTGTACGAATCACTGCCCTCGGTGACGGTGCCGAGCTGGTTGGCGGTGACCTGCACGGTCTGCAGGGTCTGTGCGCCATCCTTGGCAGGCGCCTCACCCGCCGGCGCCTCTTCGGCCTGCACGGCAGACGCGGACAGGGCCAGGCCCAGCACGCAGCCCATCGCCTGCATCAGCGGGGAGATCGAGGTAACAGCACGACGGCGACCCGAATGGATCGGGGCAACACGGAACGGAACGACGGACACGGCAATGCCTCCAGGCAGGAAGGAATTCCTCTGGCGGCGGCTGGAGGTAACGATTGGGCGGCATGATGCCGCATCCGGCGGGCCAGCGGAAGGCCAGCCCGCCCAGGGACGCGCACGGCGCCCAGCCACGCCCCACTGGGCGCGGGGCGTGATGGGTCGGGTTGGCGCGCCGATCAGCTCAAGCGATCTGCCGGCGCTTCGGCCTGGTCAGCCGCGCGGCACCGGCGCATCGGAGGCAATCAGCTTTTCCTGCTTGAGCTCTGCCCAAAAGGCGCCCGGCACCGCCACGGACATGGAAGCGACGTTGGCCAGCACCTGTTCGGGCGTGCGCGCGCCCGGAATGACCGCCGAGACCACCTCCGGCGCATCGGCGAACTGCAGCGCCGCGGTGCGCAGGTCCACGCCATGGCGATCACAGATGGCCTGCACCCTGGCACGCTTTTCCGGCGCCCACGACGGCACCTTGCCGTCATACAGATAGCGATCGCGCCCAGCCAGGTAGCCGGCCAGCAGCGGCGAGCCGACCACTACCGATGCTCCGTGTGCGGCGATCTTGGGGAAGGTGTCGTGCAGGGCCTGCTCGTGGTCGAGCAGCGAGTACTGGCAGGCGAGCAGGAAGATGTCCGGATCCGCCTCGGCCACCGCGCGCAGGGCGGGCTCGGGACGGTTCACGCCGAAGCCCCACGCCTTGATCAAGCCCTCCTCGCGCATGCGGGTCAGCGCTGGCATCGCGCCCTTCGCCGCTTCCGCGAAGCGCTGCTCCCACGGCATGCCGAGATCTTTCTCGTTGTCCGGCGAGAGGTCATGGATGAAGACCACGTCCAGCTGCGACACACCAAGCCGGTTGAGGCTGTCCTCCACCGAACGCCGCGTGCCGTCGGCGGAGTAGTCGTAGCGGTAATGGAACGGCGAGGGATCCTTCCACATCACCTCCTGCAGTTCACCGGCGGTCGCGGTCAGCAGCCGGCCGACCTTGGTCGACAGCGTGTACCCGCGCGCCGGGTGGTTGTGCAGGTGATGGCCGTAGCGGCGCTCGCTCAGGCCGAGCCCGTACCAGGGTGACGTGTCGTAATAGCGCACGCCTGCCGCATAGGCCGCTGCCAGCGTGGCTTCACTCTGTGCGTCGCTGGCGGCCGCGAAGCCATTGCCGATCGCGACACCGCCCAGGCCCAGGCGGGTCTGCGGACGATAGCGCCTGCCCTGCTGCGCCGGATTGCCGGGCAAGGGTTTCGTCGAGGCCTGGCCGCGGGTGGGCAGGGCGCTGCCCGGGCCGGACGACTGCGCCATCAACGGTGAAGCGGCGAAGGCGGCGGTGCCGGCGGCGGCAACGGAGAGGAAGTGGCGACGTGCGTTCACGGCGACTCCTGATTCTGCGGGGGAAGCGCACAGCGTCGCAGAACGATGGTGCAGAGCATGCCGTTGCCGCGTCAAGGCAGCGGCAACATTGCTCCCCCGCCGCCGTGCGGATGCTCAGCCCTGGGCAGCGCCGGCGGCGAGAAGCAGCGTCTCGATCGCGCGGTACCCGCGCTGGCGTGCATGCTGCAGCGGGCTCACGCCGTCACCGTCGGGCAGGTTCACATCAGCGCCCGCCGCGATGAGCTGACGGACGATCTCGACATGCCGCGGGCCGCCATCGGCGAGGATGATCGCCTCCAGCAGCGCGGTCCACTGCAGGTTGTTGACATGATCCACCTCGACGCCGGCAGCGATCAGCGTCGCCACGGTCTCCACGTGCCCGCGTTCGGCCGCCGGAATGAGTGCAGTGCCACCGTAGCGATTGGTGCTCTTCAAGTCCGCACCGGCCGCCAGGGTCGCGCGCAGGATCTCGAGATGCCCGCGGGCACCGGCGTAGAGATAGGGGCTGTCCTGGATCGCATCCTTGGCATTGACGTCGGCACCCGCCTGGATCAGCGCAAGCGCGGCCTCCACGTGATTGTGGTGGGTCGCAACCAGCAACGGTGTCGCCTTCGCCACGCCGCGCGCATCCACCCTGGCGCCCTGCCCCAGCAGCGTACGCACTGCAGTGGCATCGCCCTTCTCCGCTGCCCGATGCAGCCGCTCATCCAACGAAGCGGCACCGGCCGGCATGACCATGCCCATCAGCAGGCTCATGACCACCCAGCCGCGTAGCGACCTCCTTCCCATCGACATGTTCCTGCTCCTTCCACGGGGGCGCCCGGTGGGCGCCGCTGGAGAACGACCGTAGCCGAGCCGCCGCGCCGCCACCAATGAAGATTGGGGATCGACTGCATTCGCCATCCGAATGCGTCGGCCGACGCGCGTTCCGCCGGTTTCATGCGACGCTGCGCGCCATATCCCACACGGAAGCGCGCCACCATGCTGCATCACCTTTCACTGGGCGTGCGCGATCTCGCGCGTGCCGCCGCCTTCCACGATGCCGCGCTCGGTGCGCTGGGCATGCGCCGCGTCTTCGAAGACGACGACGCGATCGGATATGGATATGTCGAAGATGAGGATCTTCTGTGCCTGAAGCTGCGGGCCGATGCCTCGCCCCCGGGCGCCGGATTCCACGTGGCCTTCGGGGCGCCCTCGCGCCAGGCGGTGGACGCGTTCCACCGCGATGCACTGGCGGTTGGCGGCACCTGCAACGGGGCGCCGGGGCTGCGCGAGGAGTATGGCGATCACTACTACGCCGCCTTCCTGATCGACCCGGACGGGCATCGCATCGAAGCGGTCTGCAAGTCGGTGGAGTGAACCAGATCGCGCAACCGGATCGCACAAAGAAAAAGGCCTCCGTACTTGCGTACGAAGGCCTTTTCTACAACTGGCGGAGCGGGAGGGATTCGAACCCTCGATAGAGTTTTAAGCCCTATACTCCCTTAGCAGGGGAGCCCCTTCAGCCACTCGGGCACCGCTCCAGTGTTCTTGGTCCGCCACTGCGATGAATCATCTCAGCGGGGGCGCGAATAATAACGTTTTCCGCGCCCTCAGGTAAAGCCTTAATCCGAAGAATTTTCACTTCCGGATGCATTCGGCTCATCACCGCGCTGGATGCGCTGGTAAATCTCTTCGCGGTGCACGGCCACGTCCTTCGGAGCGGTGATACCGATACGCACCTGGTTGCCCTTGACGCCGAGCACGGTCACGCTGACCGAGTCACCGATCATCAGGGTTTCGCCTACGCGGCGAGTCAGGATCAACATTTGTTCAAGTCTCCAGGGAACCGGTGGTGGCATTTCCCCACCGGCTTGGCGCCCCGGCAAGAGCGCCCCACGACAACGGGAAAAGATTCGCCATAGTACCGTCAGGCCTCCCGCCCCTTCAAGGAGCAGGAACCGTCAGGTTGTTCAGATACGGGGGGTGACCCAGTCGACGACGGCGGCCAGTGCAGAAGCAAGGGCGGGCCCGTCCTCACCACCACCCTGGGCGAGGTCCGGGCGGCCGCCGCCCTTGCCCCCGATCTGACTGGCGATATGGGCCAACAGTTCCCCTGCCTTGACCTTGCCCATTGCGCTGCCGTTCACGCCCGCGACCAGGGCCGCCTTGCCGTCTTCGGTGCCGGCCAGCACGATCACCGCATCACCGAGCTGCTGCTTGAGGCGGTCGATGGCATCGCGCAGGGCCTTGGCGTCGAAGCCTTCCAGGCGCGCGGCCAGGATCTTGACGCCCTTGACCTCCACTGCGCCGGCGCCAAGATCGGCGGTCGCGCCCGCAGCCTGTTTGGCCTTGAGTGCGTCGAGTTCGCGCTCGAGCTTCTTCTGGCGCTCGCCTAGCTGGCGGATCTTGTCGACCACGTCAGCGGCATTACCGCCGAGCAGTGCGGCCGCTTCACTCAGCTGGGCTTCTTCATGGGCCACGTAATCCAGGGCGCCCTGCCCGGTCACCGCTTCGATACGGCGCACGCCCGAGGACACGCCGCCTTCGGAGGTGATCTTGAACAGACCGATGTCGCCGGTGCGCGAGACATGCGTACCGCCACACAGTTCGGTGGAGTAGTCGCCCATCTTCAGCACGCGCACGTGCTCGCCGTACTTCTCGCCGAACAGTGCCATCGCGCCGAAGTCGAGCGCTTCCTGCATGCCCATGTTGTGGACTTCGGCCGCGTTGTTGGCGCGCACCTGTTCGTTGACCTTGCGCTCGATGATCGCCAGGTCCTCGGCGCTGATCGGCGCGAAATGCGAGAAGTCGAAGCGCAGGCGATCAGGCGCGACCAGCGAGCCCTTCTGTTGCACGTGGGTGCCCAGCACTTCGCGCAGGGCGGCATGCAGCAGGTGGGTGGCCGAGTGGTTGAGGATGGTGGCGCCGCGGCGCTGGCCATCGACCTGGCCGGACAGCACGTCGCCGACCTTCAGACTGCCCTGGGTGAGCGTGCCCACATGGCCATGGAACTGGCCGGCAAACTTCTGCGTGTCGCGGATGTCCACCTGCACGCCCGCGCCGGTCAGGGTGCCGTTGTCGCCGACCTGGCCGCCGGATTCGGCGTAGAACGGGGTCTGGTTGGTCAGCACGATGACGTCGTCACCAGCCTGGGCGGTCTCCGCCGGGCGGCCGTCCTTGAGGATGGCGACCACGGTGAGGTCGTCGGCCTGCAGGCGGTCGTACCCGAGGAACACGGTCGGCTTGAGCGTGGCGACCAGATCGGCCGACAGGGTCACGCCGCCGCCGAACTTGCCCGCCGCGCGCGCGGTCTCGCGCTGGGTCTCCATCGCGGCGTTGAAGCCGTCGATGTCCACGGTCAGGTCACGCTCGCGCGCGATGTCCTGGGTGAGATCGAGCGGGAAGCCGTAGGTGTCGTACAGGCGGAACGCATCCACGCCGGGGATCACGCCGTTGCTGACCTTGGCCGCGACGTCGTCGAAGATCTTCATGCCCGAATCCAGCGTTTCAGCAAAACGCTCTTCCTCGGCCTGCAGGGCGCGCACGACGGTGTCGACCTGGGCCGGCAGTTCCGGATAGGCCACGCCCATCTGCTCGACCAGGGTCGGCACCAGCTTGCTGAAGAACGGCTGGCGCACGCCGAGCATCCAGCCATGGCGCAGCGCGCGGCGGATGATACGGCGCAGCACGTAGCCGCGGCCTTCGTTGGACGGCAGCACGCCATCGACGATCAGGAACGAACACGCGCGGATGTGATCGGCGATCACGCGCAGCGACTTGTTCTCCAGATCGGCCATGCCGGTCAGCTCGCTGGCCTTGCGGATCAGCGCCTGGAACAGGTCGATTTCATAATTGGTATGGACGTGCTGCAGGATCGCGGCCAGACGCTCCAGGCCCATGCCGGTATCCACGCACGGCGCCGGCAGCGGCACCAGGGTGCCGTCGGGCTGGCGGTCGAACTGCATGAAGACCAGGTTCCAGATCTCGATGAAGCGATCGCCGTCTTCATCCGGCGAACCCGGGGGGCCGCCGGCGATGTGGTCGCCATGGTCATAGAAGATCTCGGTACACGGGCCGCACGGGCCGGTCTCGGCCATCTGCCAGAAGTTGTCCGAGGCGAACGGCGCACCCTTGTTGTCGCCGATGCGCACGATGCGCGATTCCGGAATGCCGACCATGTCGCGCCACAGCGCGTAGGCCTCGTCATCGGTCTGGTAGACGGTGACCAGCAGGCGCTCGGCCGGCAGCTTCCAGACCTGGGTCAGCAGCTCCCATGCCCAGGCGATGGCATCCTTCTTGAAGTAATCGCCGAAGGACCAGTTGCCCAGCATTTCAAAGAAGGTGTGATGGCGCGCGGTGTAACCGACCTGGTCCAGGTCGTTGTGCTTGCCACCGGCGCGCAGGCAGCGCTGGACGTCGGCCGCGCGCACGTAGCTGCGCTTCTCGGCGCCAAGGAACACGTCCTTGAACTGCACCATGCCGGAATTGGTGAACAGCAGGGTCGGATCATTGCCCGGCACCAACGGCGCCGACGGCACGATCGTATGACCCTTGCCCCTGAAGAACTCAAGGAAATCGCTGCGGATCTGGGAGGTAGTGAATTTGACGGATGCGTTCATGGGGGGGGCTGGCTTTGTGCGGGCCGGTCAGTCCCTGGCACGCAGCCCCAATGGCCGGGTGTCAACTGCAGGACCGCCGAAACCACAAAGGGTATCAGGCCCGGGCCGCTCAGTCCTCAGGGTCGTAACGGGT
>Ga0213829_1002582_pt1 | contig 11691 bp, 10 predicted proteins | sample MC6MC0896MG_FD_180665 | JGI IMG/M metagenome (GOLD analysis project Ga0213829, IMG submission 180665) | Enriched soil aggregate microbial communities from Iowa State University, Ames, United States - MC6-MC0896-MG | ecosystem: Environmental > Terrestrial > Soil > Unclassified | place: USA: Iowa...
CCGGATACTCTTGCGCTCCAGCACATGCAACCACAGCAGCGTCGCCAGGCTGCCGATCGGCGTAATCTTCGGCCCCAGGTCGCTGCCGATGACGTTGGCATAGATCATCGCCTCCTTCACCACCCCCGCTGCCTGGCTGGCCTCGATCGACAGCAACCCGATCAGCACTGTCGGCAGATTATTCATCATCGACGACAGCAGCGCCGTCAGCACACCGGTGCCCAGGGCCGCGCCCCAAATACCGTAATCGGCAAAGCCATCCAGCCAGCCGGCCAGATAACCGGTGAGCCCGGCGTTGCGCAGGCCATAGACCACCAGGTACATACCCAGTGAAAAGATAACGATCTGCCAGGGCGCTTCCTTCATGACCTTGCGCGTGGATATCTTGTGGCCGCGGGCAGCGATGGCCAACAGCAGCGCTGCGCACACTGCCGAAATGGCGCTGATCGGAATGCCCAGCGGTTCCAGGGCGAAGCAGCCGAGCAACAGAATCGCCAAGACCACCCAGCCGGCAACGTACGTCGCCTTGTCATGGATCGCGGACGCCGGGTGTTCCAGCTGCTCGGGATCGTAATCCTTTGGAATGTCACGCCGGAAAAACCACATTAACATCCCAAGGGTCGCTGCGACGCTCACCAGGTTGACCGGGATCATGACCGCCGCATAACGATTGAAGGTGATGTTGAAGAAGTCCGCGGAAACGATATTCACCAGGTTCGACACCACCAGCGGCAGGCTCGCGGTGTCGGCGATGAAACCGGCACCCATGACGAATGCCAGGGTGGCCGCCGGGGAAAACCTCAGGGCCAGCAGCATGGAAATCACGATTGGCGTCAGAATCAACGCTGCGCCGTCATTGGCGAACAACGCTGAGACCAGCGCTCCCAGCAGCACCATGTAAGCGAAGAGTTTGCGTCCACTGCCCCGGCCCCAGCGCGCCACATGCAGCGCCGCCCAGGCAAAGAACCCCGCCTCGTCCAGCAGCAGACTGATAATGATCAGCGCGACGAAGGTGCCGGTGGCATTCCAGATGATCTGCCACACGATCGGGATATCGCCCAGGTGCACCACGCCGAAAATCAGCGCCAGCACTGCGCCGAATACCGCACTCCAGCCGACGCCGAGGCCTTTGGGTTGCCAGATCACCAGGGTGATGGTCAGCAGGAAAATCAACGACGCAATGAGCATGCACAGCAGCCTTCAACGAGGGGGCGGAACGAGGATCGGGAGTCAATGGCAGCGTTCAGGTCGATCGCTCATGGCTTGCAGTCGCGCGTCACCCGCCGCCAGCCAGCAGCACGCTACTGGACAAACGAAGGCGAATATATGGAATTTCGAATATGCAGTAAAGCACTGATTCCCGGAGCAGCTTGATGTAGGAGCCAGCTTGCTCGCGAAGGTGTGTCAGTCACATCAGTATCAACTGACACCCATGCTGTAGGAGCAAGCTTGCTCGCGAAGGTGTGTCATTCACATCGGTGTTGACTGACACACCATCGTCGGAACGCCGCCCGGAGCAAGCTCGCTCCTACAGGGTTCTTCACAATTTCTTATGCTGCTCAACCCATTTTCCATAGGCATCGATGAATTTCTGCAGGAACGGCTTGACCGTCTCCGACAGCTTCCCCGCCTCGTCGAATGCCGAACCGGCGCCGCTCAAGTAGGCTTCCGGCTGCTGCATGCAGGGCACATCGAGGAACACCATGGACTGGCGCAGGTGATGATTGGCGCCGAAACCACCTATCGCGCCCGGTGAAACACTGATCACCGCGCCCGGCTTGCCGCCCCAGGCGCTCTGGCCATAGGGGCGCGAACCGACATCAATTGCGTTCTTCAACGGCGCCGGCACCGAACGGTTATATTCGGGGGTCACGAACAGCAACGCGTCGGATGAGCTCACTAGTTGTCGGAAAGTGCTGTAGGCTGCCGGCGGTGAAGCGCCATCGATGTCTTCGTTGTAGAGCGGCAGGTCGCCGATTTCGATAATGTTCAGCTTGAGATTCGCCGGCGCCAGGTCGGCCAAAGCCAAAGCGACCTTGCGATTGATCGATTCCTTTCTCAAGCTGCCGACCAGTACGGCGATCGTGTAGACATTGCTCATGGAAGATTCTCGACTGTCCGATAGAAAGAGCTAGTAGTTATAGATGACGATTCAAGCAGTGGGCCATTAAAACACCGCCCCTGACTATTTTTTTCCAGCAGGAAAACTTACTTCGCCCAACCACGGTCTACCAACCCGCAAATTGAGTGATTTATCTCCAGAGGTTCTAAGCAGATGGCAGCAGTACAGGTCGGTCAGTTCCATGCAAGAGACGCGGAAGGCCGCGTTTATCTCGTGCATGAGTTCCAGGAATCCATCCCGTCGGCAGACGGTCTTGCCGGCTCGGTGCCTGTCACCACCTATAAGCTGGCCATTGGCGATCGAATGAAAAAAATTGATGACAACCGGTTTCAGCTGATTCAGTCGGACGTGACTATAACGCGTGAACCAGACACGTACGTCGGCCAGCCGCCGATACCCACCGTCGCCTCATAACCAGCCGTTATGAGCAGAAGTCATATGCGCGCACTTGGGTTAGGATTCAGTCACTGACTCCTTCACCTGCCGAACATGGACTTCACGCATGCGTTTACGTCATATCGAAGTGATCCAGGCGCTGTTGCAGACCGGTCACCTGGGCACCGCGGCCGAATGGCTGCAGTTGCCGGTGACCGAGGTTGAACGCATTTTGCGCGAGGCCGAGGATCAGTTGGGCTTCATGCTGTTTTCCAGCGTGCGTGGACGTCTGCAGGCTACGCGCGAGGCGCGGGCGCTGCAGGTGGAAATCGCCCACGTCTATGACGCGCTCGAGCCGGTCCAGCGCCTGGCCAGCAGCCTCAAGCAATATCAAGCCCCGCCCCTGCGCATCATCTGCACCCCGCCCTTGGCGCAACAGCTGTTGCCACAGAGCATCGCGACTTTGCGCCGACGCCTGCCCGACGCGCCTTGCAGCCTGCTGAGCCAACCCACCCGTGACATCGTCCGAAGCCTGCTGCTGCGCGAAAGCGATCTGGGCCTGAGTCTGCACGACCCCGATCATGCCGATATCCACTGCCAGGCGATTGCCCACGGCAAACTTCAGCTGCTCGCCCCCCATGGCTGGCTACAACCGAAACAGAAGTACATCTCGCTGCAGGACCTGGCGGGTCAATCGATGGTGGGGCTGGAAGGTCATGATCCGTTGAGCCCGGCGCTCGATCACAAACTGCACGCGCTGCGCCCGGCACCGGTGGTCCATACCCGGGTGCAGACGCATCAGATGATGCGCAGCATGGTAGAGGCCGGCGAAGGCCTGGCGATCGTCGACCCGTTTACCGCGCTCGGCGCCAGGACGACCGGGCTCGATGCCTGCCCGCTGGCACCTGCGGTCCCGATCAGCCTCTACGCCCTGACCCTGAAAAACGGCGAACCGTCGCTGGCGGTTCAGGCATTACTGGAGATCGTTACGGAACAAGCCGCGGCGATGCTGGCCAGTTAGAGGGATTTTCCAGCGGGTTGTCGAACAATCGATACCAGAACAGCGCGACTTCGGCAGTGTTCGGATCAATGCCGCGATAGCGCAGATGATCGATCCCACCCACCACGAAACCGCAGCGCTCATAGAGCCGACAGGCGCCCAGGTTATTGTTCTGGGTTTCGAGCATGATGCCCGGCAGTTTTTTCTTGCGACTCCAGAACTGCGCCACATCCAGTAGCGCCTTGGCTACACCGTGTCGGCGGGCTGGCGCGTGCACCGCCAACTCATCGATGTGGGCAAAGCCGTTCCAGTTGGTGCTCACCACCAGATGCCCCACCGGCTCGTCATCGAGATAAGCCATGAAAATCTCGCTGTCGGGCGCCTCGCGGTAACTGCCGAATTCTTCGGGATCGATGCCGTAGCACTTTCGGTAAGGCGTGATGGGCGTCACGGGCCAGCGCTCCACCGGCTTGCCGATATCGGCGGCGCCATAGGCGGCGACTTCAAAACTGAAATCACTGCCCCAGATATAAGCGGCGAAACCATCGTCGGCAACGCGCACCGACAGCCCTGGGTATTGCGGATTCATGACCGGTTGCATACTGGGAAAGGTCCTCATTCCTTGATGCAATCGACGGTGTAATGCCGTCCATTGCCCTCGTCTTCGTGTTGCAAGCCATGCACATCAACGACAAATCCCGGAAAACTGCTGTCAAACGTACGGGCAAATGCCAGGTAATCGATGATCGAGCGCGTCGATCCGGTAAAACGTTCGCCGGGCATGATCAACGGTATCCCCGGCGGGTACGGCACCAGCATCACAGCGGCGATCCGCCCGTCCAGGTCATCGATCGACACCGCTTCAACGTCGCCTCGCACCAACTGATCATAGGCGTCGGATGGCTTTATGGCGACTTCCGGCAGCACGGTGTACATGCGCTTGAGATGTTTGGCCGTGGCGTTGCTGCGGTAGCAGGCGTGCAATTGATCGCACAGATCGCGCAGCCCCATGCCCTGATAGCGCGTGGTATTGGTTTGCGCCACGCAGGGCAGGCAACTGGCGAGACTGACGTTGGCATCGTAGCTGCGTTTGAATTCCAGCAACTCCGTCAGCAGCGTGCTCCATTTGCCCTTGGTGATACCCATGGAAAACAGCACCAGGAAGGAGTACAGCCCGGTCTTTTCGACCACCAGGCCGCGTTCCCAGAGGAATTTGCTGACCACCGCCGCCGGAATCCCGCGTTCGCTGAGTGCGCCGCCTGCGGTCAGGCCCGGCATGACCAGAGTCACCTTGATCGGATCGAGCAATACGTAGTCGTCGGTTACGCCGCCAAAACCATGCCAGTCGGCCTCGGGTTGCAGCAACCAGTCTTCGGTGACGACACGATCGATACCTTCCACCGACGGAGGCTGCCAGATCGAGAACCACCAGTCATCCGCGGCAATGTGCTGGCGCAGATTGGCCAGGGCCCGCCGAAAACTCAGGGCCTCGTCGAACATTTCCTGCAACAGCGAACGTCCGGCCGGGCCCTCCATCATGGCCGATGCCACGTCCAGGGACGCGATGATGCTGTACTGCGGCGAGGTGGAGATGTGCATCATGAACGCTTCGTTGAAGCGATCCCGGTCCAGTTGCCGCGCGCCGCCGTCCTGCACGTGAATCATCGAGGCCTGGCTAAACGCGGCCAACAGCTTGTGGGTTGAATGGGTGGTGAACACCAGCGGGCTGTCTTCACTGCGGGAAGTGCCCATGCCGTAACGCCCGGCGAAAAACTCATGGAACGCCGCATAAGCGTACCAGGCTTCGTCGAAGTGCAAGACCTCGACGCTGTTGCCCAGGTTCTGCTTGATCAGCTCGGCGTTGTAACAGAGGCCGTCATAGGTGGAATTGGTGATCACCGCCAGCTTGACCTTGGGCGCCCTTCCCTTGGTCAACGGGCTGGCGTCGATCTTGGCCTGGATCGACTCGGGGCTGAATTCGCTCAACGGAATCGGGCCGATGATCCCCAGTTCGTTACGCTCCGGACACAGGTACAGCGGAATGGCCCCGGTCATGATGATCGAATGCAGCACCGACTTGTGACAGTTGCGATCCACCAGTACCAGGTCATCCCGGGCGACCATCGAATGCCAGACGATCTTGTTGGCGGTCGAGGTGCCGTTGATCACGAAGAAGGTATGGTCGGCGCCGAAGTTGCGGGCGGCACGAGCCTCCGCTTCTGCCAGGGGACCGGTGTGATCGAGCAGCGAACCCAGTTCCGGCACCGACACAGACAAATCCGAACGCAGGGTGTTTTCCCCGAAAAACTGGTGAAACGCCTGCCCGACCGGGCTCTTGTGGTAGGCCACGCCACCGCCATGGCCCGGGGTGTGCCAGGAATAGTTGGAGTCGGCGGTGTGTTGCACCAGGGCCTTGAAGAACGGTGGCAGCAGGCCATCGAGGTATTTGCGCGCGGCGCGGGCCACCTGACGGGCGAGGAACGGTACGGTGTCTTCGAACAGGTACAGAATCCCGCGCAGTTGATTGAGTTCCGCCATGGCATCGGCGGGGGCATTTTCCAGGGTCACCTGTTCGCCCAGGGCGAAAATCGGCAGGTCCGGGGCACGAACTCGCGCCAGGCCGATCAGCTTGGCCATGTTGTGCAACAGGTGCGAATCGGTGCTGGCGTCCTCGGCGGCGATCAACATGCACGAGAGACCGTGATGGGTCGAGGCGACCAGACGCCCTTCGGTGTAATTGACCGCTGAAACAATGCTGAAGCCTTCCTGCTCCAGCTCCCGGGCGATGCCTCGCACACGATCGCCGGCGACGGTGTCGGCCTTGATGTCGCGATGAACGATCAGGACCGGGAATTTCAGATCTTTATACATGAGGCTCAGTGTCCTGAGGCGGCGGGCCGTGGCCTGCCAATCACCTCAGGGTAGAGGGTTCGGGCGCATGTGGCGAGGGGGATGCCCTGAAATGGGTCGTTGGGCGAGGTATGCCCGATTGAAGATCAAAAGATCGCAGCCTCGTTTCACTCGACAGCTCCAACGATGGAATCTGTAACCCTGCAGGAGCTGTCGAGTGAAACGAGGCTGCGATCTTTTCGGGCCCTGCGCCCCGCCTACGCCTGCGCCTTGGCCTCCGCCAGTTGCTGCCACAATGAGGGCGCCCCGGCGGACTTGGCGATGGCTTCGAGCCGCGCGATGTGCTGGGCCAGGTCGTCTTCACTGGCGGGAATGATGCGCGTCGGTTGACGGTCGGCCGGCAAGCGGCGGATTTCCGTGGCCGAGTTGTCCGCGCCTTCACCGGAACCGTTGCCATCGGACGCGTTACCGGCCAGGGACAGGCTGGTCTGGCCGCCGGTCATGGTCAGGTAGACGTCGGCGAGGATCTCGGAGTCGAGCAAGGCGCCGTGGAGCTCACGACCGGAGTTATCGACGCCGTAGCGTTTGCACAAGGCATCGAGGCTGTTGCGCTGCCCGGGGTGACGCTCCCGGGCCATCATCAAGGTGTCGAGGATCGAGCAGTGCTGCGTGATGTCTGCGCGGTCGTGCTGACCCATCAGGGCGAATTCGTTGTTGATGAAGCCAACGTCGAACGCCGCGTTATGGATGATCAGCTGCGCGCCCTTGATGAACTCGAAGAACTCGTCGGCCACTTCGGTGAAACGCGGTTTGCCCACGAGGAATTCGTTGGTGATGCCGTGGACGCCGATGGCGCCCTCGTCACTCTCGCGATCCGGTTGCAGGTAAACGTGGAAATGCCGGCCGGTCAGGCGCCGACCGATCAACTCGACACAACCGATTTCGATAATCCGGTGGCCGTCGGTCACCGGCATGCCGGTGGTTTCGGTATCGAGTACAACGGATCTGGTGGCCATCAGTGCTCAGCTCTCAACGGGTCGTTCTTGCAAAAGCGGCGATGTTAACACGCTCGCCGGGGTCTTTCAGGTACACCGTGTTGCCCCCATTCGCGGTGTACTGGTGGAATCGGAATCAGGCCTGCTTGTACCCACGCACTTCATCCACCCCTCGGTTGGCCAACTGGTCAGCCCGTTCGTTGCCATGGTGGCCGATGTGCCCGCGCACCCATTTCCAGGTGACGTTGTGCCGGTTGACCTGCTCATCCAGCAGTTTCCATAGATCGGCATTCTTTACCGGCTCCTTCGCCGCCGTCTTCCAGCCGCGCTTCTTCCAGTTGTCCATCCACTCGTTGATGCCTTTCATCACGTATTGGGAGTCAGTGACCAGTAGCACGTCGCAGGAACGCTTGAGTTCCTCCAGGCCGCGGATCGCACCCATCAGCTCCATACGGTTGTTGGTGGTGTTGGCTTCGCCGCCCCAGAGTTCTTTTTCAACGCCCTTGCACACCAGCAATGCGCCCCAGCCGCCAGGGCCAGGATTGCCTTTGCAGGCGCCGTCGGTGAAGAGTTCTACGCTATCGCTCATGCCAATCTATCCAGAAAAATGCGGTTGGCCCGCCGATCCATGACCGACGATGCCCGAGGCCGGGGCAAACCCGGCCGGGAATATGAATGTGTATTACGGCTCGATACGGCGACGGTTGACCTTGGCCATCGGCAATGGAATCAGCTTGCCCATCGGCTCGCGCCGTTCCTGGCGTAGCGGCCGCAGGCCCACCACGATCTTGCGCGCGACCAGCAGATAAAAGCCGCCACCCGACAGTTGCCAGTCACCGGCCTTGCGTTCCCAACCGGCCAGGCGGGTCTGCCAGGCGGGGGACGCCAGCGGCGGACGATAGCACCCGAAGCGGCGTTTCTCCAGCGCAAAGCCCAGCAGGTTCAGCCAGTCGCCGACCCTGGAGGGGGAAATGCAGCGCGCCTTGCGCAAGCCATCATGAGCGAATATATGGCGCAAGCCCCAAGTGCTCCAGGGGTTGATCCCGATGATCAACAGGTGACCGCCGGGGCGTACGCTGCTGGCCGCCTCGCGCAGCAAACCGTGAGGCGACAGGCAGAAATCCAGCCCGTGTTGCAGCACCACCACGTCGGCGGCATGCTCGCTCAACGGCCAGGCCTGCTCTTCGCAGACGATCTCGACACCCGGCAACGGCGCGCCGAGCCGTACATTGCGCTGCACCTGGGGTGCTGACGGCGGTGTCTGGGCCGATGGGCCGTAATGCACCAGATAGCCGCCGAAAAAGCGCCCCAACTCGTCTTCGAGCATGAGGCGCTCTTCGTCCAGCAGAAATTGCCCGATCGGGCCGGACAGCCATTCACGGGCCGCGCTGATCAACGTCAGCCACTCGGGATCGGCCTGAGCGAACGCTTTATCGGTCATTGCATTTCTCCAACGCGCCAGGAAGTTCTAAGATGCGCCATTGTTTTCCGCTTGGCGAATCCGACGATGATACAGATCAGTGCCCTGCCCGCCTTCACCGACAACTACATCTGGTTGTTACAAGACTCCCTCACCCGGCGCTGTGCGGTCGTCGATCCAGGCGATGCCGCGCCGGTCCAGACCTGGCTCGCGGAAAATCCCGAATGGGTATTGAGCGATATTCTGATCACTCATCACCATCATGACCATGTCGGCGGCGTCGAGCAGCTTAAAAATGCGACAGGCGCGACCGTCCATGGCCCGGCCAGTGAAAACATCCCGGCCCGGGACGTCGCCCTCAAGGACAACGACTGCTTCAGCGTGCTGGGCTGTGAGTTCGTGGCCATCGCGATCCCTGGCCATACCCTGGGGCATATCGCCTTGTATCACCCGGGTCTGCTGTTTTGCGGCGATACCCTGTTCGCCGCCGGATGCGGGCGTCTGTTTGAAGGCACGCCGGAGCAAATGCACAGCTCGCTGACACGCCTGGCGGCCCTCCCCGAGGATACGCGGGTCTATTGCGGTCATGAATACACCCTGAGCAATCTGCGCTTCGCCATCGCGGTCGAACCGGGCAACAAGGCTATCGTCGAACGCCTGGCTACCGTCACTAAACAGCGGGAAGCAGGCATCATCACCCTGCCTTCGACACTGGCCCTGGAAAAGCTCACCAATCCTTTTCTACGTACCGGAGAAACATCCGTTAAAGAAAAAGTGGACGAACGGAATGGAACTCATAACCGGGCTCCGAGTGCGGTCTTTGCTGCTCTTCGTGCCTGGAAGGATAAGTTCTAAGCCGGCTTGCCGATGGTACAAAAATTCTGAATGGTTGACCTGGGGGGGTACCCTTTCTAGAATCGCCCGACATTTTTGCCCGGAACTTACTTCCAGCCAATGTCGTCATCCATTCGTAAAACCATCAATAAAGACGCATTGACCCGCCTGGCTCAAGCCATTGCGGTGGCTGTGTCCGCTACGCTGGCGGGCTGTTCCAGCCATGTGCCGCAGACTGAAGCGACGCACGTTCCGAACCTCGCCGCTCGAGCCAAGCCAAAACCTGTGCTGCTCAGCGTGAAACCGACTCCGGAAATACCCCAGGATGTCTGGGAGCGCATGCGCCAGGGCTTCCAGCTGCAGGACACTGCCGGCGTCAACCCGCGCATCGAGCAGCAGCGCCTATGGTTCGCCAGCAACCCGTCTTTCCTGGCGAGCGCCGGCGAGCGCGGCAGCCTGTACATCCATTACATCGTCGAACGCCTCGAAGAACGCAACATGCCTCTGGAGCTGGCGCTGCTGCCGGTGATTGAAAGCGCCTACAACCCGATGGCCTATTCCCGTGCCAACGCGGTCGGCTTATGGCAATTCATTCCGTCCACCGGCCGCTACTTCAACCTGCGTCAGACGCGCTTCTATGATGGCCGGCGCGATATCACCGCCTCGACCACCGCGGCGATGGACTATCTGACCCGCCTACATGACATGTTCAACGGTGACTGGTTGCTGGCCCTGGCCGCCTACAACGCCGGTGAAGGCACCGTCAGCCGGGCCATCGAACGCAACGAAAAGCTTGGCCTGCCGACCGACTACTGGAACCTGCCGCTGCCCGCCGAAACCCAGGCCTACGTGCCGAAGCTGCTGGCGCTGTCACAAGTGGTGCTCGCGCCGGATGCCTATGGCGTGAACCTGAACCCGATCGCCAACGAACCCTACTTCCAGGTCGTCGAAATCAACCAGCGCATGGACCTGTCCAAGGTTGCCGCGGTGGCCAACATCGATGAAGACGAACTGTTCCAGCTCAACCCTGCATTCAAACAACGCACCACCATCGATGGCCCCCAGCACTTGCTGGTGCCAACGTCCAAGGCGCAACTGCTGACCACCAGCCTGTCGACGATGCGACCCGACGAGTTGATCAGCAAGAAACCGCTCAAGCCGGTCTTCGAGGGTGCCGACAGCCCCGCCGTGGCCGGCGTCAAGCGTTCCTACCGGGTCAAGCGCGGCGACAACCTGGGCACCATCGCCAGGGCCAACAATGTCGACGTCAAGGACCTGCAGCGCTGGAACAAACTGACCGGCAAGAACCTCAAGGCCGGCCAGACCCTGGTCATGCAAGACACCACCAAGCGCAGCTCCGGGCGCGTCAATACCGTGGTGGCGGCCACCAGCAAGAAGCAGCAGACCCAGTACAAGGTCAAGCAAGGCGATTCGTTGTACATGGTAGCCAAGCGTTTTAACGTTGAAATGCAGCACCTCAAGCGCTGGAACCCCCGGATTGGCCGGGCGCTGAAGCCGGGGCAAATGCTGACGGTGGCTTCGCCACGTTGATGCAGGAATGTCGGCGCGAGCGTGCTCCGGGCGGCGTTCCGACGATCGATTCGAAAGCGCCGCGTTCTGTAGGAGCAAGCTTGCTCGCGATGGATTCAAGAGCGCCGCGTGTAACCAGTACACACGCGTAATCGTTAACGACCATCGTCGGAACGCCGCCCGGAGCAAGCTCGCGCCTACAGCCAGCAAATAACCGCGCAACAAATCCCCGTCTTTTTCCTGTCCAGACAAGCTGTTACTGTACGGCCCACAAAGCCCAAGCCGCCTGGATCGGATCTCTGACTTGAAGCGACCCCTCCTCCTGTTCCTGATCAGCCTGGCCTTGAGCTCCCCCGCAAGCGCGACGATCAGCGAAAGCCATGGTTATGCGCAGTTCGGCACGCTCAAGTACCCGGCCAGATTTACCCACTTCGACTGGGTCAACCCGAAAGCGCCCAAGGGCGGTACGTTGCGGGTGATGGCGTTTGGCACCTTCGATACGCTCAACCCCTACACATTCAAAGGCTCGAGCCCGGTTTCCACCGCCAACTTCCTGCAATACGGC
>Ga0213829_1002585_pt1 | contig 11682 bp, 8 predicted proteins | sample MC6MC0896MG_FD_180665 | JGI IMG/M metagenome (GOLD analysis project Ga0213829, IMG submission 180665) | Enriched soil aggregate microbial communities from Iowa State University, Ames, United States - MC6-MC0896-MG | ecosystem: Environmental > Terrestrial > Soil > Unclassified | place: USA: Iowa...
GATTATGTTGTTCTTTCAGATCGTTTTTCAAGTTAAATAACAATATCGGATCATCCTTGACAACAATCAGTTTCCATTCGGCATGACGGACCGCTTTCGCGACTCCCCGTCGCCAAAATAAATATTCATGCCCATTCTTTGCCGCCTTATAGGATGACAACAGACTTATCCCATCAATCTGTTGTCCGGGGATGTTTTTCCCCTGTATGGCATCCATACTTGTTGGCAAGATATCCATACCCGATACCATCGCATCGACTACTTTTCCTTTCGGAAGCTTTGCTGGCCATTGCATAATCATCGGTACCCGTATTCCGCCTTCCCATTTCGACCCTTTCAAACCACGCAATTGTCCATTATCCGCACCGTTATTTGTTGCAGCACCGTTATCATTCATAAAGATAATCAGCGTATTTTCATAGAGCCCATCGCTCTTCAGCTGTGTTATCAGCCGGCCGATATTGCTGTCCATATTTTCCAGCATGGCCAAATAAGCGCGGCGCAAAGGATCTGCAACATGACTATATTTGCTATTCTGTGTCAGCGGAGCCTCCACCGGAGTATGTATAGCATTAAAAGCCAGATACATAAAAAAAGGTTGTTGGCGATAACGATGAACATAGGAGATTGCCTTGTCGGTTAATGTTTCTGTCAGATAGCGAATAGAATCTTCGGGAACAATGCGCCCATCATCGACCAGCATCTGCGTGGGTTTCACCTTTCCGGGGATTGGAAAATAAGAGCGATCGCCGCCGATAAAACCAAAGAAATGATCAAAGCCACGCTTAAGCGGATGAAATTGGGGACCGTCCCCCTGATGCCACTTGCCGATACCAACAGTTTTATACCCGTTGTATTTCATAAAATCAGCTATCGTTGCCACCGAGGTATCCATCCCAATATCTTCTAGTGCCGTTCCTGCCGTCGGCCGTTTGGAAATATTGTGTTCGAACCCAAAGCGTTGTTGGTACCGACCCGTCAGCAGACCGGCACGTGAGGGTGCACAAACCGATGCAGATGCATAAGCACACTGAAAACGAATACCCTGTTTAGCCAGCTCGTCGATATGCGGTGTATGCACCTGCTTACCACCATAACAACCAAAATCATCGTAACCGCCATCGTCGCTCAAAATCACAATGACATTGGGCCGCTGCTGTGCAAAAACAGAAATTTCAACTAGAGAAAGTACACTCAACACCGCAAGTATACGATAGAACGTTATCCGGTAGATCATCGCATTAGATTTATCCCTAAATGTAAACCTAAATGTATTGGATTTTTTGTAAAAAAATCGAAAACGATTTCGTTAAGTCAATTTTTTTTAGTCCTTTAGAGGGGACAATCCAATCCGAAGCAGATGGGAATAAACGAGAGGCTAGCCGATTTACAAGCTGGAAAAGGACAGACCTATTTTGATATCGTAGCGGAAATAATACAATCGCATCCAAAGATTGCCTGGATTTACTAAAGGATTTAAAGATTTCAAAATGGTATCTTTATTGAACCTAAACAGAATACCATGAAACATATAGTAAAGATATTTTTTTTGTTGACGATGCTATTTCAGCATGTTGCTTATGCGGATAGTCCACTTAAAGTCGCTGTTGCGGGACTCAATCACGACCATGTATATCTCCTGCTGAATTTATACAAAGAGAAGAAGGTTGAGATCATTGGGATAGCGGAGACCAATAATATCCTCGCGGATAGGATTCAGACACAATACAATCTTCCGAAATCCGTTTTTTACCCAGATCTCCCTTCATTATTGAAAAGAGTAAAACCCGATGTGATTCTTGCTTACAACCCCACCAATGAGCATATTAATGTAGCGGAAATCTGTCTACCGCTCAAGATACCCGTCATGGTAGAAAAACCGATGGCAACTACATTGGCTGATGCTAAACGCATAGCAGCTTTGTCTAGGGAAAACAAAACGGCTTTTTTGGTCAATTATGAAACGACCTGGTATAAGAGCAACCAACAGCTCAAGCAATTGATTGATCAAAATGCAGTGGGACGTGTGACACGGATGATTGTAAAAGATGGACATGAAGGGCCAAAAGAGATCGGCTGTAGCAGCTATTTTCTCGATTGGCTGACAGATCCACAGAAAAATGGCGGTGGTGCATTAATGGATTTCGGCTGTTATGGGGCCAATCTCATGACATGGATCAAGAATGGTGAACGGCCCATTTCTGTCAGCGCAATTACACATCGACTGAAGCCCGAAGTTTATCCAAAAGTCGAAGATGATGCAACAATTATCTTAAACTACCGCGATGGCAGCACCGGTATTATCCAGGCATCTTGGGCTTGGCCTTACAGTGTAAAAGACCTACAGATATTTGGGACCAAGGCTCAACTCTATGCACAAAATGATACAAGACTGGTGAAATATACACAGCATAATGAGGAGCCGACAGTTATTCCTACAGATCAGCCTTATTTTGAAAATCACATCCTTTATCTGGAGGATGTACTAAGGCAAAAACAGCTCCCAGAGAATGATCTGGGCTCCATCAACATCAATGTCACTGTAGTTGAAATATTGGAGGCAGCGAAGCGGTCGGCAAAGGAAGGCAAAGTAATATTCTTGGATTGACGGTTACTTGTTTGAGTTAAGCAGCGGATCAGAAATGCTATTTCTTTCTTCTGACGGGAATAACGCGATACAACAAAAACAAGAGAGCAAATACAAATGCTGAAAACACGATATTGCGAATCAATTCGAACAGTTTAAAATGCTGAAAACTGGCATATTCATCGTGTTCAAGATCATAGACTGTACCTTCTGAATAGAACTCCCAGGGAAATCCCATCACCAGTTTGCCATCCACATGTAGATCATTTTGATAAGAAATGGCCGTCAAAACAGCAAAAATAAAAATGGTACCAGCCAATCCTTTGAAAATGGCTGGTACGATTGATGTTCTATTTGTAGGAATCATTTTATTCATTGGGATAAATATAATGATTGTTTTTTTACTCAACGCCAGCTATTTAATAAATACTGTTTGCGACTAGCTTGCTAAAAATCCGTTGAGAAAAAGCTGAAAATCATGCGAATACATCATCCCTGAATAGGAAGCTTTTATCGTAGAGTCAATTTTCATATTTAAGTTTATAGTAGGTTATTCAAATAATTTAAGTAGTTCTTCTTTGCTAATGGATTTCATCAGATTAGCTTCATCCAAGATTATACCTTCAGACATTCTTTTTTTAAGGTTCTGAAGTTCCAATATTCGTTCTTCGACAGAATCCCTACACACAATCTTGTAAGCCATCACATGTTTATCCTGTCCAATACGATAGCAGCGGTCTATTGCCTGCGCTTCGGCAGCAGGATTCCACCAAGGATCTAAAATATAGACATAGTCGGCGGCTGTCAGATTCAAACCAGTTCCGCCTGCTTTTAGGCTGATCAGAAAAACACGGCATGCATTGTCATGTTGAAATGTCTCGACCGCTGATTGCCGTTGCTCCTGATTCATCTTACCATCAAGATAAACATACCCTATACCGCATTTTTCAACTCTTTGCGCAACAAGTTTAAGCATTGACCTGTAGGATGAAAAAAGAAGAATTTTATGATTTGGAGCTACTTCTTCCATCATTTCATCAATAAAGTCCAATTTTACAGATACGTTGGCTAATTCTCGATCTTTCATTAAAACAGGAGAATTACACAACTGTCGTAATTTCTGCAATGCTTCTATCGCTAAAAATTTGGATTTGGAAGGATCAGAACTGGCAAGATTGTCCGCTATTTCCCCTTTGAAGATTTTTCTAAACCTGTCGTATATTTTCCGTTGCTCAGGATGCATATCTAAGTACAGCACAGTTTCTGTTTTCTCAGGTAGATCCAAGGCAACCTGTGCTTTGGTACGTCTTAGGATAAATGGCTGAATCATTTTTTGGAGACTGTGAATCGTATCTTGAGCTGTTGATTCATCTTTAATCCCTTTATAGGTTTTATTAAAATTTCGATAATCACCAAAAAAACCGGGATTGACCAGTGATAACTGTGCATAGATATCTTGAATACCATTTTCAATAGGTGTCCCGGTCATTGCAACGCGATAATCTGCCTTAACTTCAGATAGCATCTCGAAACGCTTTGAATTGCGATTTTTCACTACTTGTGATTCATCCATAACGAGATAACTAAAGTCAAGACCGGTCAGATATACAGCATCCGTCAATAACGTTCCGTATGTCGTTAGTACGATGGTAGCATAGGCATCGAACACAAAATTATCCCGCTGTTTTCCGTGATATATTTTTACAGTCCGATGTGGAGCAAACTTTTTATATTCATTTTCCCAATTGAATAAAAGAGAATTGGGCATGACAATCAAAGTGGATTTTCCCATCGGATGCAATTGGTAAAAGTATTCCAATAGTGTGATGATCTGCAGCGTTTTTCCAAGGCCCATATCATCCGCCAAAAGACCTCCCCATTGAAATTCATTTAGAAATGCGAGCCAACTAAAACCTACCTGCTGATAGGGGCGTAATTTAGCCTGAATACAGTCCGGCACTGCTAGCAGAGGAATCTCATCCAGTTTGGCAAGTTTCTCGCGGCGCTCCCTGATGCTATCATGAATAATCCTTTTATCTATTTTATCCAATACATTATGCATGGAAACAAGTTGAATCGTATTTAAAACAAAGCAATCCTCCTCCCTCTTCCCTCCTAAAAATAAAGGTCTATAGGTTTCACGGTCAGTTTGACGCATAATGCCAAAAGTTTCCTGTCCCACATCAAAAACCTTTTCAGTCCCCATGACCAACTCCTCAAATTGATCAATTGAAACAACGTATCGCCCAAATTTTGGCACGAGCAAAATCGAACATTGATTATCTGCTAAACGGACATTACGTACTGTACAGTTTAGGGGAAATGGATAATACGAACTTCCTTTCGGAACATTCTCTATCTCCATGAGAATTCCATTAAGGGAACAGTTGTCCATAAAATCATGCAACCATGTGGTATGTGCAATTTCATTCAGGGGAATCAACCAATTATTTTCTAATGTAGTCTCTTTAAAAATCGGATGCCGACTCCTGACAAATTCCTGAAAATCCCGCTCCTTGACTTTATCACGTTCAAAATATGCCAATTGGTCCTGTCTGTCCTGAATAACTAAATTGCTACCGGAATTTACCAGAAAGCGGCCTTCTTTACCGTAGTCAATAAAGGCCTGAATACGAAGAAACTGATCAACCACTGAAATAGCAACAATTTTTTTAAATGATTTAAAGTGTTGCGGAATCGTCGTATTTCCTGTGATACGCTGCAATAGGATAAGTTCCGCTATTTCAGACAAGGGTATAAGATAGTCCTTCAAAAAGGTATGAAAATGATCTTTGAAAACGGTGAGTCTATATTTCCATTGTCTAAATTTTTGTAAAACTTCTGCCAGTATGAGGTTATCAATAAACAAAACTTTTGCTTCGGATACTTTCAGAAAAAAACAATTTTCAGTACCTAAGAATTCGGGATAATCTATTAGCTGATTTTCATGATATAGACAGATCCGCATTTGCAGGTATTGATCCCTGTCATCAATTTCGACTTTGATATGCAGATCTGTATTTGCCTTCGTTACTACCGCAGTAATCGGCGGTAGTAACGAATTTTTCAGGTTAAGCTGATGGGCAAATCGATAACTCTTATATGTTTCGACAAAATTTAGTTTAATGGGGAAAGAAGGGTTCTCCAATAGATCACGCCATATCTGTATAATTTTACATTGATTTCGTTCGGCATAATTGACATCTTCATGAATAAGATCCTTCTTTTCCTCTCGAACTGTCCTATCCTCCATAACAAGTGTAGCAAATCGACGGCCGAATAGCTCCAGATACTGGTCGTAGGGACTTAGAGACAACTTCGGATTACTTTCATCCAGGAGATAGGATCGCGAAAAGGAGCGGGAACGTTTAAATTTATAATGAAAGGGAAAAAAAACAGGTAAATCAAAAGCGGTAAAATTAGTCACCACAAAGAAATATACCTCGTCTTTTTGCTGGAGGTCCAGACAGCCCTCCAAGTTCCGGACGGGTAAACGGATCCCTCGGTCATAGGTGGCATCATTACCCAAGCCATAAAATCGCCCATATTCTTGCCCCACCGCTATCGTTAAGTCAGCATAAGAATACCGATCACGGACCTTGAAAGGCATCATATTCTTCTTCCACGAGGCCAACTTATTAATTTCAGTACTGTATAGATAGCGTAAATAATATGGAAAACTGTTGTTCAGCTTATTGGATAACAAGGTTATTTCGTGTACACAAAGCCCAGCCACATCTTCCCCACAAGAACAGTTAACACTTAAATGTGCAGCTGTCAACTCTATTTTAACGCTAATGTCTAAAAACTTTTTTACCTTAAGTTCATATTTAGGTGGAAACGGGCAAACTGCAATAGCAATATTTTCCCGTTCCATAGAGGGGATCTCATCTTCTATATAATATTTGCCCAAATAATTTGGAGTCAATCGACATACGATGCCATCCTCCCAAGGAATTATAATTGGTTCGCTCGAATTTCTCTTTGGAAGTATTTTTTCTATTGGTCGGATATCGGCATCCGACGTCGTTAAATGAATATCAATTCCCATCATATATCCTAATTTATTTTCAATTGAGATTTCGCCTCCATATATTCCAAACTTCGATCGCATAAATCAGTAAAGAAATCTGCAATCCTTTTTGCTTTATACTTGAAATATTCCATATCCAACTGATTCATTTCGGAGGGAAGTTCATAGATCCGTCCTTTCATTTGTTTTAAGATCTCATGGTTAACTATTCCGTCCAAATCGTCAGTTGGCATAAAAAACTCTTTCACCTTCTCATCACAGATACAAGTCCATTCAATAAGCTCTTCAATACCAGCATTCATCGGAGCATAACCAATTCGTAAATAGAGGTAGCTGTGCAATCCGATTGAAATCAATTGATTTAACAATAGCACGGCCAACTGCTTTTCAGTTTCAGTTAAACTACCCAAAACAAATACATCTACCAGATCGCTCATTAGTTTTGAATTACGTATCCATGAAGTTGAGGCTTTGAATAAGATATCAGGCCAATTCATAGGTGCAATGGAATAGCCCGGTTTATAGCCCGGATCTCTATAAAGGATGACGGATTCATTCCAGATCGTATGCGAGAAGCGACTGCCGGTATTCAATTTTGCCTCTATAAAACCGGTACTGATAAATGAAATAACTGCTGTCACCCGACCAAAAGAAACTTTACGGAAATGACATTGTCCAATCCATTTTTTTATTACAACTAAATATATTGTCGCACTTCCAAGATCTTTTGGCGGATAGTCAAATAACCCATTCCCATTGGCATGGCTTACATAATAATTGAGCAGCATAATCTGTTTTGGCTGATTATCCCGACGAATCTGATCAAGCAATTGTTGTATATCAGACTGATAATGTGCAGGCCAAGGGAATGCATGAAAGACAGGTGCCGTTACTATAAGCTCTTGTTTTGTAGTTTTTGTCTTATTTGCTTCTTTCACCAACTTTTCCTTTTCGAGCTTGGCTTGATTTGTGGCTTCTGTCAAAACCAGTTTGTCGTATTCGGTCTGTAACGCCTCCATAAAATAACGGAACAGCTTTTCTATCGCAGCTTGCATTGCTATGCAATGATCATATAACTGTGATGCATCAATAGCCGAAATATCCAGGTCTTTATTTTGATTTACAGCATTAAAGGAACTATCCAGTAATCCAAAACGCTCCTTATCTTCATCCATTTCACCCATAAATACCGATTTTAACATAGGGAAATGCGTATGCAGGCTTCTGATCCTATTGTCCAGACTATGTACGTTATTACTTTTGCCCTCCACCATAACCTGCAGCAGCTTTAAATGGCTTTCCAGGCTTTGATGAACCATAAATAATGCTCTGGGATAGTTTGCTATCTCAGCAAATGTTTGTGCGTCACGTAAAAATTCTCCGGACATGGCGATCACTTTTTTATAATGCCTTTCGGAAAGATCCAATATTCCCCGTATCTCCTTCTGTTTACTGATTAAATTATTGTTCCCCCCAGAACTAAAAATCTCATGCTCAGGTAGGACCGCATAACAATAAAATAAACTTCCGATCTTTATCTTATTCTTTAATTCAGGGGCCAGAATCAATTCAAATGAAATATCGTCCTGATCCATCAGACATAATTCCACAATAGGCTTCAATACCTTATGCGAAAGTCCGCTCACGGGCTTAAGGGCTAAAACTAAATGATAGTATTCGTGGTCCAAGAATTGATATGTCACGAGATAAATGCGATCGAGATCCATACGTTGGGACAACCGATCAATGATTAGTTGGCGATTAATTTCCATAATAAATGATTTAATGTTAATAGATCGCACAAAAAATAGCCGCATGCGCAATAGGCAGTTAAAGACTATTAATTGTAAACAATCAATATTTATTTGTAAAAAAAACAGTTATTACGACCAAGGCGACTAAATAGATAATCAATAGGTAACATACATTTGCGTTCGCACCTTGGTTTATTTTAAGAAACACCAACAATTCACATAAAACTTGTATCAAAATTATCGCTGAATAGCGAAAAGGCATTTAGCTGCTGTTGGTGAGGAGGACAGCTAGCCTTCGAGGTAACGTCAGGATTCAGAAACCATTATAATGATACAAAAGTATAGTTTATAAATACAAATATACAAATAATCGGATTAAAAACAAATGTTACGAAAAGTTATAATCATTAGTTTCCGAAAAATTATTCGCTCAGCACAGGCTGCTGCTAAAGCCCGTCTACATCACTTGCGGACAATAGTCTTTTCTAAATTATTGCTAAGTTTAGACATAAATGATGCAAAAGATACGCAGGAAATAATCCATATAAAAAGACATTACAAGCGAATCATAAACGAGAAAAGGGTTTGAGGTCAACGTATCGTATTTTTAGAGTAGGGAAATATTAATGGTGGATTTTGTAGTTTAGTATAGCATTGAATAATAGTTCATAATCAGGATAGCTCAGCAAATTATACAAAAGGAATATGAGCAGTATTTTTAAAATGGGAATTATCAGCACATGTATAGGTTTGTTCTTTTCCTGCAAAGAGCAGGTCAGTCCTTTGTCTGAAGACTACTATAAAAAAAGTGGAGCAATCTATTTTATCCCCGGAGGCAATGGTTTTGAACGTGGTTCAAGAAAAACGGAGGCAGATGTAAATAGCTTTTCTGTGATCAAAGACATCTATGCACGTGATAAAGACAATATCTATGTTATGGGTTGTCCACAACAATTCGTGGATGCAAAGACCTTTCGATTGAAAGGAAATATTCCCGTCGATCAGTCTCATGTATTCGTTTTCGCTGGTTCGACGACTTCAACTACACGAAAATGTAGCGAGCAACAACTCATCGCCATTACGGGTGCTGATCCCGAAACGTATATTACCTTGTATGATACGATCGCATCCCTATCGAAAGATAAATCACATTATTTCTACAATGGCCAACCATTAGCGGTTGACTATGCTTCATTTAAAATTTTGAATGAAAATTTTGTAAAAGACAAAAATAGGCTCTATGTGGTCACGCAGAAAAGTATCAATCCACTCAATTACACAACGGATAAGATTGATGTACTCAACGACGAATACATCATTTTGGACAGCAAAAAATTACTTTATTACGAACCTTATCAAGGTATTGGTGTCGTTGAAATGACTTTGCCTACGGTCAATAACATTAAATTGCTAGATAGAAAATCAATCATTATTGATCAATTGGTTATTATTCAAGGAAAGCGGTTTGCGTTCGCTGATGTTGATGCGGGCAGTTTTAAAATATTGGAAGGCATTGGTGGAAATTCTTTTTGGTCCGGAGACAAAAATCATATCTATTATAACGAACAGCTATTGGCCGAGGCCGACCCAAAAACGTTTGAAGTGCTGAAGCGAGCTGTTGCCAAGGACGCCAGACATATTTTCGTCGGCAATAAAATCTTTGAAGGTCCCGATGTCAAAAGCTTCAGAAATGTAGATAAATCAAAAATAAATCATGATTTTGAAGATGATCTGGGCAACAAATACTGGTACCGGCCCAAAGAGGGAGGTGCAGAGCTCATTCCGGTAGAGAAGAAATAATGATATCACTTGAATCTATTATTTTAAAATCGGTCGTCTAACCAAGTATAAGTTCATAACGTACTGATCTTCCAAGCCCAATTTGTTCAACTATACCTTGCTCTTGCAGGTATTGCAGATCCCTTGTTGCAGTAGCTTTTGAGGTCTTCGTAATGGACATATACTTTTTTGCGGTCATACCACCGACAAATCCTTCAATCCCCTGTTCTAGCATACGATTAATAACCTTCATTTGCCGTGCATTCAATAAATCCCGGTTTCGATCAAAAAACTTTGCTTTTATTACTGTAAACTCAATCAGTTCTTTTGCTTCTTTTTGAGATTCTAAAATAACGTGGGTAAAGTAGCCTATCCAACCTGTGATATCTAGGCTAGTCTGAGCAATTTTTAGATTTTCATAATAAGCCTGCTTATTTTTTTCAATAGTCTTTGATATCGACAACAAGACAGGAGCCTGTAGTGTGTTGGATAAAGTGTATTCTGCCAGCGCTCTTCCGATCCGTCCATTCCCATCTTCAAAAGGATGAATAGATTCAAAATACAAATGGACAATAGCTGTCTTGATCAGGGCACCGATAATATACTCCGACTCTTTAATTTCATATGATTTAAACCAATGAACCAGTTGCTCCATCTCTTTTGGTACAACAACAGATGGAGGAGCTTCATAATGGACAACTTCTTTACCATACGAGCCGGAAATTATCTGCATAGGTTCATCACCTGTACGCCATACTCCCGCATTAATTTTCGGAAATCCTGCCATAAGTATGGCATGCCACTGCTGGATCAAATCGATGCTTAATTCTTTTACCGCACTCTCCCGTACGGTTGTCATCAATTTTGCAACACCGATAACTCTTTGGTCATGAACGACTACGTCATCTTTAATACCGAGATTTCTTTTGATGGAGGACATCACGTCCTCTCGGCTCATATATTCTCCCTCGATCTCTGAAGTTTTCATTGCCTCAGCGATCAGAATCTCCATAAATGCTTCCTGTTTTAATTCCGCATTTAATCCTGTTAACAAACCATTTAGCTCTCCCATTTCTTTAGCAAATGCAACAGCTATAGGTAGAATCTCTTCGATACTATAGCTGAAATGGGGCCATTCTTTATATTGCCAGTTATACATTTGAGCCGATTTTAAACGATAATCGGCTCAAATATAAGCAAATTCTGAGCCGATTAACCAATTTAATCGGCTCATCGAAAAAAATAACGCACAAAAAGCCCCGTTGTGATTTGATACACAAACGGGGCGAAAAGTGTAAAGGAAATTAAAACTTTTACTTCGCAGCTTCAAGTAGTTTATGAAAAATAGCTGTATTATCGTATATCCCCCGGAATAAAAACGAGCGGGCTCCGTAAGCAAATACGGGAACGAAAGCATTCGTATGATCGTTGCTGCTAAAATTAACCATCACACGTCCTGATTTACGGTCAGAATCGAGCAATGTAAGTCCGCCAGTTTCATGATCTGCAGTTACAACAACCAGCATCTC
>Ga0213829_1002586_pt1 | contig 11678 bp, 13 predicted proteins | sample MC6MC0896MG_FD_180665 | JGI IMG/M metagenome (GOLD analysis project Ga0213829, IMG submission 180665) | Enriched soil aggregate microbial communities from Iowa State University, Ames, United States - MC6-MC0896-MG | ecosystem: Environmental > Terrestrial > Soil > Unclassified | place: USA: Iowa...
TGTCCGGTTGACAGATGTCTATCCAAACGAAATTATCAAACTGGGTTCTATGTTGGTCAATAGTTTTCATCGAATTTTTAATTTCTTCTACTTTAAAAGCTGATCTTAAGTGCGCATCTATCCTTCCAGCTAAATGGCTGTTAATCTTACATGCCCCTTCGAAATTAATAATATTTCAATGGATTAGTTTGCTCAGCCCAAGAATTTTTTTGAGATGATTAGACTTATATGCTAACTCATATATAAAAAAGACCGCCCTCCTTTTGTCTGTAAAAGGAAGGAGGTTCTTATGGTATAAGCGAGTTGAGAAATGCAGGATTTTACAGGTCTGATCAATGGATGGTCGGACTACTATAAGACCTTCGGGTCTTTTCTATAGCTAAATTTTGTACTGTACTGGGGTCAAAAAGCATCGCGGTGCAATAACAATTCTTAAATGCTTTTTTCTCCAGATCGGGGTAGTTTATGCAATTCTGGCATTTGCACCAAAAAGAAGGATCCTGAGTGATCTCCGAAAAACTGACAGGATATAATCCCAGTTTTGAGTTGATCTTCATGGTCGCCAGCGAAGTCGTAATTCCAAATATTTTTGCTTTGGGATATTTTATTCTCGAAAGTTCGAAGATCTGTCTTTTCATAAGTGTTGCGATACCCCTACGTCGCCAGGATGGAGAAACAATAAGACCGCAATGTGAAATAAATTCATCCTCAGCGTAGGCTTCCAGATAAATGTAGCCAACCCATTTTCCAGTTTGTGTCAACGCAATAACAGCATTACCATCAAGGATCTTATTACAGATCGACTGTGGAGTCCTTGTACCTATTCCCGTTCCTCGTGCTTTTGCGGATGAAGCCGTTTCAGCTGAAATCTCCATTGCATATTTTAAGTCCGCTGCTGTAGCTGTTCGTACGATTATACGATCTGTTTCCATAATATTTTGCTTATTTGTCAAAACTTGCCTCCCAGTCATCGGGAAGCCCCTCTAATAATTGTATATACCCTCCTAGCCCATTTTTTATTTCTTCTAAAAATATAAATTCATTGGCTGTATGTGATCTAGCGGAGTCTCCGGGGTCCCAGTTTTAAAGCGGGAACTGTCAGCCAGCCACGGTCTGAACATGTGGGAGAGATATAACTTTGCCAACCGAGATTCTTTCCTGCGAGAATAAGCGGATGCTGTTCACTGATTGATGACGCCCGCATCGGATTTCCAATCAGCTTGATGGATGCATTTACTTTCCCTTTTAGGATTTCTATGACTTCTTCGGGGCTATAATTGGGTGTTATGCGTACATCGACGGTAAATCTGCATTCATCCGGCACAACATTGGATTGGATACCAGCATGTATTTCTGTTACAGTTAGCTTTATAAAATCATCAAATGTTTCATCTAACCTAAACTGGCAAGATCTCATATTATCAATATCAGCGATGGCCATGGTTATCGCATTACAGCCCTCATTACGGGCAGCATGTGCGGCCTTCCCATGACAGACAAATTCCAAAGTCATATTTCCTTTTTCAGCTATAGCCATCTGCATTGTGGTAGGCTCGCCGACAATAGCTACCGAAACATTTTCAAGTTGGGGAAGAACCATTGCGAGCCCTCCTTTTCCCGAAATCTCCTCTTCTGCTGTGATCGCAAGACAAAGGTTAAAAGGGATATCATACCGTGGATAGAAATAAAGAAATGCACCGATCAAAGATACCAGACAACCTCCAGCATCATTTGCCCCCAACCCGAACAACTTGCCTTCCTCCACTTTCGGATCAAATGGATTCCGGCTATAGCCGTGATTGGGTTTAACAGTATCGTGGTGAGAATTCAATAAAATAGTTGGTTTAGATTTATCGTAATGCAGATTATAGAGCCACAGGTTATTTCCGACCCTATTGAAATCAAGACCATGTCTTGAGAAAAAAGAAGACAACACACGTGCCGTACCTTCTTCTTCTTCGCTGAGCGATGGCGTTTTGATCAGCTCTTTTAATAAGCCCACGCACTCTGCATTAAGGATCTCAATCCTGTCAGCAGCCCAGGTATCGATACTTGATTCACAAAAATTTTTCATATAAAAATTCATTTTTCAAATTGTTCATTTTGCTTTAACTCAATATGTATTAGTCTATACGCTATTTGTAATATCGACAGAGATCATCTCGCTACACGTGTCCATTCATTTGGACTATAAATCCTGTTAGCGATTCTCCCTCGTAATAGAGACTATTCAAATTTTTGATCGTTATCCAGCATAGCTACGATTATGCATTTTTCCCTTCGCTTAATGCTAGCCTTAGATTCATTCAATATCTATTTGCGCTGATACCAAAAACATTCCAAACGAGCAAAACGACATATAACAAACTAATAACAAGAGATATAAATAATTTCACACCATTAACATTGGCGGAGAGAGTCTTTCATTTTGATGGAGACAATTTCCATAATGAGATGAAACAGGTTTACATAAAACTTCGAACGAGCATTCATCAGGTCTTATCCATGCACAACTACTATTGAATAATTCAATGAAGATTGAAAATAGTCGGAAAATAAGGAAGAAAACAATATGCTAAACCATCTTGCTGTGTAAATTCAACAATAGATTATACGTAACTTAGTATATAAGAGCTCCTGCAGTAGAGTCTCAAATGCTAATGCAAAATTTACGATATGAAAACTAAAGTTACAGGCAAAGAAAATGCATATCTCCCCGTAGCATGGGAATATCGAGAAGTTATTGAAGAGCAGATTCGGAAAAGAAACCGTGGAAAAATATTCTATTTTGAAGAGGACAACAAACTCGGTGAAGCAGAAGGAACCATCGTTGAAATGACTGAAGACAAAAAGGGAGTTTTTATCCTGACAGAAAACGGACATCGAATAAGAATAGATCGCATCGTCACGCTTTTTGGAAAAATAGGTGCCGCTTACGATGAATATAACGAATTTGCGGACGCATGTATGGATTGTACCGGTGGCTATACGAAGGAAGAATTGGAAGACATGTAAGATCTATCAATGTATACTACCAAACCCTATTGGAGAAGATACAATTTTGGAGACTTCCATAAAATTAGCATTTAAAAAATGGTTTAAAATCTCTATTACAGTTTTATAACTGATCTGCTCGGCTTCGGTCTCCAGTGTATATATAGAATATTCCTCGCTACTGAACAATCTTTTAAGCCATGAGTTTTTTTCCATAACCTCCCGTTTATAGGTTGCATAGAAATTAAGACGATCCAATGCCAGATCTGGCCCGGGTTTTATAAGATCAATCAAATAAAACGAAAGAGAAGATTCAAGCTGCTTATCTAGGATTGTAGCTCCCCAATCATCATTGCTACTTTTTCCAGCATGATATCTTTCTGAAAACTCGATAATGTTTTCCATCCAATTAAGTTTCTGAAAAAAATTCAGTATATCTTCTGATTTGTCAAAACCAACTACAGTCGCTTCGTGATCGGCAACTCCAATCCAGTTGAATTCATATCTCATCTTTATTCTTTGTTAGTGTACGATCTTTTGGAGAGGCATATCGCCCCACCATAATGAGGACTATTAAGTAACAATCTCATCCAATACTTTTTTTATTTATGCTTCTTCTAGAAAACCAATAATATATCCATCGGGATCCAAAACGTAAAATTCCTTACCATAATCCATTTTTCTCAAAGGCTGGATAAATTCGATTGATTTGCTTAACATTTCTTCATATAAATCTTCAATCTTATCAACTGAAAATAGAAGATCAAGGTCTTCGTTGTTTCTTTTATTTTGTCTCTCCGCCATGATAGGCTTGCCTTTTTTAAGATGAATCGAAAAACCATCTTTGCTAATGCCTGAATAAAAATCTTCATAGCTAAAATCTATATCGAATCCCAATTTTTCTGTATAAAACGCTATAGAACGATCAATATCTGTCACCAGAAATTGTGGACTCATTTTTCTTATTTTCGGTTGTGAGGTTTTGTTCATCATATTTTTTATTATTTAATATCGCTACCGTCCAAATTAAAAATGACATTATAAAAAAACCAATTTTTCTTACCAAGAAATGTACTTTTTAAACTTCAGTCAATCGCGTAAATATCCAAACTCTAATATCATTTAAAGATCCACCTATTTTCTATTAATCTCAGTTGATTCTCTCAACCATTCCTTCAGATTGTCTTTCGATACTTTTGTTTCTATTCCCACTATTTCCCTAGGTTGATTTTAACCTTATCTACGTTCAAAATGGCTTCAAGGTATCTGAAATCAAAGAGAAATAATTCATTATTCTAATTTAATATTTTTTATTGACAATATGATCTGCAAAAGAGAAGTTACAACTCCTGAATAGAACGATTCAATGTAGCAAATGGGAATTGGGCAAGACCTTGCCCTGAAATATCACATGCATTGCTATTTTATTGCTATTTGTTTGCCTATTTATTGCTTATCCTTCGGTGTTTTATTACTGTTTCTTTGCTTGTTTGAGGCCAGTTCTTGCGACCTTCTTCGAGATTGGTTTGCCCTTGGTTTGCTATTTCTTTGCTATTTCTTTGCTATTTCTTTGCTATTTGGTTGCTGTTTGGTTGCTGTTTGGTTGCTGTTTGGTTGCTGTTTGGTTGCTGTTTGGTTGCTGTTTGGTTGCTATTTCTTTGGTAAAATAGCAACGAAAGGACAGCGAACAGGGCTGGAATCAACGAACATGATGCCTGTTATCCCACTGTTAATCCCCTAGAAGTACCCTTACTTTCCCGATAATTCATCTTGGTCATACTGCCAAATGGCTACCGAAACTTCCTTGAAATAGGCTGAAAATTGACGCCAAAACCGGCACTGTCGGACAAGTGGCGTCAGATGACGTCATTGCTCGTCCTCCGGATTACCTGTGTTATACCTTAGCATCATGATATCGGTATCGTGGCAGCCCGTAGCGCCACAAATGGTTAAACTTTTTAAAATCAATATTATGGCACGATTTATTAAAGGCATACATGGCTCTTACCAAGGTAAAGTAGAAAATATCGTAGGCTCATCATGACGAGGTATATATTGTCCGAATCCAACATTTTATTTAATATGGCCTAGTTTTGGATAATAATTATACAAATTTGTATCAGTTCAATTCAATAAAGGAAAAATCATGTTACATAAAGTTCTTATTTTGAGTTTAGGCATCTATAGTCTGACAAGTTGTACCGCCAAAAAAAATGTTAATACTTATGGCAAAGAGGTCGAACGTATAGACCTATCTGAGGGACAACAAAAAATATTAAAAGAATATCCGTTACAAATTAAATTCAACCGTATTGTAGAAGAAAGCCGTTGCCCGAAAGGGATCGATTGTATATGGGCAGGAGTTGCTGTTGCCGAAATTGAAATAACGGAAAAGACAGAAAAACCGATTCTCCTGAATCTTGCTACAATGGGCCTGCAAGCAAGAAGTTATCAGAAATCTGCAAACATTAAGGGGTATACAGTTGCTTTAGAAAATGTTGCACCCTACCCTACTGCGGAGCTCGGGGGGCAAGATTTAAAGGGGAACTATAAAATCGTCATTACGGTACAAAAAAAATAAAAACAATTCCAGCATATTTGGATATAACAATTGGTTTTTCACTTCCAACAGATTAGCTGATGAGTATGAATCCAACTGATGACAACCATACATATTATGACACGTAGTACAGACAATATAGATACGCTTCAAGCGTTCAAAGGCTGCTCCAGGAAACTGATATTTAAATAGTATTTATACATCCTATTATTAGTTACTTTCATCGTATTTACAATAATGATCACCTGACTATACACGACCAAAAGTAATGATATCGGATGGATTGAAAGGAGCAAACAGGGCAAAAGATAGAGTGACATGCTCATCTGAAAGTTAATAACGTCAATGGCATGTTTCGCTATGTTTTTAACTTTATCTCGCTTCCAAACCCAAATAATGATCGGCGGTATAATTAAAAGCAGTAAACCGCTCAAATGCAACAATGGAAGCCATTTTTCTTCTTCTTTCTCATCCAAGTTTAACTCACTTCCACTGTTAGCCAGCATACCATATTCTACCTCTAATGCCACAGCAATAGCTTGGAGTGTATAGGCACGTGGATCTACATCTCCATTTTCAATTCGCTGTATTGTTCTGACGCTGATATCCGTCTTTGCAGCTAATTCTTCTTGGGTAATCCCCTTTTTTAATCTTAAATCTTTTATCAGTTGTCCTGTTTTCATCTGCGTATTTTTTATTCCAAAGTAAAGAAGATGATCTGACCGTCACAACTACAAATACCCGACATTTACCCGACAAAACAGCTCTTATAGTGATTGGTTTGAATTTCGTCTCAAGGTATTTCTTTAAAATTCATCCGGACTGCTCTTTTTTCCTCATCAAGTAGAATTGAAAATAGTTGATCAGAGTTTTCAAACTTAATAGCATAGTTGTATCCATTTTCTGCTGAATCAACAAAAGAAAAACTCTCCATCTGCCCCGTATTCGCAACAAACTTCTTCATTCCCAATGAAAACTTTTCTTTTGAAATTCTGGATTTATAGCTCACGGATGCCTGTTCATAAATACGATTGGGCTGTCGTTCATTAAATAGCAGCTGGATTTCTTGCATTGCTTTATTATAAATAGAGCTATTAACCTGGGCATCTGTAAAGTGAAAAGAAAACAGGTATAAAACAAGGAGTATCCAAAATTTATAATTTCCTATATTTTTCATTTTTTAAGTTTGATTTTTTTTACAAGATTAAAAACTCGCAAATTGTCAAAACAGAGAAACCTACTTATAAATATAGACAAAAACTGCTAGTCCACATGCTCCAATCAACGACCACCATTCGATGGTTCCGTCTCCTACTTTATCAATTCAAATATAGTGTCCTTTCGTTTGATCGTTTTTTTTCATCTTGCCCCCTTGCTAATAAAATATTAAGCCTAATGGAACTCGAAGGTATTGACGCTCATATCGAGTGGTTTACATTTTAAATATTGCCAGAAGAAAACAAAAGGGTGTTCTATTCATATTTTGTAATTTTACAATACAGGATAACATGCTGTTATTGTATGTAATAACGGACAAAATGTGGTCTTTCAAAGTATAATATATATGCGTAAAGAAAATTCGACAAATGCCATCAATGAAAAAGCACTACAACAATATTGCAGTGCCTTTAAAACATTATCATTAATTAGCGGGCGGTGGAAGCTTTCCATTTTATTCAAATTGCTTAAAACCGAGACAAGCTATTCTGACTTCAAACTCCTTCTGCCTGAAATAAGCGACCGAACGCTTTCTAAACAATTGAACGAATTAGTGGCGGATGGATTGATCTTAAAGAATAAGAGCAAGGTTTCGTCGATGTATACATTGACAGATAAAGGCCTGAAGCTTGAAAAAATTTTAATCGACCTTTCCGCATTTCATGATCAAGATTAACCAAAATCTATTTTTTCCAGAAACTCTATCACTTCCCCATTAGGACTGTACACTAAGCTATTTCTCACAGGAACAGTTTTGGTGCCATTTGATAAATCCAGCTCAAACAAGCCTTGACTTAGGTCTTTGGCCCCATATTCAAGGGCTTGTTTTCTTGCCGCTTCGGCATCTTTTACAACGAAACATATATGAAGCAAAGCATTCTCTATGTATTCGTCACCCGGTCTTCTTTTTCTGCCCTGTGTTGGTATAGCTGCATTTTCATCACATATCTCCAAGTAATAATTGATAGCTCTGTTATGAAGCATCACGCATTTTTCTAAATTGAAATCGGGTAAGGACCAGCTGTGTACTATTTCGAAGCCAAAATTCTTATAAAAATCCACAGTATGCTCAAAGTCCTTAGCTTTAATAGATATATGGTGAAAACCGATGATGTTATTTTTTAAATCCATATTACTAAGTTTTGTATTTTCAAAGATACCCATCAATAGATCGCAATAAAAGGGCTTACAAAATTGTTAGTATATGCAAAGAAACAATAAAGCATCGCGATCTTTACCTCCTTGGCTTAGGGAGCTCTTTGATCCAGATATTCTTAAAATCTACTGGTTGCCCCTCACTTTGCAAGGCGATAAATCCGCTACTCAACAACTTACCATCGATCTTAATTTTAGGGTCATAGCCATTTGCGATTCCTCCTCCGATCTGCGGTTTTGAGTATTCCAGAACGGTATCACCGTTAATAATATGTTTGATCAGCGAATCACCTAATACAATCAATTCTCCTTGAACCCATTGATCACCATCATAAGTCTTAGAAGTCGAATTCAAACAATGTGAAGAAGCGATCTTACCTTTGTAAACCACGTTAGTCCCCGGAGAACACATATTACCTGTAGGCCGTGGCTCGCCATCACTTAATCCACCCAAAAGTTGCATTTCTACAGAGATGGGCCAATCTTGCTCTTTCAACATTGTTCGGGGATCTTGTGAATGAAACATGACACCGCTATTGCGCAACGTATATGCAGGTGCTCCTTTGTGAAGATCACCCACAAACCGATATTCAAATTTTAAGTGATAATAAGAAAACGGTGTTTTATAATATAAATGACCAAACTGATCATTGAAATCCCCATATTGATCGTATCTGATCTTAATAATTCCATCTTCAACCCTAAAGGTATTCCCATAATTCTCACCAACTTCATGGTGATGAATTTTGACAAACCAATCATTAATATCCTTCCCGTCAAATAATGATTTCCAGCCCGCGTTATCAGACTTACCCTTCATTCCTGCACAGCCACCAAACATCAGAGTGGCAGCTAAAATTATATAAATCAATCTTTTCATTGAATACTTATTTGGTTTAAATCGGATAGCAATATACGACATATTCCATTAAGCCTCATTGAACAGGCTTGTTCTTAGCGTATAATAGTAATTGCTTCTAAACATCTTAGCTTAATTTATAAAAAATTTCAGGTATAAACAGCTCCTAGGCAACGCTGCTGAAAGGTTTCGAACGCTTTTCTCAGGGGGAAGAGCGGGTCTCATTTTTTCCAGATTTAGTAAACCTGACAGAATCCAAGTAACTATAGGAAAAATCACAGTAGAATATTTTTTATATAAGAAATACTCCCGAGATTTTGACCCCGGGAGTATTTTGAATTTTAATAAGCGACCAACTTTTCTTCGATTTCTTTGACGGCTTTCACTGTTTTCATAAAGGAATCGGGTGTAACGGAAATTGAATCTATACCTTCTTCGACCAGAAACTGGGCAAAATCCGGATAATCGGATGGACCTTGACCGCAGATGCCTACCTTGACTCCCTGACTCTTTGCGGTGCGAATAAGGTTCGCAATCATTATTTTGACCGCAGCATTGCGCTCATTATATAAACCGGAGACTAAGGCCGAATCGCGATCCAATCCAAGTACCAACTGGGTAAGATCATTCGATCCAATGGAGAAACCGTCGATATAACGAGCGAACTCTTCAGCGAGGATGATATTGGAAGGAACTTCCGCCATCAGATAAACTTCCATACCATTTTGACCACGTTTAAGGCCAAATTCATCCATCACCTGATAAACCCGCAGCAACTCATCTACTGTACGGCAGAATGGGATCATAACGACGACATTGTCTAGCCCCATTATTTCGCGAACCTTTTTTATCGCTCTACATTCCATCCCAAAGGCCTCCTTATAGGCCGCTGAATAATATCTCGAAGCTCCCCGCCAACCAATCATTGGATTTTCCTCTCCGGGTTCAAAGTGCTTTCCACCGGGCATATTATAGTATTCATTGGTTTTAAAATCTGAAAAACGAACGATTACCTTATTTGGATAATAGGCCGAAGCAATTTTACCGATTCCGTAGGACAGCTTTTCAATAAAATATTGCTGCTCATCTGCATAACCGGTAATAAGCGAACTGATGTAGTTACTCAATTCGATATCATTCAGTTCCCGATGTTTTAAGAGCGCCATCGGATGAATCTTGATATAATTGTTGATAATAAATTCTTCCCGTGCCAAACCTACTCCTTTTGCAGGATACTCTGCATATTGAAAGGCGATGTCCGGGGATCCAATATTCATCATTATTGGCGTACTCACATCCGGTAAGTCAGAAAGATCATGCTCATGCTTACTATATGGAATCTGTCCTTGGTAAATTAGCCCTGTATCCCCTTCTGCACATGAAACAGTAACTTCCTGTCCGGTAAGCAATATTTCTGTCGCTCCATCACAGCCCACGATAGCGGGCACCCCCAATTCGCGGGCAACAATGGCAGCATGACATGTCCGTCCACCTTTGTTGGTAATTATTGCAGCTGCCTTTTTCATAATTGGCTCCCAGTCGGGATCGGTTATCTCCGCAACCATGATATCACCTGTATTAAAGTTGATCTCTTGTATATTTTGCTTATTGACACCTTTGAAATTATGAATTCTCCCGGAAGCAATCTTATCTCCCACCGCAATACCTTTTAGCAGAACCTGCGAGGACCTGTTTTTCGCATTGATTTTATATTCCGTGATACAATTGGATTTTTTCAGTGAATGGATGGTCTCAGGTCTTGCCTGAACAATGTATAAATCACCTTTCAAACCGTCAAGAGCCCATTCCACGTCCATAGGACACCATTTACCTTTGAGTGCGGTATAATACTCTTCAATAATACACACCCATTTGGATAGCTGAAGGATTTGCGCATCGCTTAGACAAAATCGCTTTGTGCTTTCCACTGGCGTATCTATCACCTTCACTGTTTCACTTCCTGAAACACTGTAAATCATCTGTAATTGTTTGCTCCCTAGCTTCTTTTCTACAATCGATGCGTAACCTCTTTTTAACAAGGGTTTGTATACAATAAATTCGTCCGGATTCACCATCCCCTGAACAAGAAGTTCGCCCAATCCATAAGATCCATTTATAATCACGGCATCTTTAAAACCACTTTCGGTATCAATAGAAAAAGCGACTCCTGAAGCACCCAAGTCGGATCGTACCATCTGTTGTATGCATACAGAAAGTCCTATATTAAAATGCCCAAAATTAAATGCTTCTCTATAACTGATCGCCCGATCAGTGAAAAGAGAGGCAAAACAATTTTTAATCGCTACCAACAGATCTTGCCGCCCCCTAATATTTAAATAGGTATCTTGTTGACCAGCAAATGAGGCATCAGGGAGATCTTCAGCGGTAGCAGAAGAACGGACCGCAACACCAAAGTCCTGTATACGCTCTAAACCGATAAGCTCTTCGTAAGCGGCCAGGATCTCCTGTTCCATTGCCGGTGTGAAAATACCTTGCTGAATCAATGTTCTTATCCTAGCCCCACAGCTGGTCAACTCCCGCAGGTTTGTACTGTCAACACCCTTCAGTATATCTTTGATTTTCTGATCCAGTTGATTGTCGGTGATAAACTGAAAGTAAGCCTGACTGGTCACAATAAATCCATCTGGAATATTTACTCCCAAAGGTTTCAAATGCTGTAACATTTCTCCTAAGGAAGCACTCTTCCCTCCTACCAGATCAATATCCTCAATAGAGGCTTCAATCAGGCGCATTGTAAATCTGTTGTTCATTATACAATTATTTTACACGAAGTTAGGCTGCATTTTTTGAAGTCATTTGTTAAATATTAAGACAAACTGATATTATTTTAATAATTTTATTTACATCATAATCATATTTGTATTTATATTA
>Ga0213829_1002590_pt1 | contig 11664 bp, 7 predicted proteins | sample MC6MC0896MG_FD_180665 | JGI IMG/M metagenome (GOLD analysis project Ga0213829, IMG submission 180665) | Enriched soil aggregate microbial communities from Iowa State University, Ames, United States - MC6-MC0896-MG | ecosystem: Environmental > Terrestrial > Soil > Unclassified | place: USA: Iowa...
TCATTCTCAGGCGCAAATATATATGCAATAATACGTTCGATAACCGATACTTGTATCAAGAACAATCAGAATATAATAAACGCATTCAGAAACATTGCTCAAAACTAGTAACCTGAATAGTTACTTAAGATTGAATTTCAATATCACAAAAAGCAAGAAGTTTTCTAAAGTTTTCCAGAACTTAAATTTCGAGAGAATAGAAAGGCATTTTGCTACTTTTGTAAGAGTATATAGATTGTCCTCTGACAAGGTTTTTTGAATCTATGTATTTGTTATCTGATGCTGATCTATCCGATGCCAATCGGAAACTCCAATAATTTTCCCTTCATAAGACTTATAGTCTTCAAAATTGTTAATAATTACCATGTTGCATCACCGTTACTGTACACACTGTGCATACAAATTCAGAAATCCTTTTTAGTGTTTCTTAACCCAGAATCTTACCATCAATGTTATTCCTGAGGAAATATATGTAATATCGTACTATGTACATCATGCCAAATCGGGTCAACCTGGTGACCCTTATAATGCAGAGGCTGGATTTCTATATTGTTTTCTAGCAGATGTTAATCATCAACCGATATCAAAAAACCTGACCGAAAGCGACTATAATCGGGTCAGATTACTCATGCAACATACCGGAGTGACAAGAAGCGTTTTTATGAACAATAGGTATACGAAAAACGATATGGTCATAAGACTTTAATAGGCTATTTTTCGCATATAATATACTGTTAAAATAAAAAAAACACCTGTATTTAATACAAATACAGGTGAAAAACTAATAAATATAAAATATAAAAAAAATGTTTAAAATATTAAAAATGAAGTAAAAATAAAGATAGAAAAAATCAATCCATCAATTTAACCAAATCTCCCACCATCATTCGTATTTTTTCGGCCAATAAATCATCAATTACCTCACAGCTTTCTTTTTGACCAGACGTCGAACTGCAATAAAATTTAATTTTTGGTTCCGTACCAGAGGGTCGCACAGTAATAATATCTCCTTCAACTGAAACAAATTGAAGCACGTTCGATTTTGGAAGTTTGATTTCCCTAATCCCAGCTTTCAATAGATCAATTGACACGGAAGATTGATAATCCCTTATTTCTACAATCCGAACTCCCCCTAGATACCTAAGTGGTCTTTCCCTCAATCTGGCCATAAAAGTCAGAATTTCTTCCGTTCCAGACTTTCCCTTTTTTGTGATAGATACAAGTTCCTCCTTGTAATATCCGTAAATTGCGTACAATGACTGTAGGGTATCAAGCAGCGTCTGCCCCCTAGCTTTGTAATATGCTGCCATCTCAGCAATAATAGCCGCCGAAATAATGGCATCTTTATCCCTGACCACATCGCCGATAAGATAGCCGTAACTTTCCTCTCCCCCCACCAAAAATGTTTCCTTTCCTTCAAGTTGTGTTATAATTTCCCCGATATATTTAAAGCCTGTAAGCACCTCATACTCTTTTACTTCAAACGATCGTGCAATCTCACTGATAAGCCCCGTAGTAACAATAGTCTTTGCAACAAATTGCCTTCCATTTAAAAGCCCTTTTTCCTTTGCACCTGAAAGTACATAGAATACGAGAAGGCTGCCAATCTGGTTTCCATTTAACAGTACATATTCTCCTTTAGATGATTTTACAGCGACACCGACACGGTCGCAATCTGGATCGGTAGCCAGTACAATGTCTGCGTTTACGGTCTCCGCCAGAGATAAGCCTATTTTAAAGGCCTCTCTCTCTTCTGGATTCGGGGATTCAATGGTAGAGAAATTACCATCTGTCACAGCCTGAAGAGCTTCTACATACACTTGTCCAAATCCCCAATCGCTAAGTACATCCGGAACCATTGTTATACCGGTGCCATGTAATGAGGTATATACAATGGATAGATCGTCTTTCTGCTTCCCGATTTCTGGATAGACAGCAAATCTCTTGATCCGCTCCCTATATCTCGTATCCATATTTTCGTCGATCAATGTCAACAGATCCGGATTTCCGTTAAAATCCACCTGACTGATATCTCTGATATTACGTACCTCTTGGATCACCTGGTCGTCTAGGGGAGACACCAACTGACCGCCGTCCCGTCCATAAACTTTATACCCATTATACTCTTTGGGATTGTGGGAGGCTGTTACCATTATGCCTGCATGACAGTCCAACTCCCTAACAGCAAACGAAAGCATAGGTGTGGGACGAAGATGCTCATATAAGTACACTTGAATTCCACTTGCAGTAAGTACGTCGGCACACACTGCCGCAAAAAAGTTTGAATTATTTCTATTATCAAAAGCTATGGCTACTTTGACTTGCTCATTTCGATAATGATTGATCAGAAAATTGGCCAGCCCCTGAGTGGCTACACCTACTGTATAGCGGTTCATCCGATTGGTTCCTACGCCCATAATACCCCTTATGCCACCAGTACCAAATTCAAGATCACAATAGAACGCGTCAGTCAATGCTACATAATCCTTTTGGTTTATCAATGCCCCGATTTCCCGTTTTGTTTCATCATCATAGCCGTCTCCTAACCATTGCTGGATACGAGCTTTCAAATCATTCTCCAGTTCCATATTCGTCCTATATTTATTAAACTCCAATTTTTATTATTCTATTCTTCATAAAGCGGTCACAACAAGTTGAACTTCTTTTTAATACCTAATAGGATCAACAGCCAATAGTCGTCCCATTGGGTATCACCGCATTCTTTTTGACAACCACAATTCCATCCTGAATGGTATGTGTGCTAAAATCACTATCTTTTAAATGAGCACCTCCTTTTATTCGTACATCGTTGCCAATACGGCAATTTTTATCCAATATGGCATTTTCGATATAGCACCGCTCCCCGACACCTACCGGTGGCGGTTTTTGAGTATTTCCGAGCTCGATAACTTCCTCCAACTGCTCATAATAATCCGTCCCCATCATATAGGTCGACCTGATAACCGTACCCGCACCGATCCGTGAACGGATGCCGATGACGGATTTTTCAAGTTTGTCACCGTTTAGGATGCAACCATCAGCGATGACAGCATTGTTTAATGTCGTCCCTGATATCTTGGAAGGAGGAAGCATCCTAGCGCGGGTATATACCGTTTCGCTAAAAAGGTTAAAATCTGGGATATCATCCGTAAGACCAATATTTGCGTCAAAAAATGATTTTATCGTACCTATATCTGTCCAATACCCATCAAATTGATAGCTTTGCACTTTCAATTTTCCAATACTGTCAGGTATGATCTCTTTACCGAAATCCATACCCGGATTTTCAGTCAATAAACGACGGAGAATACCTTTGGAAAAAACATAAATACCCATTGACGCCAAGTAACAACGCCCTTGGCTTTTCATTTCATCCGATACTTCCGATGACCAGTTTAATACTTCCTCCTTATCAGGCTTTTCAGTAAATGCTGTAATTTCACTTGCATCATTTGATTTCAGTATTCCGAATGAGGTTGCCTCCCTACCGTTAACAGGAATAGTTGCAATGGTAACATCAGCATCTTTTTCGACATGAAAATCAACTAGGGCTGAGTAATCCATTTGATAGAGCTGATCTCCCGAAAGAATGAGAACATAATCATAATCTACACTGAGCAGATTTTTCTGTGTTCTCCGTACTGCATCTGCTGTCCCCTCAAACCAGCTGTCTCCCTCAGAAGTCTGTTCGGCGGCAATGATATCGACAAAGCCCTTGCTGAAAATGCTGAAATTGTATGAGTTTTTAATGTGCGTATTCAGCGAAGACGAATTGAACTGTGTCAATACAAATATTTTATTGAATCCGGAATTAAGACAATTCGAAATGGGTATATCTACCAAACGGTATTTACCTGCTATGGGAACAGCTGGTTTAGAACGCTGTTCGGTCAAGGGATAAAGGCGTGTCCCGCGTCCCCCGCCCAATACTATGGAAACGACTTTGTGCATCATAATTTAATCTATTAATTGGTGGTACAATTTTATATACTGTTTTGCAGATCTGTCCCAGGAGAAATCCAGGGACATACATTTTTGTCTGATGTCCTGTATTCGGACTTTGTCGTCCCAGACTGTCAAAACCCGCTCAATTGCTGTTACCGCATCTGTAACTGCCGCATTTGCAAAAACAAAACCGTAGCCTTGCGGCTTATCTATATCGACCACGGTATCTCTCAAGCCTCCAATGCCACGAACAACCGGAATCGTACCATATTTCATCGCATATAACTGGTTCAGACCACAGGGTTCTACCCTTGAAGGCATCAATAATAAATCTGCAGATGCATATACTTCGTGCGCTAGCACTTCATTATATCCAAAAAATGCTGAAAACCTACCGGGATATTGCTCGAGTAGTTCTTCCAAACCATGTTGTATGCTATCATCCCCCGAGCCCAGAATAAAAACGCTAACTTTATCATTCGTTTTAGAAAATATTCCAGCCACGATCTCCGCAAGCAAATCTGCTCCTTTCTCTATTGCAAAACGCCCTATAAATACAAGAAGCGGAAAACTGGAGTCCAAACCAAACTTTGAACATAGGGCTTTCTTATTCGCTTTTTTGCCTGATTTAAGACTAGATTTCTTATAATTCTTGGGAATTAACCCATCCGTTTCCGGATCCCAATATCTACCGTCAATTCCGTTCACAATACCATGTCCTTTAGCTGATTCCGCACGAAAAAGGGTTTCAAGACCATTTGCATCTTTATAAAGCTCTTTCAGATAGCCCTTGCTAACGGTGGTGAATGCATCACAACATTTTATTGCTGCCGCTAAGGGATTTATCAGCCCATCCCAGTCCAATAGACCCCATTTCCAGTTATCGAAAGAAGGGATCAAAACACCCTTATCCCAACTCATCCAACCTTGGTATTGTCCATTGTGTACTGTAAATACGGTCTTCACACCAGCCAGATCACGGTATGCCGTACCATACTTCAGAAGAAACGGAATAAGCCCTACATGATGATCATGACAGTTGATAACATCAGGCTTATGTACCCAACTTGATACCCAGTTTAAAAACGCATGTTGGAAGGCGATCCATTGTTCTGCTTCATCAGGATAACAATATATCTCCTCCCGGTCTAACTTTCCAGGAATTTTGATCAGGTATAATGGAAAACCCAATACATCAGTTTTCTCTTTCAACACCTGATAATCAAATTCATCTATCCCTTGGCTAAATACACCTTCAAAAATAGGCTCGAATTGATTGTCCGCAGTAAACGGTCTTTCATAATAAGGGCAGACAACCCATGTATCAACACCGAGTACCCGTTGATAACGGGGCAGGGCTCCTACAACATCAGCCAGCCCTCCGACCTTTGCGAAGGGAAAGCATTCTACACTTAAATGTACTACATGCATATCCGTGAATATTTAGACTATAGTTAACTTGCGAAATTCTTTTTCGACATAAATGAACTCTCTTCCCTCACTATCTGTTGACATTGTCAACAGATCTCCATCAACTTCAACTTTGTTTAATTCGAAGGGAAGCCCAACTAAATAGATTTTATAATGATCAAAACGCTCATTGTAGGTTCCCTCCTGGTGCTGTATTAGGACCAAACTATCTCGATTCCCTTCGCTTATAAAATGTTTTTCACTATATACGTTCTGTTCATAGGCAAATGTCTCCCCATAGTCGATATATACATCTGAATCGTAGCGTCCATCCCCCCAATATACTGTAAGCCTGAGTGCATCAATATTCTTCTCTCCAGTATACTGCATCACTGGATATTCGGGAATCACGCTACCGCCACGAATGAAAATCGGCATCTCCTCAAGTGGAGTATTAACCTGATGTTCCATCCCCCCTTCATACACAACATCATTAAAATAATAATACCATAGTCCTTCGGGCAGATATACAGTCTTAGCATCCTGTCCGGGATTTATCACCGGAGACACGAGAATATGATGTCCAAAACCAAACTCTTCTTCTCGCTGTAAATTCTGTACCTTATGTTGCTCTAGTAATGAAATAGGTTGTAAAATTGGCTCACAGTATTTATGTTGCCTCCAGAATAGGGTATAGATATAGGGTAATAACTTATACCTTAATTCAATAAACTTTTTACAGATCGTTTCCCACTCAGGCCCGAAACTCCAAGGCTCCCGATCCCGGGTATCTCCAGCAGAATGTACGCGCATAAATGGTGAAAAGACACCAAACTGCATCCATCTCGTGTAGAGTTCACCATCCGGTTCACCAGTAAAGCCTCCGATATCAGTTCCGCAAAATGATAGACCAGAAATAGAAAGTCTTTGTAACTGCAAAATACCGATGCGTAAGTGTTCCCAGCTCGCTATATTATCGCCAGTCCAAACAGAAGAATAACGCTGGGTACCAGCATATGCGGCACGTGTTATGGTAAAAGGCCGTTTATTTCGCTGTAGTTTTTTTAATCCATTGTAGGTTGAACGGACCATCTGCATGCCATAAATATTATGCGCTTTTCGATGGGACCCCCGAAATCCTTCAAAATAATGGCGAACATCATCCGGAAAAGTACCGCGCCCAAATACTGCAGGTTCATTCATGTCATTCCAGACACCGGCAACACCATCTGCTATCAATCCTTTGTACAGAGTACCCCACCATTCACGCACTTTTGGGTTTGTATAATCTGGAAATTGACAGCGCCCCGGCCAAACATAGCCCTCCATAAAGTAGTCATCCCCTCTCCGACAGAAATATTTATTTTCCTTTCCCTCCTTAAACACCCAATAATCATCATCTACCTTAATGCCGGGATCTATCATGACCACTGTTTTAAATCCATTTGCCGAAAGATCGGAAATCATCTTTTTAGGATCAGGAAAATAACGCTTGTTCCAGGTAAAACAGCGATATCCATCCATGTAATCGATATCCAGATAGATAGCATCACATGGGATCTGACGCTTCCGAAACTGATTGGCTACCTCGCGCACATTTGCGTCCGGAAAATAACTCCACCTACATTGATGATATCCTAGAGCCCACAATGGGGGCATATAATGTGTTCCCGTCAGTTCATGATAACGCTTAACAACATCCATCATTAAAGGACCATGAATATAATAATACTGCAGTTCGCCACCTTCCGACCAGTAACTAGTCTGATCCGAATGCTCTGCGGCAAAATCAAAAAAGGTTTTGAACGTGTTATCGAAAAAAATACCATAAGCATCTCCCTCGGTTACACCGATATAAAATGGAATAGATTTATATAAGGGATCTTGATTAAAGCCAAATCCATAGGTATCTGAATTCCAGTTATGAAAACGTCGTCCTCTTAGGTTGAGATTGGTCGACTTATCTCCCAATCCAAAAAAAACCTCGTCTTCAGTGGCTCTCTTCGTACAATAGACATAATACCCCCCAAAATCAGGATTCTCCTCCCAGTGCATCGACGCGTGGTCGGCATTGACAATTTTCCCGTCTAGGTTCTCAAATGAAACCAAAAAACTATCTTTTTGGATTTTACAGACTACAGCGGCAGTTTTTATAAGATAAGCCTCTGTATTGTCCTCAATATGAAAGGAAGTGGGGTGAAGATCTAGGTCTTCTCTAATGGCATACGAGAAGTCATTCAGAAAGGTTCCTTGTGGAGCAAGCCGAACACGTATAATCTCATCGGAAAAGATCTTTGCTTCCACACAGGCTTTACCATCGGTAAAAACAAATGCATTACCTTCTTTCCTGTACGAAACAACACGTCCGAGATAGTTTTTTTCAATAGCAGGAATATCAAGCACCGGATTGTTGACGTGCTGGATATTATCCAGCGTCTCTTCAATAAGCAGCTCCGTTGCAAACTCTTCTTTTTTAATATTGTCGCTCATTCTTTAGTTAAGGTTTAAATTGATTTATTATTTTTTTGCTGATTGTTCTAAAAGCGAACAATGTATACTTTAATCACAGAGGTTCTTCACTTTTGGCCTGAAATTGCGACCAAAAATGAGGCCCATTCTACTACATAGGATAGTCTGTCCCATAAATTTTAGGACATAGTTTTCCCGCCTGCAATCCACTTGCAAGCAAAAGCAATACGATCTTCGATAAGAAGTATTTTTTTTAAATAGATATGTACCCTAACTCAAGGGCTGTTAAAATTGGTTTCATAGTTACTTGGTTTTGACGGTTTGATTAGTTAATTTTTCCTGTTGTTTAGTCTGTCAAAATAGCCCAAGAATTTCACTCTTTTTTACGTGTAACTTTGATGATTAGAAATAATCACTGGTTTAGTTTTCCCCCTTTCTGTACTGTATAACTGAATTTAATAAAAAAAAATGATAAATCCATACTTTTTAATCATTTCCTAAAAAATAATCCAAACCAGCATTTATATACCTATAGTCTTTAAATAGCCATAATCTTCAAACCATCTTATTAAATGGTCCGAACCATAAAAATCTATTAGTATATTCTCGCGAGATCGGAAACATACCATATCACCTTCTTATATCGAATGAAATGCTAAAAGCTTATGGGTTCATAACGGAACAAATGGGATCCATATCTCAAGATCGTTTCCGAGAAAAAATAGATTTATTACAAACCTTATTCACTGTTTGTATTTTGTTGCTGTAAACAATATTTTATATATTGTAATATAGACTTCCAATGATGAAAAGAAAAAAACTACTCCTACTCCTTGTTATTTATATAGCATTCATTAGCCTGGGGCTTCCAGACTCCCTGTTGGGTTCCGGTTGGCCAGCGATGCATCGCGCGCTGGCGGTGCCTTTACATTATGCTGGTGTTCTCTCCATGATTGTTGCTGCCGGAACCGTGGTCTCGAGCTTATTTAGCGAGCGTATCATTAACAGGTATGGTATTCCGTACGTCACCACCGCCAGTGTATTAATGACTGCGCTGGCACTGCTCGGCTTTTCAATTTCGTCCCATTTTTCATATTTATGCCTGCTCGCCATACCATTGGGCCTAGGTGCCGGTTGTGTGGATGCTGCGCTAAACAATTATGTCGCCCTCCATTATGCCGCTAGGCATATGAATTGGCTCCACTGTTTCTGGGGTGTTGGTGCTTCCATGGGGCCTATAATAATGGCGAATAGTTTAGCTGCCGGAAAATCATGGTCTACAGGCTATATGACAGTGGGCATTATACAGATCTCGCTCGTATTGTTGCTGATCGTGAGTATCCCCCTTTGGATAAAAGATCAAAACTCATCTTCTCAAAAGGGGGAGGAAACAAATAACCAGTCCTACCGAAAGCTTATCAGTAGCAGAGGACTTAAAGAAGCCCTTATTGTGTTTTTTTGTTACTGTACCATTGAGGCTACTTTTGGCATCTGGGGTGCGAGTTATCTTGTGAAGGTCAGGGGATTTGCGACAGATAGTGGGGCTGCCATGACCTCCCTGTTTTATGGAGGAATAACTGTAGGCAGATTGATTTCAGGTTTTCTAGCCGGGATGTTAAACAATAAGCAACTCATTTGGCTGGGCTACATACTGATTTTTGCCGGATTGCTGAGTATAAATCTCCCCTATGATATCACCTTGTTTGTCGGATTTTTGCTTGTCGGACTAGGCTGTGCTCCAGTCTTTCCCAGTCTCCTTCACGAAACACCACGAAATTTTGGTGAAGATAACGCGCAAGCTATTATGGGCATACAGATGGCCTGTGCTTATATCGGTATTACTTTTATGCCATTGCTCTTTGGCCAACTATCCAAACAACTGGATTACTCCATATTTCCATGGTTTCTAGGTGGCGTCTTGGGTATAATGGGCTATGGCATATTTCGTTTGAATAGACTAACGGGGAACCAGAGAATTTTGATACCTGAGGCTAATACCAAAACTTAAGGAGTCTTTTTTTTTACCAAGAACGGCGATATCTCGTGTTTATGGTACATGCAATAAAATTTTTCCAAATTTTGGAAAATACTATAAAAAATTGGATGAATTTTGACATATTGAATTTCCTGAATGATATGAATTCATTACAGGTACATGCGACTTAAAAATTGAAAATGAATAAAAGAACAATTCTCATTTCTGGTGCCAGTATAGCTGGCCCCACCCTAGCATTCTGGCTACACCGATTTGGTTTTGATGTGACCGTTATCGAACGTGCAGATGAATTAAGGTTGGGCGGTCAAAATATAGATGTCCGGGAAGAAGCACAGCAGGTAGTTCAGCTAATGGGATTGGAAGATAAGATCCGCCAGGCCAACACCGGGGAACTGGGCGTTTGTTTTGTTAATAAAAACAATCAAATCATAGGATCTTTTCCGAAAGGAAATTCAGACTTCGGAACAGCTGAACTTGAAATCCTGCGTGGCGATCTGGCAAAAATCCTTTATGACGCAACAAAGGATAGTGTGAAGTATGTTTTCGGTGATCAGATCATAGACCTAGAGGATCAAGAAGATAAAGTTACCGTCACCTTTAAAAATAGCCCCCTCCGTTCCTTTGATCTCGTCATCGCAGCAGATGGTATCCGTTCCACAACCCGCACTTTAATGTTCGGAAATGAACCTGTGGTAAAATATATTGGTGTGTATTGCTCATATCTGACCATTCCACGTATTGAATCGGATACAAAATGGGCTTATTGGTACAATGCTCCAGAATCACGGGTTATTAACACAAGACCGGACAATGAGGGCACGACCAGAGCATCTTTGTCCTTTCTGTCATCAGATAATGGATATGAAAAACTCAATTTAGCTGAGCAAAAAGAAATTCTCAGACAAAAGTTTGCAGATGCCGGCTGGCAGGCTTCCCGGATACTTGCTGCATTGGAAGAAAGCAAAGATGTGTACCTGGACGGAATTAGCCAGATAAAAGCGCCTAGATGGACCAGCGGGCGATGCGCCATGGTAGGAGATGCAGCTTATTGCCCTACCCCTATGACCGGAATGGGCACAAGTCTCTCTATTATTGGCGCTTATATTTTGGCTGGAGAACTGTCTAGGCATAACGATCATAAAGAAGCTTTTGCTGCTTATGAAAAATTATTGCGACCTTATGTTGAAGAAATTCAAAACCTCCCCCCGGTGTACCTTGGATCGCGCATCCAAAAACCAAATTCGGTATCGGACTATTCAATACCGTCATAAGAATTGCTTCTAGCAAAATAGCTAAAAAGGTTTCAAAGCTCTTTACGAAAAAAAAAGAAAAAACAACAAATGAAAGGCTGAAGCTACCCATTTATAAGTAACACTTAATTAATTATAAACGGGCGATACCCATGTAGATAGCTCAGTCCCAAGTTGTCACTTAGAAAATCGCCAAATGCTGTCCCTAAACTATTGGAGAACAGAACAGCTATCCAGAATAGTAACTCTTTTTTCTTTTCAACAATTGGATATACCAACTCATTTACTTCTTTTAAAACGACAAACAATATGCGATTTCCATAATATGTAAGAAACGAATAGTCCTTCTGTAGAAGGACTATTCATTGTATATCAAGAAGGTACCTTTCTAGATTTTTCTCTCTCCCAAACACGGTGGCCTTTCATTACCGCTATAAAATCCTCTGTTAAATTGTCCTTGCTTTCGAAAATAACGCCTTTATCTTTTTTAATAAATGATCTTTCAGCTAACTCTTCAGCACCTTGTGCAAATGCCAAGGTCTTACAGTGTCGGTAACCTTCATTGATAAAATGGAGGTAATCGGCATTTTGTGA
>Ga0213829_1002595_pt1 | contig 11659 bp, 9 predicted proteins | sample MC6MC0896MG_FD_180665 | JGI IMG/M metagenome (GOLD analysis project Ga0213829, IMG submission 180665) | Enriched soil aggregate microbial communities from Iowa State University, Ames, United States - MC6-MC0896-MG | ecosystem: Environmental > Terrestrial > Soil > Unclassified | place: USA: Iowa...
AACACTAATTCCTACCTCGGGATTTTTTTTGTAATTATCGTTTACAATGGAATCAATCCTTTTGGCCATGTTTTGTCCAAACGAAAAGCTGCTTATAAATAATAGTCCTACCAAAAGTTTTGATGACCTGTTCATTGTATCATATTTAGGGTTAAAATTTATTTCGATACAAATATGTGGAAGACATTCAAATTGTGCGACCGAATAAATACAATTGCATCTATTTATTCAGAAAAATGAGTATGAGTAATTACAAAAGGAGTACGAGTAATTACAGTTTGCTGATTTTTAAACTCTTACGATAGCTAGTTGGCGTATCACCTGTGTGTTTTTTAAAGGCAGTATTAAAAGAAGATTTCGAATTAAATCCAACTTCGTACAAGATTTCAAGGATGGTGACCTTATTTTTTGTATCATCTTTTAAAATATCCATAGCATTCTCAATACGATAACTATTCACAAAATCGTAAAAATGCTGCCCTATTTGATGGTTGATCAGAAGAGATAAATCCCGAACCGGAATTTCAATATCATTGGATACATCTTGGATGGTGAGCGATGGATTAAGAAAAGGTTTTTTCTCAACCATATACCTTCTTAATTTCAAAATCTCTTCATTCTGTTCCGTTTCATCCATCATTGACTGGTGGCTGCTTTTTTCTTCTGAAACAAGCTCAGAAACAAGCTTTAGTTTTGAATCAATATTTCTAAAAAGCTCTGGATTATTTAATGCTTTGAATAGATACCAACAAAAAATAAAAAGACAAGATACTAAAAGCCCAATCTTTAACCATTCTGCAATGTGTGGATAATCCGAAAATTTAAAAATGTTTTTTAAAAGAGCTACCAGATATAAAATGGTCATTACAATGGCGAACTGAAGTAGCCAGTTGTAGGAACTGATATTTTTCCCTGCATAGTTTTCAAGGTATAGTTTCTTTGATTTTCTAAGCACGCGAAAAACAGTTATCATGTAGATAATGATCTGAAAATGTATCAGAATATGAATGAACTGAAACTCTATCATACTTTGACGATTCTGAATAAAACTCATTTTCGATGCTGCATCTACAGTATAAAAACGCGGAAGTAAAATCAAATTAACGATCAAAAATGGGAGTAGATGTAATAAATATTTTGGCTTTAACTTAAAATCAGCATAGCAAACAGATATGATATAGAGATAAAAAATGGGGATCTGCAGAAAAACAAAGGTACTTCTAAACATACCCAGATTTGATGGCCCATCAACCATCATGTTAAACAAGGGCTCACTAACATCTATTGCATTTAATAGTAGAAAAACAGCAAATAATAAATTGCTTGTTTTGTACTTTGTTTTAAGCGAAAACAGGAAAAATGCCAGGAACAGCGAAATGAATAAAGAGACTATATTTACAATAATTAATAAATTGATTTTATCCATTACTTACTTTTCTTTGTTTATGGTTATTTTTATTGGTATTCAGGCAGCTAGCTAAAATTAGAAATCCAGTAGGTGCAAATATAAAAATTAGATTGACTTTGTTTGCTTTTTTTGATCAAAGTATATTCCAGTGACGACCCCACTAGGCTACTGGCTAGGCTTTTCTAAGATGTTCGATTTAATTTTATGATCTTCATTGCACGTCGTACCGGATTATCCCCTTTTTCGCAATAATCCTTGAGTTCTACCCGACATAGGTTGGATGGAATTGTTAATTCGAGTATATTCGATTTTGAACAGATGATTAAAAAATATGGGACTAGATATTTACATAGGGGTCAATAACCAAAAAGAGCTTTTTTCGACGGACTACTATGACGTAAAAAATGATTACATCAATAAACATCGCTTAAGCAGGACTTTCTGCAATTTTATGTCGCGCCAATATGTGACAAGTGGCCTGCCAGAACTGGATCAAATCGGTCAAATAACAGGCATCGATGTTACTCCTCTTTATGACATGGATAAGTATCAAGACGAGTTCGAGCAAGAAATGGAAATGCTTTTTGCAGAAAATGATCGTGAAGAATTAGCGGAGCAAATTCAGACCAATAATGAACATTTAAACAATAATATCGAACTCGTATTGGAAACTATAAACGCACTAATTAGCAGTCTCTCGAAAATTGATGATCTCAATAAGAAACTTGATCATGGTGGCTATGATACGCTTACGTACGATTTCTATTTTGTCGATTTTAACAAGCCCACAGTGGAAAGTTATGTTAGGAATAATTTTGGACAAGACCTACATAATATCAAAACATTCTTAGTGTTTGCAAAAGAAAGGGGTACTACAACAGTATGGTTTAGTTATGATTAGATAGAAGTCTTTATTTTTTCGAGGTAATTTTGCCTGCTTCGTAAAACTTGACTTTATGAAATCTTTGGAACTTATGTAGTAGCCGTAAAATTCTTTTTTTCTTTAGATACTCTTGTAATTAAAAATCAAATATTGCCAGATGTATTTTGTTAGATTTAAGGGATATTGATAATCGACATGTTACGATGTATTTGAAATTGTATGTTATCTATGTCTCTGATTTTCCTAAAATCAGAAAATTGCTATTATGCTGTTAAGCTTATCTATATTAATTAAGTAGCTTTAAAATTTCCAGATCCTCAGGATCAGTTTTGGGCGAAAAATGCCTTAAAAGTTTGCCATTTTCATCTAATACATATTTCTGAAAGTTCCACAATACGGAGGAACTTTCAACGCCGTTTAAGCTTTTATTCGTCAGCCACTGATAGATCGGTGCCTGCTGTTTTCCCTTTACATCGATCTTAGCTGCCATTGGAAAAGTCACACCGTAGTTTCTTTGGCAGAACACCGCTATTTCTTCATTTTTACCGGGTTCCTGATGTAAAAAATCATTTGATGGAAAGCCTATAATGACCAGTTTATCACTGAATTTCCGATATAATCTTTCAAGTCCCTCATATTGCGGTGTCAGGCCGCATTTAGAAGCCGTGTTCACGACCAGTATCTTTTTACCTTTAAATTGGGAAAAATCTATTGTAGCACCATCCAATCCCTTTACTTTAAAACTGTGTATGGAATTTGATCTCAAAGTTTGATCTACCTTAACATTACCGTTTGACAACAAATAGTAGCCTGCAGCAGCACTGATCGTCACCACAGCCAATAGGATTATAATGAGCATTTTCTTTATTCTTGTTTTAAACATAACATCGATATGAGCTAAAAACCATGATCTTTATCTGCACTAGCTGGTACCCATCTATTCCATAAAGGTTATTATGTATTAAGCCATTTTCTTTAAACGCTACCAAAGTTAGTTTATCTGAAGGCTTCGTTACCTGGAATAGACTCTTTACACAGAAGCTAATCAAAGCATTATATAAACTTGTAGATCAGGATTTGTTCAGATTAAAGTTAGTAAAGATTGACTAAATTCAAACGAGGAAACTAACATTGTTTTTGTCCAAATAGGCAAATTATGAAAAATCATTACCTTTGGACACTATGCTGCAAGTAACCTGTGCGATTATACAACACGCCAATAAAATACTGATCTGCCAACGCTCAGCGTCGATGAAGCTACCATTGAAATGGGAATTTCCGGGTGGGAAGATCGAAGCCGAGGAATCTAAAGAAGCCTGTCTACTTCGGGAGATCAAAGAGGAGCTCAATATTGATATTACTATACATAAGGCACTCGCAATGGTAGAGCACCATTACGCGGAATTTTCGCTACAGCTCTATCCTTTTGTATGCAGTCTGCATTCGGGCGAAGTGGATACACTGGAACATGCACAAGCGATATGGGTAGAGGCAGCTCAGCTAAAGAATTACGACTGGGCAGAAGCAGATCTGCCTGTTGTGGATGAATATTTAAGCTGGAAAAAATTTGACTAATTTGTCATCGCCCATTCGAGCACTGGCAATAAGATACTGATTAAATTTCACGGTGCTTCATTGCACCATTATAAATAAATTAAGGTAATAACAAATATATGGTACATTCTTTTTTGATGGTTGGGCAATCCAATATGGCTGGAAGAGGATTTTTAAATCAGGCTCCCCTCCTATTTGATGAAAGAATAAAAATGCTCCGCAACGGATGTTGGCAAACGATGTGGGAACCTATCAATTGTGACCGCCCAACTTCTGGAATCAGTCTTACATCAAGTTTTGCCGCTGCCTGGCTGGAGAAGAATCCAGATCGTGAGATCGGTCTTATTCCATGTGCTGATGGCGGAAGTAGCCTGGATGACTGGCGCACCGATGGTCCTCTCTTCAAAAATGCTATTTTTCAGGCTAAACTAGCCATGGAAAACAGTTCCCTAGATGGCATACTCTGGCATCAGGGTGAAAATGACAGTTTAATGGGTCGTTCAAAGCAATATGCTGAAAAATTGAAAAATATAGTCGATGCATTCCGAAATGCCTTGGACGCGGCCGACATTCCTTTTATTTCGGGCGGGCTTGGTGATTTTCTACCATTAGGGCGCTACGGCCAATACTTCCCCGAATCCCGCGAGGTTAACGAAGCTCTATTAGATTTTTCTGGGAATAATGACAATTGTTATTTTGTGAGTGCTACCCAGCTAAATTCCAATCCCGACGGGTTGCATTTTGATGCACCATCTCTACGAAGATTCGGGCTGAGATATTTTCAGGCATTTCATCTAAAGACTAATATACTTGATGTGCTGGACAATGAAATAGAAACAGTCCAACGGCTAGAACAACGACCATTGTCAGCGGCAGAAAAGAAAACAGTATTGGAAATCAGGTATGCCTCAGGACAGCTCTCACAAGATGAATATCAGAAACAATCGCAACATTTAGAGTTGTAATTTTTGGGAGAATTTGATTTAATGATACAATTTTAGAAACATTAGCCAATATTATCCAAAAGTAGTACACTCTCTCATACTACGATTATAAGCTACGCTCATTTCGGTTAGGTGATCCTTATGCGTTGAATTTTTTTTTAATCAGGAACCATGGCTGAATTAAAGAAAATTGAATAATTTTAGTCATTAAACAAACAGCCCATAAGCGATAAGAAATTATGGAAATAGAACAATATATCAGTACGCTTTCAGAAATCGAGCAACAAGCAATCAGTCAATTCCGAAAAGTAATATTAGAAAATGACAAAGCCGTTTCTGAAAGTTTTGGAAAATTCATGTCTAATCCCAATGCGATCAGTTATAATGAACAGGGTGTTTTCAAATATGGGCTTACTGTTGCTAAAAACTATATTTCGTTCCACTCGTTGGTGATGTATTCCAACCCACTGCTCAAGGATGAACTAAAATCAAAACTGCCGAAAGCCAAATTCCAAAAGGGGTGTATTAATTTTAAATCGCTAGATGAATTTCCGGAATCGGTTCTAGTAGAGCATATGCAGACGTCCTCTAAAATAGATTTTAGTCCTGTGATAAACCGTTACCTGAAAAAGAAATAAAGCCTGTACGAAAAAAAACAAGCTGAACAAAACCTACGGTTCTGTTCAGCTTGTTTTTTTCGTATGACCTTATGTACTATGGAATGGGAGAGCACATTATTACTTTAATATTTCATCAATAGCAGATTGAAGTACCTCATCCTGATGCTGTCGAATTCCGTGAATGGTGGGAAGTACGGTCTTATCGGGTTTAATCCCTATCCCCTGTGTTTCGCTTTTATCTGGATAATAAACTCCTAAACCCGAAAAAGCTGTTGAATAGCCCAGTGGTAGCTGTAGCCAGCTGATGTTACCATCTGCTCCCGCCGTCTGGGAGCCAATGACCTGAGTTCCGGGTATGGTACGAAACGCCATCACCTGAAACTCAGATGCACTCTGTGTAGTCTCGTCTACAAGCATAACGATTTTCCCCTTAAAAGCATTTGGGTTTTCTGCTCCCGCTTTGTACGAGGTTCTATATCTAAATTGTCCGGGACGCATACCATGACTGGTGGAGAATAAGACAAACTCTTGTTGTGACGGAAAGACCATGCCACTTAATTCCTCATGTACACTTGCCGAAGGATAATTACGATAGTCCAGAATAAGGCCTTTTTGATCTTGCAGGCTATCTTTGAACCGTTGGGTGTCTGAATCCCTAAAAGCGCCAATATCGACCACCACAATACCATCCTTCAATTTACGAATGGCCTGTTTGGGTTGCTCTTCAACATCCCTTATTGTTTCGATCTCACGAGTGGGTACATAAACCTGAAATTCCTTGTCATCCCGACGGACTTTGACCAACAATAAGGAATCCGCCGTCCGTAACATCCAGCGCGGAAGATCTCGCTTACGGGCACTTTCATTGGAGGCAGCAACATATGGCCCCAAGGAATCGCTTAAACTTGAAACTGACCTACCTGCGATTTCTGTAATGATATCACCGATCCGCAGGTCTTGCCCATCCTTAAGCTGGTCATCAGCCAGCTTGGTGACCAGCAGCTGTCCCTGGATAAAGCGGGCCTTAAATCCTACAGCACGCGCGCCAAATATGTCTTTGTAATAATAATCGGAAAGATTTGCAAAAGCATGGGTATCATTAATTTTCGAAAAAAGTTTCAGATAAGCAGCATCCAGTGATGCTTTGGATGTTGCTCTGACAAATAGTGGTATAAAATCTGGCAATACTTGATCCCAGGGTTGCACCGAAAGCTTTTGGTTGGGGTTAAAATAATGCATGGCATTCCAATACCGAAATAATCCCAAAAGTCGGAACCCCACATCAGAAAGCGGAACCGTTTTATAACTATATTCATCAAATTTGGGATTGTCCACGTCTTCAAAATAACCTATATATCGGCTTGGCGGTACAGGCATAACATGGGACAAGCTTTTTAGTTTATCTTTCAACTTGTCAGAATAGGGCAATTTTTCGATCCACCGATCATTTGGTGCTGACACAATTTCCACTTTAGCAACTGTCGATAGCGCTACTGTGGGCTGAAAGGTTCCGAAATGTCCGATCCATTCTTCAAACAACTGCTCGATCGTACGGTGATCTTTACTTGCCAATAGGACTGGTATAAATTTAAAAAGCTCGGTATCCATATCCCATTTACCCGAAGTAACGGCGGGGTGAAAGTACTTTAATAGTCCCCAAATCTGAGCTGCATGTGCTAATTTGACGATATTCTCAGGCGTCAGTATAATTTCTTTCACATGGGAGTTGAAATTATATAGGGTATCGGCTTTGTTTATGCTTGGATATTGCAGTGCATGGCTATAATCCCTGCCATCTATTTTGAGTGTTAAGTCTGCAAACCAAGCAGTCCCCTTTCCAATTAGGTAGGTAGCAATAGCAATACTGCGGGTTTCTTTTGGCTTTAACGCGAGTCTGACGCTAAAAGTTTCCCAATCATGCGTACCGTTCAATTTCAGCGATTCCATATTATCAATATCCACTTGGGGTTTCAACTGGAGAAATAATCCTGCAAACCCATCTGGAGCTATATTTTCGGTCTTAATTTTTCCCTCAAAAATAATTTCTTTGCCTTCCAGATTTTCTGGGATATTCAACATGAAGACACCTGAATAGCCATTGCTATCGGGTATACTGCTAATTCGTAACTGTCTTTTGTCAGTGAGTTTGTCATGTTTTTCAATCGTAAAGGTATATCCCTTCGATTCCGCCGCCACCCAATTTGCCGGTAGCCCATTTTCAAGAAGCTGCTGGTCTACATTATAGGACCTGATTTGCTGCGCTTGAGCAAAAACTAAAAAAAAGACATTCAACGCGAATGGCAGTAGAAAACGCAATATTACTTTCTTCATAATACAGATTTATTATCACGAACAAAATAGAAAATATACTTCTACCTAATTGTTAAATAATATTAAATCAACAGCATAAACAATTTGCGTTCGAAAATTTAATAAATCATACAAAACAAAAAAGCTTCCCTCTAACTGACAGAGGGAAGCTTTTTTGTTTTGTGTACTATAGATTGTTTCTCAGATAACCTTGAAAGTTATCTTGAAAATGCAAACCATTGCCCAGTCTATATTTACTTAATTTGCTATTTAGCGCTAGCCCCCATAGTACAAATTCGGTCAAGAAGTAGCGATCTTCCGCCTTAGCCTCTGGCTGGTATTGTTGTATCAGCGTTTGGATCGGTGTCATTTGATCCAACAGACTCTCGTAATCTACATCAGTGAGTTCATCGGATAGTTCAATACCCTCCGACTCCGAAAACCAACGGACAATGTCATCATAGGGATAACGCTCATTTTCCTTTTCCAGCTTCTCGATTTTGGGAAATAAGATCGGAAAGATACTTTTTATGGCATTTTCGATCAACTGTAGTGCAACAGTCGCCGCTCCCTCCTGTTCACCTTCGTAAACGAGCTCCACCTTACCGGTTATCGCTGGTATGATACCTATAAAATCGCTCAAGCGCACCGCTGTCGCTTTTGTTTTGTTTCTAAGCATGCGCAATTCCGCCGTGCTTAATAAGTTTTGAAATGCTGTAATGCTCATCCGTGCGCTGACACCGCTTTTTTCATCAACATACTCGCTATTTCTGGCTTCAAAACTGATCTGCTCAATTAACTCACGCGCCAGCTCGGGAACGTATATTCGCTCCTTCTGCGAAACTTCCAAATTGGCCTCTTGGGCAGTAATTGCCTTTGCCACCTCAACAGATGCGGGGTAGTGTGTTAGTATCTGGGATCCGATCCGATCCTTCAACGGCGTCACAATACTGCCCCTATTGGTATAATCCTCCGGGTTTGCTGTAAACACAAACTGTACATCTAATGGTAGACGCAACTTAAATCCGCGAATCTGAATATCTCCTTCCTGCAAGATATTGAAAAGCGCCACCTGAATTCTAGCTTGAAGATCGGGCAGCTCATTAATCACAAATATCGAACGATTTGCCCGTGGAATCATACCAAAATGAATCACACGGTCGTCTGCATAACTCAATCGCAGATTAGCAGCTTTAATAGGATCTACATCACCGATCAAATCTGCTACGGTTACATCAGGAGTGGCAAGTTTCTCGGCAAAACGGTCACTTCGATGAAGCCAGCTAATTGCGGTGTCATCTCCATTTTCCTTCAATAGTTCCAGTGCATAGCGCGATATCGGGTTAAATGGGTCGTCATTGATCTCTGATCCTTGTATCACAGGTACATATTCGTCGAGCAGATTTACCATAAGCCTAGCCAGACGTGTCTTTGCCTGACCGCGAAGCCCAAGGAAGTTAATGTTATGTTTGGAGAGAATGGCTCTTTCAAGTTCGGGAATAACTGTGTCCTCATAACCATGTACGCCGGTGAAAACAGTTTCGCCTTTGCTTATTTTTGTAATCAGATTCTGACGCAATTCTTCTTTGATCGTCTTAGGTTTGTAACCTAACTCTTTCAATGCGCCAAATGTTGTAATCTTCGTGTAATCCATATATGCTAATGATGAAGCGCAAACACTGCGCAAGATGAAATCATATTATCAATAAACGATGTGTTTATCGTATTCTTTTTTTGCGATTTTCTTCGTAATCTTCAAAAATCATTCCGCCCAGATCTCCCAGTCCGGTGTAGTACGCCTTGCCTTGATTTGAGGCTGTAAATTCGTCAACAAATTGCTGCAGATAAGGATCTGAAGTAATCATAAAGGTGGTAATGGGTATCCCCAACTTTCGGGCCTGTGCTGCCATGCTATAACATTTGCTGGTAATAAAAGGATCCAATCCCATCGGATTCTTATAATAAGTACCATCTGGCATATTTAGGCAACTCGGCTTTCCGTCGGTAATCATAAAGATCTGCTTGTTTGCATGCCGTTTCCTTCGGAGTATATCCATCGCTAACTGTAAGCCGGCCACGGTATTGGTATGAAATGGCCCAACCTGTAGATAAGGCAGATCTTTGATCGCTATCGGCCAGGCGTCGTTACCGAAGACAATGATGTCAAGGGAGTCTTTCGGATAACGTGTGATAATGAGCTCTGATAAGGCCATGGCCACTTTCTTCGCGGGTGTGATCCGGTCTTCCCCGTATAGAATCATACTATGGCTGATATCAATCATCAACACCGTACTCATTTGCGATTTAAACTGCGTATCCTCCACGACCAGATCATTTTCTGATAAGCTAAACTCTCCTATTCCATGATTGATCTGTGCGTTTTTTAGGCTCTCGGTCAATGCTATTTTCTCTAGGCTGTCTCCAAACTGATAGCTCCTAAAGTCCCCCATATTTTCGTCGCTCCGCCCCTGATGATTGGTTTTATGATTACCTGACGTTCCTTTTCGCATCTTTCCAAAAATCTGATCTAATGCATTCTGTCGCAAAGCTTTTTCTAGCTTTGAGGTAAGATCTACACCGCCATCACCACCAAAGCCCAATTTCTCCCGGATGTATCCCTTGTTCTTGAGATCCGCAATGAAATCATCGATAGTATATTCTGGAGTGGTCAATTTGAACTCTCGATCCAATTGACGCAACCAATCAATAGCCTCATCAAAATCACCAGCGGTATGAGTAATGAGTTCTTTGAAAATATTAAATAATTTATCAAAAGGTGTCTGAAACGGCTCGGCATATTGTGTGAAGAGAAAGCCCCTATTTCGTTGCGTGCTGTCCATGCGTTCGTAGTATTTAAGGATGAAGAAGCTATCCGTCTATAGACATCGGAATCGCTTCATAAGATAAATTTACGAAATAATAATTCTTATAAAGAGCCATATATCCGAAATTCCGCCTCGATTATGCTAATCCGAACAACGGATTATGGTTATTATTTCTACTAATTCATTCACTTATTTCCGATGTTTTTCCCGTACATTTTCAATTGCCAATGTCCCCCAAGCAAAAGCATCTCCTTGTGCTCTATACATTTCCCTAGTCTGTATGAGGATAACGGTTAACAATAAAGACTCCCCAATTTCCGATAGGCATGGTCCATTTCTTTGATATATCCTTAATCGTGAAGTAAACCAACTTCAAGAGTGCTTGATCGGAAGTAAATGCACCCTTAGTCTTGGTCACATTTCTGATTTGCCTATAGTCATTTTGCTGACAGACCTACATGAGGATCTGATTACGGAGTGGAAGTGATTTGATAGTTGAGCCGATTTTATTTATGAGCATAAGGACTTGTGCACTCCCGGCTAGGATGATCTGATACATGAGGTATTCCGCCGTGCAACCAAAATTATTGGCCGGGATAGTTTCAGGTTTGAGTGTCCTCTAGCAGATTTTTATGATTTAACCGGAAATTATGAAATGCGCATAGGCTTTATGCATGTCAAAGGAAGTCGCTCAACTTTAGGTTACGCCTATAACTTCGTCAATAATGTTCCTGATCTCAGTAAAGTTGTTACTCATAAATTAGTGCCGACAACGGGTTGGTCAGTCATAGGCAGTGACAGCAACGAGTCAGGTGCTCCAGCAAGTAATGTGCTTGACATGAACAGAAGTACAATTTGGCATACGCCATGGTCTTCGGCCCAAACGCCAAAACCCCACCTCTTCTCCGTAAATATCGGCGCTATACGTTCAGTAAAAGGGCTTGCATTTCGAAACCGCGACAATCCAAACGGAGTGTCCACAAAGGTTGGACACTCCTATTTTTCTTCGCATCCCCTACAGTTTCTTTTCAAATATTCAATTCCCAGAGCACATTTTAAACAGCTTCCTTTATTTATTCCAGTAATATGAGCCTCAGCCGCTAATGTAGATCTGA
>Ga0213829_1002598_pt1 | contig 11646 bp, 7 predicted proteins | sample MC6MC0896MG_FD_180665 | JGI IMG/M metagenome (GOLD analysis project Ga0213829, IMG submission 180665) | Enriched soil aggregate microbial communities from Iowa State University, Ames, United States - MC6-MC0896-MG | ecosystem: Environmental > Terrestrial > Soil > Unclassified | place: USA: Iowa...
GCGGCGCACGGGCGACCAAGTGGCAAAATCGGGGGCGGCAGCCAGACGCTGGTACTGCTTGTACAGCCCTTCGTGCAGGCCGACCCAGGTGGAAAATTCGGTGATCAGCGGCAGCGCGGCGTTATAGGCCTCGCGCAGTTCCGGCGTGTTGACGACGGCATTCAGGTGGCCGGCCACCGACCATGCGCGCCACAGGCGTTCAGAAGCGGTATCCAGCGGTTCCACGACCGCTTCCCAGGTGGGCGCCAGCGCAGCATCGGCGGCGTGGTCGACGGCCTTGCGGGCGATGCCCAGCAGTTCCTCGACGGCGGGCACGATGTGCCCGGGCTTGACGGCCGCATAGTCGACCAGGTCGGAGACGGGAGCGAGCAGGGGATTCTGGGTCATGGTGTTACCGGCGTAAGACGTAGCAGGCGGCGCGCGGGACAAGCAGCCCGGCGCCGGCGAAAGACATACGAATCAGATAGGGGCGATACGCCCGAATGCAAGGGGCCTTGGCGCCTGCAAACGATAGGGCGATGCGCATCCGTGACGGTGTGCGCATCGCCTTGCAACGATCAGCCTGCGGCGCGTTCCGCGGCTTCAACCGTGTTGACCAGCAGCATGGCGATGGTCATGGGGCCCACGCCGCCGGGGACGGGGGTGATGGCGCCGGCCACTTCCTTGGCGGAAGCGAAATCCACGTCGCCGCACAGCTTGCCGTCTTCGCCGCGGTTGATGCCCACGTCGATGACGACGGCGCCCGGCTTGATCATCGAGCCGTCGATCATGCCCGGCTTGCCGGTGGCGACCACCAGGACGTCAGCGCGGCGGGTCTGGGCCGCCAGGTCGCGCGTCTTGGAGTTGCAGATGGTGATGGTGGCGCCGGCCTGGAGCAGCAGCATGGCCATCGGCTTGCCGACGATGTTGCTGGCGCCGACGATCACGGCTTCAGCGCCGCGCAGCGTCACGCCTTCCGATTCCAGCATCTTCATCACGCCGTAGGGCGTGCAGGGGCGGAACAGCGGCTGGCCGGTCATGAGCAGGCCGGCGTTGCTGATGTGGAACCCGTCCACGTCCTTCTCGGCCGCGATGGCTTCGATGACTTTGTGGGAATCCATATGCTTGGGCAGCGGCAGCTGCACCAGGATGCCGTGAATGGTCGGGTCCTGGTTCAGGACGGCGATGCGGGCCAGCAGTTCGGCCTCGGTCATCTCGGCCGGGTACTGTTCCTTGACGGAATGCAGGCCGGCTTTTTCGCAGGCGGCAACCTTGTTGCGCACGTAAACCTGGGACGCGGGGTCCGCGCCCACCAGCACCACGGCCAGGCCGGGGCGGGTGCCCTTGGCAGCCAGGGCGGCGACGCGTTGGGCGACTTCTTCGCGAATGCGCAGCGACAGTGCTGCGCCATCGATAACTCTTGCGGTCATGCGTGCGCCTCGGGTTTGGCCAAGGCCACTTTCATCAAATCAGCAACGGTAGTCACTTCCAGTTTTTCCATAATGTTGGCGCGGTGCGCCTCGACGGTCTTGATGCTGATGCCCAGGTCGTCGGCGATCTGCTTGTTCAAGCGGCCGGCGACGATGCGCTCCAGCACCTGCTGCTCGCGCGCGGTCAGGCGCGCCAGCATGGCTTCGTGGTCCTTCTGAGCCTGGTGCTTGCTGACGCGCTGCGTGGCTTGCTCGAGCATGCGCGCAACGATTTCGCGCAGGTCCGACTCGTTGAAGGGCTTTTCCAGAAAATCGACCGCGCCTTTTTTCATCGTGGACACGGCCATCGGCACGTCGCCGTGGCCGGTGATGAACACGATGGGCAGCGGCGCGTTGCGGGCGATCAGTTGTTCCTGAAGCTCCAGGCCGCTCATGCCGGGCATGCGCACGTCGGCGATCAGCACGCCGATCTGGCTGGCGTCGTAGTCTTCCAGGAAGGATTCGCCGCTGGCATAGGCGCGAACGCGGTAGCCGTTGGCTTCCAACAGCCAGCGCAGCGAATCGCGGACCGCTTCGTCGTCGTCAACAATGAATACCGTGCTCGACAGGTGGGGCGTGTTCATGCGTGCAACTCCTCGGACTGATCATTCTGGGCCTGCGTCTGGGACGCAGCGCAGGGCAGGGTAAAGCGGAAAATAGTACCGCCGGCGGGGTTCGGGTCCGCCCAAAGACGGCCGTGGTGCGATTCAATAATGGTACGGCAGATATTCAGCCCCATGCCCAGGCCCTGGGTCTTGGTGCTGAAGAAGGGTTCGAACAGGCGCTCGGGTTCAGCCAGGCCATGGCCGCGGTCAACCACGGCCACTTCGATGTGCTGCTCGTGCAGAATGACCGCCACCTTGAGCTCGTCGGACTCGCTCTTTTCCATGGCTTCCAGCCCGTTCTTCAGCAGGTTCAACAGCACCTGTTCGATCAGGATGGGGTCAGCCAAGACGTCCGGCGCGTTCGACGGCACGAAGCTGTCGATACGGATGCGGCGCTTGCGGGCGTCGATTTCGGCGAAGCCGATGGCGTTGTCGACAATGCGGCCAATGGCCACGCGCTGGCGGCGCGGCTCGCTGCGCTTCACGAATTCGCGGATGCGGCTGATGATCTTGCCGGCGCGTTCGGCCTGCGACGCGGCCTTTTCCAGCGCCGGCAACAGCATGTTGGGGCTGGTGTGGCCGGCCTTGACCAAGGCGACGGCGCCCATGCTGTAGTTGGCGATGGCGGTCAGCGGCTGGTTCAGTTCATGCGCCAGCGACGAGGCCATTTCGCCCATCGTCGTCAGGCGGCTGGTGAGCTGGATCTTTTCCTGCTGCACGCGCGAGGCCTCTTCATGGCCGCGGCGTTCGGTGATGTCGCGCGCGACTTGCATGCGCACGCGGCGGCCGTCGGTCCAGGCCAGCATGCGGTGATGCACTTCAAACCAGCGTTGTACCGACGGCGCGAACACTTCCACCGATTCGTCGGTGAAGCGGCCGCGGCGGCCGGCCAGCAATTCGTCGTGGCCGCCCGTTTGCGCGCCGAACACGCGGCGGTAGGTGCGGTTGGCGAACAGCAGTTCCAGGCCGTCGTGCGTGTCGGCCGTGACCGAGATGGCGTCGTCCAGGCCTTCCAGCACGGTCATGAAACGCTCGTGCGCGGCGGTCAGGGCCTCGCGGATGCGCTTGGGTTCGGTGATGTCGGTCATGGACGTCATCCAGCCGATCTGGTTGCCGTTGGGGTCCAGCAGCGGCGACACATACATGCGCGCCGTGAAGCGCGAGCCGTCGCGCCGCTGCGCTTCCACTTCCAGGCCGCTGCTGGGCGTCTTGCCCGACATCAGGACATCCAGCGTGTGCTGATGCTGTTCGTGGCGGCCGGGCACCCAATAGGGGAAGGGCGGGCTGCGGCCGATAAGGTCGGCCTCGTTCCATCCGATCATGCGGCAGAACGCGGGATTCACGTAGGCGATGCGGCCTTCCATATCCAGCACGCGCATGCCGGTGGACATGGAGTTTTCCATGGCGCGGCGAAATCCGGTTTCAGCGATGAGCGCGGCTTCGGCGGAAGAGCGAAAGCGGGTATAGCGCCACAGCATCAGCAAGCTGATGACGATCACGCATGACAACGCCAGCACCACCCAGATCAGGCGTTGCTGACGCATTTCCTGGTCGATCGTCACAAACATGACGCTATCGTCATGAATGCGTTGCAGCCAGAAGAACACCCCCATCACACAGATGTACAGAATCAGCACCATGGCAGGCGTGACCCAGTACACGCCGCGGCGGCGGGTGCGGGCGTGATCGTGAAACGGCGTAGGAATATTGGACTTGGGCGCGCTGGACATGGAATTCGGGCCAGATAGACCGCGCATTTTAGTGCGTGTTCGGAGTGAAGTCCCGGGAAACACGCCCCGCATTTGGCGTACAGCGTAAAAAGACCGGTAAGGAAGCATTCAGCTTGCGTTCATAATTTCGCATTATGAAATGCCGTACCGCAACATGAAATTTTGCTTGCGACCGGTTATTCTTCTTTCTTAGAATGCCGGCTGATAGGGAACCGACCCAAAGCAGGTCTCTAGAAAAACACCCCGACCCATGCCTGACATGGTAGCCCGGATGATCCCGGCTACCATGCAGAGTCCGCGAGTAGAACGAAGCGGGTGTGGTCACGAACGAACCCCAACAGGAGACACACGATGTCCTCTTTCGCCCAGGCTGGCGCCCCGCAGGCTGCCAACGACGAAGACACCCTTGAAACCCAGGAGTGGCTCGAAGCCCTGGCGGCAGTCCTTGATCGCGAAGGGCCGCAGCGCGCGCACTACCTGCTGGAACGCCTGATCGACGAAGCCCGTCGTTCCGGCGCCCACATCCCGTTCTCGCCGAATACCGCTTACGTCAACACGATTCCCCCCGGCCTGGAGCCGGCGCATCCGGGCAACCTGGAGCTGGAATCGCGCATTCGGTCGTACGTGCGCTGGAACGCGATGGCCATGGTCGTCAAGGCCAACAAGCACAACCCGCCGGACGGCGGCGATCTGGGCGGCCACATCGCGTCGTTCGCCTCGCTGGCCACCATGATCGGCTGCGGCCAGAACCACTTCTGGCACGCGGAAGACGAAGGCCACGGCGGCGACCTGGTCTACTTCCAAGGCCACACGTCCCCCGGCATGTACGGCCGCGCCTACCTTGAAGGCCGCCTCACCGAAGACCAACTGAACCACTTCCGTCAGGAAGTGGACGGCAAGGGCCTGTCGTCGTACCCGCACCCGAAGCTGATGCCGGATTTCTGGCAATTCCCGACGGTGTCGATGGGCCTGGGCCCGCTGATGGCCATCTATCAGGCCCGCTTCCTGAAGTACCTGCACGCCCGCGGCATTGCCGACACCAGCAACCGCAAGGTCTGGGTGTTCTGCGGCGACGGCGAAATGGACGAACCCGAATCGCTGGGCGCCATCGCTTTGGCCGCCCGTGAAAAGCTCGACAACCTGATCTTCGTGGTGAACTGCAACCTGCAGCGCCTGGACGGTCCGGTGCGCGGCAACGGCAAGATCATCCAGGAACTGGAAGGCGACTTCCGTGGTTCGGGCTGGAACGTGATCAAGCTGATCTGGGGCGGCTACTGGGACCCGCTGCTGGCGCACGACAAGGAAGGCATCCTGCGCCAGATCATGGAAGACACCGTCGACGGCGAGTACCAGGCGTACAAGGCCAACGACGGCAAGTTCGTCCGCGAACACTTCTTTGGCAAGCACCCGAAGCTGCTGGAAGCCGTCTCGCGCATGAGCGACGAAGACATCTGGCGCCTGAACCGTGGCGGCCACGATCCCCACAAGGTGTACGCCGCGTTTGACGCTGCGACCAGCCACACAGGTCAACCCACCGTCATCCTGGCCAAGACCATCAAGGGCTACGGCATGGGCCACGTGGGTCAGGCGAAGAACCCGACCCACCAGCAAAAGAAGCTGGAGCTGGACTCGATCCGCGAATTCCGCGACCGTTTCGGCATCCCGATTCCTGACGACCAACTGGCCGATCTGCCGTACTTCAAGCCGGCCGAAGATTCGCCGGAAATGAAGTACCTGCACGAGCGCCGCGCCGAGCTGGGCGGCTACCTGCCGCGCCGCCGCGCCAAGGCCGACGAGCAACTGAAGGCCCCCGCGCTGGACGCCTTCAAGGCCGTGCTGGAACCCACCGCCGAAGGCCGTGAAATCTCCACCACCCAAGCTTTCGTGCGCATCCTGAACCAGGTGCTGCGCGACAAGGAACTGGGTCCGCGCGTGGTGCCGATTCTGGCCGACGAATCGCGTACCTTCGGTATGGAAGGCCTGTTCCGCCAGATCGGTATCTATGCGCCGGAAGGCCAGAAGTACACCCCGGTCGATAAGGACCAGGTCATGTACTACAAGGAAGCGGCCGACGGCCAGCTTCTGCAGGAAGGCATCAACGAAGCGGGCGCAATGAGCTCGTGGATTGCGGCGGCCACGTCGTACTCCTCGAACAACCGCATCATGATCCCGTTCTTCATCTACTACTCGATGTTCGGGTTCCAGCGCATTGGCGATCTGGCCTGGGCGGCGGGCGACATGCAAGCGCGCGGCTTCCTCTTGGGCGGCACCGCCGGCCGCACGACGCTTAACGGCGAAGGCTTGCAGCACGAAGACGGCCACAGCCACATCCTGGCGTCCACCATTCCGAACTGCGTGTCCTACGACCCGACGTTCGGCCATGAGCTGGCCGTGATCATCCAGCATGGCTTGAAGCGCATGGTGGAAGACCAGGAAAACGTCTATTACTACCTGACGGTGATGAACGAAAACTACCCGCAGCCCGGTCTGACCCAGGGCGACGAGGAAGGCATCATCAAGGGCATGTACAAGCTGAAGTCGCACGGCAAGAGCAAGAACCGCGTGCAGCTGATGGGTTCGGGCACGATCCTGCGCGAAGTCATGGCCGCGCAAGAACTGCTGGAAGCCGACTGGGGCGTGGCGTCCGATCTGTGGAGCGTCACCAGCTTCACCGAACTGCGCCGCAACGGCCTGGACGTCGACCGCCACAACATGCTGCACCCCGACGAAAAGAAGCCGCAAGTGGCTTACGTCACGGAACAGCTGGCCAAGACGGAAGGCCCGATCATCGCATCGACCGACTACATGAAGCTCTTTGCTGACCAGATCCGTCCGTTCGTGCCCAAGGGCCGCGAATACAAGGTGCTGGGCACCGACGGTTTCGGCCGCTCGGATTTCCGCGCCAAGCTGCGTGAGCACTTTGAAGTGGATCGCCACTTCGTCGTCGTCGCCGCGCTGCGCGCATTGGCTGACGAAGGCAAGGTGCCGGTTGCCAAGGTGGCGGAAGCCATCAAGAAGTACGGCATCAATCCGAACAAAGCCAACCCGCAATACGCCTGAGGGTAAAGAGACATGAGCAACATCGTGCAAATCAAGGTTCCCGACATCGGCGACTTCAAGGAAGTGGAAGTCATCGAAGTGCTGGTCGCCGTGGGCGACACGATCAAGGCCGAACAGAGCCTGATCACGGTTGAGTCCGACAAAGCCTCGATGGAAATCCCCGCGTCGCAAGGCGGCGTGGTGAAGTCCATCACCGTGAAGGTGGGCGACAAGGTCGCGGAAGGCGCGGTCGTGCTGGAAGTGGAAGCAGAAGCCTCGGACGCCGCACCGGCCGCCAAGGAAGAAGCCCCCAAGGCAGCGCCCAAGCAAGCGGCTGCGGCGGCTCCGGCCGCCAAGGCTGAAGCGGCGGCGCCTGCCGCCGCAAGCGGCCCGGTCGACATCGAAGTGCCGGACATCGGCGACTTCAAGGAAGTGGAAGTCATCGAAGTCATGGTCGCCGTGGGCGACACCATCAAGGCCGAGCAAAGCCTGATCACCGTGGAGTCCGACAAGGCCTCGATGGAGATCCCGGCCTCGCAAGGCGGTGTGGTCAAGGAAGTGAAGGTCAAGGTGGGCGACAAGGTCGCCAAGGGTTCGGTCGTCGTGGTGGTGGAGGGGGGCGCAGCCTCGGCTCCGGCTGCGAAGACGGAAGCCGCGGCCGCTCCTGCTGCGAAGGCTGAAGCCAAGGCAGAAGCTAAGACCGAAGCCAAGGCAGAAGCCCCGGCTTCGCGCCCGGCTCCGGCCGCCGCGCTGGAAGACGCCAACCTGAAGCCCGGCCAACTGCCGCATGCGTCGCCGTCGGTGCGCAAGTTCGCCCGCGAACTGGGCGTGAACCTGAGCAAGGTCAAGGGTTCGGGTCCGAAAGACCGCATCACGGCGGAAGACGTGCGCGGCTTCGTCAAGCAAGCGCTGGCCGCTGGCCCCGCAACCGCCGCTGCCGGTGGTTCGGCCGATGGCGCCGCGCTGGGCCTGCTGCCGTGGCCGAAGGTCGACTTCACCAAGTTCGGCCCCATCGAAGCCAAGCCGCTGTCGCGCATCAAGAAGATTTCCGGCGCGAACCTGCACCGCAACTGGGTCATGATCCCGCACGTCACCAACAACGACGAAGCGGACATCACCGACCTGGAAGCGCTGCGCGTCACGCTGAACAAGGAAAACGAGAAGTCGGGCGTCAAGGTTACGATGCTGGCCTTCCTGATCAAGGCCGTGGTTGCGGCCCTGAAGAAGTTCCCCGAGTTCAACGCTTCGCTGGACGGCGACAACCTGGTGCTCAAGCAGTACTACCACATCGGTTTCGCCGCCGACACGCCCAACGGGCTGGTGGTGCCGGTGATTCGCGACGCCGACAAGAAGGGCATCCTGCAAATCGCACAGGAAATGACCGACCTGTCCAAGAAGGCGCGCGATGGCAAGATCTCGCCTGCGGAAATGCAGGGCGGCTGCTTCTCGATCTCGTCCTTGGGCGGTATCGGCGGCACCTCGTTCACGCCGATCATCAACGCGCCGGAAGTGGCCATCCTGGGTGTGTCGCGCTCGGCGCACAAGCCCGTCTGGGACGGCAAACAGTTCGTGCCGCGCCTGATGGTGCCGCTGTCGCTGTCGTACGACCACCGCGTCATCGACGGCGCGTCCGCTGCCCGCTTCAACGCCTATCTGGGCGCGCTGCTGGCCGACTTCCGCCGCATCGCGCTGTAAACGGGGAGCCCTATGAGCAATACCGTTCAAATCAAAGTGCCGGACATCGGTGACTTCAAGGAAGTGGAAGTCATTGAAGTGCTGGTCGCCGTGGGCGACACGATCAAAGCCGAACAAAGCCTGATCACCGTGGAATCCGACAAGGCCTCGATGGAAATCCCCGCGTCGCAAGGCGGCGTGGTGAAGTCCATTGCGGTCAAGGTGGGCGACAAGGTTGCCGAAGGCGCGGTCGTGCTGGAAGTGGAAGCTGCGGAAGCCGCCGCCAAGGACGCCTCGGCCAAGGAAACCCCCAAGGCGGCTGAAGCCCCCAAGAAGGCCGAAGCCGCTGCGCCGGCCGCCAAGGCCGCCGCGCCCGCCGCGTCGACCTTCAAGGGTTCGGCCGACGGTGAATACGACATGCTGGTGCTGGGCGCGGGCCCTGGCGGCTACTCCGCCGCCTTCCGCGCGGCCGACCTCGGCTTGTCCGTGGTGCTGGTCGAGCGCTATGAAACGCTGGGCGGCGTGTGCCTGAACGTGGGCTGCATTCCGTCCAAGGCGCTGTTGCACAACGCCGCCGTCATCGACGAAGCGCGCGAGCTGGCTGCCCACGGCATCAGCTTTGGCGAACCGAAGATCGACCTGGACAAGCTGCGCGGCTACAAGGACAGCGTGGTCGCCAAGCTGACCGGCGGCCTGGCTGGCATGGCCAAGGCTCGCAAAGTCACCGTGGTGACGGGCGTGGGCGAATTTGCCGACGCCAACCACCTGACCGTCACGTCCGCCGACGGCAAGGCCCAGACGCTGCGCTTCAAGCAAGCCATCATCGCCGCCGGCAGCCAGTCGGTGAAGCTGCCGTTCATGCCGAAGGACGACCGCGTCGTCGACTCCACCGGCGCATTGCTGCTGCGTGAAGTGCCGAAGAAGATGCTGATCGTGGGCGGCGGCATCATCGGCCTGGAAATGGGCACGGTCTACTCGACGCTGGGCGCCCGCCTGGATGTCGTGGAAATGCTCGACGGCCTGATGCAAGGCGCTGACCGCGATCTGGTCAAGGTCTGGCAGAAGAAGAACGCCTACCGCTTCGACAACATCATGTTGAAGACCAAGACTGTGGGCGCCGAAGCCAAGAAAGACGGCATCTACGTCACGTTCGAAGGCGAGGGCGCGCCCAAGGAACCGCAACGCTACGACCTCGTTCTGCAAGCCGTGGGCCGCAGCCCGAACGGCAAGAAGATCGGCGCCGAGCGTGCTGGCATCGCCGTGACCGACCGCGGTTTCATCGAGGTCGACCGCCAGATGCGCACCAACGTGCCGCACATCTACGCCATTGGCGACATCGTCGGCCAGCCGATGCTGGCGCACAAGGCCGTGCATGAAGGCCACGTGGCGGCGGAAGCCGCCGCCGGCCAGAAGTCGTTCTTTGACGCGCGCGTCATTCCGTCGGTGGCCTACACCGATCCGGAAGTGGCATGGGTGGGCCTGACCGAAGACGAAGCCAAGAAGCAAGGCATCAAGATCGAGAAGGGCGTGTTCCCGTGGGCGGCTTCCGGCCGCGCCATCGCCAACGGCCGCGACGAAGGCTTCACCAAGCTGATTTTCGACGCGGAAACGCATCGCATCCTGGGCGGCAGCATCGTGGGCACCCACGCTGGCGACCTGATCAGCGAACTGGCCCTGGCCGTGGAAATGGGCGCCGACGTGGTCGACATCGCCAAGACCATCCACCCGCACCCGACGCTGGGTGAATCGGTGGGCATGGCGGCCGAAGTGGCCGAAGGCGTCTGCACCGACTTGCCGCCGATGAAGAAGAAGTAATGCCCGGTGGGGCGGCTTGCCGCCTCATGCTTGCCGCCTCATGCGAGCCATGCCACGGCAAACAAAAAGCGCCGGCCCTGTTCAGGGTCCGGCGCTTTTTTTATCGGTTGGCCGCGCGTGACGGCGGCGCGACCAAATATCAGGCGTGGGTATTGATGCGCGAACCTAGTTGGCTGTCGATCGCCATCGGGGCCACGGACTGCATCAGTGTGGCAACCGTATCGGCTTGCGCATTCAGCGCTTTCTTCAGCACGGTGGCCTGCACTTCCTGAACCACATTCGCGTCCTTCAAAGCCAGCGCGGTGTTGACGGTGTTGTTGATCGAATCCATGGTCACAAGGTCCTTAATAGGAAGGCAGGGCGCGAGCCCGAAGTGTTCGCATTATTGCGTACATTTTCAGTTTGATGCAAAGGATTGTCGTGCCCGGACGTGGCGGGCGTGTGACATCCCGCGCATCGCACTCAAGCGATGACCTAGGGCCGCGCCGGGCATTCGTTCACAACGCCCCAGCCGTGGTTCGCTTCGCAGAACTGATTGCGAGCCGCCCAGGCGCAATCGGGGCGGTCAAAGAACCCCAACTCGGCGCATCGTGCTAATTCAGTCTGCAACCCCTTGACCCATGCCATGGGGTCCTGCGCCGGGATTTCGGTGATACGCAATGTCGATTGCGGCCCGCTTGATGCCGGCGGCGGATGATCGGTGGGGCTGGAGGAAGGCTGGGGGGCGGGGGTGTCCGGACGGGATGCGGCCGGTTCGATCGTCGATGCGGCCGGGGGTGAGAGGTCCGATGTCGACGGCGGCTGTGGCGCAGTCGACGCAGGGGGCGCCAGCGCGTCGGCTTCCCAATCGCTGGGCGGCTCCTCAGTGGGCATTGCAGGCGGAGGCATCAGCGGCACGCGAACCGGGCTGGCGGCAGTGGCGCCGGTAATTCCATTGTTCGGGGCGTTCCACGACACGACCAGCAGCACCAGCGCGCCGTAAATGGCCAGGGTGTACAGCACCGTCAACGTCGCCGACCCCACGCGCCGCCCCGTGATCCGGGGTGCGTCATCGCGGCCCAGCAAGCGGCGCCAGCCCACCAGCGCCGCACCCGGCGCCGATATCAGCCACCAGCACAACCGCCGCGCCCCGCCAGGTTGCGGCGCAGGAGGTGGCAAGGCGGCGTGTACCTGGGCCGCCAACAATTCGCGCAATGCGCGGTTCTCTTCGCGCAGACGCAAGGTCTGCGCATCGACCGGCGCCTGATCATCGAGATCCGTATTGCTGTCGTGCTGCGTAGCGAGTGGATCGGGGGGCGTGGCGGTCATGGTCTGAAAAATATAGATACAAAAGCG
>Ga0213829_1002599_pt1 | contig 11642 bp, 8 predicted proteins | sample MC6MC0896MG_FD_180665 | JGI IMG/M metagenome (GOLD analysis project Ga0213829, IMG submission 180665) | Enriched soil aggregate microbial communities from Iowa State University, Ames, United States - MC6-MC0896-MG | ecosystem: Environmental > Terrestrial > Soil > Unclassified | place: USA: Iowa...
GCGTACAGCTGCCACCCTCTGTTTGACAGCAGATGGTGACGGCCCTGAAATGGAAGCAATCATGTTGAAGATAGTCCCCGACCCACCCCACCACCTCCACTCCCTGGAAGACACGATCATGATGGCCTCGGACTACGCACTCTGTGCAGAAGCCGTAGCCCAGCAGGCGATGCTGATGCAGCCCAGGTCGCCCGCATCGGTGTTGATCATGGCCTCGATGCACGAGCTTGAAACCCTGCGCCGATTACTCGAATCAGCGCTGGTGCAAATACAGCAGCCAGCGAACCCACAACCGATGCACTGATTCGCATACCGAGCGAAAAACCTGTGGGAGCCCGGCTTGCCGGCGATAGGGCCAGCCCAGGCAACCACCAGACCAGGGAGATTGATCAATGACCACCGAAGACACGAACTGCACAGTCGGCAAAACCATCTTCTTTCAAGGCGAAAACCAGACCCACCCACTGTTCCGCATCGAACCCGGTATCCCTTGCCAGAACGCCCGCGAACAGGCCTCGGAACTGATGGGCTACGCGCGGGACCTGACCATCGATGGCCTGATGGAAGACAAGCCCAAGCTGATCTGGGCGGCGCATTACCTCTGTGCTTTAGGGAAAGCGCTACTGGATGATGCCGAACTCGGCATGATGCGTTGAATCACGTACCGCGATGTTAAAGGGGTCAGCGTGCCGCTTGGCCCCTATCACTCCAATCGATCAACGCCTAGGGATGCGTTCTTCCTCGGCAACCGTCTCATTGATGCGCCGCAACATCGCCATCAACCCACCATGCAACCCAGTGCGCATCGGCTTACGTCCCGCCAGCTGCTGCTGGATGAGCGCTCCGGGTCCGTTGTAGATCTCTTCGAATGTACCGTCACGGTTCATGCGAATGCCCAGGTAATAATCAGGCACATGGTGTACCGGGAAAGTCAGGCTCGTGCCAAACGTGGTCTTGATCTGGACATTACGCCCCTCGTCGCAGACCGCATCGTGGTGCTTTGTCAGCCCTTCGTTCAGCGTCAGCTTGTAAGCCAAGCTGGCGACTACTTCCCCGATATCACCGACTAAACGGCCATCCAGGGTGAATGGTTTACCAGCGTAGGCAGACTGTAGCTGGGAGACAGCTGAGAACAGCCCCTCCAAAGCGTTTTGGATTTTCGACTCAATCTTTGGGTCCATGTAATCCCTTGATGCTTACCGAACCTTTGCCCCATGCCGAACAAATCGGCGGTGGCTCTCGGTTTGTAATTCCAGCTACTCAAACGATATCAAATTGATACCCAGAGGCCAGTTTTCGAGGCCAGCACTAGCGTCAGGATTTCAGCCTAGGCCAAGCCTCGTGCTTGCAGAGAAAGCACCTCAAAATCTGGGGCCAGCGCAGGTCGGAGTTTTAGTTGTCACCAATTCCCGGGCACATAATTGGTGATCACTACGATAGTGAGCCATTCGTACGAATGCGCGTCACCCGCGCCATCATTAAGCCATCCAGTTTATAATCCTCCCCCTAAGCAGCGCCCTGCAATGGGTAATTCAAGGAGGATTCTGATGGTTGTGCTCCCACCAGTGGTTTACGAGCAACGCTGCTCTGTAGGAAAGATCCGGCATCAGCTACAGCCAGCCATCACGACCCGAGTCATCAATGAGACCTTGGTGAACGTGTCGCCCCGCATCAGAGAACGCTTGTGGCTGCTTGAATGTGGTAGCCGCGTCCTACTCACCAACCGACCCAATGTCACTTTGCCCGACGGAGTGGATGGAATCATTCATCTGCGGGAGAACAAAGTCGTCTGGAGGACTCATCGCCTCCTTATCGATCTCAAAGCCCGAGTCCTCGAATCTGGGTGGGCCGATGTAGCCCGCGATGCGGCGGGGAGCTGGCAAAATCAACTGTCATATCGAGCGGAACAACGTGACGCCAATGGGCAAGTCCCAACAGGACAGGAGGGATTGCGACCGCCCCAGTTAGGCGCTCTCTTTGCCATCGGGGCTCACTGGAGCCTCAATACACAGCCTGCAACGATTGTGATGCCCACCGGCACCGGCAAGACCGAAACGATGCTGGCTACGCTGACGGCGTACGGCCATTCGCCCACACTTGTGGTCGTTCCTTGGGATCTTCTACGCCAACAGACTGCGAACAAGTTTCAGAGTCTGGGACTGCTGCGCGCTCTGGGGGTGCTGCCAAACGAAGTGGAAAATCCAGTAGTCGGGCTGATCACATCCAAACCCAAGACGCTGGCAGATTTGGACATCTTCACCCAATGCAATGTGGTGGTTTCCACCATTAGTTCACTGGCATTCGAAGCTAGTAGCCCGCTCGCTGCTGAGATGGCTCAACGGTGCAAATCACTGGTACTGGATGAAGCCCATCATGTCCCCGCCAAAACCTGGAGCGGGCTAAGATCAGCGTTTCACTCGCTGCCCATTTTGCAGTTTACTGCGACGCCTTTTCGCAGAGACGGTGAACTCGTCGACGGGAAAGTGATTTTCAACTACTCACTTGCCGCCGCGCAGCGTGACGGATATTTCAAGCCAATACATTTCGAGCCTGTTCACCAGCCGAGTGGTGGCACCCAAGCCGACCAAGCGATCGCCATGACAGCCCTGGCTACGCTACGACGTGACTTGAACGCGGGGCTTAATCACCTGCTCTTAGCCCGATGCAGCAGTATTGTCCGTGCAACCTACGTAGAACGTCTTTACCGACACCTCGCGCCTGAGTTTCAACCAATCCTGATTCATTCAAAGATCAACGATACTGAAGCTAAGCTGGCCGATCTGCGCTCAGGGGTGTCCCGGGTCGTGATCTGCGTCGACATGCTGGGCGAGGGGTTTGATCTGCCCGAGCTGAAAGTGGCTGCGCTCCATGACAGTCATCGGAGTTTGGCTATCACGCTCCAGTTTATCGGGCGGTTCACACGCGTGGCAGGAAGGAGCATCGGCGAGGCGACGGTGGTGGCCAACATTGGCGATCAAGATGTCGCCCACTCACTGGAGCGCCTATACAGCGAAGACGCCGACTGGAATCAGGTACTGAGCGAGCTGAGTTCTAATGCTGTCCGGGAGCACAGGGAGTTGATTGAGTTCCTGCAAGCGTCCGAACGTCTGGATGAGGAAGGCGACTCGAAAATTTCTCTGTCACCTCAATTACTCCGCCCTGTTTTCAGCACTGCCGCTTACAGGGCTCAACAGTTTTTTCCCGAGCGGTTCCACCACGGGCTTTCCCAACAACTTCACATTGAGGGGGTCTGGCTCAACCGAGAAATGCGTACACTTTACTTCGTCACTCGCGCCGAAGGCAGGGTTCGTTGGACTAATACCAAAGGCGTTCTCGACCGTGAGTGGACACTCTTCGTCCTCCACCACAATCCGGAGCTTGAACTGCTATTCCTGTCTTCAACTGATCATAGTTCTTTGTTCCCAGAGCTAGCGGAAGAAGTCACCGGGCAAGCAGACCTTATCCATGGCGAACAGATGTTTAGAATACTCGGCCATATAAATCGCTTGGTGTTTCAGAACATGGGCGTCAAGAAACACGGTCGACGTAATCTGAGCTACGCCATGTACACAGGCGCCGACGTTGCGGTAGCACTCGGTGTGGCCGAGCGTAGCGGCTCCGTTAAGAACAATGTCAGTGGTACCGGATGGGAAAATGGAGAGCGCGTTTCTGTTGGCTGCTCGTATAAAGGGAGGGTCTGGTCGCGAGAGCAAGGCTCCATACCGGAGTTCGTTCACTGGTGCGCTGCGGCTGGCGCCAAACTTCTCGATGACAGTATCGTTGTCGATGACATCATTGCAAACGTCCTGATTCCCAAGGAAGTAACGGCGTTTCCAAGCGACAGGAATGTGCTTGCTGTCGAGTGGCCGGCTGAAATCATGAGTATTGCAGAAGACCGGGTCGTGCTAACAACTCGGTCGTTTCCAAACGGCCTTCCTATCACGTTCGTCGATCTGAAATACCTTGATGTGCGAGATAACAGCATGAGGTTTGCCCTGAACTGTGACGAGACCGGCCAGTTCGCAGATTTCACCTTAACGGTAGGCGGAGAGAACGGCTTCGTCGTCGCACAGACAAGCGGTGAGGCAGTCGAACTTACCATCGGGAAAGCGTCAAGGGCGCTCAGCCAATACCTGAGTTCATACCCACCGTTGGTACGGTTCGTCGACCTGAGTGAGCTGGACGGCAACATGCTGATCGAGCCTAAAGACCCCAGGCATCTTGAAATCAGAGAAGAGCGCTTCGAGGCTTGGGACTGGGCAGGGGTCGACATCACAAAAGAATCCTACTGGAAAGACGGCATTACACGTGCTGACTCTATTCAGTGGAAAGCCGCCCAGCACTTCATCCAGGGTGATTTTGACATCGTTTTCGACGACGACGGCGCCGGTGAAGCCGCGGATCTTGTCTGTCTCAAGGAGGAAGATAATCGTATACGACTTGCGCTGATCCACTGCAAATATGCCGGAGGAGACACTCCTGGCGAACGCGTGAAGGATGTCGTGGAGGTCTGTTCCCAAGCGGTCAGGTCGGCCAAATGGAAATGGCGCTTTTCTGAACTCGGTAAGCACATACAAAGGCGTGAGGATCGGCTGCGCTCCCTGCACCGTCCAACGCGCTACCTTGCTGGAAATGGGTTGAGGCTCAATGACTTGATCAAGACAGCACGCTTCAAACCCATTGAAGCCGAAATACTGATTGTTCAGCCGGGTCTATCTGCTGGTAATCGTACCGCTGATCAAAACCTCGTGCTGGCCGCCGCTGTGGCATATATCAAGGAAACGATTGGGTGTGATATGGACATCGTTTGCAGTGGGTAGGCCGCGGTGGTGGTACCCAAGGTCTCCCTCACATCAAGATAGTGCCAGGTTTTAGCAAATAGGTTCCATTGAACACTGGAACCTATTTAACTGCGAACCACTAGTGGTGCTCAACGAAACTCAGATGACCGAGCATTCTCTTGATCTCGGCCGGATTTGCGTCAGCCGGGCAATTGTCGAGGAAGCGCGAAAACTCCGCAACCATTGCCGAATCAAATGAATCCCAACCGGCATATTTATAGTCAAACCTACTCAAATTGCACAGCGCATATGTAGCTTTTCCTTTGCCGTTATTGAGAACCCTGTAAATACGCCTTCCATCCACCACAGCAATCTCAATATGATCTTCATAAACATCAAAATGAGGATGAATGATTTTATAGCGCCCAACACCCCGCGGATAAGAGACTGACTTCACCCCAACTAAAATATCGTGATCGTCTTTAGGGTTATTGCACTCCTTACAAGCGATCGCGAGATTCTCAGGATGAAATAGAAACTCAGGATAAATAGACTTGGCTAGTATATGCTCGATATCCCATGTATAACCATGCTCTTCTTTTTTCTCAATCTTGCAATATGCACACCGATAGCCTTGCTGTATCAAGTAGTGATCACGAATGTACTTCCGAACTGCCAAAATTGGCCCAGCAGTGCCATTCCAGAGATCATGATCAACTTTGTCATATGCATCAACAAAGTCTTTGATAGCGCCTTCATAATTCACCTTGATCATGTTAACCAGCCATAACTTTTACTTGATCAAGAAGATGAAGCACTGGATCCGATTCATCTAGACGGTCTCTCACATATTCCAACTCACTAAGCTTTGACCTATCCAACCTTGAAAGAGGCTGCCCCTTATTAACTTTGGACAGGATAACGAGAAGAGTCCTGATGAGATATTCGTTTTTATAGCCGGGCTCATGAAAAACTTCGCTCAACTGATAATCAGCTGATTTTTTTGCATAATCCTCTGGGCGCAAAAGATTACTGGTTTCTAAATCTGCGACGAACCCATTCTCCGATGTCAAGCCCGCAACTAGTTGGGGAGAGTGTGTCGCAATAATGAAATGACACCCTCGATAGTTTGAAAACGCCCCCTGAAGGATCCCAATAAACTCAGACTGCCATTTGGGATGCAAACTTATCTCTGGCTCATCTATACAAATCAGTGAGCCATCCTTGATCAAAGAGGACATTCCCAAGAACATTAAAAACATACATTGCTGGCCTGAGCTAGCATGATCCAGCAGCACTCTATCTTTAGTCTTCTTGTCATAGAGATGTATTCGGAAAACCTTGAGAAGCCCACACTCAATTAGCACAGGCAAAATATGCATGTACTCGCCCACACCATCTTGACCCCACATACCTGTATCGAAATCGTACCTAACTGTCGAAGCTCGACTTGTTTTGAATCCATTAGAAAAAAACGAAATCGCTGGCAAAATTTCCTTTTCAAAATCGTATTTAAAGCCACTTTCTGTACGACGGATTGCATCCTCCAAGTACGCTCGCGAGTTTCCGTTTCTTTGTGGCAAAAGCGCTGAATTGAGTCTCAGCTCTAGAATAACGCGCGGAAGGAATCCAATGTAATCTAAAATATAGTCAAACCTAACAGACCGATCCCTTTCGATTTCAAATCTTGAAATCAAATTAGCTATCGATTTTGATATCACTGAGCTAGGTGATGATCGAAAGCCTGAGAGGCCAAGATAATGATATCCCTTCAGCTCACGCTCTTTAATAAAATATGGATTCGGCTTTGGGAACCGGTCAAACCTGCTATTCGAAACAGCAATCACTTGTGATGGCTGCGAAACAGACCTAGGCGACTCGGCCACTTCATGAGCTGAGTTTTCTCGTCTATCTGAAAAAATATATGCGTTTGCGATTTTACTCAACGCCCTGGTCTTACCTACCGCATTTCGACCAACCAATAAGGTGTATACATTGTGATAATTATATGTTTCAGAGCTAATCTGAACAAATTCTCTACCGACATTAACTGCCTCAACCTGGAACTTCATACTACATCCCTTTAAATCAATGTGCTCCTGCGAGCAGAACGATCACAATTTGCTTAATTTAGTGCTGGGCTATGGGGACAGCTCGTCAGCGGAATTTATGGTTAGCGCGCCATCGATGTCAACATGACATCACCGCTTGATCATCGGCCCCTTGGATAGCGCCCAAGATTCCTCTCCTCGGCGCGCGAGGTATCTGCTCGAAACCAAGCGCAATGCAGAGCCGACCAGGACTTTGATCGGTGAGAAGCGACCGTGAGGCCAGCCGAGCGCTAACGTGGATTCACGCGCGGTTTGTGACCACGGTTGGGCAACCATTCGACTGAGGGTGATCGCGCCGTAAAGCTGAGTCCAACGAAAGAGCTGGATATCGCGATGAGACCCATCCCAAATGCGTAAGCGTCCAGTGAACACTCCTTCCAAAATCCTGCATTAAGGGCGGTGGTGTCCGCCTATTTTAAGTGGACGCGATCCTCCTTATCGCAAGGAGTGCGATGGGCCAACGAAGCTCTTACCCCATATCTTTCAAGGCCCAGGTCGTGCAGGAATGCCTACAACCAGGCGCCACTGTCAGCCCTCAAGTCCCTGTAAACAATTAAACGGCGTTGCGACGCTGCTGCCATAGCAAGACGGCGGATAGCGAGGACTGCTGAGCAATCCGGCCGGCAGCCATCAGGTAAAAATCAAAAAAATCTGCGGACACAGCAAAAACTCTTACAATCCAAGGCCGGATTTCCTACAGATTTCCCCCACCGACGCCCAAGAGATAACTCCGTGAGTGACTCAGACAGCTCATCCGCGCCACTGGTTGACGTAGTGAAGCTTGCCGCATCCCTTCAGCGGTTCGCAGATGATCGCGACTGGCAGCAGTTCCACTCCCCCAAAAATCTCATCCTGGCTCTCACTGGCGAGGTAGGAGAGCTGTGCGAGATTTTCCAGTGGATGAGCGATGCCGATTCGATCTCCGCCGCAACAAATCCCGAAATCGGCCAAGCCGTTAAGGACGAATTGGCGGACGTATTGATGTACCTGGTTCGCCTGAGCAGCGTACTCGGCATTGACCTCAACGAGGCGGTGACACAGAAACTTGCCTCGAATGGTCAGAAGTACCCCGTGGATAAAGCCAGAAGCAGCAGCAAAAAGTACGACCGACTCTGACCAACACGCATCTAAGGACAACCCGTGATCGTTTACGCTGCGACCAAACAGCAATTTCTTAAAGACAACGATAACGATGACATTGAGGAGGTGATCCTCAGGCATTACAAGGACGCTACCGGCAAGAACGTAGGCTCCTCGGAAATCAGGTCGTGGCAAGGATCCCTGACGTACATGGCCAAGGTCCTTAGAGATGAAGGCCTGCCGAGCGATGCAGGCCTGGCCATCGAATTGCACATTCCGCAGTCGTCGAAGCGAATCGACTTTCTACTGACCGGTCGCGACGAAAACCAGGCAAAAAAGGCCGTACTGATCGAGCTGAAGCAATGGAGTAAGGCCAACGCCACTACCAAGGATGCCATCGTCAAAACGGCATTGGGTGGCGGCCTCATTGAGACCATTCACCCGTCCTATCAGGTGTGGTCATATGCAGCGCTGTTGGAAGGCTTCAACGAGGCGGTGTATGACAAAAGCATCGAAATCCGTCCGTGCGCCTACCTCCATAACTACGTCAGCGACGGGGTCATAGATTCAGCCCACTATGAGCCCCACATCAGCAAGGCTCCGCTGTTTCTGAAAGGCCCGGAAGAGCTCAGTAAACTCAGAGCCTTTCTGAAGAAGCATATAAGTCATGGCGACAACAAAGAGGTTCTTTACGAGCTGTCCGAAGGAAAAATTCGCCCATCCAAGGCGCTAGCCGAAGCCCTCGGGGGGTTGATGAAAGGCAAACCCGAGTTCGTATTGATTGACGATCAGAAAGCAATTTTTGAGTCGGCGCTGGCGGCGGCAAGCGAGGCCTCGGACCAAGCACCCAAGGTGATGATCATCGAAGGTGGACCAGGCACCGGGAAAACTGTTCTGGCTATCAATCTGCTGGTGAGGCTCACCGAATTGAAGCTGATGAGCAAATACGTCTCCAAGAATGCTGCCCCTCGCAAGGTCTACGAAAGCAAATTGGTTGGCACCATCAAGCGCAGCCATTTCTCGAATTTCTTTTCAGGCTCTGGGGCATTCATCGACACTGAGCCCAACACATTCGATGCGCTCATCGTGGACGAAGCTCACCGGCTGAATGAGAAAAGCGGGCTTTATGGAAACCTTGGGGAAAACCAGATCAAGGAGCTGATTGATTCAGCGAAATGCTCCATTTTCTTCATTGATGAAGACCAGCGTGTAACCTTGAGCGATATCGGTAGCAAGCAGGCGATACGCGCCTTTGCAAAAGCCAAGGGTGCTGTGGTTGAAGAACACGTGCTGTCTTCGCAGTTTCGCTGCAGTGGTTCTGACGGTTACCTGGCATGGCTGGATGACACGCTGGGCATTCGTTCGACGGCAAATCCGACGCTTGAGACTCAGGAGTACGAATTTAAAGTGTTCGACTCACCTCAGGCGATGCATGAAGCGATCAATGAAAAAAACCACGGAAACAAAGCTCGTGTGGTCGCCGGCTATTGCTGGCCTTGGTTGAGCAAAAAAGACCCCGCCGCTGCTGATATCGTCATTGGCGACTACAAACGCCAATGGAACCTGGATCAGGATGGCAGCCTGTGGATCATCGCTGAGAACTCCATCGAGCAGGTTGGCTGCATTCATACCTGCCAAGGTTTGGAAGTCGACTACATCGGGGTGATTATCGGGCCAGATCTAGTCGTACGTGACGGGCAGGTAGTGACATCCCCGGAGGAGCGCGACAAGCACGATAAGTCGATTCGTGGCTGGAAAAAAATGATGAAAGAGCAACCTACCCTCGCGAAAAGTGAAACAGACCTGATCATCAAAAATACGTACCGAACCCTGATGACTCGCGGGATGAAGGGTTGCTATCTGTACTGCACCGACAAAGAGACGGCGCAATACTTCGAGAGTCGGCTTAACCAACACAGCAATCATTGACGGTATCGTTTGCTAGGAGCCCCTGTACCGGCAAGCGCAGGGGCAACGATCAACAGTGCGACCATTTGCTTGATAGATTCAGCCCCGATTCGTTTTTGGGGGCGGTTCTCAAAAAGCACCGTCCATCGGAATCCAGGCCACGCAGCGTTCCAACTGGTATGCCAAGCAAGTTGACCAAACCTTTGTTTACCAGCCAAAACAAATAGATACCGACTTGTTTCAGATTACCCCGGCTCAGCTACAGCCCCCCCGATCCGGTAGGCTACCGCGGCCGGCGATGGCAAAGGATATAACTACCCCAACTGCCCCCTAAACGCATCGTACGCCGATACCGGCAAGCTGATCCCCTCACGAACCGCACGAGCATAAGATTGCTCTTTACCCTTCCCCGGCAAGTAAACCCCCAAGGCTTCAAGCCGAGCCATCTGCTCGCCCAACCTTAAAGCAAAGCACTCATCCAGCAACCTGGGCGCAATACCAATCACCAGCATCCCGGCCCCAGGGGATTCGCTACCAGCACGGAAATCCGCTGCATCCAGCGACCAATTGGCCCCCGTCACCCCCGCCGCAAGCACCTCAACCATCAACGCAATATTAGCCCCACGACCGCCCCCAAACGCCAGCAACGTCCCATGCAGTGCCTCCCGCGCGCTGCGCGTTTCATTGCCTTGTGCATCAACCGCCCAGCCTGCCGGTATCGCTTCCCCCGCTTCAGCGGCCCGCAGCAGGTTTACGTAGGCCGTGGCGCTGCTGGCTTGGTCAATTGCCAGTAAACGCCCCGCTGCACTGGCGGCGGCAAATGCGATGGGGTTGGTGGAGTACAGCGGTCGGCTTTGGCCGGCCACGGTGAGCAGCGGTGAGCCATTGGTGAACGCCAACGCGACCAGCCCCTCCCGCGCCAGCCGACGGGTGTAATAGCCCAACTCGCCGCAGGTGAACGCGTTGAACTGCGCAAACAGGGCGATACCCAATTGATGCGCATTGCTGCACAGCGCTGGGAAGGCGCGATCGAACCCCAGTTGTGCGATGCCTCGGGCCGCGTCGCAGCGGATCATGGCCGGCGCGACCTGGGTCACGATGGGCTCGGCAGCCTTGGCGATTCGGCCGGTGGCAAAGCCGCTGAGGTAGTCAGGCAAATGGCCGAAACCGACTTCGTGTTGGCCATGGGCCTGGGCTGATACGGTGGCGGTTGCAAGCGCCGTGGCCACGGCGTAGCTGGTGCCGTGGGCCAGGCAGAGCTGTCGGGCGAAGGTGGTGGCATCGGTCAGGGACAGGCGCTTTTCGGGGTTTTCGTCGTCCATGGTTTCAGTGTTCCCGGATAGTAGGTGTGCCGCAGGCTGAAAACCTGCAGGGGCGGGCTTGCCTGCGAACACCGGCACAGCCGGTGCCAACCACCGCGTTGGATTCTTCGCGGGCACGCCCGCTCCCACAGGGTATGCGGCGCGCTCACGGGCCTTGTTCTCTGCGCGACAGCGCTGCCCGGAGGGCTGGGTAATCTCCCACAGGATTTGGGTCGTTCAGTTAGTCATCTTTACTGAATCATCCTGGGCTCCCCCACTTTTGCAGCCTCGCGGTCCAGGCCAAACGAGGCGAGGATTTCTGCGATTTCGCCCGAGGCATGCAAGGCCTGGATGTTCTTGCCCAGCGCCTCGCCCAAGGCTGCGTTGGCCTTGGTGTACGGGAAGGCGCTCTGCCCGGGCTCAAGCGTGGCCTTGACCCGTTGATCGGGCTCGGACACCTT
>Ga0213829_1002604_pt1 | contig 11632 bp, 7 predicted proteins | sample MC6MC0896MG_FD_180665 | JGI IMG/M metagenome (GOLD analysis project Ga0213829, IMG submission 180665) | Enriched soil aggregate microbial communities from Iowa State University, Ames, United States - MC6-MC0896-MG | ecosystem: Environmental > Terrestrial > Soil > Unclassified | place: USA: Iowa...
GAAAAGCTTGTGATTACAGGTTTTAATGGAATTGGAAAGTCAACATTACTAAAAACACTCGTTCAACGTATATCAGCTGTCGCAGGTAGTTTCCAGTTTGCGGAATCCGTAAAGATTGGTTATTTCGAACAAGATTTAACATGGGAAGATGGGGCAAAAACACCTCTCCAAATTATCTCAGATTTTTATCCTAAATTTGGCATAAAGGAAATTCGAAGTCGATTGGCTCAATGTGGTTTGAAGAATACTCATACTTCACAGGCCATAGAGACACTAAGTGGCGGAGAACAGTCAAAGGTAAAATTATGCCTTCTTCTTCTTTCATCTTGTAATTTTCTAGTCCTGGATGAACCAACCAATCATTTAGATGCAGAAACAAAAGAAGCTTTACAAAAAGCATTAATTCAGTTTAAAGGCAGTGTATTACTTGTTTCTCATGAAGAAAAATTTTATCAAAAGTGGGCGGATCGTTTTCTAAATATAGAGGATTGCATATAGTGAAGCTCGATTAATAAAAGGATAAATGAGGATTATTGTCAAAAATTCACAATAAAACGAAGTTAAAAACTCGTAATTCACATAAAAAAGGAGAAATTTTTCGGAAATAAAGATTATTCGACACACTTCTCCTTTTTCTGCTAGAATATTCTGATAATATATTCATAAAAGATTTTTAACATCAGAAATGACCATGATTTAAATAAGCAGCTTGTTTAGAGAAAGGGAAGGTGGTTCTATATGAATGTGGGGAAAATTATTAAATTTTTTCGTGAAAAGACAAATTTAACACAAGAGCAACTTGGCAGTGGTATTTGCTCAGTTACTCATATTAGCAAAATTGAACGTGGGATTACGGAATATTCCTCCGAAATCACTACCCTTTTAGCAACTAGGCTTGGAATTAATATCCAGGAAGAGATAGATCGGCTTAAAGGTATTGAAAAACAACTTCATAGGCTGCATAATGCGATCATTATGCAAAAACTAGAGGAGGCTGAAACTACCTTAAATGATCTAGAGGAAATATCAATCCTCTATGTATCTGATTATCGAGAACAATTTAATCTCATAAAAGCAAGATTTTATCTTTTACAAGGAAATGTAACCAAAGCAAAAAAGGTAATTTTTCAAATTGAGAAAAAAAAGGCAAAATTACCCCAATATGAAAGCAACTTATTAAAGCATGTTTTAGGAATCTATTACATTGCAGAAAAAGAATTTTTCAAGGCAATTGATATCCTAAAATCGATTAATGCCGACTACTATAAAAACCTTGAATTTTACTACAATTTAGCCTATTCCTATCATTCCATTGACTCTAAAATATTGGCGTATTATTATGCAGAGAAAGCACTAGAATATTTTAAAATCATGAATAATTTTGTTCGGATCATCGATACAGAAACATTGATGCTTGTCCAAATAGGCGACAATGAGTATCTCAATTTCCAAGAGACTGTTGCTAGATACGAGTACTTAATTCAAACATGTGAAACTTGTAAATTTGATGACAAGAAATCAAAATTGCTTCATAACTGGGCATATAATCATTATCGTCGAAAGGAATTAATCGACGCTCAACAATTATATTTTGAAGCCATGCAATCCTGCGAAAAATACTCATCCCTCTTTTTATTATCCTACGAGGGTTATATTCGGAGTAGTTTTGAGGCAAGTCTATTAGAAAAAGATGAACTTATAAGACTTGCTGAAGAAGGAATCGCGATTGCAAAAGAATTGAATGAACTTCTTTTTAAGATTTTATTTACGATGCTTATCTATGAAATTGAGAATAATAACAATCTTTATCCCTTCATTTATGAAACAGCAATTCCATATTTCAAAGAAAATCGACTGTTTTGGTTGTCCGAACAATATGAAAAACGGTTGTTTTCCCATTACTCCGATACTCAGCAAATCGAAAAAGCTTTTGGAATCGCTCAATCCTTAATTAAAATCTGATTGTTTTTTCCGCTATCTTCTGCTTGAGATGGGAATTTATAATAATCATAACCTATGTTTCCCTATATTGTAAATTGGGGTAATTTCGCCAATTTTATTAAAAAATCCTTGGATTCTACCTATTGGTAAAATCCAAGGGTTTTCCCTTATCAAAAGACAAAAACGTATAAAATTTTTGCTTTGAAGGTGGTTTTAGGTTAATTTCTATTCGTTAAGGCTTAATGCCCAATTCTGCTAAGATCATTTCCAGTGTCTTGCCGTTATAACTCGTCTTTGACTTTGGAGCATTTTCCACGCTCTTGTTTTGCTTGAGGTAGTTTTGTTGCACAAATTTCATATCTTTATCATCGACTGCCCCATCAAAGTTGATGTCAGCGGCCCGATTATTCGTTTTCCATGCTTTTTGAATTTCAAGCGCATCAAGGACATCAATTGCGTTATCCTGGTTAACATCGCCTGCAATAATATCAAGGGATGGGATCGATTGATAATGTCCATATAATATGCCATTGTGCTCAAAACCAATTGTTACTTTTTTCTTTGTCAAGAAGTGACCTGGAACCTTCATTTCTACATAGTATGGATCCTTGCTTATCGGCAGTTTTGCAATCTCATATTGTGCATATTCATTTATGGAAGTTGTTGCATCAAACACCTTTCCGTTCGAATCGATCAGCTTAACGGACGCTCCAACCTTTGACCAATCTTTCTTTGTGTAGGTTCCGCCGCCAGTACCCTCTACATAAAATCCTTTTGGTGTTACGTAGCCCTGAACCCAAGAAAATTGCGGGTTAATTTTAATTTGGTACCCTGCGTTTAATACCTTGATGGTTTTATTGCTTGCGTCCGTTACGCTCACAGTCGGGTTGATATTTGCCACTGTGAAAAATTGATCGTCTAGCACCTTTAATGTCACTTCAATTGTTTCTGTATGATTCAATGCTCCACTCGTCTCTTTAAACTGAACAGTTACTTTATCACCTTGGACATTGATTGTTGCTTTATCTTCAAACGTCTTAGAAAGTTTGGCGTCTACTAGCTGTAGTGTCTTCCTACCCCAATCGTCTCCGAAGGTCCATTCTGCTTTGGATACATCCTTTAGGTTATTTAAGGCTAATTTTACCTTCACCGTTTCACCAGGTTTTGCCGCTGTAGCTTCACTCGTTGGGTACGTAAAAGGTGTCCCTTCTTTTACAAAGTAGTATTGCTTTGGAAACGGTTTGTTGCCTGCCATATTATATCCATCCATCCTAAACTGAAGGGCATCAACGGATTCGTCCATGGCAATTTCTTCGACAAATTTCCCTTCTTTATCCATATTAATAGGTGAGGAAGGGAATCCCCATTGACCCCAGTAATAGACCATAAAGTTTGAGGATTGATCGACATTTACTCCGGCTTTCTTCATTTCATCCACCAATGGGTCGGTGATTTGAATGTCAAATGGGTACGTTTCTTGACCTGGTTTATATTCAATAAATGGCGATTTTCCATCCAGTGAACTTTTAAAGCTAGGTGGATCAAGATAAACCCATAAATCTCTTGTTTCCGTTTTTACCTTTCCGGATAGGCCTGTTCCAATGAATTTTAGTTTGTAATGACCTTCTGGAGCATAGCTTTCTTCTTGTGAAACAGGTTGTTTGGAGTCACCCGTAAATTTATAGTAAATTCCATTAAATGTAAATAACCCATAATCTACGTTGTCGGATCTACCATTCAGATTAACGGTTCCAATAAGTCCAAGGTCGTTCCCTGTTTTCGCATCTTGAAGGACGATATCCATTTTTTCCATTGGTGCACTTATGTTAAACTGTGAAAATACAAAGAAATCACGAAATGGATCCCATGCAGTTTCGCTTAAATAACCTGGTGAAAAGGCCGGATTAAGTATCTCCACCTTGTTAAACCCTTCTTCCATTGTACGGAAGCTAAACGGAATTCGGTATTGCTCGGATGGTTTTGCATTATTTGTCAGCGTAATATAGCCAGCATAAATTCCAGCCTTTGCCTCCTTGTCAACGAGAAGGCTTGCGGACACTTTTTTCTCTTCGTTGCCCTTTATTTCAAGCTTATTTGAAATGTTTAATACCACTCCATTTTCCTTCATGCTGTTGGAACCCTTTGCTTCACTGATCGATACGTCAAATGATTTCTTCACATTTTCACTGTTTTTCATTGTAATTGACTTTTTAATATGGACGTTTTTACCAACCAGTTCATACTCAAAGCTTAGTCCGCCCGTTAATGCTTTGACTTTCACTAAATCCTCTGCGCCAGGAATAAACGTCTTGTCGATAATTTGGAAGCTTACGCCATTATGAATCGCTTGATATGGATTGACTCTTCCTGCACCGACTTCAAAGACACTATAATCGCCGTTAAGGGGATCAGCGGTATTCATGAGTACGGTCTTAATATCTTCCGGCTTTAATTTGGGATTTGCCTGCAGCATGAGTGCTGCGACCCCTGCTGTAAATGGTGTTGCCATCGATGTTCCGGAATAGCGAGAGTAGGCGTACTTGTAGTCACTTTGGTTTTTAGGATCAACCATATAAGAAGGGACAGTAGAGAGTACACTGACTCCAGGTGCCGTTACTTCCGGTTTCATACCGTATGTTTGTCTTACTGGACCGCGTGAACTAAAGTCCGCTAAGCGGTCGCCTTTTGTTTCCGTAACTGCATAATTAGAGAACGTAAAGTTTGTTTCACCGGCTTGAAGCTGGGCTTTGATCTTTTCTCCCGCCTCTTTCGTTAGGGAAAAGGCTGGTACAAAGTTAGTCGCTTCACCAAGATTCGCATCGATTTGTCCTGCGGCATTGTTATAGAGAAGAACCGCTACAGCACCTTTTTGTTTCGCTATGCTGACTTTGTCTGCTAAGGCGAAATCTCCGCGGGCCACAAGAGCTATTTTCCCTTGTACGTCCTTACCAGTGTAATCATTGCTAGCTCCTAAGCCGACATCGACTACTTGATAGGATTTTCCGTCCCAATCTTTTAATTGATCGGCATAGTGGCGAGCCATACCAATAAGATCCACGGTATTTTCATTGCCGATTTTCCCTTTAAAGGTTGAAATTGTCATCGGTACATCACTTGCTCCAACCGTTAACGCGAGTGCAGCTGTACCAGGGGAACCTAATGTATAGTCACCAGGACCATCATTACCGGCTGCGACCACCGCTGTAACCCCGCTTAGGACTGCATAATTGATCGCCGTACTTGTTGGATAATACGGGTCATTGATTCCTGCTCCAAGCGAAAGATTAATAACATCCATGCCATCATCTACCGATTTTTCAATAGCGGCAATGACATTCTCGGAAGTACCGCTGCCATATGGACCAAGAACGCGGTAGGCATATAGATCCACATCCGGCGCGACGCCTTTGACAGAAATATCTTTATTAGTCGCCTGACCGGCAATGGTTCCGGCTACATGTGTTCCATGTGAAGTATAGTAGGCTGAGCCTGCATAAATTTCCGGATATCCTCCAGAGTTCTGCCAGTCTGCGTAAGTCGTCTCCATTGGGTCATTATCATTGTCAACGAAGTCGTATCCGCCCTTATAGACTTTTTTCAAATCTGGGTGGTTGTAATCAATACCTGTATCAATTACCCCAACTTTAATGCCTTTTCCGGTAATTCCTTCTTCATGAAGCTTGTCCACTTTTAAATATGGAAGACTTTCAACCGATGTACCAGGACTATTGTTTGATGCCTTTTCTTCACCTAATGTAATCGGATCGACCTTAAATTCGACATTTTTGTAAACGGATTTGACAACTTCAGATTTTAAGAGCGTTTCTACTTGATTGGCTGGTAGTTTCATCGCTACCCCATTGTAAGTAGTCTTAAAGGTTGAAGTGATTTTATGATCTAACTTCCTACTTTTAAGATTACTAGATGGCAGAATCGATTGAATATCTTTTTCAAATTGCTCATGTTCCTTTGCCACTTGTTCATCGGCCTGTTGTTTCGAAAGCTTTTTTCCCTTTACTTCCGCGTCCAAAACGGCCACCTTACCAGGCTTCGCACGGAATTGTACGATAACGTTGATCTCTTTCTCGCTTTTTAACTCCTCTTTGCTAAATCCTTGCAGGCCGTAGTTATCTGTCATTTCTAATTGATTTAAGGCTTGTCTTTGCTCTGGTGTAAGTGAGGCAAGAATGTCCTCTGCATTGAAGCTAGTAGCCGTTGCCTTCGGTGTGATGTACGGATTAAATGGTGATAACAACAAACCAGCAGTCAAAGTGATCGCTGCCGAACGTTTAAAAAATGATTTCTTTTTCATCTGCTCCCTACTTTCTATTTCTTAATAAAACTAGTTAAGAAAGACTCCTTTCGTGAAGGTTATAATATTATGAATATTATAATAATATTATAAAATTTTATTTTCATATAGCAATTGGGGTTATTTGATAGGCATTCCCGCCTATAGAAAAAGTACTAAACTTTTAATTTGGGGTAATTTATCTCCATTTATAAAACAATCGAAAAGGGCACCGTTATCGGTGCCCTTTTTGATTGTTTTAATATTAATGAAAATAAGAAAGCGGACGATTATGCCCGCTATTAGTACATTATTTAATTTTTGGCGGTGGAATTAGCTTGATTTCCCTATTTGCATAAATAGCAGCAATTTCGTTAGATTGTAACAATCTTTTAATTTCCTTTCCTGGAAGCTTCATCGACACCCCGTTAAACGCCATTTTATAGGTATGCTTTATCGAATAAGGAATTTGGTTTTGGCCTAAATATCGTTCTACATCCTTCTTAAAGCGTGAATGACTTTCTTCTACGTCCTGTTTTGCTTGTTCCAATGTTAATGGTACTCCACTCATTTCTGCAATGGCGACTGCAACCTTTGCTGGCTGCGTTTTAAAGTGAATGATGATTTCAACCATCTTTTCACTAATCATATCGACTTCTGGGTCAATGTGTATAGCTGAAGTCATTGCTTCTTCCCCCCTGTTTTCTCCCCGTTCTCTTATGTCATTATGATCATCAAATCCAGCTAGACATAAAAGACAACTGAGCAATAAAATTGGATACCATCTCACCATTGCCATATCAACCTTCCTTCAATAGAATAATTCAAGGCTTCCCTTTTTGACCTATTTTTATCAAATCTCTAGAAGGAAAAAATGTATAGGCGGCAAAATGATTGACTCTATGTATTCTTTAGTTTCATTTCAACTTAAAATTAAGAATATTTCAATGATTATTATAATAACTTTACCCCCTATCATCTATTGGGGTATTTTTGTAGGCCTTTTTTACTGAATGTTTAAAATTGGGTTAGCCTGATCATGCAAAATATCAATTAAACATGAAAATCCGCTGCCAAAGAACTCGGCAGCGGATTTATACTTGTCTATTTAATTAGGAAAAGATCAAAGAAACGGATTATAGAAACGATTGCCATCATGAAAAGTCACATAAAGCGAGATCAATAAGATTAGAACAAATAGAATGATGGTAAACACATCGATCTTTTGAAATGGGCGTGCCCGGTACCAAGAACGCTTTTTGTTTTTTCCAAACCCGCGGAGCTCCATTGCATTGCTAATGATTTCAATTTTATCGAGACTAGATAAGATGAGCGGGATGATGATCGATGCAGCATTCTTTATCCGCTTCGGCAGCTTTTCTTTGCGCGACATATCAATCCCGCGGGCTTGCTGGGAAAGCGAGATACTACGAAAATCTCGTTGAATGTCGGGAATATACCGTAATGCAAGTGCAACAGCATAAGAAATTCTGTAGCTGACACCGATACGGTTTAATGATGCGGCAAATTCACTCGGATTGGTCGTTACGATAAATAGAATTGCAGCAGGAATTACGGTGAAATATTTAAGCGTAACATTCAATTGATAAAACAACTGCTCTAGCGTGATCGAATAGCGTCCGCCGATTTCAAACAGCACATGGCTTGTCCCATAGATTTTTACCCCTTCTTGCGGCGAAAATACATAGATTGCAAGATTATTAATCATTAGAAATAATAATATAAATAGGAGGACAAAGGCCACTTCCTCTAGTTTCACCTTAGAAACGATAAAGACACAGATACTAAATAAGAAGAGGAAGACCAAAACTCGCGTATCATAGGTGAGCATCGCAATCGATGACCAGATCATAAAGCAAATCAGCTTGGTTACGCCTGTCAGCTGATGGATCGGCGATTGCCGCTCAATGTATGAAAGCATTTCTACTGCCATTTCTGTCTCACCTCGCGATCATAAGCGATAAACCGATCGACAAACTGCGTTGGCTCACTAATTCCCGCCCGGTGTGCCAATTCAAATAAGGACGTTTCCTTTAAGTTTGCCTTTTCAATTATAGTAGAATCCGCCAGCACATTGACAGCAGAGGCATCGGCTATTTTTCTTCCGTCTGCAATCACAATCGCCCGCGGCGTATATTCAAGCATGAGATGCATATCATGGGTAATCATGATGATTGTTACGCCTTGGCTGTTGAGTTTCGCCAAAAAGTCCATAATCTCGGTATAATGGCGGAAATCCTGCCCTGCGGTTGGCTCGTCAAGTATGATTACCTCTGGCTCCAATACTAAGATGGAGGCAATGGTTACCCGCTTTTTCTGGCCAAAGCTTAACGCCGAAATCGGCCAGTTACGGAATGGATACAATCCGCAAATTTTCAATGTCTTCATAACGCGCTCTTTTATTTCGGTTTCCGGTACACCGCGGATGACGAGACCAAGAGCCACTTCATCATAGATCATCTGCTTTGAAATCATCTGATTCGGGTTTTGCATCACCATGCCAATCCTTGATGCCCTCTCTTTAATCGTATCTTCAGTAATATCCTGCCCGCGATAATAAATTCTTCCCGAGCTAGGCTTTTCAAAGCCGCAAATTAATTTGGACAGCGTCGACTTTCCAGCACCATTTTTTCCTACAATACTGACCATTTCACCTTTTTCAATCGAAAAAGAAACACCGTGGATCGTTCTATTTCCCGGTGCATAGCCAAAATTGATATCCTTTAATTCCAAAACAGATTCTGTTTTCTCTCTAGGCTGTGGGCTATCAACTTTTGTAAACCAGTCTATTAACTGACCTTTGCAGCTTTCGACTTGAAAGGAATCGAGATGAGCGGGCTTCATTTCTGGCGTAATATCACAGGCGGCATATTTCACTGCTTTCACATATAAGGGCTCACGGATGGAACATTGCTCCAAAACGGGGGAGGCTAATAGTTCATCTGGAGTCATGTCACTGATAATCCTGCCATCATCAACGACAATGATGCGGTCAACAGGGCAATGCAAGACATCCTCTAAGCGGTGCTCGATAATCACGACTGTTTTGTTTGTTTCTTGTTGGATCCTATCAATGAGTTCAATTGCATATTTTCCTGTTGCCGGATCAAGGTTGGCCAGTGGTTCATCAAATAATAGAATCTCTACATCATCGACCATTACCCCAGCAAGAGAGACCCTTTGCTTTTGTCCTCCGGAAAGATGGTGCAGCGAAGAGTCCAAATAAGCCTCCATTTCCACCATTTTCGATACCTCGGCCACCTTATCAAACATTTGTGTTTGTGGTGTACAATCATTCTCGAGCGCAAATGCGATATCCTCAGCAACCGTAAGCCCAATAAATTGACCATCAGGATCTTGGAGAACCGTACCGACTTTTTTTGATAAAGAAAAAATATCTAAATCCTTAGCATCCTCGCCGCAGATTTTCAAACTTCCTAATACTTCCCCTTTGTAAGAAAAGGGAACAAGGCCATTGAGACAATGGCCAAGTGTGCTTTTTCCAGATCCAGAGGGACCAACAATGAGAATCTTTTCCCCTTCATAGATCGTTAAGTTTATCTCATGTAATGTTGGTGCCGTCTGACTGCGGTATTGAAAGCTATAGTTTTCAAATTGTATAACCGGTTTTTTCATAAAATTTCTCCTAGTGAATCAATGCTCTTCTGTATAATAGCTTACTCTTCTGTTTGCAAAACAGGCTGTATCTTCTACTTAAACATCCTTAGTCAGACTTCCGCTTTGACTGCGGCTTTTTGCATAAATACTAAGCAACAGCGTACCAAGGACAGCAACAGTTACCATGTTTAACCCGCCGGCAACCACGCCTTGTAAATAAACTTTATTTGCTGGTTCGGCATAAATAAGAACATCCAAGGTTGGAGCAATCGCGAACCAGCCGATCGCTTGGACAACGATTTGAACCACGTTAAACAGAATGATTTTTTTCGTATTAAAAATGCCTGATTCAATATTGATTTTCTTCGCTGCAAGGCCAATTAAGAAGCCGACGATTCCAGAGACGATGACCCAGCTCCACCACGGAGTTCCGTAGAAGATGGCATCCTTTAAGGCGTGGCCGATTAACCCAATCAACCCTCCGGCAACCGGTCCGAAAACAATCGCCATTAACGCTAAAAAGCCGTAGGATGTGTCAAAATTCGTATTTGGTACTCCTGTTGGAATAACGGCGAATCTGCCTAATATTACGAATACGGCTGCGCCAATCCCAATTGCCACGATCGTTTTTATTGATAACTGTTTTCCTTTCATTTCCTCAACCCCCAAAAAGATCTTTTTCATAAAGTTAATTGTAAACAATTTTCGGCACTTTGCGAATAGAAATTTTCCATGATGCACCTGTTTCAATATGATATGCCTTGGCAAAAGAACCCTGGTTAATCGCAACGCCAATTTTATCAAGCGAATTCACATATAGCAATGGCTCGCCTAAATGGATATCAGCAAATGTCCGGCCATACGTCATAATGTTTTTATAGACTTGGCGGGTATCATTTTCAATCGTCACTTCAAAGGAATCACCATATTCCACTGATAAATTTTTGAAGAGTACACGATCAATATTTGTCCACAAATTACCAAAACGTATATCAAGTATGTCAATATGGCCTGTGAGCACATGATTAGTAATAATCGGCTCCTCCTTGGGAAGTTCGATGATGGAATCAACCGGAACTTCTGGACCCACTTGTTCAAACGTAATGAAATTGGAAGCGAGTCTTGCCCCGGTATATGCATAGACATCACGACCATGGAACGTATAGGATTCACCGGAGCTCGGCAAGCGATTGGCGGTCTCATCAATGATTCTTACTTCTTTAATACCAATACAATTTTTAATATGGGTAAGCGTACCATTGTCCGGAGTAATAATATACTGATCCAAAGCCGTTTTCGCGACAACACTTCTCCGTTCAGAACCGACACCTGGGTCAACAACCGAAACAAACACCGTTCCTTCGGGCCAATAGGAAACCGTCTGATATAATCGGTAGGAGCCTTCCCAAATATGATACTGGGGAATGTCATGGGTTAAATCAAATACACGGATGGCTGGATTCACGGAAATAGCCACACCATACATGGCGCTTACAGCACCGTCACTTGTACCAAAATCAGTTTGTAACACGAGATGATTATTCATTATATTTTCCTCCTTCGTTTTTTATTCTAGGTATGAAGCAGGGGGACAGTTCTCCTGCTTCATAATGTACCAGAAGCAATTGAACCGTCTCCTCGCTTCAGTTCTCATATTTACGGAATTAAAAAAACCACGCCCCTATCTATTTCAAGAAATAGATAAGGACGTGGTTTATCTCCACGTGGTACCACCTTAATTTACTGTTTGCTCACACAAAA
>Ga0213829_1002616_pt1 | contig 11615 bp, 8 predicted proteins | sample MC6MC0896MG_FD_180665 | JGI IMG/M metagenome (GOLD analysis project Ga0213829, IMG submission 180665) | Enriched soil aggregate microbial communities from Iowa State University, Ames, United States - MC6-MC0896-MG | ecosystem: Environmental > Terrestrial > Soil > Unclassified | place: USA: Iowa...
CGGATACACCTGCAACATAAGGTGTTGCCATTGATGTTCCTGATAAACGTTCATATGCATATTTATAATCTTCCGGTTTCGACCCATCTGCCGTTTTATTATTCATATAAAATGGAACAGTAGAAAGTATGGAAACGCCTGGTGCCGTTACTTCCGGTTTTATTTCATAATTTACCCGGGAAGGACCTCTTGAACTAAAACCTGCCAGTTCATCTGCAGCCGTTTTTAACTTTGAATAGTCACCAAAAGTGAAATCTGATTTACCTGCTTGGATGGCTGCTAAAATTACTTTGCCTTCTGCATTGTTAACTGAAAATGCTGGAATGGCATCTACCGATTCTCCTAAAAATGATTGAATCGCACCCTCTGCTTGGTTCGGTTCGTCATTATACATAATAACGCCAACTGCCCCACGAGCTTTTGCATTTTTGATTTTATCGATTAATGCAAACGATCCGCGCTTGATGAAAGCAATTTTTCCAGTTACATCCTTACCATTAAAATCAGCTGGGTTAGCTAAACCAACATCCACAAGTTGATAGGTTTTTCCTTTAAACTGTGTTAAATCATCACTATAGTTCCTTGCCAACTGTCTTAACGAATAACTTTTTCCATCTTGTACGCCGGCATATTGATAAATATCAATTGCAATGGATGAGGCACCAACCGTTAGTGCTAACGATGCTGCTCCTGGTGAACCAAGTGTATACATCTTATCACCGGTATTCCCTGCAGCAATCACAGCGGTAACTCCATTAATAACTGCATTGTTAACAGCCATAGAAGTTGGATAGTTCGGGTCATTAATCGCGGCACCCAATGACATATTGATAACATCCATACCATCTTTCACAGCACGATCAATACCAGCCATTACCGCTTCACTAGAACCACTGCCGTATGGTCCAAGTACACGATAACTATAAACATCGGCCTCAGGTGCAGCCCCTGTCATTTTATACTCACTGTCTGCTGTTCCTCGGCCCGCAATGATCCCTGAAACATGCGTGCCATGTTCTGTATAGTAAGCACGGCCATTATTTAATTCTGGCTTACCAGACTTTTTCCAATCGGCGTATGTGGTTTCCATTGGATTGCTATCATTATCGACAAAATCATATCCGCCTTTATAAGCATCCTTTAAGTCAGGATGGTTATAATCAATTCCTGTATCGATTACACCTACCTTGATTCCCTTACCAGTGAAACCTTCAGCATGTAAACGATCTAGTCCATCATATGGTGTATAATTCGCAACAGTGATTTGATCTTCTTTTGCTTGATCATTACCTTCTACTTGAACAGGAGGTTCAATGGAAAATGTTTCGTTGCTCCAAACCGCTTTAACAGCATTTGATTTTAATAGATTCTTAATTTGGTTAGCAGGTAGACTCAAAGAAACTCCATTGAAAGCATGTTTATAAGAGCGATTTATTTTAAAATCTACCTTAGTATTATCTTCACCCTTTAATTGCTGAACATCATGAGTAAACGTTTCATGATCCTGATTCACTAAGTCAGTTGCTTCACTATCAGATAATTGTTTCCCTTCTGCGCGTGCCATAATTTGAGTAACCTTTGCAGGCTTATTCTTAAATTCAACTATGACAGTTGTTTCATTTGAAGAGGTTAAATCAACATCGGAAGAAATTTGTAACCCCGTTTCTTCATTCGTTGAGATTTGCTTAAGTGCTGCTCTTTGTTCTGGTGTTAAGCTGGAAAGCACCTCCTCCGCCTTCGAAGAACTAGTGGCTTTTGATACAAGTGGTACTTGACCAATAGAACCTAAAATAAAACTAGCTGATAAAGCCGCTACAGTTAAGCTTTTGGCAATTCTACTTTTGTTTGCTTTTTTCCCCATGTTTACTCCTCCTAATGCTCTTTTTTACATATGTAAGTGTTAATGAAGTACGAAAAAATAATTCTAAATAAAACGATTAACCTTCATTTCATTTACTTCCATTAAAAGTTACTGAATCATATTAATTATTTAATATATTCACAACATTGTAAATTGGGGGAATTTTGATTGAACAATGATTCTCAAAATGAAGATTTTTTATCCGTTATGGAACAAAATATTGTTTTGTTTAGATGAAATTTGCAGATAACTTTCAAATATTGTCATAAATTGTTCCTTTTTGTCGCGATTATTTTACTTAAAAATGGGGGAATTTATAAAAAATCTATTAATTATGAGGTTAAAGTATAAAAACATTTTTCATTTCTTAATAGGAAAAAGACAGGCTTATTTTCATATCAATGAAATACCTGTCCTTTTGTCTATCAAATTTAAAAATTTTTTTTACGTTTTCATATATGTTTGTATAAACGTCATCCGAAGGAATGTTCTTTATGTTAGAAATTTCACTTAGTGCACCTTGTATGGATGGGTCATTTGATTGGCAAAAATCCCTTTAAATGGCCACCGCCCATCTACCTGATGCATTCAGACACTCTAATGTTTTTTTGCTTAGTCCTGTCCGAATGAGACCTTCGTTTTAACGGAACTTGGATTCATTACTCCATCGCATTCCATACCTAATAGATATCCGGATGAATCATGCGGATGGGCAATCGCCATCTCAATTTTACTCTAAGGTATCATTAGGTCACATATAATACTACCTTATTATCCTAATCCTTCCTTCCACCGAAACATCAATGACACCAAGACTTTTTGCATAGTCGATTAATACCTCTACATCGGTACGTGCGCTATCAGAATCAACAATTACTTTCCCGTCCTTAAACATATCGTACCCGTCTCCACCATTAAATATATAGTTCGGCAAAGCAACCGTATAGGTATCTACTGGTCTGATTGGTTCACCGTCCACCTCAATGGAGAGGACTCTTTCTCCAATAGGTTTATCTGGATTATATGAAAAAGATAATCCCGAAACTTGTAAAAACCCTCCACCTAAGCTAGCTACACGCGAAACTCCATTTTCAAGGGCTTTACGAATCGTTTCACCTGTTAATTCAACAAGCATTACTTTATTTCTAAACGGAAGGATGGCATTCGCATCTCTTAACGTGAAGTCACCATTTTCAACACTTGCACGGATTCCTCCTCCTACCATAAAACCAATATCGGCATGATAGTAGGACCGATAACTATCCGCAACAAAGTTTCCTATATTCGTCTCTTGAAACCTTGATTCATGATTACCTCCATAAACCAGATCTGTATTTAAGATTGCAATCTTCTGATCTAGTCCTTCTGACATTTTATTTTCATAGTACGCTGCAAGCTTCGCCAACATCGGATTTTCTGGTACAGTACTATCTACTTTTATTACTTCTGGTGTAAGTGTCAAATCATGTTCATGCTTTACGATATTTAAACGAATAACCGATCCCATGTTTCCTTCAGGTGTCATAATGAATTTCCCATTATGTTGGTATAGTGTAGATTGTGCTTCATACATTTCCTCAGAGAAAATAGCCCCAATTTCCGGTACAGCATCTAAAAGAGCCATATCTTTGGCCCGCGGCTGCTGCGTAAGAGCAATAATAATATCAACTTTCCCTTCCTTCTTTAATAATTTTACCGCCGATTTAGCCGAATGAATAATATCCTGTTGAAAAACCTTTCCGTCTTGGCCAGTAGTAATCATCCCATCTGTTAGACCAATAAAACCAATTTTTATTCCTCTTAAGTTCTCGATTGTATACTGCGGTACACCCGCGAACGGCCTGCCTTTTTCATCAGTTAAATTAGATGATATCCATTTGAAATTAGACTCAGCTACTAACTGTTTTGTAACATCTGATCCAAAGTCAAAATCATGCTGTCCAAAGTTCGCAATATCTATCGGAATTTGATTGAATGCCTCTACCATCGGGAAACCCTTGAATACCCCGCCAAATAAGGTCCCACCTCCAAGATCTCCACCAAATGCAACCACAGTATGTTTATTTTCATTGCGTACATTGTCAATGACCGTCTTTAGACGTGCTGCACCACCACGATTCCCATATGAATTAATAACAGGGCTTATCTCGTGAGCATCATTAAAATAAAGAACGGAAACCTCCCTGCCTTTTTCCTTTGCTAAGCCATTAAGAGGATATGTAGAAGCAACCATTACTAAAGCAATCGCACTAACAAAAAGAAAGTAAACAATTCGTCTCAATGATCTTTCCTCCAAATCTACAATAGTTTTAAAAAAATTACGCTGACCGATAAAAGTGTTATCACCTCCAAAAATAAAAAAATCCTATACTTTGTTTTTAAGCATAGGTGTCAAATTTTCTTATTTTCATTTAAAAAAAATCAAAGACCAAGTATATATTTCGTCAGAGAGAAACAAACTCCTTTAAAAAAACTGTAAATTTCTATGTTTGGTACAAAAGAACCATGAAATAGAAAGCAAACTAGTTGAAAAAAGAGCCATCGTCTTATGATGACTCATAAATTAATAACCTGATAGCTTTTGGCCATTTTAACGGTGTAATTATTACCGAAATATGCCTAAAACTATTATGTTAAATTGGATTGAAAATTACATTGATCTTTAGTCTTATTTAAGGAAGATGCTTATAAGTTTTTTTCGGTATACTCACTTTAGACATGCAATAAGAATTATGAGACGCTTTATAAAAAAAGGTTCTGACATATATATCATCGTGGCATCTCACGGTATCCAATTATTGGCCTTAAGGCAAGTTCCTCAAAGTTAAGGAAAGCACTGGAGCTTGCGAGGTAGTCAGATGTTATTTTTCTTTGGGAATATCCTCATTAAATGCTGGACACAGGTCCTGATGATAAGCTGGTTCAGGCGATTGAAACGATTCACGAAGCTGATTTTGAATATCTTGGATTCCCTGCTACAGGAGGGTTCGGATGTGATTAATGAGATATTTGATGGTTACTACGTTTCCGCTTAGGAAAGAACCATCCTGGGGCATTTATCGTTGCTGAAAAAGGATATATTTCCTACTGGAAATATTTTCAAAAGTGAAGGTTTATTAGTGGAATGCTTTACCATACCCCTTTTAGAGCTGTTTGTTTAGGAGTTTAAAACTTACTACAAAAGAGAAGGCTTATCTCTCTTTTTATTCAATAGTATATTTTTTTAAATGTTTTTGCTCAAGTCGAGTAAGTTCCAGATCGCTTCGACCACTTCGTCTGGACAATCCGTGTGGATCGTGGTATGTCCAGCATTTTTGAGTATACGATGCTCCCCGCGCGGAACTGAATTTGCTAATTTTGTATAGATCGTCTTTTTTACATTATTGAATGGATCAATAGTCTCACGCAGAAATGATTTACTCGCGATTGGAGTCATGAATGGGTCGATCCCCATCGCTGTAAACACGATCAATGGGATATCCGGCATGTCTCCTCCATTACGGACCTCGTCATATAGCTCGCTGTTCAAGTTTTTCCTTTCCGAAATCGTTTTTGATAATGTTCTGAGATGAAATTCAATCAGCGGTTCACGTATCGAATCTGGCCACTTTGCAAACATCTGATCGAATAAACCACGAAAGAACTGCTTGTAGGTTAGGAGTGTTCGAAGGATAGCGAAACCCTGCTGAAGGAGGTAGCGTTTCTTTAACTTTGGCGTATTGCTGAGAAAGTCCTCGTGAGGCGGTTCTAGCAGAAGCATCCCGGCTACTTCATCTGGAAATCGTTGGGCGTACCGGCGTGAGTATATTCCACCCAACGAGTGGCCGACGAACAGATAGGGAGCTGGTACACCAGCGGTATGCAAAAGACTCCGTAATTCATCAGTGACCTCGAGGGCACTTCGAGGTAGCTTAACCTGATCGCTCCAGCCCGTTCCCGCTCGATCATAGATCACTGATGTTGTACGCTGACTAATTTTATTGTGGATATTTAGATAATCAAGTCCGACCATGCCGGCTGCCGGTATAAATACTACTGCTGGACTTCCAGTCCCAGAACAGTGGAGTAACAAGTGTCGTCCTTCCACTTTGTAGAAACTTCCAATCGGCGATCCACTGCCTAGGGAATTATCACCTTGGTGTTTGTTTGTATAATCTTTCATCGCTGTACTGAGACCTCCAATAGTTATTTTTTCTCATGCTCTGGTATCAGTGTAGATAGCACATCAAAAGAACCAGGTGTGGGCCAGGCTGTCATAGTGTTGTATGCACCTTAGACCTTATAGCTTTACGTCCTTGTCTTTCGATAAGTTTGCTCTTAGCGCTGGTAATTCATTTATAACAACACTGCACTTTTTAGTGTTGAGAAGAAGCTGCAAAAATAGTGCCGGCAAACATCTTAGACACCATGGATTTATATCCCTGTCTTTTGAGAAATGCCAATTCATTTATTAAATCTTATTCTATCCTTATCTGAAGGAACTCCTTTATATACTGTTATCCATTCGCCTTCTTGAAATAATTCATACCTCTCAAAAGCACATGGGATACCTTTTGCTGAGAGTAAATTACTACTGTCCATAAGCTGGAAGTGCAGATGTGGCGCAGTTGAATTACCAGAGTGCCCTACTTTTCCTAAAATATGGCCTTTTTTCACGCTTTGACCAACTGAAACTGCAATTGACCCCATTTTCAAATGTGCAAATCCAGCATATACATTATTATTGCATTTCATAATAATATAATTTCCAGCAACAGTCTCTATTCCATCCTTTACAGGATTAAATGTATAAGCATTCTTTAGAGCAATAAACAAATCGGAAACCACATGAACTCTCGCTCTTTCCTGATAACCATCTTTGGCTTTTATAATTTCTCCATCACAAGGCGCATACACTTCTTTACCCCAGCCATAAGTCTTATTTGGAGGAACACCAAAGAAGAGATACCGTAACGAACTTGTTATATAAAAAGGCCTCCCTTTTCGTTCATTATCAACCTGTACAAAATCAAAAGCATATCTCTCTCCTAATTGGTCAGTTCCATGACTTGGTACCTTTTTCCCTGGAGTGTTTGGTGCCATCCACTCTCCTCTTAAAGGGAATTCGACGATTATAGGATCTTCAAATCCTTTCACGTTATCACTCCTTGGTTTGGTATTTAGGTCATTATTTTCGCTACATACGGGTAAGATCATCGTTACAATGATAATGAAAATTAGTCCAGGGGTTAAATATTTTCGCAGGTTGACAAACTCCTTAAACTACTTAGTGGCCAAACCTGTGATTTCTTTTATCCCTGCCGGTATTTCCTTAGAAGCTGTTACGAATTTTTCATCCCATAGCGATATTTTTATATAGATAAATGCGATTTGTTATTTTTATTTCATATTAATTTCTATTTATAAAAGATTTTCCTGAGTTCATTAAGGTAACCATCAAGTTCTGCAAGAATATTGTCATAATCCAATTCAGTGATTTCTGAGTTTCTAATATCCTCCAGGATCTTATTAGTAAAACCAATATTCGCCCAATAAATAAGCTGTTTGCATCTTTCAACGTCCAGCCCTTTTCTGAATTTAGATTCATCAACTATATCAAACATAGTCGGATAGCATAATGATTGTTTCTCGTTAACTCTTTTTTCCAGCTCCTTACTGATTTCATCAGACTTAGTAATAGCAGTAATTTTAATGAATTCGAAAATCCAAGGATGCTTTTGCAGCAACTCAATCTGGAGAATATATGATTGCCGCAGTCTTTCAAAATTATCTTTTTCGTTAAAGTTCATTAAATCAAGAAATTCTTTATTAATCATGTCAGTGCAGTAATCATAAAGGAATAGAAAAAGGTCCTTTTTGCTATTTACATAGTGGAACATTAACCCCTTTGAAATCCCAGACTCTTTTGCAATAACATTTGTCGAGGCATCATCATATCCCTTCTTGGCAAATTCCTTTAATGCTGCATTTAAAATAACATCTCTTCTTTTGGATTCCAGATTCAAAATTTTTGAATGCATGATAACCACCTTAATATATATATATTTGCGTTTTACCTGTTAGGTCAATTTCATTATAACTTTGTTTACCTTTAAGGTCAATACATTACGTTGATATCCTCAATTGATTTTTCCATTGGTGAGAAGATGTAAACTTTGCTATTACAGATCTAAATTTGATAAATACCAAAGAAATAGCTTGGGATCGTTATACTAGTTGGCTTAGAATTGATGAGGTACACCTTCTAATAAAAATATCGGTGCGTCATTACAGATATTGAAAACAAAACCGTTATCGATATTCTTCGGAATCGAAATTGATCGTCCAAACCAAGTATGGGGATTGTCATCCGTTATCTCCGGGTGGGGAAAGGATTCTGTTTACTAACAATAAAGTGATTTAAAAAATAATAATCCACCAGAGTGCTGCTAACTCAATGGTGGATTATTTATTATACTGATGAAATCATCTTATTCAGGTAAATATAATTTCTTAAGAGGTAGTAAAGACCTAGTATCATTTGGCATTTTTTCATACCAAGAAACAATCATATTTACCAATGCTTCTAGATCTAAAAAAAAATCCATTTGAATTACCCCCTTAAATAAATGAAAAGGAAAAGAGTTACTCCCTTTTCCTTTTCTGTTTAATTTACTTTTTCGATATCATCCTTTATCTGTTTCCTCTCCAGCAGTTTTGAATCCAGATAGTTAGTAAACTCTGATTCACCAGAATAAGACAGACAAAGATATTGCTTTGCCCTTGTCATTCCTATGTATAAAAGAGACACTTCCCTTTCCTTATCTTCCTCTAATGGAAACGGCATTGAATCCACATTAACAATAAAGACAGCTTGAAAATCAAGACCTTTGCTGCTGTCAATAGTGCTGATCTTTACTTTTCCATCATCTCTTTTAAAGGAACGCTTCGAAACGTCATTCTCTGTTATCCAATAAAATGGAATCTTAGACTCATCTAGTGACCGCTTGATCTGGTCAATGATCGGATGCTTATGTGTTCGTTTGACCCGATATAAAATAAGGATCTCTTCAAGAGGCACTTTTCGCTCTTCGTGCAGCTTCTTGATTTGCCTTGAAATAAGCCTCATCTCGTCAAAGAAATTGGCTGCCTTGATAATACCGGGTTCTGGCCCTTTTCTCTTGGTACTCTGTGGAGCAATGATTTCACCGTCAAGGTCACGATTAACCACTTTATTTTTAAACACAGAATGTTTTCGGTAGAAGTCCCAGGCAAATTTTACGATTTGGGATGTATTTCGATAATTTATAGATAACACCTTGGATCTTCCTTGAAAGCTTAAGCCTGTATCTTGAAGGTAGGATCGTTTCCGCTTATAAATCGTTTGTGCCCTGTCTTCTACTAATAGAAGGGACTGTGTATCTGCATTTATGAGTAAACTAACCAAACGGAGCCAGTCTGCTTCAAAATCCTGACCTTCATCAATCAGCACAGCGTCATAGGTAGGTAAAATCGTCTCCCTCTTTTCAATTTTCTCAATGAATTGGGATAGATTGCTTTCTTTTATTTTTAAATCATTCTTTAACCATGCGTGGAAATTCCGCACGATGATGTTTTGATTTTGTACTTTTTTTACATTTGAATCAAAATCAAATAAGTCCTCTGGTTCATTTAACATATGATGAATCATCTGCTGGATGGAATTCGAGAGTGAGATATTATAGCAAAGGATTAAAATCTTCCAATCGGGATTTTGTTTTAATAACATTTTTGCTCTGCTTGCTAAAATAATCGTTTTTCCGCTTCCGGCCACTCCACGGATCAACCGGTTCTTATCCCCGATTTGCTTCGCTAAATTTTCCTGGTGAAGATCCATCGTCTTGATATCATGTAATGATAATAATAGCTGATCTTGGTACGGGACCGGTGCCTTAAATTCAGCACTAATGCGGACCTCAGGAAATAAATGATAGCGAATCGCATTAATATCTTCCATTGAAAGAGGTTCTCTTAAACGGAATGGGACCACAAACATATTTAAAATCTTTTCCATTAGGACTTCTTCGGAAAACTCGTCCTTATCAGGATCGATTTCATCCCTTGTTAAGCAAAGATGAGGCTCAATCACAGAATATAGATCATTTTTAACAAAATCCTTAGACGTCATCCTCGAAAAAACCACACCATGGCCATATGGGAACTTTAAGTTAAATCTATATTTACCATCTAATTGGATTAGGTTTTTATCCTTTTTTAACACATCAACTAAATGGAACATATTATCCCGTGCTTGTTTCATCGGGCTCTTAATAACCGCTTGATCGCCAGAAGTCGCCACAATATGCCATTCGTCATGGTTGATTTGAAAAAGAGTGTTTTTGGTATAATCTTTTACCTCTAAAACAACGATTCCCAGGTCCGGTCCAATAATGACAAAGTCAGGTCTCTTCCCTTGTATTTCAGGTTCAAAGTAAACAATATAATCATCTGGTAGAAAGGTTTTTAGTGTCCGAAAAAATAACCGTTCACCAGCCGTAGCTGAAGAACGTATCGATTCAGGTATCGTAACTGCCATAGCAACCGCTCCAAAATTTGCATTTTTTCTCCATTATACTACAATTAGGAATATTAACCTAAACAATTACAATAAATCTCCATCTAATACAACGTTTTTCTACAAAAAATAGCAACAAAATAATCCAAAAGTATTGTATTTTGTATTAATTGCTTTAATAATAGATTATAAGGAATAAATTACCTGACACAGTATCATGAAGAAGAAAATGAAAGTGAAGTGTCTAAATTGTTAAAGGGAATTTTAGATAAATTACTTAATACAACTCAAAAACCTTCCCAACCTGAAGTAAAGTCGATCAGTCAAGAGGACGTTGAGGCAATAGTTGCGGCTAGGTTAAGAGAGCATGCTGCTACAATCGAACAATCTGTGAATGAAAAAGTGAATTCTGCAGTAAAAGCATCTGATCAAGAAGATTATTCATTATCACCAAAGCAAATTGATTTTGCTCTCTCAATAATTGAGAAGACAAGGGAATATGAATTAGCAACGGATACAGCAAATTTAACAGTGAAAGATTTAAATAAATTAATAGCTTTTAATAAATTTAAAAATAAAGGGATAATTGTTAATCTTGTTAAAAAAGGCGTCTTAAGAAAAAAGTAGAAATTTTGCATAAAAAAGGGGATCATCATGTAAAGAATAAGACCCAAATTACAAAACAAGACGGACATTCCAGTAAACATTTATAAAGGTGAAAAGCTACTAGCGGAATGTCCATCCATACAATGAATCATATGGGTGCTAAACACTTTAACTGGTCAGCTTTTAATAATGGAATACGGTTTGATGAACCTTATTCTATTAATGGTAATACATACTTCCTCTTAACTGCCCCAGAGGCGATTACTGTTGCTTTAAAATAAAGGTTGATTAAATTAACTCTATACACCTTGATAAAAGAGCAAATAGAAAAAGCGTGTTTTGAAAAAAAGATTGATCAAAAAACGCTTTTTCTATACTCAATTGAATCTGCCTTTTATAAAAAAGTTTGATTATTTCTGTAATCCATCCTCCATTAAAGCGCCCTTTAATTGAATCAATCAATATTAACTATATATTTAATTATCTACACTTTGACAACATTCACTTTCCAGCTATTTTGCAATTTTCGAATAAAGATGATTTGACCAATGTGATATGCGTTATGTGTTGATACATTTCCAAGTATCTCCCACCACTTCGCATGTGCGGGAAAAC
>Ga0213829_1002618_pt1 | contig 11610 bp, 10 predicted proteins | sample MC6MC0896MG_FD_180665 | JGI IMG/M metagenome (GOLD analysis project Ga0213829, IMG submission 180665) | Enriched soil aggregate microbial communities from Iowa State University, Ames, United States - MC6-MC0896-MG | ecosystem: Environmental > Terrestrial > Soil > Unclassified | place: USA: Iowa...
TACCCCCGCCTACCAGCACCGCCAGCAGCAGGTCGCGCAGGCGGCGCATGCGCGCACGCTCCAGGCTGCCCGGTAGCGGCGATACGCCTTCGATACGCCGTGGCAGCCAGCGCAAGCCAAGCAGGATCAGCACGGTGGTGACCACTTCCACCACCAGTTGGGTCAGGGCCAGGTCGGGTGCGGAGAACCAGACAAAGGTGATGCAGGTCATCAGGCCGCAGACACTGACCATGATCAGTGCCGCCAGGCGGTGGTACTTGGCCTGGTAGGCAGCGCCGATGGCGCAGGCGATGGCGATCAGCCACAGCGCTACGAACACGCCAGAACCCGGAATCTTTGGCCGGTCACCCCAGCTGAGCCCGCTGTAGAACATGGGCGTGAGGCCTGCGAGGAAGGCAGCAAGTACCAGCATGAACAGCTGCGACTGAAGGCGGCGGGTGGTGAACAGGCGTTCGATGCGCCGCGCCAGCAGCATCAGGTGAACCTGCCCGTGCTCGAACAGGCGCTTGCCGTTGAAGCGCTCGATCACCGGTGGGTAAGGGAAGCGGCCCAGGCGCAGTTGCTTGCGTAGCAGCAGGTACAGCACGATGCCACCGCTCATGGCCACCAGGCTCATGATCAGGGGCGCATTCCAGCCATGCCAGATGGCCAGGCTGTACTCCGGCAGTGTACCGCCTACTACCGGAAGGGCTGCGGCGGCCAGCAGCGGGCCGACCGACTGGGCGGGGAAGATGCCCACCACAAGGCAGGTGAGTACCAGCAGCTCGACCGGAGCACGCATCCAGCGTGGTGGCTCGTGCGGGGTGTGGGGCAGGTCCTGGGCGGTGGGGCCGAAGAACACATCCACGGTAAAGCGCAGGGCATAGGCCACGCTGAAGGTACCCGCCAGGGTAGCGATCACCGGCAACGCTGCTTCGACCCAGGCAGTGGAGCTGATGAACACGGTTTCGGCGAAGAACATTTCCTTGGACAGGAAGCCGTTCATCAGCGGCACGCCGGCCATCGAGGCGCTGGCCACCATGGCCAGGGTGGCGGTGTACGGCACCAGGCGGATCAGGCCGCTGAGGCGGCGGATGTCGCGGGTACCGCTTTCGTGGTCGATGATGCCGGCGGCCATGAACAGCGAGGCCTTGAAGGTGGCGTGGTTGAGGATGTGGAACACGGCGGCAACTGCGGCCAGCGGGCTGTTCAGGCCCAGCAGCAGGGTAATCAGGCCCAGGTGGCTGATGGTCGAATAGGCCAGCAGGCCCTTCAGGTCGTTCTGGAACATGGCGGCGAAAGCGCCGAGCAGCAGGGTGAGGGCGCCGGCACCGCCGACGATCCAGAACCACTCTTCACTGCCCGACAGCACCGGCCAGAAACGCGCCAGCAGGAATACCCCGGCTTTGACCATGGTGGCAGAGTGCAAATAGGCCGATACCGGGGTGGGCGCTGCCATGGCATGAGGCAGCCAGAAATGGAAGGGGAACTGTGCGCTTTTGCTCAGGGCGCCGATGAGGATCAGGGGCAGCAGCACCGGGTACAGCGCATGCTGGCGGATGGTGTCGCCGGCAGCCAGGACCTTGTCCAGGTCATAGCTGCCGACCACATGGCCGAGCAGCAGGGCACCCACCAGCAGGCACAAGCCACCCGCGCCGGTCACCATGAGCGCCATGTAGGCGCCACGCCGGGCGTCTGCGCGGTGGTGCCAGTAGCCGATCAGCAGGAATGAGAACAGGCTGGTCAGTTCCCAGAAGAACACCAGCTGGATCAGGTTGCCGGAGATAACAAGGCCGAGCATGGCGCCCATGAACGCCAGGAAGAAGGCGAAGAAGCGCGGGACCGGGTCTTGCGGCGACATGTAGTAGCGGGCATACAGCGACACCAGCGTGCCGATGCCCAGCACCAGCAGCGAGAACAGCCAGGCAAAGCCGTCCATGCGCAGTACCAGGTTCAACCCCAGGCTGGGCAGCCACAGGAATTCTTCGCGAATCACGCCCCCGTGGGCAATTTGAGGGTACAGCAGTGCTACCTGGACAGTGCCGACCAGGGCCACGAGCCCGGCAAGTATGGACTCGGCGTTACGTGCGTTGTGCGGCAGCACGGCTGCCAGGCAACTGCCCACGAACGGCAGAAGCAATAGCACTATCAATGACATAGGGGCCTATTCTGGAGAAGTTTGCAAAGATCATACGTGCCGGGGGGGTGATCACCAACACGCAACCTGTCGCAGAATCCTACAAATAGGCTGTGACAAGCTGTTTTTTTATAACAGTTTTTTACAAAGCATAGTCGCTGTTGTCATCTTTACAGGCCGGTCTGGCGTTCGCCTTCATCCTGGACGCCTGGTGCTTCGGCGGTTTCGCGGGGGCGGCGTACCTTGAGTTCGCTGACCACGACCGCAATCACGATCAGCAGGCCACCGAGCAGTGCCACACCCGGCAGGCGTTCGCCGGCGATGCGCCCAACGACCCCTGCCCACACCGGTTCACCGGCATAAATGAGGGTGGCGCGGGTGGGCGAGACCGACTTCTGCGCCCAGTTCATTGCCACCTGGATTACCGCGCTCATGGCACCCAGGCCTATTGCGCTGGCCAGCAGCAGCCAGGAGAAATCGGGGATGCGTTCCTGGGTCGGTACGATCATCAGGAACGCCAGCAGCGAAGCGGTGGCCAGTTGCACCACGGTGACCCGGCGCACATCCACCTGGCCGGCGTAACGACTGATCAGGATGATTTCGGCGGCAATGGCGACGGCGCTTACCAGGGTAACCACCTCGCCCTCGCTGAAGTGCAGGCTGCCGCCTTCCGGCCCGGCCAGCAGCATCAGGCCAATGAACGCCAGGCAAATGCCGATGCTGGGCATCAGCCCAGGCCGGCGGCCCAGCACCAGCCACTGCAACAGCGGCACAAACGGTACGTACAGCGCAGTGATGAACGCCGACTGGCTGCTGCTGATAGTTTGCAGGCCCATGGTTTGCAAGCCATAGCCGAGCATGATCGACACGCCGATCAGCATGCCGGCCTTGAGTTCGGTGAAGGTCAGCCCGGGCAACGCCCGTGCCGACACCACGCCAACGAACAGCGCAGCGGCAGCAAAGCGCAGGCCGACGAAGAACATCGGGCCGCTGACGGTCATCACGTTGTGGACCAGCAGGAAGGTACCGCCCCACAACATGGTGATGAACACCAGCACCAGTTCCGCTTTGCTCAGGCGGAAGGTAACGGCAGAGGTCGGTTTGTTGCGGGCCTGGCTCATGGTCTTGCGCACTCGGAGGGGGCGGCGCACAATCGCCGCAAAGTGGGCAGTATACTGCGCAATCTCGACCAGTGAGCAATATAGTGCACAAAGATACTTCGCATCGGGCATCGGTGCTGCAACATGTCAGCCTCAACGTACGCAGCCTGCGCAACGCTGCCGGGCTGAGCCAGACGGCGCTGGCCGAGCGCTCAGGGGTCAGCCGGCGCATGCTGGTGGCGATCGAGGCGGGCGAGAAGAACGTCAGCCTGACCACCCTCGACCTGATCGCCGAAGCCTTGGGGGTGGCTTTCAGTACGCTGATTCAGGCACCTGACCAGCGCGACCCCGGCCGCATCGAGGAACTGGCCTGGGCCGGCGAGTACCCCCAGAGCAAGGCAGTGCTGCTGGGTAGCAGTACCGCACGGCGTGAGGTGGAGCTTTGGGAGTGGACCCTGGCACCGGGCGAGTGCTATTCCAGCGAGGCTGATGCTGAAGGCTGGAGCGAGCAGATCTATGTGGCTGAAGGGCAACTGACGCTGATCATCGAAGGGGCGGAGCATTGCTTGCTGGTGGGGCAGTTTCATGTGTTCCCCAGCAACTGCCGCTACGCCTACCGCAACGATGGGGCGGTGGCGGTACGGTTTGTGCGCAATGTGGTGATTTGAACAGGCAGGCTTTGGGGCTGCGCAGCGGCCCCAAAGCATCCTGACCAGGTCAGTTTTTCAGCAGGTCATCTGTCTTCACCACCGAGGCATAGGCAAACGCCAACGCCGCCATCGCCGAATCATGCACCTGCGCCGCCGGGACCTGCTTGCCATTGAACTCCAGTGGCAGGGTCGCGCAGGCATCGTGCGCCACGGTCACCGCGTAGCCCATGTCGGCCGCCGCACGGGTAGCGGCGTCAATGCACATGTGGCTCATGCTGCCGACGATGGTCAAGGCTTCGACGCCATGCCGGCGCAGCGTGAGCTCAAGGTCGGTACCGAGAAAAGCGTTGACCTTGTGCTTGAGGACCACCGGTTCACCGGTCACCGGCTCGACCTTGCCGTGGATGGCCGCACCCTGCGAACCGGGCGCGAAAAAGGGTGCATCGGCGCTGTCGAATTCATGCCGCACATGTACCACCAGATCGCCGCGCTGGCGCGCCGCCGCCAGCAGCCGGGCCGCGTTGTCGGCCGCCTGGTCGGCGCCATCGAGGGCCCACTTGCCGCCCGGGAAATAGTCGTTCTGGATGTCGATGATGATCAGCGCCTGCTTGCTCATGCTGCCTCCTGTGGCAGTAGTCGTCGAGAGACGTTAGTTATAGGCTGTGTGCACTGACCTGAGGATTGGCGCGAACGACACTATGCGGGCAAAAACTGACACCCCCGCCAGCCTGGATATCGGCTTGTTGCTGTACCCCGGCGCGCAGCGCGCCGCCGTGCATGGCCTGGCCGACCTGTTTCTGGTGGCCAACCGGGTTGCGGCGGAGCTGGGTGCCGTCGAACTGCCGCAGATTCGTGTCAGCTTCTGGCAGGCTGATGAGGCGGGGCAGTTGCTGCTTGCCCCGGACAGCCCAGTTGTCGCCGCGCCGGCCCTGCGTGTACTGATCATTCCGCCGAGCCTGGAGTCGGCGCCACACGCCGAGCTGCTCGAACGTCACCGTGCGCCGCTGTGCCAACTGCACGGGCACGGCACGGTGCTGGCGTCGGTGTGTATCGGGGTGTTTTTCATTGCCGCCAGCGGGCTGCTCGACGGGCGCCCGGCCTGCACTCACTGGAACTATGTGCATGCGCTTGCCCAGCGCTTCCCCAAGGTGCGAGTAGAGGCTCAGCAGCCGTTGCTGGACGACGGTGATATCGTGACCTCGGCCGGGCTTATGGCCTGGACTGACCTGGGCTTGCGCCTGCTGGAGCGCTTTCTGGGGGCTACGGTGGCACGGGAGACCGCCCGCTACCTGGCCGTCGACCCGGTCGCGGCGCCGCTGCCCGGGGCTGTGTTCAATCCGCGTCTGGACCATGGTGACGAGGCTGTGCTGAAAGTGCAGCACTGGTTGCAGGGCAGTGGCGGGCAGGAAGCCGACCTCGCCGCCATGGCCGCGTGTGCCGGGCTGGAAGCGCGCACGTTTCTGCGGCGCTTTCGGGCCGCTACCGGGTTGCGTCCGACCGAGTACTGCCAGCAGGTGCGGGTGGGGCGGGCGTGCCGTTTGCTGGAATTCACCCGGCGCAACGTCGAACAGATCGCTTGGGGTGTCGGTTACCAGGACCCGGGCGCGTTTCGCAAGGTATTCCAGCGCATTACCGGCCTGACCCCAAGTGACTATCGACGGCGTTTTGCCGTATCAGGCTAGGGCAGGCAGAAACCACTTGACCTTGACTTCACTTGAGGTTTTACCCTGCTCGGCATCGCGAAGCATGCGTCCGTAACCAGGAGAACGTCGATGTCGGCAATCCCTCATGCGCTGTGGTTTACCCAAATGATCGAGTACGAAGTGCCCAGCACGTGCCAGCAAGCGCTGGCCCAGGCGCTGGTGGCGCGCAGCGAAGCGCTGGCCACCCGCTGCGAAGGCCTGAAGGCTGTGAGCATCCAGGCCAGTGACGATGGCAGCCGGGTGCTGCAGTACCTGCAATGGCAGTCACGCCAGGCCTGGGTGGCGGCGGCCGGGTGCTTCGTCGAGGAACCCTTCCTTGAACTGCTGGGTCAGCATCAGGCGCGTGGTGTCAACTTTGCTGCCTACCAGACCCTACGCAGCCTGGTGCGCGGCGCCGATGGCGGTCTGCAGTGCGAGGTGGGTGAACCTCAGGCATACCAGGGGGCGTAGTGCGGGTAGCGGTCCAGGCGGGCACCGATCACCATTTCGCTGATCCACGCCGCCAGGATCGAGCTGTAGGCCTTCTGGCTCGCTTCGCTGGACAGCGCGTGGTCGGCCCCGTCGACGATGCGATGGGTGAGGGAGTGGGCGCTGACGAATGCCGAGCGGTAGCTCATCAGCGTGCTGTGCGGCACATAGTCGTCATGCTCGGACTCCACCAGCAGTACATCCCCGCCGAACTCGGCGCAGGCCGCCAGTGCGCGATTGTCTGCCGGGCCCAGCGATCGCTGGCGGTAGGCGTTCAGGCGTTGGCGGTCGAGGGTTTGCTTGGGGGTGTTCCATTCGTCGTCCCAATACATGGCGGGGACCCGCAGGGCCAGCCATTTGACTGGCCGTTCACGGGTCAGCAAGGTTGCCAGGTAGCCACCGTAGCTGCTGCCAATGATGGCGATGGCACTGCTGTCCACGGCCGGATGGCTGAGCAGCCGGTCGTAGGCCACCAGCAGGTCCTGCAGGTTCTGTTCACGGGTGACCGTCAGGCGTTGGCTTTCAGTTTTTTCGTGGCCGCGCAGGTCGAAGGTCATGCACACGCAGCCCAGCCCAGTGATGTGCCGGGCGCGGGCCAGATCGCGCTGCTGACTGCCGCCCCAACCGTGGACGAACAGGATGCCTGGCATCTTGCTGCCAGGGCTGACCAGGGTGCCGACAATGCTGTCGTTGTCGACTTGCAGTTCAACGGTTTCACTCTGAACGGCCATGTTCGCGAATCCGTGCAAATTTGCTGAGTTGTCCGAGTTCACTGTCGTTTCCTTGGTAGAAGAGAGTGGCGTCAGCGGGCAGGTCGGGCGTGCCGAATACTTCGTGGGTGGAGGCACGCACCCGCTGTAATGCCGGGTCATCGGCAAAAGCCTGCAGGGCCAGCAGCTCGGCACTGCTGGCACCGCCCAGGCGCCAGGATTGTTCGAGTACACCGCTACGAAGGTGCCCCTTGGGGTTCAGGCCGCGGGCTATGTCGTAGTTGCGTCGCGACGCGATGAAGCCAGGGAAGTGCAGCTCGGCAGCCTGCTCGTAGGCGATTGCCTGGTTGATGGCCAGGCGCAGGTGGTCTTCCAGTGGCAGTTGCAGGAGCGCCTGGTAGTCACCCCGTACCACCACCAGGTCGGAGCCGCCGTATACCTCGGTGCCCTGATGGTCGTGGGTCAGTTGCTGGGTGCCGTAATAGCTGCAGGTGAGGCCGGCGACGCGAACCTGACCGACGCTGAAGGTCTGCACGTCGCTCAGGTCTTCTTCGAGTACCAGCCCCCACAGCGCCAGGTCCTGGTCATCCATGGCGGCCAGCAGTGGCTCCAGCGCGTGCGCTGTGGAGATGACCTGCTGGCCGCGGCCTGCGCAGGCCAGCACGGGCTTGACCCTCACGGGGCCGTCGAGCAGCAGCAACTGTGCGGCGGTGCGCGCATCGGCTTTGCCGAACACGGTATAGCCGCGCAGCAAGGCGTCGCTTGCCTGGCGAGCGAAGTCATCGGTCCAGCCCGGCGGGAAGCTGGCCCCGGCCGGCAGCGGGTGGGAGATCGCCTTGGTCGCCATGTAGGGGTGTGCGACCAATCCACCGAACAGGTCCTGCTCGCTGCGGATGCCCATGGCGGCATGACGCTTTGGGTCGACCAGGGTTTCGGTAGGCAGGTAATAGTAGCTATCAGCGGCGGTGGGGGAATGGGGTGGGTGGACGTGTGGGCAGCCCAGCAGTCCGGCTAGGCCATCGGCGAGCTTCAGGTGCACGGCATGTTCATGCTCCGGGGTATGTTCGCGGGTGTCGAGCAACACAACGCCGGTTTTCCGGTCGCAGGCACTGGGCATGGTCATTTGCCTGTCTGCAATGAATGTACAGTGTGTGAAGCCGGTACATTGCGGAAGTTCAGCGGGACTTGATCGGTGGTCCTGGCCTTGTTGTAGGCCGTATCCTGTTGATACAGGGCGTGGTGGGCAATGCATGCCGTGTCTTGGTCGTGGCGATTGCAGCGCAATGGCGGCTGTTCCATTATCGGCGGATGGGAACAACCTTGATGTAGCCGCAGGAGAGCGCATGAACGTCCAGACCACCCTTGAGCAAAGCGTGCCGCAGCGACTGGCGCGCGTGCGCCAGGCCATGGCAGCCGGGGGCATCGATGCCTTGCTGGTACCCTCGGCCGACCCTCACCTTTCCGAATACCTGCCCGGTTACTGGCAGGGGCGTCAGTGGCTGTCGGGTTTCCACGGCTCGGTAGGCACGCTGGTAGTCACGCCCGCCTTTGCAGGGTTGTGGGTCGATAGCCGGTACTGGGAGCAGGCGGATCACGAGCTGGCCGGTAGCGGTATCGAACTGATGAAGCTGCTGCCCGGCAAGCCCGGGGCGCTGGAATGGCTCAGCGATAATGTCGCGCCAAACGGTAACGTCGCGGTGGATGGAGCGGTCATGGCTCTGGCTTCGGCGCGCCAGCTGGACGAGCGGTTGAAGGCACGTGGGGCAGGGCTGGTGACCGACAAGGACCTGCTAGACCAGGTCTGGGACGGGCGCCCGGCGCTGCCCGCCAACCCGGTGTACCAGCACTTGCCGCCGCACGCCACGGTAAGCCGGGCGGAAAAACTCGCGCAGTTGCGCCAGGGCATCCAGGCCAAAGGGGCTGACTGGCACTTTATCGCTACGCTCGATGACATCGCCTGGCTGTTCAACCTGCGTGGCAGTGATGTGTCGTACAACCCGGTTTTCCTGGCCTTTGCCTTGATCAGTCAGCAGCAGGCCATTCTGTTCGTGGGTCAGGACAAGGTGGACGCGCATTTGCGTCAGGTGCTGGCGGTGGACGGCATCGAGGTGCGCGACTACAGCGAGGCTGGCGCAGCCCTGGCGGCTGTTCCGGCGGGGGGGCGGTTGCTGGTAGACCCGGCCCGTGTCACCTGCGGCCTGTTGGGCAATCTGGCGCCAGAGGTTGTGCTGGTCGAGGGGCTCAACCCCACCACCCTGAGCAAATCCTGCAAAGGTGACGATGATCTGGTGCATATCCGCCAGGTCATGGAGCAGGACGGTGCGGCGTTGTGCGAGTTCTTCGCCTGGTTCGAGGCGAACCTCGGCCGGGAGGTGATTACCGAGCTGACGGTTGACGAGCAATTGACTGCCGCGCGTGCCCGGCGCGCGAATTTCGTGTCGCTGAGTTTTTCGACCATTGCCGCCTTCAATGGCAATGGCGCCATGCCGCACTACCGTGCCACCGAGCAGTCGCATGCGATCATCGAGGGTGATGGCTTGCTGCTGATCGATTCGGGCGGGCAATACCTGGGCGGCACCACCGACATTACCCGTATGGTGCCAGTCGGCAACCCCAGTCATGCACAGAAGCAGGACTGCACCCGGGTACTCAAGGGTATGATCGCCCTGTCGCGTGCCACCTTCCCGCGAGGCGTGCTGTCGCCGTTGCTCGACGCCATTGCCCGGGCGCCGATCTGGGCTGACCAGGTCGATTATGGCCACGGTACCGGGCACGGGGTAGGCTACTTCATGAACGTGCACGAAGGCCCGCAAGTGATTGCCTACCAGGCGGCACCAGCACCGCAGACAGCGATGCAGGCAGGCATGATCAGCTCGATCGAACCCGGTACGTACCGCCCCGGGCAGTGGGGCGTACGTATCGAGAACCTGGTGGTCAACCGTGAAGCGGGCAAGAGTGCCTTCGGCGACTTCCTGCACTTCGAGACCTTGACGCTGTGCCCAATCGATACCCGCTGCCTGTTGCCCGAGCTACTGGCCAAGGACGAGGTGGAGTGGCTGAATGGCTATCACGCGAGCGTGCGTGAGCGCCTGGCACCCCTGCTCAAGGCTGATGGGTTGGCTTGGCTGGAGGCGCGCACCGCGCCGCTGTAAGGCAAATGAAAAGGGCAGCGTGGGGACTGCCCTTTTGTCTACTTGCAGATGACGATCATGCTGCGGCTGGTGTAACCCGCCGGGTTGATGCCGAACAAATAGTCACCGGCTTGTTCATCGCTATCGCCCGAGCGTGCAATGACCCGATAGCCGCGCGTGCTGCAGGAGGTCGCGGCCTTGCTGTAGCAGTTGTCCCATGAAGAGGAAAGGCCGGAACAATTGATATGCAGGCCCTTCTTGCCCCTCTTGACCTCAGTCTTGGCTGTGGCGGCGCATCCAGCAATAGCCAAGATGGCCAGGATGAGAAAAATACGTTTCATTCCTGTCCTTAAATGCAGGGCGGATCAGCTGCCTGCCCTGTCGTTATCGCTTTGCTTCTTCCTGAAACATCCCCAGCGTCCGTGTTCGGTCCAGTAGATAGCGTAAAGATGATGATCCTGTGACAGCTTAATCAGCGAGGAGGACCGCTACAATCACTAATCCTGTCTCAAATGAAAATATTTCTCATATCAGTCGGCTGCAACAGCCGGGGTGGGCTCCTTGCGCATGGACAGGGTAGTGCCAACCGAAGCGGCAATGATCGCCCCAATCGCCAGCCATTGGGTGAGCGTTAGTACCTCGCCGAGGAACAGCAGGCCGGACAGTGCGCCGAATGCCGGTTCGATACTCATCAACGTGCCGAACGTACGGGCCGGGATGCGTGTGAGGGCAACCATTTCCAGGCTGTAGGGCAGGGCGGTGGACAGCACTGCAACGGCCAGGGCCACGGGGATCAGGGCAGGAGTGAGCAGTGCGCTACCGGCGTGTGCGATACCTACGGGGGCGACGAACAGGGCGGCGACCACCACCCCCAAGGCTGCACTCTGAATGCCGTGCTCGGCGCCGGCGCGTTGCCCGAACAGAATATAGAGGGCCCAGCATACGCCAGCGCCCAAAGCATAAGCAGCGCCCACCGGGTCGAGTGCCTGACCGCTGTGGCCAGCCGGTAGCAATAGCAGCAGGCCGGCGATGGCCAAGGCGATCCACACGAAGTCGATCGGCCGGCGCGAGGAGAAGATGGCTACCGCCAACGGGCCGGTGAACTCCAGGGCCACGGCGATGCCGATCGGTACTGTTTGCAAAGCCATATAGAAGAGGAAGTTCATGCCACCCAGCGCCATGCCATAGATGACCACATTGCGCAGGGTGGTGGCGGTCATACGTACCCGCCATGGGCGCAATATGAGCAGCATGATGATGCTGGCGAAGATCAGGCGCAGTGTAGTGGTGCCTTGTGCACCGATGATGGGGAACATGCTTTTGGCCAGGGACGCACCGGACTGGATCGATGCCATGGCTATAAGCAGCAGGCCGATCGGGAAAAGAGTGGCGGCCAGGCTGCGGGGTTGGGTGTTCATTTAGGTGTGGCGATCCTTGGGCGGGCGGGATGAGCAATATAGTGCGCAATTGGTGGGGCGGGTGGTAGCCCTTAAGTGACTTCGCCAGAAATATTTCAACTCATTGAAATTAAAGGTTGACCTCGTTGATGACGGCCCTATAATGCGCACCATTCCAACGGGGTAGTGAAGTAAAGCTAGCCGCCCTGTTGAGTCAAGTGTTTGAAGCTAAACGAGTTTCTCGCAAAAAACTTCAAAATAAACGCTTGACAGGCTCTGAGGAAAGCGTAGAATGCGCGCCTCGGTTGAGACGAAAAGCTCTTAACCAAACGCTC
>Ga0213829_1002619_pt1 | contig 11608 bp, 9 predicted proteins | sample MC6MC0896MG_FD_180665 | JGI IMG/M metagenome (GOLD analysis project Ga0213829, IMG submission 180665) | Enriched soil aggregate microbial communities from Iowa State University, Ames, United States - MC6-MC0896-MG | ecosystem: Environmental > Terrestrial > Soil > Unclassified | place: USA: Iowa...
CTTGAAATGCATACGGCAATCCGCTTCTGTACCAAAATGTGCGGCAAAACTAAATAAATTCATATCAACTATCTTTTAGTATATCAATATACTGAAAATATTAGGTATTTTTACGGAGAATCAGATTTTCTTTTTAGGGATAGATTGCGTTCAATCGTCATTATTAGAGAATAAACGATATTTGACAGAAGATAAACCTAATATTATCCATGAAACGCAGAAGTCTATATTCCTGTTTTCTTTTTGTATTTATGTCATTTGCTGGATATACACAGACACAAAACGATGCTGTACAGAAAGTACACTTGATATTCAAAACCCATCTTGATATAGGATTTACTGAACTTAGTTCGGTCGTCGAGCAACGTTATATTAATGAATTTATTCCCAAAGCCATTGCTGTCGCCGAGGAGCTTCGGAATTCAGGAGCCAAAGAGCGCTATGTCTGGACAACGGGCTCTTGGTTGATCGCTACCTATCTGGAGCAAGCGAGTCCAGAAAACAAGGCGAAATTGGAAGCCGCAATCCGCCGTGGAGATATTGTATGGAATGCAGTCCCCTATACGGTGGAATCGGAATCGCTGAATAAAGCACTGTTTGGAACGATGTTGCAATTATCGAAAAAATTGGATCGCCAGTTTGGCAAACAAACTAAGGCCGCGAAGATGACTGATGTTCCGGGGCATATAAGAGGAATCGTTCCTTTACTACAAAAGAATGGAATAGATTTTTTACAGGTTGGGGTGAACCCCGCAAGTAAGGTCCCTAATGTCCCCGCATTATGTCGCTGGAAAAGTCCCGACGGTAGTGAAGTGACATTAATGTACCAAAAGGATTATGGTAGCGATATGATCCTGCCTGATGGAAAGACTGCCATGGTCATTGCTTTCACTGGAGATAACCACGGCCCGCATACTGTAAAGCAGGTTAAAGAAATCTATGCGTCTGTTCAGAAGCGTTATCCAAACGCTACATTAGAAGCCTCCACACTCAGTGATATAGCTACGGTTTTACGTCCAATGAAGAATAAACTTCCCTTGGTGACACAGGAGATTGGCGACACCTGGATACATGGCTTCGGCAGTTCCCCCTTGATGATGGCTCGGTTTAGGGCATTGTCCAGATGTTATGAAACTTGGGTTAAGGATGGACGTATCAATCCAAATAGCGATGAAGCTATTCAATTTGCCATCAATTTGGGATTGGTAGCAGAACATACCTGGGGATTGGACGTGAAAACTCACCTCCAACATTGGGATACTTATCGTTTTAATGATTTCCAAGCAGCTTTGAATTTACCGGCGTTTCAAAAGATGGAGGCGTCATGGGCCGAAAAGGAAGCGCATATCAATCAATCGTTGCAATATCTGCCTAAAGACCTGCGTGCAGAAGCCGAAAGCGTTTTACAGCAATTGGCATTGATCCCTAAACCTACTTTTGAAGGAGTCGACGCATCGCCGGAATTCTCAAAAGACGGATCATTCCAACTGAATAAAAAGGGCTTTCGGATGAAAATGGGAGAACTGAGTTATCAGAGCTTTTCGACGGAGGATTTTGAACGCTTTAGGGATTCTTATCTCACGCAGAAAGTGGACTGGGCAATTCGGGATTTTGGAAAACAGGGCCTAACACCCGAAATGTCCGAAAGCCGTACGCTAGTTGCTTGTCTTCAAAAGTCTAGATATACTAAAAGCAAAAATGAAATCCATAGCCAGTTAGCCTTAACTGCTCTAGGAAAGATTGAACAAGAGGTTCTGCCCAAACAAATCTATAACACGTATCATTTCGATGATAAAACAAAGCACATCGAACTGTGCTACACTTTAGTGGATAAACCGGCCAATCGCCTTCCGGAAGCCTATTGGTTGAGTTTCTATCCAGAGCAGGTTGTGGACATACTTGTTGAGAAACTGGGGCAGCCCGTTCGCGTGTTGGATGTGGTTTCAGGTGGTAATCGACAGATGCATGGATTAGACCGCTATGTGGATATTGTCACAGATGCGGGTAAGATTCGTATCCGTAGCAAAGATGCTTTGTTGGTAGCAATCGGCAAACGGGATTTACTGAATTATTCTGCAGAACAACCCGACTTACTTGGGGGGCTGCATTTTTGTCTGTATAACAATGTCTGGGGAACAAACTTTAGCATGTGGTTTGGCGGAACGGTGACTTATAGGTTTGATGTTGAGTTGATCCCATAGAAAGGTCAACCAAACTGATATGTATACGGCCAATTGAAATTAAACGAATGAATAGAGATTTAAACACAATTAAATTATACCCAATGAAAAATATTGTCTGGATAGTTAGCCTGTTGATTTCGGGATCTGGAAACCCCGTACTGGCACAAGACCTAAGAACGACTTTAACACAAGTGAGTTTTGATCAACAGGGCTTTTATACCTCAATCAAAGTAGATGGTAAAGAACTGTTGGAGTCGGGCAGATATCCAATAATATCAGTCTATAAAGACCAAAAAATCATACGACCGAAAGCTTTAAAAGTGACTGGGGATCGTTTTTCGCTGACCATGGAGGATGGTCAGGATGTAGAACTCAAAGTTGCTCAGCGGAAAGAAGCGATTACTTATGAAGTCTTAAAACTGTCGCCAGCATATAAGGTGTTGGTATTTGGACCTGTCAAGATTAAGCTCCATGAAGTAGTGGGGGAAGTGGTTGGTGTAGCCCAAGGGGAAGATCTCGCATTTGGTATGCAGGCGCTGCATGTGAAGACTGTTGCAGGCATACCAGAGGATTATATTGGCGCATATAGTAAAACTTTCGATTATCAGGGGCAGAATAGTAATCTTTCGGTGGCGAGCATTTCTTTTGGTCATTTTGCGGCTGTGGACGCAGGAAATGGAGCTGTGTTTCAGCTGTCTGCCAAAAATAGAAGTAGCAAAGAATTGCAATCTGTCAAAGGTCTAAACAATATGCTTACGCTACCGGTTGAAGGTGTGGATGGTGTCATTGCGGGGGCTAAAGTTGCGCTTTTTGGTGACAAAAGAAGCCAGATCTTGACGCGTATAGGAAAAGTAGAAGTCGAGCAAGGTTTACCTCATCCGATAATCGAAGGGGAATGGGCTAAGGTATCACGTAACGCCATGCGTTCATACCTGATCACGAATTTCTCTGCTGCAAATTTGGATTTTGCACTGGAAAAAACAAAACGTGCCGGATTTAAAAATCTTTATCATCCCGATCCATTCCTTAACTGGGGACATTTTGAATGGCGCAAAGAATTGAGTACCGAAGCTGATGCAGGTATGAAGAAGCTGGTGGATAGGGCTGCGCAACAGGGAATCAATATCGGTATACATACCCTGTCTAATTTTACGACAACAAACGACCCCTATGTGACACCGGTCCCGGGTAAGCATCTGCTTAAACAGGGCGAATTGAAACTCACTGCGGCATTGGATGACAGCCAGCAACAGATCACAGTCCAGCAAAGTGAGCTGTTTTCTCTGCCACTTACACTCAATACGCTACAGATTGAAGACGAGCTGATCACCTACGGTAAGGCTGAAAAGAAGGGCGAACAATGGGTATTGACAAACTGTGTACGGGGGGCTTTTGGTACCCAAAAGACAAGTCATGGTCCTGAGAAAATAGTCTATAAATTATGGGACTATCCATATAAAACGTTATTTCCAGATTTGACTCTTCAAGATGAATACGTCAAACGATTAGCCGCTATTTTTAATAAAACTGGGGTGAAACAGATTTCATTTGATGGCTTAGAGGGCTGCATGTATACAGGGCAGGACTATTATGCAACAGGTAAATTTGTTTCTGATTTTTATCAAGGGCTCGATAACAAGGTTGATCTTATCAATGATGCAAGTCGCCTCGATCATTATCTATGGCATATCCATACCCGTATGAATTGGGGGGAGCCATGGGGTGAGGAGATGCGCGCGGGGCAAGTAGAAAATAGAATTAAAAATCAGGCTTATTTTCAGCGGAATCTATTTCCCCGAATGCTTGGCTGGTTTTTGGTACGTTTAGCGGATAGAAAGTTTGAAGCCACCTCTTTGGAAGATCTGGAATGGGCGTTGTCTGAGTCTGCTGGATTTGATGCCGGCTATGCAATGAGTATCGATATGAAGACTTTGGAGCAACATGGACAGATAGACCTGTTATTAGAAAGCATGAAGAATTGGGATCAACTGCGACTGGCCGATGTTTTTACTGCTGAACAAAAATTGAGGTTAAAGGACCCAAAGACCGAATGGCATTTGGAGAAGATTGATGATACTAAATTTATACTGTATCCTTTATTTGTCTCCAAAAGATACCATTGTGATCTTGCTTCCATGCAGCCGGGACAACCTGGGGGAGCAGACTGGTCATGGGAGTCTCCGGAAGAAAACTCCTTTGCCTTACGGATAAAAGTTGAAGGTGACGGTATGATCGAAAACCCATCTTTTAAAACAGATAAAGGGATTGTCAAAATCTTAGGTAAACTAGAGAAGGATCAATATATCCTATTAGATCACAAAGGAAAAGCAACCTTGACGGATAAGAATTATCGTTTAATAGTTGATTTATCTGTAGAGGGGACAGCGGTCCTACCAAAAGGTGGTTCTACAGTCGCATTTTCCTGTGACACAAGCGGCGATGAAAAACCGGAAGTTATTGTGCGATACAATACCCGTATGAAAGGAGAACCATTGAATTTAGTTAAAAAGTAGGGCTTTGAATGCAAACAGGGTAGAGGTATCGGAAAGATTTAAAATGGCCAATATGAAAATTGATTTTGAAATGATCGTTTAGTTTGCTAAGATTGTGACATAACCAACAAAATTTCATTCGTAGATCTACCATTCCTGATAATGCTAAAGAAACTGCTGAACTGGATATTTCAGGACTCTATCATGATTACTGGGAAAGCCTATTCAAGCAAATCATACGCATTCTCCTAGATGAGGATGAAGCTGCTGACGTAGTGCAACAGACATTTTTGGACCTTCTTGAAATGAAAGAAAAGATTCCCGAAATCAAATCGGTCAAATCTTTTCTTTTTATTATGGGGAGGGATTTGGCTTTCAAAAAACTTAGAAGAAAACTTGTAAACAATACTTATCGTGAGTTTTATGCGAGTCAATATAAAGAAGCATCTTCCTTAATTGAAGAATGGGTTGTATTTAAAGAATTGGATGATCTGATCGAGAAAGAAATCGCTAAATTGCCCAATAAAATGAAAGAAATCTTTATTCTCAGCCGTCATTTTGAAATGTCCTATGCTGAGATTGCAAAAAAATAAATATATCTGATAAGACTGTTAAAAAACAGATTAGCAATGCATTGAAGCTTATTCGCCTCAAAGTGGATAAAGAATATCAACCACTTCTTTTGGCAATTTTGCTGACAGATCTACTTTTTTAATTTTTTTCTACTACCTAAACTTAGTTCAAGGCTCTTTTCTATATAGACCTAAAAAATCTGACAGAAGAGACTAAAGTAACCTTATCGGAGAAAATAGGTGATCTACAAGAGGTTGTTTTCGTTGGTTTTGGAACACAGCGGAAAGTTAACTTCACCGGTGCTGTAGCGACAATTTCTCCAAAAGAACTAGAAAATAGACCTATTAGTTCACTATCTGCGGGTCTTCAAGGCTTGGTTCCCAGAATGACAATCACGCAGGGTAGTGGTCAACTCGGAAAAGATAATGGAATAATTCGCGTACGCGGGGTAGGGACACTCAATAACTCTAATCCGATGGTGCTGGTGGATGGTATTGAGTCATCAATGGAAAATGTTGATCCCAATGATGTGGAATCTATATCTGTATTGAAAGACGCTGCTTCGGCATCCATCTATGGTTCTAAAGCAGCGAATGGCGTAATCCTAGTGATGACAAAAAGAGGGAAAGAAGGGAAAACAACGTTAACTATAGCAATTTCTTTGGAAAACAAAATCCGACGAATATGGGCGAACGTCTGAACTCATGGGAATATGCGGAGCTTTATAATGAAGGGCTCGGATTGGATGGGAAAAAAGAGCACTTTACAGCTGAGGACATTAAAGCATTTAAAGAGGGGAGCGATCCTTATAAGTATCCCGACACAAATTGGCATGATTTGCTATTGAAGGGATTAGGCTTTCAGCATCAACATAATCTTAATATTCCTGGTGGTGCAGAGAAAGTCCGTTATATGGGAAGTGTGGGTTATCAAGGCCAAGATAGTATTATTAAGTTGACTTCAAAAAAACAATTTAATGCCCGCACACATTTGGATATGACCCCGGTCAAAAATCTGGATATTGGTTTATCGATGTACCTATCCAACCGTAAGCTTCAGGAGCCGACCAATCGATATGTCGGTGGTATGAACCAATTATATACGTTTGAAAAATCTGCAAGTTGGCTATACTTTTCCGGCACTGTTTCCCAACGGTGATGGTGGTTGGTCATCAATTGTACCGATCAAAGCCTTACTTGATGCGTATGAAATGAAAGATGGCAGCACGGTTGAAGAGGCAAAATTAGCTGGTGGATACGATAGCAGATATCCGTTTCTCAATAGATATCCACGTTTGAAAATGTCGGTTCTTTATCCGGGATAGGACGTGTATTTGACCCATTAGCGAAAAATATCAATGAGGATGGAAAAGAAGTAAGCAATCCCGATTATTTTAATGGCACCAATAATGCATCAAAAACTGGATTTTCTTTCAAAAAATACACTGCTCCGATTTCACAATATGATGATCCGTGGAATACAAGTATGAATTTAATTGTGAGCAGATATGCGGAAGTTTTATTAACAATTGCAGAAGCTAAGATAGAATTGGGTAGGCTAGATGAGGAAATGTATCAAAGTTTAGATATGGTTCGTGAGCGTGCAGGCATGCCTAAAGTTAACCGTATTAAATATGCTTCAAAAGAAAAGTTAAGGGAATTGGTTCGCCGGGAACGTCGCGTAGAGCTGTCTTTTGAGGGACTGAGAAGAGCTGATATTATCCGTTGGGATATCGCTAAAAATGTATTGAATGGAAAGGCCGAGGGCAGTTGGATGGGAGTTATTTAACGCAAATGAGGATAAGCGATTGACACAAATTGGAGAGCAAATTTCATTGGAAACCAGAGAGTTCCAGCTATTCAATAAGTGTTTGCCTGTGAGCCAGCAGCAGATTGACCTCAATAAAAACCTGATACAAACGCCTGGGTACAATTAGTTTTAAAAAAAAAGTTTTACATCGATAAAAAGATGTAAAACTTTGTTAAATTGCTTCTTATTGATTTTAAAATAGAGTCGGTCTTAAAAAAGCTGCGATAGAAAAATCAGCTAGATAACCAGATCGTGGGAACATATTTGTGTAACTGAATACAATTATTAATAATAATTTGCACATGAAAGTATACTTATTGGGATGCATCTTGATGCTATCCGGAATGCGGCTACAGGCACAGCATCAAGATCATTTGTTATGGTACCGTGAACCTGCCAAAATTTGGGAAGAAGCCCTTCCCGTTGGAAATGGACGTTTAGGAGCCATGGTATATGGCGACTGGAATAAGGAGAATATTCAGGTAAACGAAGAAAGTCTTTGGGGTGGGGGCAAAGTGGATGCCAATGCGGATGCAGCGAGCATGATACCTAAAATTCAGCGCCTCCTCGTCGCCGGAGAGATAGAAAAAGCTGCTACTCTGTCTGAAAAAGAGCTTAAAAGTAATCCCCTACGTATACGATCTTATCAGTCATTCGGAAATTTCCGAATTGATTTTGGAACCGAAGGCTTGCGGCGAGAACGTGTTACCAACTATCGTCGGGACCTTGATCTACAGACAGGTATGGCTACTGTGAGCTATACTATTGATGGTGTAAAGTATACCCGGGAAGTATTTGCTTCAGCACCCGATAATATGATCGTGATTCGTTTATCGGCAGACAGGCCCGGAAAGCTGACTTTTCGGTTTTCTTATTCCCGTGAAGAGGATGCGGTTGCTACACCTTTATCTGACCATGAATTGAAAATTCAAGGACAGGTGGTGGATCTGCCGATGGAAGGTGGCGGCGAAGTAGGCGCACATATGAAATTTGCAGGCATAGTCCACGGAAGCCACAAGGGTGGAAATATGATCACCAATGCAAACTCATTTTTTGTCAAGGATGCGGATGAAGTCCTGTTTTACTTTACTGCAGCTACGGACTACGATGTATCAAAATTAGACTTTGACCACAATATTGATCCTTGGGCACGTTGTCGGAGGTTATTGGATCAGGCTCGGCAGCATAGTTATGAACAGATTCTTTCAAGGCATATTGCTGATCACCGTCAACTTTTTGACAGGGTGGTCTTTAATATCGGACAGCCTTCGGATCTACCAACGGATCAACGCCTGAAAAAGGTAAAAGAGGGTAATCTGGATCTTTCTTTGATTAGCCTTTATTTCCAATATGGACGCTATTTGTTGATGGGTTCATCACGTAGTCCAGGTGTACTTCCTGCCAATTTACAAGGGATCTGGAATAAGGATATGAATGCAGCCTGGAGTTCCGATTTTCATACGAATATCAATATTCAAATGAACTATTGGCCGGCCGAAGTCTGTAACCTCTCGGAGACCGTCGCCCCTTTCTCAAATTTGATAACAGCTTTGCGCGAACCGGGGAGGGTGACTGCCCGCAAAACCTATAATTCGAAGGGCTGGACCATGAACCACCTGACAGATCCATTTGGACGTACTGCGATTGCGGATGGTGTCGGATGGGGGACATTTCCTATTGCCGCGGCATGGCTCGTACTCCATCAATGGGATCATTATTTATTTACCAACGATAAGCGCTACCTGAAACAGGAGGCTTATCCTTCGATGAAGGAAGCTGCGGAATTTATTCTGGGCTATCTTGTCGAAGATCATAAGGGCTATCTTGTTACTGCGCCTTCCAATTCTCCTGAAAACAGATATCGTATGGCCGATGGAAAAGAATTTCAGCTGACTTACGGTGCGACTATGGATATACAGATTATCCGAGAATTGTTTGAGGCTTGCTTAGCGGCAGAGACTGTGGTCGGTGACGAACCTGACTTTACAAAAAATCTGAAACGTGTGTTAGGAAAATTGCCACCTGTGCGCATCAGTCCGAGGTATAAGACGATTCAAGAATGGATAGAAGATTATGAAGAGGTGGAACCGGGCCACCGTCATATATCCCATCTTTTTGGACTTTATCCGGGTAAGTCGATTACTCCGGATAAAAAAGAACTGTTTGAAGCAGCGCGGAAAACGATCGCCCGTCGTCGGTTTTATAATGAAAATGAAAGTAACCGTAATGGCTCTTACACAGGATGGAGTAGGGCATGGATGATTAATTTTTATGCCCGACTGCTTGACGGTGAAGAAGCGGGCCAAAATGTACAGGCATTGCTTGCTAAAACAACATTGAACAATTTGTTCAATACGCATCCTCCTTTCCAGATCGACGGAAATTTTGGCGGTAGTGCCGGGATTGCCGAGATGTTAATCCAAAGCCATAATCAAGAAGTTCATTTGCTACCTGCATTGCCTTTGTTGTGGTCGGATGGAGAAATTCGAGGACTACGGGCACGTCAGGGATTGACGATTGATTTGAAGTGGGGGCAAGGTACTTTGACCTCGGTAACTGTAACTGCGGATCGAGATACAACCGTCAAATTGCGGTACAAGGATCATATCAAAAAAGTGAAAGTAAGCCATAACAAGCCTTTAGTTTTAAATCATTTATAACCCAATGGATACCTTGATCGTGGAGTGCTGAAAAAAGGAAATACCGCGATAAGGTAAAGGATCTTCAATAACTAATAACAACGCATTAAATTAAGATGAATGCTATTATAATGAAGCGCTATAGTAAGCCGTCCACGAAGTTGGGGCTAGCCTTGGCTCTCATACTATCACTTTTTGGTCAAGCGTTGGCGCAACAGGTTTGGAGTCCTGACAATGGCAACGGTACATTCACCAATCCACTGCTTTGGGGCGACTGGCCCGATCCTGATGTGATCCGAGTTGGCGATGACTTTTATATGATTTCGACGAGTATGCACTATGTACCAGGGGCACCGATTTTGAAGTCTAAAGATTAGGTCAACTGGGAAATGGTGGGGTATGCATTGGATCGCTATGAAGAGGATCCCCGTTATAATATGGAGGGTGGAACATTGTACCTGAATGGTTCATGGGCAGCAACGTTAAAGCATCACAATGGGAAATTCTATGCCGGATTCTGTACCCCATATGGTTGGGGACGGGAAAAAGGCAATTTTTCCATTTGTGAAGCCGACAAACCTGAGGGCGCCTGGAAGCGGACTATCTTTCCCGAATACCTCTATGATCTGGGACTGTTCTTTGATGATAATGGTAAAGTTTATGTCGTTCACGGTCAAGGTACATTATATCTGACAGAACTAAATGCAGATGTTAAATCTGTAAAGAGCGATAAAGTTAAAATTTGGCAAGGGAGTTTCAAGAATGCCAACGAGCTTGGTGGACATTTTGGAATGGAGGGAGCGCATATGTACAAGATCAATGGCAAGTACTATATAACCTGTCCAGCAGGTGGAACACAGGGCTGGCAGGTATGCTTGCGCTCCGATAATATTTATGGCCCTTATGAACACAAATTGATTCTCAATGATAATAGTTCTTATCCCGACAACGGTTTACACCAAGGCGGTATGGTACAGTTGAAAAATGGGGACTGGTGGTTTATTATCATGCAGGATCGTGGTGCCATAGGTCGGGTCCCTCATCTCTTACCTGTCAAATGGGAAGATGGATGGCCAATGCTCGGAACAGGCAACAAAGACGTAATTACGTATAAGAAACCCAATGTTGGAAAGACTTATGCTGTAAAAGCTCCGGCGACGACAGATGAATTCAATGGAAGTAAACTGGGCTTACAATGGCAATGGAACCATAATCCTGATAATAGCAAATGGTCACTGCAAAAACGTAAAGGCTATATGCGTTTACATGCTTCACGTGCAGATTCTTTAAAAACGGCCCGCAATACCTTGACACAACGTGTACAGGGACCGAGTTCGGAAGGAACTGTTGAAATCGATCTAGCAGGGTTGAGAAATGGGAATGTAGCTGGCTTTGGTATTTTTGAATTTCCCTATGCTTTTGTGGCTGTGGAGCAGATCAATGGCAAACGGAAAATTATCATGAGCAATGATGATAAGATTATTGAGAGCCAGGAGAACTTTGAAGGTGACAAACTATGGGTGCGAGCGCGTGTTACTGATAAGGGATTTGTTGCGAAATTTTATTATAGCACTGATGGAGAAAACTTTTATGTCATTGGCAACGATCTAAATATGCAATTGGGCCTCCCTTGGACAGCAAATCGTTTTGCACTATTCAATTATAGTAAAAGTGCAGAAGGGGTGGATGGCTATGCCGACTTTAACTGGTTTAGGTTTACCAATAAGTAAAACAAGGTTTAAAAATAACAGCTGATATTTATAGGAAAGCCTAGTATCATTTGATGGAGGGCACTGAAAAAGTCTCTTGAAAAATAGAGGATAAAAAGGGAGCAAGAGACTACGGTTTTCTGCTCCCTTTTTTCTTATCTTAGAGTACTTTAAGAAAGCTTTTTAGATGTTAGCCCAACAGC
>Ga0213829_1002623_pt1 | contig 11595 bp, 9 predicted proteins | sample MC6MC0896MG_FD_180665 | JGI IMG/M metagenome (GOLD analysis project Ga0213829, IMG submission 180665) | Enriched soil aggregate microbial communities from Iowa State University, Ames, United States - MC6-MC0896-MG | ecosystem: Environmental > Terrestrial > Soil > Unclassified | place: USA: Iowa...
TTACCAACCTGGAGGGCACCACCACTTCGCAAGCCACCCAGCTCACCGGCTTGCAGTCCAGCCTGACCACCACCAACCAGAACGTCACGGCGGCTCAGCAAGCGGCGCAGGATGCGGCGACCCTCGCGGGCGGCAAGGGTAAGGTCATTGTCCAGGCTGCAGCGCCGGCTGTGGCTGATCGCCTGCCGCAGAACCTGTGGATCGACACCACCGGCAACGCGAACACACCAAAGCGCTGGAGTGGCACCGCCTGGGTAGCGGTCACCGACAAGGTCGCGACGGATGCAGCGGCGGCAGCAGCGAACGCGCTGACCGTGGCGCAGACAAAGGCCGACGCCTCGGTGGTCAACAATCTGTCGACCCGGGTCACTGACGCCGAGGGCGTAATTACGTCGCAAGGCCAGGCCATGACCGGCCTGCAGAACAGTCTGGTCACGACCAACCAGAACGTGTCGGCCGCCCAGCAGGCTGCGCAGGATGCGTCCACCCTGGCGGGCGGGAAGGGCAAAGTGATCGTGCAATCTGCTGCCCCGGCTGCCGCTGATCGACTGGCGCAGAACCTTTGGATCGATACCACAGGCAACGCCAACACACCCAAGCGGTGGACTGGTAGTGCCTGGGTGGCGGTGACGGACAAGGTGGCGACCGATGCGGCAGCCGCCGCGGCCAATGCATTGTCGGTCGCGCAGACCAAAGCCGATGCCTCGGCTGTTGAATCGCTGTCCACGACCGTGACTCAGCAGGGCAACACCATCACGTCGCAAGGCCAGGCACTCACTGGCCTCAACAACAGCTTGACCACCACCAACCAGAACGTCACGACGGCCCAGCAGGCAGCCCAGTCCGCTTCGGATCTGGCCGGCGGCAAAGGCAAGGTGCTGTTCCAGGCAACCACACCGGCGGTTGCTGATCGGGCGGCCCAGAACCTCTGGATCGACACCACCGGCAACGCCAACACTCCGAAACGCTGGAACGGTAGTGCCTGGGTGGCTGTGACCGATAAAGTGGCCACTGATGCGGCGGCTGCCGCTGCTGCAGCAAGCGCGCTGGCGCAGACCAAGGCCGACGCCTCAACAGTGACCGCGCTGTCCAACACGGTGACCCAGCAAGGCAGCACGATCACCGCCCAAGGCCAGGCCCTCACGAACATTCAGGCCAGCATCGGGAACATCTCCGGTGAGAACCTGCTGCTGGACCCATCTTTCTCCAGTAGCAACGGCGTCAACGCTCAGCCCGGCATCCTGGTGCTGAACCGAAACGATTCCAGCGTGCCGACACTGGCTCCCACGGCGCGCGTGGTGAAGTGGGACGTGCCCGCCAGTACGGGGAACACCTATGTTGGATTTACGTCTGCCCTCAACGTCAGGCCTCCTGAGAGCTCCAACGCGACCCAGATCGCTGTGGCGGCCGGCGAGGTTTACGACTTCGAACTGGTGCTGCACAGCGAGAAGGTGAGGCAGTTCGGCCTGTGGGCGCAGTACTACGCATTGGACGGATCCTCTGTTACCCATGGCTGGGTCCAGCAGGGCGGGGATGGCCTCAACATTGCCACCATCGCAGGTCAGTGGGTGAAGCTGACGGGTATGGTGACGGTCCCGGCCGGCGCCGTGCGCATGGCGATGACGGTTCGCATGTCTACCGGCGACGCCTTGGTTGCTTACATGGCCGCCCCGGCTGTACGCAAGCGTGCCGCCCAGACCAATGCGCTGGCGTCTGCTACGCAGTCTCTGGATGCGCGGGTCGCGCAGAACGAGGCCGGCCTGACCTCGCAGAGCTCGTCGATCATCTCCCTGCAGAGCAGCCTGACGACTACGAACCAAAACGTCACCGCCGCGCAGCAGGCTGCCCAGGCGGCATCCGACCTGGCGGGCAGCAAGGGCAAGGTGATCGTGCAAACAGCTACCCCTGCGGTGCTTGACCGCCTCGCGCAAAACCTGTGGATCGACACCACCGGCGGCGCCAACACGCCTAAGCGCTGGAGTGGGTCTGCCTGGGTAGCGGTAACGGACAAAGTGGCCACGGATGCGGCAGCTGCGGCCGCTAACGCTCTGGCCGTGGCTCAGACCAAGGCCGATGCAACTGCGGTGAACAACTTGGGTACCCGTGTAACCAGCGCTGAAGGCAAGATCGAAGCGCAGGGATCCGCGCTAACTAATGTGCAGGCAGCGGTGGGCGATATCGCGGGCAACGGGGCCAACCTGGTGCCAGCCGAATACGCTGTGTTTGGCCCGGCAGTACCCGCTCTGGTGATGGGCGGGGGCCAGGCTGCCACGGTTGAAGCTGATCCGCACGGTTTCAACGGCTATGTGCTGCGCTTGCTTCAGACCTCCGGTACCGGCACCACGTACTTTGCGCCGAGCAATATCTACTCGGGGGCAAATATTGCCCTCAAAAACAAGAAGTACATCCTGGCTTGGGACGCCAAAAGTACTTCTGGGTCCAAGCAGATGCAGGTCAGCCTGCGGACTATTGCTGCCGACGGTGCCGTGAGGTTCGCACCTGGTCAGGACGTCGCCATTACTGATCAGTGGGGCCGGTACAGCGCCGTTTTTGACCTGACCAGCACTGCTTTCGTAGCTGACCGGATGGTGGTCTGCATATCTGCGTCGCCCAACCCGAAGGATGGGATAGCGGTGCTGGTAGACCGCATCATGCTCGAGGAGCAGGTCGGTGCCGGCACAACCCCGTCGACCTTCAACATTGGCAACAGTGCTGGTCAGATCGGTGCTTTGGCTAACTCGGTCAACCAGCTCGATGCTCGGGTGGTGCAGACGGAAACGGGGCTGACCTCGCAAGGGATTGCGCTGACCGGCCTGCAAAACAGCCTGACCACGACCAATCAGAACGTCACTGCTGCCCAACAAGCAGCACAGGCGGCGTCCGATCTTGCGGGTGGGAAGGGTAAGGTGATGTATCAGGCCACGGTCCCGGCAGTAGCGGATCGCCTGCCGCAGAACCTCTGGATTGATACAACCGGCAGCGCTAACACGCCGAAACGCTGGAGCGGAACTGCATGGGTGGCGGTTACCGACAAGGTGGCCACGGATGCAGCTTCGGCGGCAGCCAGTGCGCTGTCCCAAGTGGCGACGAAAGCCGATGCCTCGACTGTGCAACAACTAAGCAACACAGTTTCGCAGCAGGGGCAGACGGTGACCGCCCAGGGGCAGGCGATTACCAACATCCAGACATCGGTTGGCAACTCATCGCAGGACAATCTGCTGCGTAACCCCGACTTCAACGCGACCGGCGATTTGGTCCACAACAGCACCGCTGACTTCAAGATGGAGTATTTCAGCAAGACGGATGTGGGTGTACCAGCTGCAGCACCTGCGAATCGACTGCTTTGTATGTCCAAGTTGCGGGATGTATCTGGATGGGGCGGTCAGGCGCTGGTGTTCACCAACGGCAGCGTGCGCACCGCCGCGACGCCGGGGGAAGTCCTTAACGTGGAATGCCAGATGTTCTGCGAACATGCGACGACCAACGCGGGCAAGATCGCTATCACGTACTGGATCGACGGTGCTACCAGCGTCAGCGGCAACGTTCGAATCCTCGGCTACAGGGCTGCTGATGGTGGGTGGCAGAAGCTTGGCGTTCAAGTGACTGTGCCAGCTCAGACAACCGAAATTTCGTTGTATGTGGTGCCTGACGGTCCTGCCGTCGTCGGCTTCAAGATGTGGGTCGCGAACTTGAAAATCGCCAGGCAGGGGGCTGGCGAAGCGGCACTTGCATCTGCCACGCAGCAGCTTGATTCCCGGGTGAGCCAGACTGAGCTGGGGTTGACCTCCCAGGGCTCTGCAATCACGGGCCTGACCAACAGCCTCTCCACCACCAACCAGAACGTCACTGCAGCGCAGCAGGCCGCGCAGGCAGCTTCGGACTTGGCCGGTGGCAAGGGTAAAGTGATCATCCAGAGCGCGACGCCGGCCACGGCTGACCGCTTGGCGCAGAACCTCTGGATCGATACCACGGGCAACGCCAACACACCCAAGCGGTGGAGCGGCAGCGCCTGGGTGGCGGTGACGGACAAGGTGGCAACGGACGCCGCCACTGCTGCAGCAAGCGCTTTGAGCCAGGTTGCCGCCAAGGCTGACGCATCAACGGTCCAGGCACTGACCAACACGGTCACCCAGCAGGGATCGACAATCACGGCGCAAGGAAGCGAGATCACCAACATCAAGGCATCGGTTGGCGTTCTGTCGGCTGAAAACCTGCTGTTCAACCCGGCATTCGCAGATGGCCCGGTGTTCTCTGGCTCTCCAGCGTTCGCCGTGCTGGCGCGCAATGACGCCTCGGTCCCATCTGGGGCGCCGTCGCCCCGGGTGGTGAAGTGGCCCGTGGCAACGTCTACCGGCAACAACTACCTGGGCTTTCAAAGCGCCCTCAACGTCCGGCCTCCCGAGAATGCGGTGACTTCGCAAATCTCTGTTGCGGGCGGCGAGGTCTATGACTTCGAGCTGTATGCCTACAGCTCAGTGGCGCGTCAGCATGGGTTGTGGATTCAGTTCTATGATCTCGAAGGCACGAGCGTCGGTCACAACTGGGTGGTTGCAGCGGGCGATGGGGTTCGTCTCACAAACGTTGCGCAAACCTGGACGAAGCTGACTGGGCAGGCCACCGTGCCGGCTGGATGCGTGCGTATGGCGATGACCTTCCGCGTGTCGGTGGGTGATGCCACCGATGTGTTCCTGTCCTCGCCAATTGCACGTAAGCGCGCCGGTCAGGACAATGCCCAGGCCAGCGCACTGCAATCGGTCGACGCCCGTGTTTCGGTGACGGAGGGGACGGTCTCCAGCCAAGGATCTGCCATCACCCAGCTGAACAACGCTGTGGCGGGCAAGGCGGACAACACTGCGCTGCAGAGCCTGCAGGGTACCGTGACACAGCAGGGCAACACGCTGAGCTCGCAGGGTCAAGCAGTTACTCAACTGCAAAGCTCCATAAGCGGGATCGGGGGAAGTGGCTCCAACCTGCTGGCGGATGACTACAGCTGGCTGACTTCTACCACGCTTCCGGCTACGGCCGTCGGCAGTGGTGTGACGCGAGAAGGCGTAGCCGTGCCGGACGCTGACTCCGGCTTCGGCTACCTGGCTGGGAGCAGCACCAATAGCTTCCTCATGCTGAGCCCGACCAACAACCTGGCTGGCTGGAACGTGCGGATCGAGCCTGGCGTGTACCTGGTGTCTATGTACATCCAGTGCAGCGCTGCCACCAACGGGCGTGTCTCGCTGTACAACGGTACGCATCGGTATGGGCCCACGCTTGCCCTGCCGACGACGCGGACACGCGTGACCTTCCCGGTCACCGTCACAGATAGCGCCAAGGTCGGCATCACCATCTACTTCAACATGAGCGCTGTTTCCGGGCTCACGGCCATCATCGATTCGGTGATGATCGAGAAGCGGGTGGGGGAGAGCAACACGCCCTCGCCGTTCGTAGCGGGCCCTTCCGCGCGGGCGGTGAGTGGTCAGGCCACGGCCATCAGCCAACTGAACACCACGGTGAACCAGCAAGGGACGGCGATCACCGCGCAGGCCAGCCGCTTGGATGGGCTGTATGTTCAGGTGAACCCGGAAATGGAGGGCGACAGCACCGGTTTGGCTGGTGCCACCGGCAGCCTGGTTGGTGTCTGGACCGAGCAGTCGGCTCGGATCGAGGATGGCGTTGCCATGGGCAAGCGGGTGGATACGGTCCAGTCGCAAGTGGGTGATGTCAGCGCCTCTGTGCAGCAGGTCAGCGAAACCATTGCGGGAGTTGACGGTAAGGTTTCGGCAATGACTACCATCAAAGCTGAAACCGTCTCTGGTGGACGCCGGGTAATGGCGGGCTTGGCTCTGGGCAGTGATGGTGAGACAGCCGAAATCTTGGCCTATGCCCAGCGCTTCGCGATTGTGGATGAGGCATCTGGTCAGATGACCCTTCCGTTCGTGGTATCGAACGGTCAGGTATTCATTAACCAGGCAGTGATCAATCAGGCCTTCATCCAGAACCTGGTCCTCGGAATGACGCTGAGGTCCCAGGCGGTCAACTCTCAAGGCCTGCCGCTCATTGAGATCAACCTGGTGACAGGTGCCTTTACCGTGCGCGGTCAGGACGGCAACGGCTCCACGCTCCTGAACAACGGCGGCCTGTACGTCTATGACGCCAACGGCATCGAGCGTACGGCGGTAGGGAGGCTTACCTGATGGCTGATCTTTACGGGCTCCGGACGCGGGATGCGTCCGGGGCCATTACCCTCGATACAACCATCACCACGGTGCGATCTCTGAAGATGATGCAGGTGACCGGCAACGGCGAATTCGACCAGTACATCTCGATTCCCGAGATCCAGGCGCAATCCTTCGTGGTCGTGGACGCGCTGTATGACGGAGGAGAGAACACCACCAGCCCTCAGGCCTGGTTCTCCGCGGGGCAGTTGCAGCTGCGGCAGCCCTATACCCGAACTTGGCAAGTGCTGATTCTCTCTTTGGGTGGCGAGCCATTCGCGGCACCGGGCTCTTATGGCATCCGCGCCTTGAACAACAACATTCGAACGCAGATCGATTCGGTCAACCAGGTGCTGACGGTTCGCTACAACGGGAGGTTCAACATTGGATTCCAAGGGCCGGGGAGTGGAAACCAGATTCAGTGGGCTGACGTGACCTTTCCCGCGCCCATCACCACGTATGAGCGGCCTCTGGTCTTCCTGAACGCTGACAACTACATGATGGTGGGTAATTTTTCGGTGAAGGGTAGCCCTGGGAACTGGACGGGGTTTCGGCTGAAGGCCTGGAATAATCAAGTGGCACATGGCGAAACTGCACTCTATCCGATGATGATCAACTGGTATTGCGCGAGCTACCTGACGCCATCCACGCCACCGGGAGAGTTCGGGGCATCGGTCCGGAACAGCGCAGGTAGCAGGACCTTTGTCACCACCGCCAACCTCGCTCTGCTCAATGGGCAGCCAGCCTCAAGCTCATTTGTTCAAGCGGGTGAACCGATTGTGGGTGGAGCCTATTACTCGCCAAGTCAGCAGATGCCCTGGACAGGGAGCTATCAGGACTATGTTCTGGCCAATGCGTTGTTTTCTGTAACAAACATTGGGCAGACAACCCAGCCACTGCGCGCAAATTACGGCGGATTCCTGCCTGGCAATCGCTCCGTCTTGCAGATGTACTGCGATAACGGATCAGGCATCAACCCGCTTACAGCAAACGGGCGCACATTGTTCGCTTCGCGCCCGATGAAGCCTCTTTGAAGGAGTCAGCATGGCAAAACAAGTAATTAATCTTGGTACTGCGCCAAGCGGCGTCGGCGGGGACGACCGTCGAAGCGCTTGGTTGAAGGCGATTGCGAACTTCGACGAGCTCTACAACTTCATTGCAACCGCTTTTAACAGGGCCAACATCGTCGGTTCGGTAGGGCAAGCCTCCGGAATACCGACCGGTGCCGTGATACAGCGTGGCAGCAATGCCAATGGTGAGTTCATCCGCTTTGCGGACGGCACTCAGATCTGTTGGGGGATGGCCAGCATGACCCATAACGGAGCGTCGCTGGCGCCGACCAGCGCAGGAATCACGTTCCCGGCAGCATTTACTGGTTTTGTCAGTACCGCGAACCCGAAGATCTCGACGCAAGTCACGATGGCTTATCCAGTATCGAACAACAGCATTCAGATCAACCGGCTCAGTGGCTGCGCGACCAGCAATTCCGGGATGCTGATTGAGGGCGCATGGTCGCCTGGTCAATCGTGTTACATAGGGTGGACTGCTACTGGAAGGTGGTACTGATGAGGCTGAAATTATCTCCCGTGTTCTTCTTGGGGCAAGCGCTGACTGTTTACAAACAAGGCGACAGCCTGACAATCAATGGGTTGACGCTGGATTTCACTCAACTGCCAGATGGGGCTACGCTCTCCGCCGACGCTACCGGGTGCGAGTGGATCGTCTCGCCGGTGGAGCGCACCGGTGGCGAGCTGGTTCTGACACTACTGCTACCGCTTCTTGAGGAAGCCAACCATGCTGCTCGGTATCCGTCAGACATCGTGGCGCCGGCTGATGGTTTGATCGCGCTGCCGATCCCCGAGGCTGAGCAGCTTGCGCCGGCTCAAGGTTATGCGGTTATCGATTGGAGCCAGGTTATCACCGCTGAGGACAAGGCTCAGGCTGCCAGGGAGGAACAGTTGTCTTCTGTTATCGCCGAAATCGCCCAGCACCGGCAGTTGGCGGATGCGGCCATAGCACCGCTGCAGGACGCAGTGGACTTGGAGGACGCCACTCCCGAAGAGGCCGAGGCGTTGAAAGCCTGGAAGCGCTACCGTGTCGCCCTCAATCGCTTGGTTGAACAGCCAGGTTATCCCGACGAGATCGACTGGCCCGAAGTGCCGGCCTGACTCACCGCAACACCCAAACCCAACCGCCATACGGCGGTATTTTTTTGCCCGGAGAAAATTCATGCCTTTCATCGTCATCGACACCACAAACGACTTCAACCCACTGAACAAGCGCCAGTTCGCTACAGACGTTGAAGCCGAAGCGGCTGCCACCCAAGAGCTGCAGACCAATCCTCGGGTTGTCCTGTCCACCGCGAAGATCCTCAAAGTGTTCAAGGCAGAGGTGACCGTCACCGCCCAAGAGCCTGCTGAGGTCGAGCCGCAGGTGCCGGCGGAGGAGCCAGCATGATGGCAACTCCTCGCGGCGTTCGAAACAACAATCCAGGCAACATCGACTTCAACCCACGGAACGCTTGGCAGGGCCAGCTGGGCATAGAGGAGGGCGTGGCCAAGCCGCGCTTCGCCCGCTTTGACCAAGCCGAGAACGGCATCCGGGCCTTGGCCAAGCTACTGCTCAACTATCGTGGCAAGGACGGCATGCCTGGTGTTGGGCGGCCCGGCATTGATACCCCGCTGGAGTTCATCAGCCGCTGGGCGCCGTCTAGCGAGAACAACACCTTGGCCTATGCTCAGGCCATCGCCAGGCGCCTCGGAGTGGGTGTCCGCGACTCCATCGATATCTCCAAGCCGCAGGTTCTGCGTGAGGCTGTTGTGGGCATCATCGTCCACGAGAACGGCGGCAACCCCTACAAGGCCGAGGTGATCGATGAGGGCGTGCGGCGGGCCCTGACTTCATGAGCCCTTGGGTTGGGTGCGCTGCAGTGCTGGTGCTGTTGGTCTCCCACTGGACGGCCAATGAGCACGGTCGCTCAGTGGAGCTTGCCCAGGCCGGCCAGCAATCAGCGAAGCGGGACAGCGGCGACCGGCTCGCCGAAGTGATTGGTGAGCGATCGGCGCGCCAGGAAGAACATAGGAGCGCAGATGCGCAGCAAGAGGCGAGGCTACAGGCCCATGAGGAAAGAACGATTGCTGATGCTGGCGCTGCTGACGCCCATGCTGCTGGCCAGCGGCTGCGCAGTGACACCCGCCAGCTCGCTGCCACCGTCAGTTGCCCCGGCACGGATACCGCCGCTGTCACCAGAGGCGAGGCAGCCACCCGCGCCGCCATGGTGCTCTCCGTCCTGCTCACACGGGCTGATGCGCGAGCGGGAGAGTTGGCGAAGGAGTATGATCGCGCCAGAATAGCCGGGTTAGCGTGTCAGCGATCATATGATGCACTGACCCCTTGACAAGCCGACCAAGGCATTGCCCACAGTTGATTTAAAGGACTGATATGTTTCCTAATCTGACAACATTTGCCTTTCAAGTCGCTATTTACATAAATAGCGGAAAGATAATGGCTGATGAGCTCAGCGTCGCCTGTCGCAAGAAGATGAAGATGGGATCATTCACGCCCACTCTCCTTCCCGACTTTCCTGGCATGCCTGATGAGATTCCGAGATTGCAGATTCAGACGGAGGCCGGATTTCAACTGACCATGAGCCCTGCACGTATTGATCTGACTCTCGACCTAGCATTCGGAATCGAGAACTCAGATGAGAATCTGTTTTTTGAAAACTTTTATCTTTTGCTGGATGTGCTTGATGACTTCCCTGTTGAGTACTCAAGAGTCGGGATCTTGCGTCGCTTTTATCATGTCATGAATAATCCTGAATTGCTTTTGTTGAAATGCTTCAACGGCGCAAGGTCTGAAGGTCTTTCGGACTTTACAGTTAATGGGGTATACGATGCGAATGTTTCGGGGCTTAATTGCAAGGACGTGTATAGTGTTAGCAGCGGAGTGATTCGCGGGGCAGAGCCTGGCTTGGTTGCATTGAGAGATCTGAATGTGAATCCCGGGCAGGGCATAATAAACCGAGTCAAAGTGATAAATTTTGTCCAGTCCGCTAATGCGTTGCTTACAGATGAAAGTATCGCAGAATTTGCGGGGGCAAGATAATGGTTCGTCGTACTGATGGAAGCACGAAAGGTACGGCCTCTTTCAATTATGATGGGAGCGCCACCGCAACTACATCTAATTCAAGCACTGCGGGCGCTAAGACACTCAACGACTCAGAAACTGCCGAAATGGGGCGGATGAGCTTTGAGGAAATCGCCTCGATGGCTGCAAGTGTTGCAGTGGCCAAAACTGAGCAGATTGTTGCTGAGCGCTTAGCAACTGCTAGCCAGGCGGAGGCTAAAACTGCGAAGATGTTAGCCGAGGCTACTAGCATGCTGGCTTCAATCAAGGGAGGGCTCGAAACATCAGTTAAAATGCAAGGCCAATTGGAAAGTGATATTGCTAATATCAAGGGTAGCGCTATTGCGGCACTTTCTATGTTTGTATCATTCTTTGCGTTCATTACAGTATCAATTAACGTTTTTTCTAAGGCCGGTAGTGCTGTTTCAGCCGCTGCGCTCGTTGTGATTTTTTGGTCCCTTTTGGTTGGGTTCAATGTTATGATTGGCTGGCAGTTCAATACGTTGAAGTACACTGGGATTGCATGGTTTGCATTGGTGTTGACGGCTGTAGTATCTGTAGTTGCTATAGGTGTTATGTATTATTTGGCACCTGATATGTTAATGGTTGCTAAGCCTCCGCTTGAAACAAAATAATTGATTTTTAACTGGACCTTATTTCGTGTCGCGCTATTGAGTAGAACTGTGAAACGGTCAATTGAAGGCATGATTGAGTCAGTCGAGCCCCTTATGCAGCAGGCTGTCGACGCCATGCGGGAGTATCACCAAGCCCAAGATCGCGGTGCGCCGGCGGAAGAGATCGAGCGGTTGCGCGTATTGGCCGAGTCGCTGTTCCAGGTAGTGTCCGATTATCAGCTTCGGGTGATTGCCACGATGCGCGGCAAGGATTTGCCGCCTCTTCACTGATCCGCTGATCGGCAATTGCCCACGACCGAATCCGTCTATACGATACTGTTTATTCATACAGTATCGGTGCCCTATGTATTTCATCCTCGTTCGCCGACGCGTGAATGGCGCGGCCCTCCCAGCCGATCAGCTCAGGAAAGTGGAGCCTTTGCGGGCAGACGTCCACATTGGTGACCATCACAGTGAGCCGCTGGGCCGGGTATCTACCCAGGCATGGGTGTTCAACCCAACGCCTGGGCCCGACATCATCCCGCGCCTGCACGACGCCAAGGTCAACGGCATGGCCCAGCTCGGCATCAACATCAACGGACTTGAGGAAGTCGACGGCGTTCTGTACGCCCAGTCCTGGTGGTGCA
>Ga0213829_1002624_pt1 | contig 11593 bp, 10 predicted proteins | sample MC6MC0896MG_FD_180665 | JGI IMG/M metagenome (GOLD analysis project Ga0213829, IMG submission 180665) | Enriched soil aggregate microbial communities from Iowa State University, Ames, United States - MC6-MC0896-MG | ecosystem: Environmental > Terrestrial > Soil > Unclassified | place: USA: Iowa...
AAACTCTCAACATCCCTCTCATATCCCTTTTTCGATTGCTCGTATTTCTTTAAATCACTCGCGTACTGATCCTTCAAATCTATAACAAACGCCTCATCCTTTTGATGCAAGAGCTCCTTTCCACACTTATAACCTCCAAGCAAAATTGCAAGTACAAAAGCAGCTAGTATCATCGGACGCCATTTTCTAAAGACAGCAAACATCAAATATTTTAAATCTATCTCCTGCTTGTATGTATTGTTATCCATTCGTTCTCTCCTATAAGCTATAGTTTATTCATTTTATTATACCGTCAATGTTAAATCAAATATCATCTGGAGCTCTTTACGTCAGAACAACCTTGACTGTTTAAGTCAAGATTTTAATATATTTAAAATAGACCAGTTATTAATATACCGCATGTCCAATTTTACTGGCTCATCAAAATCCACTCTCTAGCCCCTCCCTCAATTGCAAACCAATGATGATTTTAAAGGCAACCTACTCTCATTGATATATAGTACAATAGCATCCACTGTCATATCACTGTTTTGAATGGATATACGTACGTGTTGAAGAATTGTATTGAAATCACTATATATCTTTTCTATTATAGAATAGGTTTCTTTAACAAAAATTCGCAACTCATTTTTATTAAATATTTTGTTTTTGTCTAAAGTCATTCGACATTTTATAAAGAACCCAATATTTATAAACATAATATCATGTCTAAAAGAGATAATATTTCTGATCCAATGAGTAATGTAATTCTATTTTTCTTTATATTCTAACCCAAATAAAATTAATCCATGCCTGTTTTATCTAAACTCCTCCATCACTCCAAACTCCAAAATATCTGCTATCCTCTTACAAGCAAATCCGTCGCCATATGGGTTATTAGCATGTGCCATTGCTTCATAAGATTGTTTATTTGTAAGAAGTTCTTTGAAACTTTGATAAATCACATTTTCATCCGTACCAACAAGCTTTAGCGTTCCTGCTACCACTCCTTCAGGCCTCTCCGTTGTATCCCGCATAACCAATACTGGCTTTCCAAGACTTGGTGCCTCTTCTTGAATTCCACCACTATCTGTAAGAATCATATAACTTCTAGCCAAAAAATTATGAAAGTCTAAAACTTCCAGCGGCTCAATTATATGAATTCTATCACAATCACCTAATTCTTCATCAGCAATTTGCCTTACAATAGGATTCATATGGATTGGATAAATTGCTCTTACATCTTTATGTTCATCTATAATTCTGCGAATTGCTCGGAACATATGACGCATTGGTTCTCCAAGATTTTCCCTTCTATGAGCCGTAATCATGATTAACCTACTACCATTGGCCCAGTTAAGCTCTGGATGTTCATAATTCTCACAAACCGTGGTCTCCAAAGCATCGATTGCAGTATTTCCTGTCACATAGATACTTGCCTCTTTTTTCCCTTCACGGATTAGATTCTCTCTTGAAGTATTTGTTGGAGCAAAGTTATATTGTGCAATAATTCCAACAGCTTGTCTATTAAACTCTTCTGGATACGGAGAAAAAATGTTATATGTTCGCAATCCTGCTTCTACATGACCAACAGGTATCTGGAGGTAATAACAAGCCAAGGCTGTTACAAATGTTGTGGATGTATCTCCATGCACTAAAACCACGTCTGGTCTTTCTTGTTCAAGTACATCTTTGATACGCTCCAAAATATTTGTCGTTATATCAAACAGAGTCTGTCTCTCGACCATAATGGAAAGGTCGTAATCCGGAACAACCGAGAACGCTTCCAGAGCCTGATCTAACATTTGCCTGTGCTGACCTGTAACACATACAACCGTCTGTATATGCTCCCTGCTTTTTAGTTCATTCACTAGTGGACACATTTTAATTGCTTCTGGTCTCGTACCAAAGACTAGCAATATCTTTTTCATAATGATTTGTTTCCTCCAAATTGATTTCTACCTATTGTATTTCAAGCTTTTGGCTAGATTCACTTCATAACCTTAGCAGTTTTTTCCATTAAATTTACTATTCCTTTCGGCATACACCCATATACCATATACTTCAACTATTCTTTTTAAGTAATCTTTCTTCCCAAGATCCTCTTTACTATACCTAAAAAGCCTGTTACCCTCATTATCGAAAACCCTATTTCAATAACTTTTCTTTTTATTTTAATACTAAGTCTATCACTGCAATGTCTTCTAACTAATATATCAAAAGAAACCTTATCTAATTCATTAAAAAAATCATCTCTCTTTGGATTGTATTTAGCAGACTTTATTGCTGCTGAATTATATGCAACAGCCTGGTTAATATCTACTTCTTTATAAAGAATTTTATCTTTTATCTTTTCTAGTAATAATTCTCCAATAGTACTATTAACAAAAACTAAAGAAGTTCCCTTATCATCATCCATTTCTGGTAACATATTTTGTATCCCCCAAAAGTCCGCTAGAGTAATATCGCTTTCTCTATGTAGTGTTTTAAATTCACAAGCATAACACGAAGGTCTCAGGCATGCATCATTTAAAAAGGCTTTCATATATAAATCTTTATGAAGTTTTTCCTGATACTCCGTATCATTCTTGTATAAGAATGATACGGAGTATTGCTTCCAGCCTTCATTCTTCAGCCTGAAAGCAATTCTCTGCGATTGTGAACCTGCTCTATTTTCACGAAATCGAACATAATTTTTCCAAGCTTTGGGTGATGGTACCCCATGACAAATAATATCTATACACATCAAATTACCATATTCTTTTTGTAAATATGACTTTAATCCAGAAATTTGGCAAGGTGTACCTGTGAATAAAACTTGCCTTCCCTGCTTTAAAAACTGTTTCGCTTGTTTATATGTATCTCCTATTTTGCTCTGAACATACTTTGAACCCCTTAGCGCCCCTAACTCTTCTTTAGATTCTATATATTGATGAATTACAGCAAAATTCTCATCAAAAACTGCTCCAAAGACAACTCCACCATTATTTATTACATGCTCTGCTATCAATGTAAACATTCCACCCGAAGAACTCTCTAATCTAATTTCTTTATTTTTATTGATGCATGCATACGCCTTAGGTTCATTCTGAATGATTGATTTATTTATTATGGGACAGGCTTTAATACAAGAACCACATCTTATACATTTATCATAATCAACTAGTGGATACCAAAATCCTTCACTGTCGTTTTTCATTTCAATGCAACTTTTAGGACATATGTTAGAACAAGCATGGCAGCCCATACAATCCTTTTTGTCGTTTATTGTGATCAAAAGTTATCCCTATCCTTTCATCTTTTTAATATCTTCATTATTGGTTTTCTGATTAAGTCCTTTTCATATTCATTCATGCCCAAGAACCACATAGAAATGCAATATATCATTATATAGAGTATCCCACATATCAGGAAGAATAATGTCTTGTACAAGTCTATAAAAGATAACATTAAAATACCTACTACCATTGGAACTACAAGAGCTGGTATAAATTTAAAAATTTGCATCCAAAAGTATATCATATTTAAGCCCACCTTTTTATGGTAATACAGATTCATAACTAATCCATTTCCAATTAGTAGAGAAATAGCAGTTCCTAATGCAGAACCAAAACCACCATAAACTTTCGTAAGTGGTATACTTAGTACAACATTTCCAAGTGCGATAAGCATATAAATCAAAGATCGAAATTTATGCATATTCTTTGCTTTTTGAATTTCTATACCTATACTTTGTATCAAAGGAATGGTTACAGGAATAATAAGTAATAATGCTATTGGATATGCCTCTTTATAATCTATACCTGCCCACTTAACAATAAAAGGTTTTCCCAAAAAAACAAGTACAGAGCAAATTAGTGATAATAAAACAAACTGTATCCTACCTATTCTCGTAAATAACTCAGTCAGTTCACTATTGTTGTCATGAGTTATTACCATTCTATTTATCCTTGGTATAAATACACTAGAAATGGCTGTTGACAATGATAAATAGTATGTATTTAACTGCGCTGCCAAACCATATATCGCTACACCAATCGACCCCCGAAATCTACCTATAATAAACTTATCTACATTCCAATTAATCTGATCAATGATCATATTGAGAAATATATAGGAGGAAAAGATTGTCATTTCTTTCATGAGATACAAATCAAATTTTCTAAATGAAAATCTGATTTGTAGTTTTTTAAAGCAATATATAACATTTCCTAATTCAACAAGTATTGTAAGTAATGTAGTCACTATTACTATGCCTACTGATTTATATCCCATTAATAATACTGGAAGCATAATAAATGGATTTACTATTGTCTTAAGCATTTGCATTACCTTTTGAAAAATGTATTCTTCATTGGCTGTAACATATGAATCAAATACACTGGCCGGAAAAGTTAATGCTATATTAAACACCATAATTGCCATCAATGTTTTTGCTGTAGATAGCTCACTTACTGTAAGCTTCTCGCCGAATACTAACTTAATGTTATAAACAAGAACACTTCCAGCCAATATAGAGACAAGACCGATAATTGTAAAAATTATCAAGAACATTCCATTTAATTTTGCTATATTTTTTTCATCAGAATTTACCTTATATCTTGAATAGTATCGCACGTAAGCACTACCAAATCCAAAATTAAACAATCCCAAATAACCTACTACCGATGCTACTAAGTTATAAAGACCATATTCACTTTGTCCCAACAGGCGAAGCATAATAGGGGTATATATTATTGATATAATATAACCTAACCCCATAGATATATATGACAAAGCTGCTCCTACTTTTAATTGGTTGGTTTTCATCTTTTATTTTTTACCCTTCATATCTGATGCTTCTTTAAATAATCCATTGCTTTAGCTCTTTATTGTTATATATGAGTAATCTATAGTAAAATTTCCCTCTATCTTGAATCATAATACACGTAAGCATAATTAATTCCAAAATTAAGCAAGCCTAAATATCTAACTACTGAGTCCACTAAGCTGTAGAGGTCATATTCAATATTACTTATATCATCTTAATAATGAGTATTATAATTACATTATTTTAAAGCCTCTTTTAAATATTCAAAAGCCTTTGCTCTTTCTTCTTCTAAAATAGGCGGTATATGAGAGTAATCTATCCTGAATACACTCTCATTAATTTCCATGTTTTCAACCTTTCTAGAGTTTAAGTTAAACTTATCTAACAAAGTATCTATTCTAGAATACATGGATGCAGCACTCTCAACTCTTTTAAATACAATAAAAGGTTTTCCTAGCAAAATAGAAAATACTACACCATGGAAAGAATCTGTACAAAATATACTAGATGAATTTATATAATCAATAAACTCACTTGGTCCTGTTTCATATGTCCTCTTCTCCAAAATATTTCCCAAGTTAATAACTTCTAAATTTCGTTCCTTTACAATAATATTTATTTTTTCTTTATATTTAAGTGGCATGCCCCCAATAAAATATGTGAGCATATAGTCCCTTTTGGGCTTATTATATGCGGCCCTAGCTATCGAAAGCCATTTTTCTTTAGTAATTAGCAATGTCGGATCAATAAGTACAGGAGCATCTCTTCCTGAAAGCTCTTTAATTATTTTGGCACCGTCATCTTCTCGAACTGATAATTTATGCATATCAGAAATCCATTGTCTGTATTTTTCAATATGACTTTCTGGTATTAGTGATACTCCAAAACTAGCAGCATAGGAAATTCGCTTATTTTTAGGCGCAAATGTCAAAAAATTAGCAGAGCTTCCAAAAAGGTAATCTGGATTCCAAACCTGATCACTTCCTGTTATAAAATAATCATATTTATTTCCCAAACTTTTAATAATATTATCATCTAAAATCATAAAGTCCGTTTCGCATATATAATCTAATGTAAATTGCTTGAATACACTTGTCCTTTTCTCAATTCTTTTTTTAAAAACAAAATTAATAATTTTATTTTTTAAAACTTTACAAATCAACCTCAGTGATTTATTTCTGAATCTTTCAAACATCCTTTTTTCTTTACTCTTTAACACTGATACATCATAGGTATTATTTTTTATAGTTTCAATATCAAAGTTCAAAGATTTAACTACTTCTTGTAACGCATAATTCTGTAATCTATTCCCATAATTGAAATAACCACCTAATGTGAGAATTGCAACTTTTTTCACGATGACCTCCGCACAAAACTTTCCAAATTCACTTAATTTCTTAATGCAAATTCAAGTTTAAAATATATATAATATAACTTTATACTTCTTAATCCATTTGAAACTTCTATTTTTTTTAAATACTCTTTCGATTCTCTCATCTTACATTTAAGAATTTGCTTGTCACAATTACTTTTATTGGAATATATCCGATATATTATGGAAGCAGGTAATCTATAAGACTGAATTGCACTAACAATTTTGGCCTTTCGCCTAAAATCAAGTTCATATTTTTCAATATATTCTATAAGTCTTTCTAGCCAAAATACATCCTTGTCTATCTTACTCAAGTTGTTTGTACTTAAAGAATTGGGTTGCCCCTTATGATAATAAGTCAAAAATTGCTTTACACATTTAACATTTATATCATACAATAATATCTTGGAGAAAAATTCCATATCCTCCCCCCAATCTATATCGATTGAGAATCTAATTTTAAATTGATCTATGTATTCTTTTTTTATTAGCCAAGAATTTGTATTTGGAGTACACCTATTGAAAAGATAATCTTCCAATACATCTCCCTCTACAAAACTGAATTTTGACTTTTTACTTTTACCTTCTAAAACGTCATAATGACCACAATAGCAAACATTAGCATCTAATATAGTATCCAGCATCTTCTGTAAAAATAAATTATCTATCTCATCATCTGCATCTAAAAAACTGATGTATTTTGATTTTGCATATTCAATACCTACATTTCTGGCAAATGCTACCCCTTTATTTTCTTGCTTTATATAGATAATCCTTGAATCCTTTTCTTGATACTCCAAAATATTTTCTTCACTATTATCAATAGAACCATCATTAACAATTATAAGTTCAAAATCAGTAAAACTCTGATTAAGCACTGAATTAATAACTCTTTTGATAGTAGCTTCTTTATTGTAAACTGGAATAATTACTGATATTATTGGCATAATTATAATCCCTCATTACCTTTAAAATTAGAAAAAAATCATTTTATACGGATGGGCTGCTGGATGAACCCTTAAATATATATATATTCTAACTATACAATATATTGCTAATGCCAATAAAAAAATAACTTTGTTTTTTTTATACTTATATATAGCATTTACAAATAGTACTTTATCAAAATTCAAAAAAATCAATGAAAACCTGGCTACAATCATATCAAAGTTAGAAAAAATAACACTTATTAGTATTCCAACAAAATAAATATTTAGCATATTTAAATTTTGCTTGTAATCACTATCATTTCGATATTTTTCAATAGTATATGCTACAAATATCAACATTACAATCTGTGCTAACATGGTTATAGATATACCACCATTATAAAAAAACTTAGTTCCAATATATCTATCTATATACTTATTTATAATTGATATATTAAGTTTATGCACTAAGTTAATAGCTATATTGGAAATATTAACTACTTGATTTAAAAAAAGTAATGGAAATAAACATACACTAATATACTTAATTTTCTTTGCACTAAATCTAAAATAGTTACACACTAAATATGGTATAATAAAAGCGATAACTGAACCATGAAATAGAGATGCTAAAATAAGCCAGCCCAAGAATACCACAATCTTTTTTCGCTGAATACTTTCAAATGTGTTCAAAATAATAGCATTGCTCAACCCATTTCTAATAGCACCCATATCATTTATAAAAAAATAAGGGGATAAATGTAATAATAATGAAGCGATGCGGTTTTTTGAATATTTAGTAATAAATCTCCATGTAAAGAGTAGTGTTAAAAGTGCAATAAAAAAGACAAACCCATACCAATTTAAACCGAATTTATGTGATAATACTATCAAAAAAGAAAATCCATGTTCAATATGCAATTTGGGGTCTAATATAGATTTCCAGTCTGTCACAGATGAATAAATCTTCTCATAATTAAAATAATCCCATAGTACTCCATATCTCAATCCCGAAAACAATAATAATATAATTAACATCAGATATGAATTTAACTTATTTAAATTTTCATTTTCAAACAAGCTCAAAATATAAAATATAACACATATTAATACTAAAATCACATAAAACATCGTCTACATATCCTCATCAAATAGTATATTATAATTTATAAATTTTTTTTAATTCCAATTCTTCATCTTCCCAAAAAAAACCGTTTCCAAAACTCGTTTTTTCTAATTTATATTTATTGATTTCTAATTTTTCAATCAACGCCTCAATATCTTTCGGAGCATAGGGGTTGACCACATACCCCTTTTTAAGTTCTATTACAGAATCCCCCAACATAGTATTCTCAGAAACGATAACTTTCTTATTAAAAACAATGGACTCAAAAAATTTATTGCTAATAGCATACTTTACATTTAAATCTTTATTAGGATAAGCAGCCCATATATAATCACAAGCATCATATATCTCTTCTAAGTCTGCTTCCCTATACCTTCCAGTCATAATAACTTTGTTCTGCAAGTTATTCTTCTCTACATACTCTTTAATAATATTTAAGTGAGGACCACTACCCGATAGTAATATATTAGCCTTGTCATTATCTTTGACAGAGTTAATTAAATTGAGTAATATATCCTTATATCTAATTGTACCTATAAAACCTATTACAATTTTATCTCTCAATAAATCCATATAACTTGACATGTATCCCTTTGATTTATTTGACATTATGCTATTAGAGGGCTTATTATTTATGATTATTTTATCTTTTTTGCTAGCACATTTATCGTCATAATAAATTTTAAAATAAGGAGATGCTAATATCATTCCACTGATATTGTTTTTAATTATATTCAACTCAAGTTTTTCTCTAATATAATTTAATATTTTATTTTCAAAAAATTTAATGTCATAAACTTCATATATGAGCTTAACTTTTTTAGAGATCGCCCTTGCTACTATGCACATCTCTAAATCAATTGCATGAACATAATCTGGCTTAAACTCATCAAATAGCATTTTAGCCTTTTTCTTAAATTTAATTAAATTTAAGAGCTTACCCAATTTATTGCCATATCCAAGGTCCTGATTAAATGTTTCAACATAATCTTCAGTTTTTGTTGTATTTTCTCTATTCCAAGCAAGTATTTTAACATTACTTTCTGGATATAACTTAAGTATCGAGTTCCTAATTTTCTTAACTCTTGGTGACAACGGATAATGATCAGATAGCATTAAAATTTTCATCCTTATCCCCCTTATGTTCATCCATTTGCGTCTTACCTTGAAGCAAGTCCATAATTACTTTATAGGTTTTTTTTCTGTCGAATTTTTCTTCTGCTAACCGTCTACTATTTTTGCCCATTTGTATTCTTAATTGACTATTATTCAATAAAAGTAATAATTTTTCTTCCAAATCCTTTGAATCATTATTATTACAATTTATACCCATTTGATAATAATCTACTAATATTCTATATTCTTGACATTCTTGTGTATTTAATACTGGTAATCCTGCCGCTGCATAGTCTCCATGTTTATTGATTATACTTGCTGCAGCACCATGACTAATTGGATTCACCGCTATATCACATACACCTAGTAATCCAACCATTTCAGCATACGATAATCTCCCTGTAAATAATACATTCACTCGCTTTTCTCTTGAATAGGCTTCGAACTTTTCTTTTAATGGTCCATCTCCCATAACTATAAATTTAATATTATTAATACCTTTGTCAACTATACTTTCTAGGGCATCAAAGACAATAGTCAAATCATAGCTATGTCCTAATGTCCCGGCATAAGCAATCCAAATCTCATCTACTGGTTTATTTTGATACCTATAAATATTAAGCATTTTATCAAATTCATTTAAATCTGTTCCTAAAAAGACGACATTTCCTTTTGTGGTTTTAGTATTTACTGCTATTGCTTTGTTTGAATATGTTTTTGAAACTGATACAATTTCATCTGCTAGCTTATATATGTATCTAGCTTGTCTTTCCATAGGGTAAAACACCATGTCACTTATAACTGGTACATTAAAAACCATTTTAAAAGCTTCTGGCCATATATCCTGAATATCTATAATGAATTTTATACTATTTTTCTTTGCATATTTTGCCACCGTATATGCAACATCCAATGAGGGGACAGCACAATATATTACGCTCGGTTTTCTTCTAGACTGTAGATATTTTTTCAGATTAATAGCCATCATATAATGACTATAAAATCTTTTTAAAGAAACATTTTTTTTATAAATGGGCTCCTCAATAAACGTTACTTTATAATTTAAACTCCCTGATATATTTTCCTCTCTCTTTTTTTTTGTATTATGCGAAAAATTCGAAGTCACCAATTCAACGTTAAGTTTATTATTTGCTAGCAACTCAGCCAAATAATTAAATCTATTATTACCTTTTCCATCAAAGTCACTACAAAAATGAGCGATTAATAATATATCTTCTTTCATTTGTATGCTTCCTTCTTTCATTACTTGATTTTTTTCGCGGGAACCCCAACATACAATCCAGATTCTATGATATTTTTAATTACAACAGCACCTGCGCCTAATTGACAATTATTACATATTGTAATGTTATTATTCACTACCCCGCCAATTCCAACCCAACTACCTTTACCAATCCTAACTGTACCAGCTAAATTTACGCCAGGAGAAATGTGAACATAATCTTCTATTATATTATCATGATCTACGCTGCTATGAGTATTAATGATACAACCCTTGCCAATATTACTGGAATTGTTAATTACTACGCCCGCCATAATCACTGTTCCCATTCCAATTTCAACTCTATTTCCGATGACGGCATTAGGATGCACTATTGTAGCTAAGGTCACTCCCTCTGCTATCAAGTTCTCCTGAATCTTTTCCCTAGTGTCATTATTGCCAATAGCCACAAAAAAGTCCGCTTCATCCTTATATATAGATGCGTCTATAATCCTACCAATCACCTTTAAGCCAATACACTCATTGATAGAAGAGTCGTCATCTAGAAAATAAATATTTAACCATTTATTCATTTTTGAGGCAATATCAGCTATAACTTTTCCATGTCCACTGGCTCCAATAATAATCAATGTCTCTTTCATAATCTTTTTCCTTCTCGTAGGATTTCATATAACTATTTAACAGATTCCTTGCTTCCGCCAAATGGTTCCATTGTAACCGATGTACCCGAACTAATTCCGTCCCTTACAAGGACCTTCCTTATTGTCAGTAAGATAATCCCCCAATCATTAACAAAACTTAGACTATCTATATATTTAATGTCTAAGCTGAATTTCTCTTCCCAACTAATTGCATTACGTCCATTTACTTGTGCAAGCCCAGAAAGTCCTGGTCTAACCTCATGCCTTCTCCGTTGTTCTGCATTATACAATGGAAGATACTGAACCAACAAGGGTCTTGGTCCAACTATTGCCATATCACCACAAATGATATTCCATAGCTCTGGCAATTCGTCAAG
>Ga0213829_1002625_pt1 | contig 11591 bp, 8 predicted proteins | sample MC6MC0896MG_FD_180665 | JGI IMG/M metagenome (GOLD analysis project Ga0213829, IMG submission 180665) | Enriched soil aggregate microbial communities from Iowa State University, Ames, United States - MC6-MC0896-MG | ecosystem: Environmental > Terrestrial > Soil > Unclassified | place: USA: Iowa...
CCGAGCGCGCCGAGTCGACGCTGAACATCGCCAAAGGCGCCGGCATGGCGCTGGACACCATTGCCGGTGCGGTCGCGCAAATCAACGAACGTAACCTGGTGATTGCCAGCGCGGCGGAAGAGCAGGCACAGGTGGCGCGAGAGGTTGACCGCAACCTGGTGAACATCAATGACCTGTCGGTGCAGAGCGCAACCGGCGCCCATCAGACCAGCGCGGCGAGCGCTGAATTGTCGCGTCTCGCTGTGGACTTGAATGGGCTGGTGGCTCGCTTCCGCACCTGACATAGATGGGGCCGCTTTGCGGCCCATTCGCGGGGCAAGCCCGCTCCCACAGGTATTGCACTGAACCTGAGGGCTGTGGAGTACCTGTGGGAGCGGGCTTGCCCCGCGAATAGGCCGGCACTGCCACCTAACATCCAGCAACCATTGCGCACCTCGGACTGACACCAGCTGACCTAATGTTTCCCTGAATCTTCAAGGGGAGCAACACATGGACCGTGCCCAATCCCACCTACTGCGCCGTGGCCGCTTGTCTCAGCCTGGCGGGCTCTATTTGCTGACCACCGTCACTCACGAGCGCAAACGGATCTTCAGCCACTTCCAGTTAGCCCGCTGCGTAATCCATCAGCTCAGGCAAATCGAGCTCGATGAACTTTGCCGATCCCTGGCCTGGGTGGTCATGCCAGATCATGTTCATTGGCTGATCGAATTACGAAGTGGCACGTTGTGCTGCTTGATGCGCAGGTTCAAGTCGCGCAGCAGTCATGCTCTTTATCAACTCGGCATGCCGCGCCGGAAGGTATGGCAACCGGGCTATCAGGACCATGCCTTGCGCCGTGAGGAGAGTGTTGTGCATGTGGCCAGGTACATCGTTGCCAATCCCATAAGAGCGGGGTTGGTTCGCCGTGCTGGCGATTACCCGCATTGGGATGCTGTATGGATTTGATGGCCTCTTCGCGGGGCAAGCCCGCTCCCACCGGTACTCCACTGCCGTCAGGTTCAGTGCAATACCTGTGGGAGTGCTTTGGCCAAAGCTTTGATGAATGACATCGAGATGGCCAAGAACAGATTGCATTGACCTCTAGGGCCTCTTCGCGGGGCTAGCCCGCTCCCACAGCTACTCCGCTGCCCTCAGGTTCAGTGCAATACCTGTGGGAGCGGGCTTGCCCCGCGAATGGGCTGCAAAGCAGCCCCCTGGGCCCCCAGATCAGTAATCGATCCGCACATCCCCTTTCGGCACACTGCAGCAAGACAGAATGTAGCCCTCGGCCTCGTCTTCCTCGGTAATCCCGCCGTTGTGCTCCATCTCCACCTCGCCGCCCAGTTTGAGCACCTTGCAGGTGCCGCAGATGCCCATGCCGCAAGCTTTCGGGATCATCAGGCCAACCTTGGCCGCCGCCGCATGCACGGTCTCGCCAGGGGCGATGCGGATGCTCTTGTCGCTGCCGATGAACTCCACCAGGTTGAGGTCCGAGACGTCCACTTCTGGCGCATCGGCAGCCTGCTCGGCATGCTCCACGGCATCCGCCTTGGCTTCGGCCGGCGTCGCCCCAAACGACTCCTCGTGGTAGTTCTTCATGTCGAAGCCAACCGCTTCGAGCATGCGCTTGACAGCGGTCATGTACGGCGTCGGGCCGCAGCAGAACACCGTGCGCTCCATGTAGTCGGGCGCGATCAGCTCCATCAGCCGCTGGTTCAGGTACCCGCGGTAGCCCGCCCAAGGCTCGCCCAAGCCGTGCTTCTCGCAAATGATGTGCAGGCTGAAGTTGGGGATGCGCGAGGCCATCTGCTCCAGCTCGCGGTGGTAGATGATGTCTTTCGGCGAGCGGGCGCTGTGCACGAAGACCATGTCGACGTTGGCGTTGGTATCGTAGAACCAGCGCGCCATCGACATTACCGGGGTGATGCCGACACCACCCGACAAGTACAAGGTCTTGCCCGCCGGGAAATCGATGGCGTTGAACAGCCCCACCGGGCCGTGCACCGGCAGCTCGGCGCCTTCGTGCATGGTGTCGTGCAGGTGATTGGAAACCAGACCGCCCGGCACGCGCTTGACGGTGATCGAGAAGCTGTAGGGCACCGATGGCGAACTGGAGATGGTGTAGGAGCGCATCACCGGCTTGCCTTCGATCTCCAGTTCCAGGGTGACGAACTGCCCGGGCTTGAAGAAGAACATGATCGGCTGGTCGGCCATGAAGCAGAAGGTGCGCACGTCCCAGGTCTCCTGGATGACCTTGACGCAGCGCACGATGTGGCGGCCGTTGGCCCAGGTCTGGGTGGTGACCGGATTGAGGAAGGTATCGGACATGTTCATCTCCAGCGGCCGACTCTGGCCCTTTTCATGGCTGCGATAATGCGCAAGCTGAACGCGACGTACATTCCTGCCTGCGACATCGGCGTGCTTATCGCGACCAGCCCCGTGATACAAGGGCTGGCGCGTCGTAATTCAAATCGGCCATGTCGCCCATGGATACGGTTCGCGCCGCCTTCGGACGCACACTCCACGGCAAAAGAAACTGCCTTTTTCTGGCAGCCAGTCTTGCGGCACCACAACAACGATTAGCCACCTTTTGCCGGCCGCACACGGCCCCGAGGATTACACGATGGACGTCACCGCAACCCTGAGCCTGGGCGATCCACTTGAACCTGCACGCAAGGCAACCGCCGAGATGCTGCAGACCCGCGAGCGCACCTACTCGCTGCCCCAGCCGTTCTACACCGACGAGCGTCTGTTCCAGATCGACATGCAGGAGATCTTCCAGAAAGAATGGCTGATCGCCGGCATGACCTGCGAGATCCCGGCAAAGGGCAACTACATCACCCTGCAGATCGGCAAGAACCCGATCCTGGTGGTGCGTGGCGCCGAGGGCAAGGTGCACGCCTTCCATAACGTCTGCCGCCACCGCGGTTCGCGCCTGTGCGTCAGCGACAAAGGCAAAGTGGCCAAGCTGGTCTGCCACTACCACCAGTGGACCTATGAACTGGACGGCCGCCTGCTGTTTGCAGGCACCGAAATGGGCGCCGACTTCGACATGAAGGAGTACGGCCTGAAGCCTGTGAACGTGAAGGTTGCCGGTGGCTACATCTTTATCAGCCTGTCGGAAAACCCACCTGCCATCGACGAGTTCCTGGCCACGCTGGAACACTACATGGAACCTTACGACATGGAGAACACCAAGGTGGCGGTGCATACCACCTTGATGGAAAAGGCCAACTGGAAGCTGGTGCTGGAAAACAACCGCGAGTGCTACCACTGCAGCGGTTCGCACCCGGAGCTGCTGCAAACCCTGCTGGAGTGGGACGACACCAACGATCCACGCGCCAGCCAGGAATTCAAGGACCACGTGGCCGCCTCCTCGGCAGCCTGGGAAGCCGAGAAGATCCCTTACCTGCACAAGAGCCATGGCTTGCGTAACCGCATCGTGCGCATGCCGCTGCTCAAGGGCACCGTGTCGATGACCATGGACGGCAAGCAGGCATGCCAGAAGCTGATGGGCCGCATCAAGAACCCGGACCTCGGCTCGATGCGCATCCTGCACCTGCCGCACTCCTGGAACCACTGCATGGGCGACCACATCATCGTCTTCACCGTGTGGCCGATCAGCGCCCAGGAGACCATGGTCACCACCAAGTGGCTGGTGCACAAGGACGCGGTTGAAGGTGTCGATTACGACCCCGAGCGCATGCGTAAGGTGTGGGATGCCACCAACGACCAGGACCGCCGCCTGGCGGAAGAGAACCAGCGTGGGATCAACTCCACGGCGTACCAGCCTGGGCCTTATTCGAAGACTTATGAGTTTGGTGTGGTGAACTTCATCGACTGGTACAGCCAGCGGGTGCTGGAGAACCTGGGGGCTGAGCCGGCGCCGTATCTGAAGGAAGTGCAGGCGCAGTAAGCAAGGTCGAACCAGGCAAGCGAGAGATTGATTGCCTGGTTCTTGCCTTCATGCAACAGCAGCCGGCTGCATGCGGCCGCCACGGCGCCACTGCGCAATTTCCTTGCCCATCGTCAGTATCGGAGTTACCCCTGTCAGCACTCCCGCCGTCTCCAGGACTACTCGGGGTATCTGACCTGGTGATTGCACCAGAAACGCCCCCACATGCCTCGCGTTCTGGTTGATGTTCAACAGGCGCTCTCCGACACCGAAGTTTGTAGCCGCGAACCCCACCAGCGTACTTTGCGCCGAGGACGGAGTACTGGGCGCTTCCTGTTCATTCCAGACCAGAACAGACCCAGCAACTTTCAACAATCCCTTGTAAGTTTTAGCGAGTACCTGGAGCTGTTGGCCAAGCGGGGGTTTGGAGTTCTGCTGAAGTCCCTGAACGGCCAACTTAGCCGTCGCCGTAAACCCGTCGATGATGTTGAGGACACCTTCGGCCAGGACGGTGGCGAATATCGAAATCGACAGCCAGTTCGCGCCATTGCGATCGACCCGGTTGATCGGATCGTTTGAGCAATAGGCGTAGCTATTCACCCCGCCCCTGCCGAACGGGCTGAGCGTATCGGGGCTGTTGAAGCGCATGAGAACGGGGCTGTAGGCACGCCGGCCATTGCCCAGGTGATATCCGCCAGTCAACCGGTCGCGACGTTCGCCACAGAAGCCCAGCGCTCGGCAACATGATCGGCGTGAGTCTCCATAAGGCGTAAAAACCACGTTCAATTGCTTTCCTCTTGCTGGAGGATTTTGCGCGTTTTTTGACCAGTCGCCAGAGGAGCCGGCGCCGTATTTGAAGGAAGTGCAGGCGCAGTAAGGTTTCACCGACCTGCTCGCTGCCACCATCACGGCGAGCAGGTCAGAGGCGTGTGATAAATTCGTCATGAGACTTTTTAAGCACGAGACCCGCGTTCCGGAAGTCTGTGGTGGAAGATATTGGAGAATCCGTCCTACTGGTGGATACATGCTCAATGCTAACGCTCGCACTAGGCTCAATGTTCCCACTTACTGTCTGATTTTGCAGTTCAATGCCCCTCCCGTTGTCATGGTTAGTTTCTTTGAAAATCCGCTTTACGTTATTAGTCACCACCTTCCCGGTACCCACCAATCCATTCTCTCTCAAGCCCTGAAATATTCCCCAACCTGCTTTTACAATAGCACTCGAAACACCTGCCCCCATTAGCCCGAGTCCAACCCCCTGAACGGTAGGATTATCGCTGTATTGCATATGAAGTCCAATTACAACCAAAGGTCCTTCAATCAAGGCCTGTTGTAATGCCCGACGCGGTGCATTCTTATTAACCAGGAGAGCCCCAACTATTCCCGCATAGGCTGCGGTGGTGAGGGATCGGGCATTGACGGTCAAAGCATCCACTACCATCTGCCTCATACGGCCCGTGGGATCCACATGATTGACAGGGTCGCCTGCACAATATGCATAGACATTGATACCCCCTCGTCCAAAAGGGCTGAGGCGGTCGGGACTCAGGAAACGCATCAATGTAGGGCTGTACAACCTAGCCCCTCTCCCAAGGTGGTAACAACCCGTATGGCGATCATGGCGCTCTCCCGCAAAGGCGGTGAAAGGTCCAGCTGAAGATGATACGTACCCATAAGGAGCGTATGACCTCGCTGCCGCCCCTGCGGTGCTCAATCCCATCACTGCAGAACGCTGCCTGTCGGTCATCAGCAAGGAGGAACGCGTCATGGAGTAGTGCTCGGCCCGTTGGTCACGAGTACAACAATAGGGCGGCCAAGCACATCCGGATACTGGTAAAACTGACAGGTCCATCTGTTCAATTATTGATCAATTCATGCCTGAGCAAGCGTCGTCTGCGTCGCGAAACTTAGCCAACAATGTACCCACACCCTTGCATCCAGGAATTGTGGGAATCGCATTCTTCACCAGTCAACCGAGTTATTCCCGTTGGCTGGTCATATTTTGATCAGAACCCTACAGCCCTTTATTTTAGGGGCTCCCCGCCAGTCTCGAACATCTTGTCCACAGGTAGATGAACAGAAATCGTTAACAACTCTGTAAATGAGTGCTCAAGGCATGTGCATAAGACGCTGAAAAGCCCGGCTCACCACAGTTTCAGCGTGTTTAGAGGAAATTGCTTATTTTTTGACCGATACGATAAACCCCTTTGGTTCTGGGCTCTACGAGAGAGGGTAAACACATTATCCACAGGATCGCCAACAGCGATTGTGGAAAAGATCATCAAGTTCGCTCTGAACGCTAATGTATTATCAGAGTTTGGCTTGATCGTTTTTTGATCATTCTCACCAAACTACCGTCACCCGTGGCCTGCAGCAAAGCACAAACACTTTATCCACAACTTGGCGAACAGAATCCGTGGGCAAAATAAAGAGGCCGCTTTGCGGCCCCAATGACGATGACAGCAGGTAAGGAATGCCGGCGGAGCCGACAGCCTCAGCGTAGTACCCCCTCCTCCACCAGCAGCTTGAGAATCGCCTCGGCGCCTTCCTGTGGCGAAACATCCTTCAGCACCTTGCCGCCGCCACCACTGGCCTTGGCCGTGGCCGCCTTCATCCGATCGGCACCGCTCTTGGCCTTGATCACCTTGAGCCGCTTGGGCCGCGGCCGCGCCGGCTGCAGCTCGCCTTCACGCAGCAGTTCGTCTTCGACAATCGCCACATCGCGCGCCGCCAGCACACCTCGGCGAGCCGGCCCGAACGCGCTCTGGCGCGGCTTGGGCGCGGCGTTATCCACAGTCGCCAGCAACGGCAGCCGTACTTTAAGCCGGCGCCGCTGACCGCGGGGTAACGCCTGCAGCACTTGAGCGGTACCGTTTTCGATCGACTCCACTTCAGCCAGCCCGACTATCAACGGCCAGCCAAGTTTCTCGGCCAGCAGGAAGGGCAACATGCCCGAGCCTTCGCCGGTTTCGGCCTGAGTGCCGGTCAGCACCAGTTGGGCGCCAGCATCGCGCAGGTAATCACCCAACACATTCAGAACATCGGCCCCGGCGGGCTGTTCCAGCACATCCAGGTGCTCCAGGCCCATGCCCAGGTAGGCCCGCAGGGCCTCTTCCCGCGGGTCGCCGGCATGCACCACCTGCAAGTTATCCCCAGCCAGCTGCAAGCCTAGCTCCACCGCACGCGCATCCTGCTCGGCGCGGCGCGCGCGGCCGGAGCTGGGGTGGGCACCGATGGAAACCAGGCTGATGACTTTCGTACTCATGCTCGTGCCCTTATGCCGCGTCGCGCTGGCCGCCGCTGCGGAAGTTGTCCACAGCCTCGATCAGTGCCTGGAGAATCGCCGAACTGTCGCCTATCACCGACAGGTCGGCACGTTTGATCATGTCGCAGCCCGGGTCCATGTTGATCGCCACCACCTTGTCGCAGGCGCCGATGCCCTGCAGGTGCTGGATCGCGCCAGAGATACCCACAGCTACGTAAACCCGCGCAGTAACCCAGGTACCGGTCGCACCCACCTGGCGATGGCGCGGCATGAAGCCGTCGTCCACGGCCACCCGCGAGGCGCCTTCGGTGGCGCCGAGGGCTGCGGTCGCCTTGTGGTACAGGTCCCAGTCCTTGACGCCGTTACCGCCAGAAACGATGAACTCGGACTCGGCCATGGCAATGGTGGCCGGGTCCACGGCCACCGAGCCGAGGTCTTCGATACGCGACAGGCTGCGCGCGAAGCCTGTGGACAACTCTACCGGCAGCGCTTCGTGGCGGGTCTCGCTGACCGGTTCGGCACATTCCGCCGCAGCCAGGATCAACCGTGGCACGGCGCGTTGCAGGTCCTGCTGACCCGCGCCGGCACGGCCGATGCACTGGCCGTCCTTGACCTGCCAGACCCGCGTCGCCGGCCGCTCGCCCAAGGCAGCAGCGAAGCGCCGGCCCAGTTCGCCACCACCGGTGCGGCTGTCGGGCAGTAGCCAGTGGCGCGGCGTGAACTGGTTATCCACAGCCCGCAGCCCCTGCACCAGTTGCTCCGGTGCATAGCCTTCGAACGCTTCGCCTTCGATAACCAGCAGGCGATCGACCCCGGCTGTGGAAAAGTTGTTCTCCTTGTGTTCGCCAAACACCACGGCCAACACTGCGCCGTCCTTGCCGGCCAGGCTGTGCGCCAGGCCCAGCAGGTCGCGGTCGTGGCTGCTCAGGCGGCCACCGACCATGTCGGGCACCACGGCAATGTAGAACGCTGGCGCCGGCACCTGGTGCAGCGGCAACTGCACCACCGCTGCCGCTGCGCGCCGCCCGCCAACACCGGTGCCCTGCTGGGCACCGCTGCGGTCGATACGCTTGATGCCATTGGGGCCGATGAAACCGGCAGCGATGGCATGCGGGTTCTTGCGGATGAGGCCGTTTGGCCCCATCCAACGGGTTTGTTGCGTCTGCAGGGCCGCATGCAGCGGGTGCAGACGGTTACGGGCGATCCACTCGGCGCGTGGGTCGCGGCGGATGATGTCGCTCATCAGTGCACCTCCGCAGGTTCACGTTTGACCGTTGGCGACTTTGGGGCCGCCGGGGTTTCCTCTTCGATCAGCACATCGGCAACCAACTCGGCGAGGTCCTTGATCTGCGGGCGCGGTTCGACCACGCCTTCGAGCATCGCGGTGCACTGTGGGCAACCCACTGCAACCAGCTCGGCCTTGGTTTCGCGGATGTCGTCCATGCGCATGTCGGGGATACGTTGCTTGCCCGGTATGTCGGTGATCGGCGCACCGCCGCCACCGCCGCAGCAGCGGGAACGGAAGCCCGAACGTTGCATCTCGCGCACTTCGATACCCAGCGCCTTGAGCACTTCGCGGGGCGCTTCGTATTCACCGTTGTAACGGCCCAGGTAGCACGGGTCGTGGTAGGTGACGCTGCCGCCCTTGTGCTGGCCGAGGTTGAGCTTTTTGGCTGCGATCAGTTCAGCGATATAGGTGCTGTGGTGCTGCACCTGGTAATCCCCGCCCAACGCGCCGTATTCATTCTTCAACACATGGAAACTGTGCGGGTCGCACGTGACGATGCGCTGGAACTTGTACTTGGCCAGGGTCTGGATATTGCGCTTGGCCAACTGCTGGAAGGTGGCTTCATCGCCCAGGCGGCGCGCCACGTCGCCACTGTCGCGCTCTTCCAGGCCGAGCACGGCAAAGTCCACGCCGGAGGCCTTGAGCACTTTGACGAACGAACGAAGGGTGCGCTGGTTGCGCATGTCGAACGCGCCGTCGCCTACCCAGAACAATACCTCGGTGGTTTTCACTTCCGGCAGCAGTTTCAGGTTGAGGTCGGCTGCCCAGTTCATGCGGCCACCGGGTGCGAAACCACCCGGGTTGTCGGTGGCGATCAGGTTTTCCAGTACTTCGGCGCCCTTGTTCGGGGTCGCGCCCTTCTCCAGCGTGAGGTGGCGGCGCATGTCGACGATGGCATCGACGTGCTCGATCATCATCGGGCACTCTTCGACGCAGGCGCGGCAGGTAGTGCACGACCACAGCGTTTCGGCATCGACCAGGCCATTGACGATCGGCTGGTGCGGGTTGCCGCCGTGCTCGCCGATGGGTTTGCCCGGGTAGGGGCTGCCAGCGAATTGTGCGTCGGTGCCACCGGCCAGGCCGATGACCATGTCCTGGATGAGTTTTTTCGGGTTCAGCGGCTGGCCTGCGGCGAACGCCGGGCACATGGCTTCACATTTGCCGCACTGCACGCAGGCATCGAAGCCGAGCAGCTGGTTCCAGGTGAAGTCCACCGGTTTTTCCACGCCAAGCGGCGCGTTGCGGTCTTCCAGGTCCAGCGGCTTGAGGCCGGTGGAGCGGCCGCCGCCGAAGCGTTCGGCGCGGCGGTGCCAGGCCAGGTGCAGGGCACCGGCGAAGGCGTGCTTCATCGGGCCGCCCCAGGTCATGCCGAAGAACAGCTCCGACACGCCCCACAGCACGCCCAGGCCAAGTACCGCGACCATCACCCAGCCACCGGTGTTGGCAGGCAGGATGCCGGCAACCGGCAAAGTGGCAATGAAGAAGCTTGCCGCGAACACCAGCAGGCTTTTCGGCAGGCGCATCCACGGGCCTTTGGACAGGCGCGAGGGCGGGTTGAGCCGACGTTTGAAGACGAAGATGGCACCGCTGAACATGATCACCGTGGCGACCAGCAGCGCATAGCCGAGGATCTTGCTCTGCAGGCCGAAACCGTGCACCAGGATGGCCAGCGCGGCCGACAGTACGAAGCCGCCTGCGGTGGCCACGTGGGTCCTGGACATGTATCTGTCGCGCTCGACCACGTGGTGCAAATCCATCAGGTAGCGGCGCGGCATGGCCAGCAGGCCGCCGATCAGGTTGACCTTGGACGGCCGGCCTCGCCGCCACATGCGCACCCGGCGCAGGGCGCCGAGCACCGCCAGGCCAAGGGCAGCGAACAGCAGAATGGGTAGAAGGGTGTTCAACATGGGAGGCTCCCACAACAACAGCTGAATTCTTGCGCCACCCCGAAAGCCAGCGCGGACCCCATGTGGGAGCGGCCTTGTGTCGCGAAAGGGTCGCGAAGCGGCCCCAAAATCTATGTTGCTATAGAGATCTTGGGGCAGCTTCGCAGCCCTTTCGCGACACAAGGCCGCTCCCACACGGGGGGCCAGTCCCGCCCCTCAAAAAGGCGGGGCGATCAGAAATCCTTGCACAGCCGCAAGGCGTCGTAGATCGCTGCATGCACGTTGCGCTGAGCCACGCAGTCGCCGATGCGATACAGCAGGTAGCCTTCGCCCGGCTGGCTGAGGATCGGCTGCGGCTTGATGGCGAACAGCGCCTCCACATCGATCTGGCCCTTGTTGCGCGAGCCTTCCTTCAGCGCGTAGTACAGTTCTTCATCGGGTCGCACGCCGTTCTCGATCACCACCTGGTCGACCACGCGTTCTTCCTTGGCGCCGGTGTATTCGTTCTCGAGCACCGCCACCAGCTTGTCGCCCTCGCGGTAGACCTTTTCCAGCATCATGTCGCCGGTCATGATCACTTCTTTCGGGTACATGCTGCGGTAGTAAGTCGGGAACGTGGTGCCACCCATCGCTACGCCCGGCTTGATGTCGTCGGTGACGATCTCGACCTGGCTGCCCTTGTCGGCGATGAAGTCTGCCGTCGACATGCCGGTGAATTCGCAGATGGTGTCGTACACCAGCACGTTCTTGCCCGGCGCAACCTTGCCGTCCAGCACGTCCCAGCTGCTGACCACCAGCCCTTCGGCGGCGCCCCAGTGCTCGTTCTGCTCGACGAACGGATGGCCGCCCACCGCCAGCACGATGACGTCCGGGCGCAAGTCCTGGATGGCGTCCACGCTGGCAGCAGTGCCCAGGCGCAGGTCGACTTTCAGGCGTGCGAGTTCCAGCTGGTACCAGCGGGTGATGCCGGCGATCTGATCACGCTGCGGGGCCTTGGCGGCGATAGTGATCTGCCCGCCAATCTGGTCCTTCTTCTCGAACAGGGTCACGTCGTGGCCGCGTTCGGCCGCCACGCGGGCGGCTTCCATACCGGCTGGGCCGGCACCGACCACCACCACCTTGCGTTTGACCCCGGTGGTCTTCTCGATGATGTGCGGCACGCCCATGTATTCACGGGAAGTCGCGGCGTTCTGGATGCACAGCACATCCAGGCCCTGGTACTGGCGGTCGATGCAGTAGTTGGCACCCACGCACTGTTTGATCTGGTCGATCTGGCCC
>Ga0213829_1002626_pt1 | contig 11590 bp, 7 predicted proteins | sample MC6MC0896MG_FD_180665 | JGI IMG/M metagenome (GOLD analysis project Ga0213829, IMG submission 180665) | Enriched soil aggregate microbial communities from Iowa State University, Ames, United States - MC6-MC0896-MG | ecosystem: Environmental > Terrestrial > Soil > Unclassified | place: USA: Iowa...
CTTTGTTTGTATTTTCAAAGATATACTTCCGTAGGATGCGCAAATTGAGCAAGGAGGTAAAAGAGGAGGAAAGTAATTTTTCTAAAGTCCTCCAGGAAAATTTACGTTTCCGCCTGCTTATCCGTGCTATGGGCATTTTCCCCAAAAGACGGGCAAAATTGACCGCAAGTCAACAACAGCTTTTCATGCTGAAAATGCGTCAGATCAATTTTTCAACCTATACTCAGGGGGCTATGAAAGTAGCTATGAATGCAGGCTATCTGGTTGCTTTCATCTGGGGAGTCTATCGGCTTCAATCTGGGCAGATTACTTTTGGAACGATGACCGCCTTTTTGCAATTAGTCGCTCGAATTCAAACACCTATCCTTGCATTGATTGCCTATATTCCAGGCTTTGTCCGCTTTCGGGTATCTGCAGACCGGCTACTGGAATTGCAGGAAGGTGAAATTGAACCTCAAGTAAAACAGGAGCGCCTAAACAAAACAGAAGAACTGCGCATCACTGATCTATCCTTTCGTTATGAAGACAAATGGGTCCTGCAGCAGTTAAATCTTTCCCTCAAAGTGGGCGAACCAACAGCAATTATTGGTCCCAGTGGAAAAGGAAAGACGACCTTGATCCGTCTGTTGCTATCGCTACTAAAAGCCGAAAAAGGTGATATCACATTGGTAGATATAGATGGAGAACGATCGTTGGAGGCAAAACATCGTGTCAATTTTGCCTATATCCCACAGGGCAATTCACTCTTTAGCGGAACAATACGGGAAAATCTTCTCCTCCATGTGAAAGAAGACGGAGTGCTAGATATAGAACAGGCGCTATGGTTGGCCTGTGCAGAATTTGTATTTGACTTTCCGGATGGGGTAGATACCCTCGTAGGGGAATCCGGTATGGGCTTATCTGAGGGACAAGCGCAACGTATCGCTATTGCTCGTGCGTTGATGCACGATGGTGATATCTGGCTCTTTGACGAAGTAACCTCTGCATTAGATCGAACGACTTCGGATATGTTAACACAACGCCTGCTCGAATATGGAAAACATAAAATATGTCTATTTGTAACACACGACTTACATCTCGCAGATAAATGCCAACACCGCATCTACCTCGATTAGGGAGTATCTGGGATTAGCCAACACAAATAGCTATGAAAACAATCTGGGTATACAAATAAATATAAAAGACGAACCGAGCTTGCGAGCTCATGAAGTAATTATTCACATAGGAACTGAATTATGAATATAACGAATTCACCTGAGTTATCTCAAACCCGCTACCGCATCGCAGACTTAATTTTGGAGTTTAACCACCCAATAGGTATTGCTCTGAATCGCATCCTCGGCTCCTTTCGGGATTTTCAGATCGATATTGTTGACGAAAAGGCTGATATCACGATCAATATTAGTCCAGAAAAGCCCCCCGTAACAGCGGATATGGGGCTATTACGGACAGATGAGTCTATCGCTTGGGGAGATCGGTTTCGTTTTTATGAAAAGGGGGACACATTTATCACAACAATTGTAAATGACAGCGGCAATGGAACATGGTATCAGTATAGTAACCGCAACTTTGAGCTATCTACCATTTATGTTCCTCAAAGTTCAGCAGATGAACAGGGCGCTGTAATTACCTGGATGTCCATGATGATATTTGGCCAAGCCAGTCTCTCACATGATACCATTATGATCCATGCCTCGGTGGTCAATCATCAGGGTACTGGAATCGCATTTTTAGGAAAAAGTGGAACCGGAAAAAGTACGCATAGTAGACTATGGCTAACTCATATTCCCAACACGGCGCTGCTCAACGACGATAATCCTGCTGTCCGCGTAACGGCTGAGGGTATTTTTATCTACGGAACGCCATGGAGCGGCAAGACGCCTTGTTATAAAAATGAACGATTACCGCTCAAAGCTTTCATTCGGCTACAACAGGCTCCAACTAATACCTTTACCTGGCAACCGGGACTCAAGGGCTTTATTGCTGTGCTACCGAGTTGTACGGCAATCCGATGGAATAAAGATCTCTTTACGGGTATGAATACAATCTTGGAAAAAATTATTGGCGAAGTACCTGTGGGCCATTTGCAATGTTTACCTGATGCTGATGCTGCTCAACTTTGTCATTCATTTGTATTTAGTAGTGAGTAATTTAAGTCGAGATGTGAGATATTAGATTTGAGTATTGAGATTTGGTTCACCCAAAAACAAATAAAAAAAAGTGCAGGTATTCGGCCTACACTTTTTTATTCTATCGTTTTATTTACTCCTTGTCTTGATCATGCCACGTTCTGGCCGCGTATGTATTTTTCCCTGATCTACTGTCCGGAGACTCCGTGTAGAAAGCGTACGCAATGCCGCCCGTGATTTGCTTGTCGGTGCTGCATCAGCTAAAGCTGTCGCTACCATTCTCTCTTGGGGATTTCCCGCATCCGACGAAACATCATCACCTATATTTACCTGATCAGGAACCAGACCATCCCAATAATCTCGTAAATTGGCCTCTGTTCTATTATTATATTTCTCACCTAAATTTCCACGTGAATTCTTCAAAATAAATGAAGCCGGCCAATAGGATGCTTTATTCTGTATTTTTTGCTCGAAAAATCCAACAGGCTTCCCATAGGTTCTCGTTTCAGTCGCAATAATTTCAACATTCATATGTGGCACAAGCACATTGATCAGCATCTCAGCTGCTGAAGCCGTCTCTTCACTCACCAGGAAATAGACCTTATTGAGATTTAGCGCGCTTAACCCTTCAAAATTGGTATCGTACATCTTCAACTGTTCTCGCAATCCCTTCGCTGCATCTGACTGCATGTACTTATTCATCTCATAAGTCAACATCAGCTTACCTTTCGTCTTTGCGCCACCGATTTTATCCGCAATATAGACAGCCGCATCTACATAACCCCCACCATTGTAACGAAGGTCAACAATGAGGCTTTTAATTTGCATATTCTGAAACTTACTAAATGCGGCATCCGTATTAGCCTTATTGGTCTTACCCCCGCTCGTTACATTATCGATCTCTTCAAAAGATGATAATGCCAAATAACCTACATTATTACCACTATTGATATATACGGTATCTTTATAAATTGGATTGATAGGATAAGATGTATAGGCTATATTTTCTTTCTTGAAAACCTGATTATTCGGACGTTGTACCTGAAGGGTCAAGCTCCCAGCATCTAAGGCTGTATTGATATTGTTTCTTAGACGATTATAGGTAGCAGCATCTTTTACCTGGCAGGTTTTGTCGGCACAGGTTACCTCAACAGAATAGTTCTCTTTGTCGTTATTGACAGCTGTAATAATATCTGATCTTCTGAATCCAGCGATCTGCGCTGGGGATCCTCCTTCAACAAAGGAAATATAAGGTTGCGCAGTCTTACTATCTATCGAAAACCATTGTACAGAAATCCCATAGCCATCGCTATTATCCATCTTGGTGCTTGCCTGTCCTGAAACGTCATAACCATTAATACCGTCCACAAAAGAAAAACGATCCAATACACCTCCCCATCTTGAATAGGCGGCATGGGCCGGAGTCATTTTTTTTAGTGCCTCAAGAACAGCGGTAGCGGAGTTATATTGATCTGTAAATTGAGCCGGATTATTTAAATAATCTGGAACAGACCCATCTGCCCACAGTGAGTATAATTTGTAATATTTATAAATATCGTCTTTAATAAGCTGACCTTCGGTTCGGTCAGTTGGCTTTGGCTCGGGTTCGGGCTTAGGGTCATCCTTTTTGCAGGAAAGAGCTGTAAGTCCGATTAGCGCTATCGTCGCCCAACGCCCTACTTGCTTTAGAGGCACTATGTTCATATGTTGAAGCAATTTGTAAAACAAATATAGATATTAGTATTGAGTAGTTCGTATTGCGTATTGAGATTTTGTAGTGACATCTTTACTTTCTCAATATCTATATTTCTCTTTCCACTTGTCCCGTAGGCTCTGTCGGATCTTATCTTCCTGCGGATTTTGTCCTGGTTCGTATAATTTCACCCCACTAACCTCTTTGGGCAGAAATTCCTGTAACACAAAATTTCCGGGATAAGCGTGTGCATATTTATATTCGGCTCCATAATTAAGCTCCTTCATCAGTTTAGTCGGTGCATTACGGATATGTAAGGGAACCGACAGATCACCGGTTTGTTTCACGAGCGCCTGTGCCTTATTAATGGCCTCATAGGATGCATTGCTCTTGACCGAAGTCGCAAGATAAATGACAGTTTGTGAAAGAATAATACGTGATTCGGGCCATCCGATGACGTTCACTGCCTGGAAACAGTTATTCGCCAATAAGAGCGCATTGGGATTAGCATTCCCAATATCTTCTGAAGCTAAAATCAATAACCTGCGGGCGATAAATGAAGGATCTTCTCCCCCTTCAATCATCCGGGCAAGCCAATATACAGCAGCATTTGGATCGGATCCTCGTATAGATTTTATAAAAGCCGAAATAATATCATAATGTTGTTCCCCAGCTTTATCGTAGATCGCCATATTCTGTTGCACCTGTTTCAGCACAAAAGCATTGCTAATGGGTTCCTTATGAAGAACTGCAGCATTGGCAACAAGTTCAAGTACATTCAACAGCTTACGTGCATCACCACCAGACAAGCGTAACAGCGCCTCGTACTCTTCAACAGCAATCGCTTGCTTTTGAAGATACTCATCCTCATGAAGTGCCTTTTGAACCAAACCGATAAGATCTGCCTCTGAGAGGTGCTCCAGCACATAGACCTGACAACGGGATAACAAAGCTGAAATAACCTCAAATGAAGGGTTTTCGGTTGTAGCGCCAATCAGCGTAACCAAGCCACGCTCAACGGCCCCCAGTAGTGAATCCTGTTGGGATTTGGAAAAACGATGTATCTCATCAATAAATAGAATTGGCTGATCCTGATTAAAATTCATCAGTCGTTCGGCTTTATCAATGACCTCACGGATATCTTTTACGCCAGCCTGAATTGCACTCAGGGAAAAGAAAGGTCTATCCAGCTCCTTGGCAATCAACAGCGCCAGACTTGTTTTTCCAACTCCCGGAGGGCCCCACAAAATCATTGAGGGGATGTTTTTTTGTTGGATTGCATGATAAAGGACTGCATCGGGACCGACAATATGCTGCTGTCCCACATAATCGTTCAATTGATGTGGACGTAGTCGTTCTGCAAGAGGGATACGTGTTGCCATAACACAAAATTAGTATTTAGTATTGAGATATGAGTATTGAGATATGAGCAGGACTTTAACATTTTTTCACACAATTTTTCTTCATATTTGCTCTATTATTAAAGTTCTTTATGGCAGAGCAGAGATCGATAAATTGCTTTTGGCATACAATTTATCTAAATTTATACTAGACGTTAATTGACACGCAATCATTTATGAGGATGACGAAATACTGGACCTTACTTTTTACTGCCCTAACCACGACCCTTGGTATGAGCGGAAAGGTTATGGCACAGAATACCCCAAAGGACTATACTGGGGCGATAAAACAATATGATGCTTCATTTAGAGGTATAGGTCCGGAGGTCTATTTCCTACCTCCTCCAAAGACCGAAAACGAAATTATTGAAGATAATTACACGGATAAAAAAGGATTTAGTAAGGAAATTGCCAGGCAACTGCTGTTCCAACGCTTATTACTGCAATTGAAAAGCACCAATAACATGGGGCATTTTCAATATCTGATGCCCCCTGTTCCCGCCAATACCACAGCATGGAATAATGCTATCGAAAACCAGAAAAAAGCAGAGAACTGGATTGCGGGCTATGCACTCGCCAATGAAGCTGCTCTACTTGCAATTAAGAATAATGATAGTAGTGCTGCTTCAAAATTTTTATATGATGCATTATCGCTAGCGAATCGTACTGACAACAAGGATGATATTGCAACAATTAATCTGAATCTAAGCAATTTTCAATTGTATCATGGTGATTTCGACAAGGCCGAAGAAAGTGCCCAAAAGTATCATACCTATGCCACGGTAAGCAAAAGCTATCTTGAGCAGGCCAATGCCTGGTTATTAATTGCCATGGCCCGTGCAGGGCAAAAAAACTTTAAGGCCGCTGAAAATAACATTATCCGAAGCGCTATCCCCTTATTTAATAAAGCAAAGGCCTATGAAGGTAAAATATTCGCATGGGAGATGCTAGCGGAGATCTATTTTAAGCAAAATAAATACACCGAAGCCCAATGGTTTTTGCTACAGGCCCGTGAGCTTGCCAATGCAAAAAATCTAAGTGGCGAACTTGCAGAGATCGAATATCTGCTTGCCGCTTCCAAGCAAAAGGATGGCAATTACAAGGTTGCTGTGAAAGAATTTATTCAGGCGGCAGAATTGGCCTCTAATGAGAATAACAAACAGTTGTCATTGGCTATATTGGATAAATTGGGCGAAGTGTATCTTGTCCTGAAGGACTATCCTTCGGCCGACCAGACCTACAAGGCTTATACACAACTGAAAAACGAATTGTACAATTAATCGTTCTTCGTAAGATAATATCAACCGGAGAATCAAAAGTTAGAAATAAATCGTATTTTAAGCTTTTTGTAAATATTAAAGGATAAATCAAATAAATTTTTAGAATCTATGATAATGTGCTATGAATTTCACTAAATTTAGCACGCTTATCAATAAGAGCTGAATATTTTTATTTCCTTTATATAAAAGTTTATTGATGGCAAAGGAGAGAACGATAAATTTGTTCTATATTCAGCTTAATTTAAAATTGCATATAGAAGCAAATTTATCTTAGTTTATAAAATGATTATTAAAACTGTCGAAAATATGTTTAGGAAACTCATATTTGCACTTTTTGTGGTATCTATTGTCTCTTGTGGTTCAAAACCACGGGTAGCACTTCCAGATGATGGTGGGCTCAAACCGAGCACACAACATCAGATCATCGCGAAAGAAGTGATTGGATTATTGGAAAATGCAAGCTACAAGAAGGTCAAAATGAATGATTCGATATCTGGAATTATCTATGATAATCTGATCAAAGGTTTAGACCAGAGCAAGAATTATCTTCTTCAATCGGATATTGATGCTTTTCAGGCTTACAAAAGTAACCTTGCCCAGGATATAAAAGGAGGAGATCTTTCTTCGGCCTTTCAGATCTTCAATGTCTATAAAAAGAGATATTTGGAAAGAATGCAATATGCACTTTCTGAAATCGACAAAAAACAAGATTTCACCAAAGATGAGTATTATCAGCCTAACCGTGAAAAATTAGGCTGGTTCAAAACGGACGCAGAAGCCAATGATCAATGGCGTAAACGTGTGAAGTATGATCTGTTGAACCTAGAAACTGCAAGTGGTAAATCTACTGACAGTGCAAAAACCAAGCAGGTGGAAACATTGAAAAAACGTTATGTGAATTTAATTTCCCAAACAAAGAAATATAATTCAAATGACGCCTTTCAGATCATTATGCAGGCGCTTACAGATGCTGTAGATCCACATACTTCTTATTTCAACCCTTCTTATGCACAAGCCTTTAATGAAGGCATGGCAAATACATTTGAAGGTATTGGAGCAAGACTGACCATAGACAATGAGGCCGTGAGCATCAATGAGATCATTCCCGGAGGACCTATCTTTAAAGACAAGACCATCCAAGTGAATGACAAGATCATTGCTGTGGCACAAGGTAAAGATGGCGAATTTGAAGATATCATCGGCTGGAGATTAGACGCCGCTGTAGCCAAAATAAAAGGTCCGAAGGGAACGATCGTACGACTTAAGATTATCCCGGCAGGACAACCGATGAACTCACATCCGCGCATTGTATCACTTGTCCGCGAAAAAATCGTTGTCGAGGAAGAGTCTGCCAAGAAAGAAATCATGAACATCAAAGGAGCTGATGGAAAAATGTATAAAGTCGGGGTGATCAGTATCCCTAAATTTTATATGGATTTTGAGGCTTACAGAAGACGCGATCCAAACTATAAAAGTACAACAAGAGATGTAAGACTGATCTTAGATACGCTAAAACAAGCCAAAGTGGATGCTGTACTCATCGACCTACGTTTCAATGGCGGTGGTTCACTTCCTGAAGCGATTGATCTTACCGGACTGTTTATTGACAAGGGACCTGTTGTACAAGTAAGAGATACCAAAAATAATATTGATGTCGAAGAAGACAAGACTGCTGGCCTAGCATGGGACGGCCCATTAGGTGTAATGATCAACCGTTTCTCTGCCTCAGCCTCAGAAATTTTCGCTGGTGCAATTCAAGATTATGGCAGAGGAGTAATCCTTGGCTCACAAAGTTACGGTAAAGGAACTGTTCAATCAGCTATCGACATGTCGCGTGTGATTAGCCCTACAAGTCGCCTATTATTGAAAGCATCAGGAGAGAAAGATCCGGATACTCCAGAGGGAGCACCTCAATATGGACAGATCAACATCACATTGGGTAAATTTTACCGTGTCAATGGTAGCAGTACGCAACACAAAGGAGTAACTCCTGACATTACGTTCCCATCTCAATTCTCCGCAGAGAAATTTGGTGAAAGTTCAGAAAAATCTGCGCTCCCTTGGGATCAGATTCAATCCAGTAACTTCAAAAAAGTAACGGATATGAGTGGAGTGGATAAAAAGCTGGAGACGCTACATGAGACCCGGATTAAAAATTCACTCGAATACAAATATTTGAAAGAAGATATTGAAGAGGCTCAAAAAGATGAAGATGTCAAAATTTCATTAGAATTAAATAAATTCAAAAAAGAAAAAGACGACAATCTTAAGAAAAATAAGGACCGTATCAATGCTTTATTGAAATTACAGGGTAAACCAGCATGGGAAGAAGGTAAACCTCAACCCAAAATGGACCTTGATTTTGTAAAAGATGAGAGTGCAAAAGTAATGACTGACTATATCATTAATTTTGCAAACAAAAAATAAAGACGGATAAAATTTCGGAAAAAAAGGCAATCGTTGTTACGATTGCCTTTTTTTATGATGCTCATCACAATATCAAACCTTTAACATCAAATTCATCTTTTCTTTGTAACTTATCTTAACATTAATTGTTCTACACATAAAGGCTTTAAAAATAGAACTGACAATTGTTTCACAACCTCAGAATCTATAAAATAAGAGTCTGGATAATGATGGATTTTACCCTTAAAACGATAGCACAATGAAACGTATCCTGCTTTTAACCGACTTTTCAGAAAATGCACTTTTAGCAGCAAAACAAGTAGCCTTATGTGCAGAGGCTTGGAAAACTGAAAAAGTTATTGTTTACCATACTTATAACAGTATAACAATTGTAAACAATGAACCCATTGTTGTGGTTAATGACGAAGTAAAAGAGGCTAAAGAGAAAGAATTAAATGCCTGGTTGGAACTGATCGCGCCACTCTTTCCGCCACAGGTGACACTGTCCCATAAGATGGAGGATGTCGATCTTCCGATAGGTGTAAATGACCTATGCAAATCTGGAGATATTGATCTCGTCGCACTAGGGATCACAGGACAGACCGGTTTCGCAAAGATCCTGGTAGGAAGCAATGCCATTACCTTAATGGACATCTGCAATAAACCGATGTTGATTGTCTCCCATAAAGTAAATCCGGCTGTTCCAAAAAATGTATTGGCAACCACTGATCTGAAAGAAGTTGACAGAAAACTGAGCCTATTTAACCTAGATCAAGTCCTCGACACATTTTCAGCACAGCTATATGTTTTGAATGTTGCGAAGAAAGAAGGCTCCGCCGCAGATTTGGCGCAAGAATTAAAACATCTACACGAACGGCTGGACAAATATAAACCAATCTATGATTACATCAGTCATGACGATATTACAATGGGAATAGCAGAATATGCGAAAGAGAAACATATAGACCTCATTCTATCCTTTCACAAGAAACAAGGTCTACTGGCGAGCTTATTTAAAACAAGTATATCCAAAAAAATTGCTTGGAATGGCGCGGCAAACTTATTAGTTATTCCTATGGATAAGTCATAAATAGCATAAAGGGATGGGGCAAAAGTATCTCTCCAAATATTCAATATTCAGGATATACTTTTGCCGTTTAGGGTTGTTGCCATTTTACATAGATTTCTATGTACACGATCTATTTCTTGTCTACAGAATGTTTCCCCGGACCGATAAAGACGAGTCCCAGAAATACAAAGAACAATTCAATAGCATGAGATGCGCCAGAGACACCATCACCTTTGGAAAGGTGCATCAATCCGGCAACCACCATGGTAAAAGCAAGTAACAAGGCTGAAGGTCTAAAGAAAAGACCCAATAGTAAGAAAAGACCACCAATAGTTTCCGTTGCTGCGGCCATAAAGCCCCAAAATGCCGGAATAAAATTGATGCCCATATTACCCATGGCTTTTCCAACACCCGCCCAGAGTTCAGGCCCCCCTTGCAGCTTCGGCAAACCATGCATAATCATCATGACACCTAATCCGATACGAAGGATCAATAAACCTGTATCTCTATATTTTCCCAATGAATTCCAAATTGCCATAAATAGTAAATTATAATGTATTAAAATGTTAATTACTGATTGATATTTCTAAAATAATCAAATTTTATTGATTTGTGTTTATTTCTCAAAGGTATCAATAAACTCATTTCATTCACTAATTAGTGCCTATTTATCTTACAGTCGTATCGGAGAACTTCCTCCTTCATGCGACGCACTTTATCTACCCTTAATGAGGTCAAAATTAGGCCAAAATGTGTTACCTCTTCTTGATATAGATTAAGATATTCTACAAAACAGATCTGTTCGAGCTAGGAAAAAAAGACGAAATGGGGTAAGAAGCCTAAAGAAAAATAGGGAAGCCGACAGAAAAATATTGTATTTATGATACTAAATACGTAATTTAAGTCTCATAGACCCGATTATAAAATTATTATGAAGAATCTTCTCTTGTTAACAGATTTCTCGGACAATGCCTATGCTGCGGCTCAATATGCCGCAAAATTAGCTCCGCTTTGGGGCATAGAAAGGGTTGTGCTGTACCATACTTATGAGGTTATACCAACGGTTGGAACAGAACCTGTTGTCCTCAGCAATTTGGATATATTAGAAGAAAAACAAAAAGATCTCAACGTGTGGCAAGAAGATCTCATCCAACTCTTTCCACAGGGAATAGCATGGAAAGTGGTACTGGAGGAGTATGAATTGAGCTATGGCGTCAACCGTACTTGTGCTGAGGAAGATATTGATATTGTTGTCGTCGGAACTGCTGGAAAAAGTGGATTTAAAAAGCTTCTCTTGGGCAGCAACACGCTAAAATTAATCGAGAATTGCCACACCCCATTGCTGGTTGTGCCAGCCAAAGCCGAATTCAGAATCCCTAAAAAGATGCTGATCGCAACCAATCTCAAAGAAGTGAAGCTTAAGTTAGACCGGCTTTTAATCAATGCAGCTGAAGTACTCCGAAAGAGTGAGGTCTATGTAGTTCATGTTACCAAGGAAGATCCTGCCAGTAAAGTTGTCAGCACAGAGATTAACATTATGAACGATCTATTGGCCCCCTACCATCCCATATACAGCTATATCTTACACTCGGATATTGCCGTTGGCATCAATC
>Ga0213829_1002628_pt1 | contig 11578 bp, 12 predicted proteins | sample MC6MC0896MG_FD_180665 | JGI IMG/M metagenome (GOLD analysis project Ga0213829, IMG submission 180665) | Enriched soil aggregate microbial communities from Iowa State University, Ames, United States - MC6-MC0896-MG | ecosystem: Environmental > Terrestrial > Soil > Unclassified | place: USA: Iowa...
GTTGATACAATGCATTCATTTCGGCAATAGCTTGCGTGTTTTCCGAATGATAGACATTTTTCTGTAATTGAACAATATTATTTAGGACGGCTATTGCTTCTTCCTTTTTGCCCTGTAAGCGGTACAGCTCGGCTAAGCTTTTTTGAAAGAGTATTTCATTATGCGGAAAGATCAATTTTGGGAACTGTGTTCTAAGCTGTTTGGCCTTCACTATATATTGTGCTGCTTGCGTGGGCTTCTTAAATAGCACATAAATTGCGGCAACATTACAGTAGTTTACAAACAGGTTATTCATCAATACAGAGGACTCCTTGATATTACTCAGTCGCTCATCAATTTCTATTTTCAGTAGTTGGTAATGTAGCAAGGAATCTTGCTGTTTTGTCATTTCAAAGTATTGTATTTTCGAATCGTACAAAAAGCTGATATTATATTTATCTGGAAATAGATGATGTAGATCCTCCAGTTTATGGAGATAGGGAACCATTTCTTTAGCGGGCCTCTGCAACGCATTTAGCGTCTGAATCATTTGTACGAATACACGTTGGCGATTGATATGTCCCTCTGGGAGCGAATCTGAAAGCGGGAGTGCGGCCCGATTCATTTTTTCAGCGAGATTGTATTGAAACGAACTTAGGTTATTTTGTGCCGCAGAGAGCAATATGGCCGATTTCGCTTCGGCAGAAAGTCCTGCGGTGCTGTCTGAGAGAACGATCGCAGCTGCTTTGTTGTAGTAATAGCCCGCTTCACGTTCTTTTGCTTCGGCACTGCGGATATTGCCAATACCATTGTAGATAAGTGCTTTGTATTTTAGATTACCGGCGGTAGGTTCGATCAATTCAAGTGCCTGCTCTACAAAAAGGCCAGCAGAATCTTGCTGGAGCATGGCATATAGCCTAGCGGTATTGTATTTAACCTTTGCAAAGAATACGGTATCATTTTTTACATCAGGATTTTCACCGAGCTGTCGCCAGGCCCTCTTGAGTGAGTCGCCATTCGTCCGCGTCAACATTTTTTCTTCGAGCTCCTTTATCTGTGCTAAAACAGTATCATGATCTTGGGAAGAAAAAGTCGGTCTTTTGTCGCAAGCTACAATATGTAAAATAAGCAGCAAAAAGAAAATACTTTGTAACAGATGTCTCATTTCTCTGGGAAAAGCTGGGTTAAAATTATGTTTTTCCGTCGCGATGAAATAGGTATTTCTTCTTTGTTTTTCAATACGATATACTCAGAACGGTTAACACCGGTTATGTACTTACGGTTTACCAGATAGGATTGATGGGTACGTAGGAAATAGGGGGCGGGTAACAATTCCTCATAATATTTCAGTGGTTTGGATATGAGCTCTTTAGAACCATCGCTCAGAAAGAAAAAAGTATATGGGCCATCACCTTTACAGTATACGATGTCGTGGACGGCAACGATACGTACATTGTGAATGGATGTCAAAGCAATACTTTCGGGTAAATCGCCATGGTGCATTGCGCTTTGTGCCATATTTAGCTGTTGCATCCATTGTGGATTATTATCGCTGCGACGACGGTAGCGTTCTAATGCTTCTTTTAATTCAGTTTGGTCAACAGGTTTTAACAAGTAGTCCAGAGCACCATACTTGATCGCTTTGATAGCAAAATGATTATACGCGGTGATGAATATGACGTTTTGTGGGATAACATTGAGTTTTTTTAGAAGATCGAAAGCTGTCCCATCCTTTAGCTGAATATCCATTAGGATCACATCCGGTTTCTTTTCTTCAATTAGTTTTACAGCAGTTCTGACACTGTCGCTCCAACCAATTAGTTCTGTATCGGTTTCCTCTTGTATAAGGTAACTGATCTCCTTACGGACAGCGGGTTCATCTTCTATTATCGCTACTGTTATCATTTTTCAAACTTTTCTGTTCGGTAAAAATAATAATTGTGAGTAAAAAAAACTTATTCATTTAATATTTGTGCTGTTTTTTTCAATATATGATACAGATCGCCAGTTGATATATTCAGTAATTTCACGAATCATAAACGATTTTGACGGATTGTAAATGCATAATTAGGTTGGTTATTGCATTCAGTATATTTGAGTTAAGCATAAAAATAAGTACTATGGAATTAGCGATTGAGATCAATAGCGCAAAAGATTTGGATATTCTTAAAGATCAGCCCATCGACCAGATTGAGAAATTGGAACTGTTTTTTTTTACGAACATTTCACTAAAATTTATTGAAAAAATCAGGAATTTGCGCAATTTATTAATTGCGGGAAGTGTTAAGGATTTATCGCCACTAGCCAATTGTAAGTCACTTAAGCAATTGTATATTAGTAATAGGGGAGCTGTAAATACATTGGATTTTGTACAGGGACTGGAGCTAGAGTCGCTGCGACTGGAAAGTTTTACTTCTAAAAGTGATCATTTAATCATTCCGCATCTACCTTCATTGCGGAATCTCGAAATTTCCTCGGTATCAAAGATGGCTGATTTATCTTTTTTGCATGATTTTTCGGGATTGGAACGCATTGCTTTGTTTGAACTCAATTCAAAAAAATTAGTTGATTTTGCTAAATTGGATCAATTAGGTGAATTGAGGTTAACTAATATGTTTCAGTTGAAAGATCTGGCTGAACTAAAGACAATTCCGAAATTGAATACGCTTTATATTCATGAATTTTTTATCAATAAGAAAATCAAAATAGATAGAAAAAATGAATTACTTAAAATAATAGCTGATTTAAAACAGATCGATGAAATCATACTGACAATTAACGGGGAGAGCTATAGAAGGGCTGAATTACTGGCTGAATTGAAAAAATAGAGAAACAATTATGGGATTTTTCAACAAACTTTTTGGAAAGGGTACTAAAACAGAACAAGGAGCTAAGGTAGAACAAGCTGCAAAAGTAGACCAAGTTACCGGCGCGGAATATAGTGCTAAAGTGGAACAGGTTAGGTCTAGAAAGGAACCGGAAGATAACTTGTCCTATCGCACAGAGCTGGAATTGATTGAAAGATTCGGTGGAATTGCCTTTGATAAGCAGTATGATTTTGCAACGGTCATCGGTAATAATAATTGGAATATTGATATCAGCAAAGAGGAGATTAGTTTTGGGCCAAACCTTGATTTTCCGATCCAGGCCTTAGGGACTTTTTCGCATTCGTCCGAAACTTGGCTTTGGGCATGGGCAAATACCAAATCTGGTCTTTCTGAACATATTACGCAGCAAGCTAATCAACTAAAAAAATATGGTGAAGATCAAGGGATTGATCTTTTCAGCAACAGCAGCTTCGATTTTTCCAAAGATGAGTTGCACCGCATTGGTTTGATCGCTTCGGGAATGTTTGATGCGAGCGCTTATTATATTGCGGATTATGGACAGGGGGCAATGTTGGTGACGATCAAAAGCGATCTTGTAGGCCATCAAGGTCAAGATGATCATCTTCGGATATTGTCAGTCTTCCCACAGCTAATTTCCCAATTTGAGATGAACCATAAGATTGCTTTGCAGTGCTATCTGGAAGAAAAAGCTTATAAAATATCGGAACAGGGAGCCCAACTCATAGCAACAAAAGGCGGGGACAGGATCACAGCAGAGTTTGATGAGCTATCGCGTCTTACGGATCTCAAAGGGTAGAAACTCGGACAGATGAAACTGCTTAAATTAGTACCGCTCATGTTATTGCTTCAAGGAACATTGGAGTCCTATGGACAAACTGACCGCGAGTTAAAGCTTGTCCGGTCGTTTCTTTATCTTAATACAACGATTTCCAACCAAGACTCGGTGACCAAAAACATACTTTGTGAAGAATTTGGGGAACGATTAATTCAAGTACTTGAACAAGATGATATAATAAGTTTTACGCGCTTTGGAAAGGTGTTGGATAGTTTAAATGCAGATTTTAGCTTGAAAAAATCCGGAGCGTATGAGCTGTTCACCCTCAGAAGTAATTTTGAGCACTGGAATTATGTATTGAAAAACAAGCATGTGATCAATAGGCAAGAAAGAACCTTTGATTACTTCTATGAGCTTCATTCGCTTGATCAGCATCGTTACCTACTGATCAAAAGAATGGATGAGTTATCTTTTTCTTGTTATCAGGCTTACATATATGGAGATAATTTGAGTTTAATTGATTCTAACAATCATTTTTTAGCGGTGTGTAGCTGGACAAATGTTGATGAAAGCCCGTTGGGGAACAAATCTACTCTTGAAAGTGATCAATTGAGTAAAGATCACTTAAAGTCCTATCCACCAATACCCATAAAATTCGATGCAAAAAAAAGGGAAATCTCTTACACTTTTTATCGCCAATCGGATGGAAAGAAAATAACGAGAAAAGCAAGATACTTGCATGGTGGTTTTGTGATCAAAAGTTATGATGCAAGAATGTTTGAAGAATAGATGTGCATTGAAGTCATAATTAAGGGGAAGAGACGCGCTTTGCGATGAGCTTTAGATAGGCAAAATAAGACAGCGGTTTCTGATGAAAGAGAAAAATAAGAAAACTCTTGCGCTTAAACTATTGTTATATGAACTGGAATAAGACTGAGTATAGTCTGAGGATGAATTTTATATGAACACAACAATCTGTTTGGTTAATATGATGATACTTTTTATGTTTAAATTCATCTGGATAATGCATGATTTTATTTAATTGAATTTGGAATGGTAGTACGATTTTTTGTTTGTTTCTCTTTTATATTAAGCACAATTTGTTGTTTTGGTCAAGTCAATGTAGACAAAATGCGAGCCGATTATGCCGCAGCAGTCAAAGATAAAAAACTCTGTGCGGCCAATTTGAAAACGCTAGAGGCAGCCGCAAATACGGCAACAGAAAAAGGCTATCTTGCCGCTTATGAGATCCTTTGGGCAAAGCATATGGGAAATCCCTTTTCGAAGCTGGGCCAGTTTAAAAAAGGTAAGAAATTACTGGAATCGGTTATTATTAAATATCCTGATAATATTGATTTACGTTTTATCCGTTGGAGTGTACAGACACATGCACCATCTTTTTTGAATTACAGTAAAGACCGATTGCGGGATAAAGTGTTTTTGGTACATAACCTATATAAGTTGCCTAATCCCGAAGCCAGAAAAATAATTTATGTCTACCTGAAAGATGCAAATAGCTATCTCAAAGGGGAGCATATATTCTCCCAAGCGGACCTTGCCGAACTTTCCAAATAAGCCGATATAAGTTAACGAACGTGTTTGGTGCGAAGGGCTATGATGCCAAAGATTATCAGTCTGCTGTCTTTGGATAATCCGTATACGAGAAATAAAACCGAATCCCAAGCTTTCTTTTCCAGTTGGCTACCGCGTGTTGCAGCGACCTCGTGCTTGGTTTTATAATCATTGACCAATTCCTTGTAAGTGGCCATCACCGGTTTTGGATCCGGAAATAACGGATTGTCCTTCATCGCGGCCAATGTCTTACCGGGCCAGACTGGAGAGGGAATAATCATCCCATCTATCATATGCGATATAAACGCGATCTTTTCTCATGTTTATTCTATTGTGATTTTTTAAATTATTTATGCTGCCTTTGCTGTGCAGCTTCAGGTTCCTGCGGTATCTTCCGCCAGGTTCGGCACGTATGCCATTGGCCTTGATCTTGTACATCGTTTAGTCCTTTTCTTTGAATCTTACCCAAAGATGGAGACCCCGCGATCCAAAAATGACAAAACAGACAACGGCAGGCAACAACATACAAAAACGGCTATTTTTCCGTGCAACGACAGGCAAGATCAGCGGAAAATAGTTGCCTTGCCATATGGGTAGGCCACCTACCCATATGGCAAGGCTGTGAAACCGTATGGAAACACGGGCTTGCTATATAACTATACCCTACTTCCATCCGGCTAGGCCACATTCCCATATGGCCAGGTCATCTTTCTATATGTCAACGGCGTACCACACGATGGGTTTCGCATAAACCATCTGTCAGCGCAGCATACCCATAAGGCTATCCGCGTTAGACGTATGTCAAAACCGTATAGGCATAGCGTCCAGGTAATCACCTATACGTCTATGCGGCTTTGTTATAGGGGTATAGCATGTTTCCCTATAGCAAAGCTGCATGGTCGTATAGCTTGGTCCAAAATCCTTATGTCAAAGCAGCATATCCATAGGGGTATAGGCCGTACACCTATGGATATGCTGCTTAGATATATAGGTTTCACGTACATCCCCATGTCAAAGCAGCAATCCCCTAAGTGATACGGTATACCCATAGGTTGACGGCATGTTTCCATATAGGTTTACGGCATACACATACGGCAAAAAAATCAACCCATAAGGTTCCCAGGTAAAACCTTATGGGTTTATAGGATTATTCCTTATACTTTGCCCTTGGGCACAGCATAGGAATAGCGCAATGCCTAGCTCAGCAGGGATCAGGCGCACTGCCCCACCTTCCAATTTAATGGTTGTGAGTTTCCCCGTATTGCGCAGCTCATCATAGCGATAAACATAAATTTGAATATAAATTCGTATCTTTAAACATAGATATAAATGAAAGATATTAAAGATGAACTACAAAATATCATTCTTAGAGATGGACCAATTGGCAGTTCAAGCCAACTCAAACAAGTCCAGCATTTCCTTAGAGAAAATGCGAAACCAAGCCAAGGAATTGAAAAACAAAAGTATTTCAAAAATGAAGAAGAAAAACGCTTAATTAATTTCGCAACACAACATTCTCTATTATATTTAGACGAGATAGATGAGCGGATGTTTATTAGTGAGGGCGCTGAACAGCGTGTCTACAAATTACGATTTTTTGGGGTTTAAAATTATTGATGAAAAGCTTTATGCTGTAGTAAAGCAACAATTCATTATAGCCAACGAAACGACTGATCTTCAATCAGTGCGCTCTTTCCTCGAGTATAACTCTTTTCACAATACACGTAATAATGATTATATAAGCGATGGTTTAGGTTTGATTTTTGAAGACTTACATGATGAAAATGTACTTACAAAAGATGGGATTCTCTATTTCATAGATACAGTTTTCTATATCAGTAACTGTTTTTTTGAATAGCATTCAAGCCTCTTTCAAGCTTTGACAGAAATGCATAATCCGGATCATATGCACCCACTCAGTTGATTTTGTCATAAATCAATGTTGATTCGGGAGCATATACATGTTTTTGCTTGTAATTGAATTGGAGGACCGGATAATGTAGGTATCCGAAACGCTTGTTTTTTACACTGTCTATCCCAATGACATCGGCTTTAATTTTGCTGCCAAAGAGTATCAGTCGGCTGTCTTTGGATAGTCCATATGCAAGTAATAAACCTAGCAAGAGCAAAATAACACCGAAAGTTCTTATGATGATCATGTTTAAGAATTAAATGATTACATTATACTTAATACTTAGACAAATATAGCTTTTGTAGCTTCTTTCTGCCAGCCGATATGGGATTTTGATCAGAAACGAATTTTATTGTCTTATGCCAAGATCTTTGTAAACCATAATGCGCAAGTTTGTGTTATCAATAGCAATGTATCCGTCCTACCAAGTACATATTGACTTAGGTTCGCTCAGTGGTTAGTTTTGTTGCTATGAACAGCCTTCAAGAAAAACGTGAGCGTATGCTGTCTATGATAGCAGACTGGCATCAGAGCGGAAAAAGTAAGAAAGCTTACTGCGCGGAAAATGGGATCAACGAAGCGACCTTTTATTATTGGTTTTCGCGCATTAAAGAAAATGACACAGTAGCCCAGGGCAGCTTTATAACAACTGATAAGGTGCGGGGAAAGAACGATGTTGAGATTATTTATCCCAATGGTGTGCGTATAAGGACCGAAAACGATATTGCCCTTATCTCACAACTGATCCGTCTGTACTGATGTTTGCTCTGGGCTCCTCGCACCGTTTTTATCTTTATGACGGCTTTTGCGACATGAGGAAATCATTTGACGGACTCTGCGGACTGATCAGTTCAGGGATGCAGCGTCAGGCTACCAGTGGTGAAGTGTTCGTGTTTCTGAACCGTAGTCGTACCCATATGAAGCTGATGCACAGGGAAAAAGGAGGCTTTGTCCTTTATTATAAGCGTCTGGAGAGCGGTACATTTTTGCCCCCGGGGCATAAAAAACGGTGAATTCTCCTGGAGTGATCTGGTATTGATGGTCGAAGGTATACAGGTGGTGAAAAGTATTCAAAAAAGACGTTTTTCTTTAGGTTAAATAAGCTTTAAAGTAGAATAAAAAGGACTTTTTGCGTATCTTTATACCATGGAAACAACACTGGAAAACCTATCAAAAGAAGACCTTCTCAAGGTCATTTCCAGTCGTGACGAAAAGAAAGAGCACCTTATTCAGGAACGCGATCACTTAAAATCTCAGGTTGAAATGCGAAAACGTATGCAGTTCGGACAGAAGCGTGAGCGCTTTGAGGGTAATCCCAACCAGCTCGATCTTCCTTTTCAGGCAGAGGCTGCTGAAGTAGAACTGCAACAGGAAGAAATCAAAGAGAAAATCGAGTATGTTCGTAAACGTCCAAACCATAAAGGACGCGCTAAATTACCTGCCCACCTTCCTGTAGAAGAGATTGAGATCCACCCAGAGGGTGATCTGTCTGAAATGGTGTGCATCGGTAAAGAAATTACCGAGGAACTGGAGTGCGAGCCAGCCAAATTCTATATCAAACGTTACATCCGTTATAAATATGCAGCTAAAAATGGAGATGGCGTATCCATCGCCCAGCTACCTGAACGGGTCATCGATAAAGGAATTGCAGGTCCGAGCTTACTGGCGATGATACTGGTGGGTAAATATCAGGACCATCTTCCGCTATACCGCCAAAAACAGATCTTCGCTATCTGCAAAAAGCATGAAGTCAACCTATTTCAGTGGTTAAAACATACACTAATGAATATTGCATCAATAAACCACAAAAATATAAAAGATCTCTATCCTCAGAACTTTAAAAATATTATCAAGAAATCAAACATGTAGTTCGTCGGGCGGATACCTCGTACCGATATGGTTATATTGTGGTTCCACCCAGAGTATTGATAATTTCTACATAAAAAATATTAATACCTATGGGCAGAAATCCGTTAGCAATGGTGAGATTATCATAAATAAGACCAATGGATTTAAGAATGAATATGCGGTAAAGAAATACCGAAGTTTTTCTTCAGACCTGGACATAGTATCGGGATCTTTCAACGGAATTGTTTTATCATCGACTGTTAACAACGTGTTTACACTACCATTGGCAAATAACAGTATTGGCTTAGAGTATGAGTTTGAAAATCCCAATGCTGTTGTGTCCCAAATAAGTGTAAAAGCAGGCGATAGTATACGCAATAGCGTAAGCAATGCAACAACATCCTTGGTGCTTAGAACAAATGGTGATCGAATAAGAGAGAGAAGTATTGGTCGAAACAAATGGGAAATCGTTGAACAATTTGGTGCGATAACTACCAATGGCTTTGTCAGTGGTTTTAAGAATAAGGATTTAATACGGTATTCTGCTACGATACTGAGTATCAGCGCGGAACAAGGGGATGAAGTTTCTAACAGTACAAATATTATCGGACAGCCCCTTGGTTGGAAATATATTGGCAGCAACTGGATTCCTTTTGGAGTTATCGGTATGTTACAGCAGGCTATTCCATCAGCAAATTCAGCTACGTTACCAGGTGCTACCTATGTACAATCAGAAGTAGAGAGTATCCTAACTGAGCTTAGAGATTTGAAGTCGAAGCTGCGTACAGCGGGCGTCTTGGCAACCTAGTAAGTTGGCAAGCATAGAAAATGTAATGCGGCATCCTCTGGGGTACCGTATTTTTTATATCTTCGTTTTGACCTACTATTATAGACTTTTCGGTATCTCCCCGATACCGCTTACATACAGCTTGTTTTCCTCAGATAGCTACCTCAAGAGCGATAGATTTGCTTATAACATTTAAATCAAAAAAATATGGCAAATCAATTTCTTATTAAAAGCACGATGGCGGCTATGCGTGCTATGTCAACGAGTGAAAAAAACGACCTACAGATAGGGGTTTACGAGGGAGTATTACTATTGGGATACTACGAGAAAGGGGATACTCCTGCACCTATTATTTATTATTTGACAGACACAACTGCAGATGATGATTGTGGAAGTATCATTCACTCCAATGGGGTTAAATTAGTGCACAATTTTACCGGAGATGTGGGAGTGAAGTACTTTGGTGCTAGAGATGGTTTTTCAAGTGACCAAGGTGTTCAATATGCAATATATTATGCTATTAAGAACCAACTTAATCTGGACTTGAATGGAGGACATTATTTGATTGATACAAAATTAATAATAATTAGAATCATCGACACAGAGCCTTATAAAGAAAAGTTTATCATTAAAAATGGAAAGCTAATTACGACGACAGATGTACCGTTATTATGGGGTGAAACTTACGATGTAAAAGCATCTCAATTGGTTGAGTTTCATAATGTCAAGTTTGGAAGTACTAGCACTAACGGATATGTTTTAAAAAATAATACGATTATAAGAACATCTTTTGTGGGATGTGATTTCGTTGGTATCAAGTTTGTTAATTCGATAAGGCACCTGCAAAGTCTATACTTTATTAATTGTAACATTCGAGAATGGAAAGGCCGATGGTTTGAAGCATCTGATGGGTTATATGATATTAAATTTAATACCTGTCTCATTGAGACAGGAGACGAGTTCTTATATATTAAAAAGGGATTTGTTAATGGACTAGCTAATCTATATATTTCAGGATGTTGTATTGAAGGAATGAATGGGGCAGCTATTCAGTTTACTGGAGCAGCTGGAATTACGATTACTGGGTGTTACTTTGAGCACAACAAATACGGAGATATCATTAGTTTGGGATCCGTGGCTAATGACAATATCGATTACGGACTTAATATTGAAAATAACTTTATGTATACTTCCGGCTCAGTAGCGGAAGAGAATGTGCTTGGATATGGTTATTGGCATATAGTATTGTTTAAAGTTCAGGGAGCCAATATTAAAGGTAACAATTGTACTGGAAATCTAGCGTATGTAAAATCCTCGGTTTCCGACATTGATTTTCATAATGCTGTATTTGGTGGTGTCGAGTCAAATCTGTCTAATAAAAGAGGAATAACCAAGAGCTATTTCGGGCCGGATACTAGCCCCTCGTCTGTCAACTATGATTTGGTTATTGAAAAAGGATCAATTATCTATAATAACAACTATTCTGACGGACAACCAGTCTATTGGATTTGTTTAAACAGAGGAAACCATTCTACTGCAATATGGAAACCGATATATACTTCAACTATTTCCCATAAGGGTACGGTACTTTTGGGAAATGAAGATTTGAATTCTACTTTATTTAGAGTGTCAAATGCTATTTATTTCCCAGTTGCTCAAGCAAATTGGCTCACTACTGGACTTAATTTTCCGACAATTGCCCGAGGCGCACTAGAGGTTCTCTATTCAAATAATGGAAACACACTGGACTGTATTCAGCGATATACAACGATCCATGATGGTGATTCTATAACAAATATTTACACAAGAAGATATCAGGGTACCACCGGCGGATGGACGGTATGGGTCAGAAATGA
>Ga0213829_1002630_pt1 | contig 11571 bp, 14 predicted proteins | sample MC6MC0896MG_FD_180665 | JGI IMG/M metagenome (GOLD analysis project Ga0213829, IMG submission 180665) | Enriched soil aggregate microbial communities from Iowa State University, Ames, United States - MC6-MC0896-MG | ecosystem: Environmental > Terrestrial > Soil > Unclassified | place: USA: Iowa...
AACAGAAGAACAAAACAGTAAAAACCAAACACCAAAACACCACATGAAAACAACGTAAAAAACACAAAAGTTAACGCATTTTACAGACGCCCCTTAAAAAGACCAACGTTAAAACCGTGATGAATAGTAGGAATTAAATTAAGGGACATCGTCTCATACCGACCATTTAGGCAGCAGTACATACCTGACAGACAACTTTGGACGCCCAAGCCATTATTACGAAACATTACCGTTTGGTGAGATGATGGTAGAACATAACCAGAGTGCCAGTGTGCCGTCTGGTGTGGGTTACAGTAATAAATATAAATTCAACGGAAAAGAATTAGACGATGCTACGCAAATGTATTATTACGGCGCACGTTATTACGACCCAAGAATTAGTATATTTGTAAGTGTAGATCCGCTCGCGGAGAAATATCCTAACAAAATGCCATATCCTATGTAAGTAATAATCCTATAATGAGAATTGATCCAACTGGAATGGAAGATGGACCAGGAGATAGGTTTTCAACATTAAAAGAAGCAGCTGTGGATTTTGGTAAAACATATAATGATAACTCTATTAAGGATAATAAGGAATATGGAACTCGAATTTATGAAGGTAAAATGAAATCGGGAGAAGTTTATTATTTTTATAATGAGCCCAATATTGGGAAAGAAGCTGGAGTAACAGTATATCCAAATGCATCAGTTGACGAAAAAATGGTTGCAATAGCACATACCCATGGATCCTATAGTCCAAAATATAAAAATGATGTTCCATCATCAACAGACAAGAATACTAGTAAAATGGCTTATATTGCTACTCCAAATGGAGCAATGTTAGAATATAATCCAAAAACTAAAGAAACTATTCAAATCTCGACAGCTATACCGGGTGATGTTAATCATCCAATGAGATTAAATAGGATCGATAGTGAAAGCCTTCCAAAAGATGAACCAACCGCAGGAGTAGGTAGTCTTTTGTTAAATAATATTGTTATACCTCTATTAAAAGGATCTGAATCTATTAAAAACTAAAAAATGAAAAAAATCAATTTATTATTTATATTGTTGTTTATTTTTAGTTGTAAGGAAAATACTACTAAAGAGATAAAAAAGGATTGTTTGATAAATAATGAACGATTATTTATTGATATTACGGAGAAGATTTTGTTCAATTACTATGGTAAAGAAAATATTGAACAGCAGAAACCTTATATTGTAAATTTTATAAATGATTCAATTTGGGTTTTAAAAGGTACTCAGAATAACACTGTAGGAGGCGAGTTCTATGTTGAAATGAATTGTAGAGATGCGAAATTGATAAAGATTGAACATACAAAGTAGGTAGTGTATCAGAAGTGTTGATGAAATTCACAATACTTACAAACCGTATTTTATAGTTTAACACAACAGCCTCTTTACAAACGTATGGAGGCTGTTTTATTATAAAACACTTTACTGTTGTTGCACATTTAATAGCTTCGACTTTTCAAAGGACGCAGTAAGTTAGTGTGTTTTATAGTGGTAAAGTACCCCAATGTAACTTTTACAAACAACACCAACAGTAAATTAGTTTTTATATTTAACTGTCTAATTTACTTTGAAGACGTACAAATAATTTCATAAAATTAAAGACGAACAAATGTTCGTCTTTATTAATTTAAGTGGTTTAAAACAGGTGAAAATGGTAAGTAGATCAAATGTGATGATGGAATTAATACATGTGTTTATTGTGCTGGGGCATTGGTTAAAAACGGTTTCACAAAATCTAAGAAACAGCGCTATAAATGTAAAAGTTGTAGTAAAGCCATTGTTGACAATTACACTTACAATGCTTATTTTCCTAATATAAACAAACAGATTGTACTTTTGCTTACAGAAGGCTTCGGGATACGAAGTATAGCGAGAATTTTGCGGATATCTGCAACTACACTTTTAAAAAGAATAATTGCTATTTCAAAAAGTGTGAGTTTGCCGGTAATGACATCTGAAAATAGTTATGAGATTGATGAATTGTGCACATTCGTTAAAGCAAAAAGTAAGCGTATTTGGATTGTTTATGCATTTGAAAGAGAAACTAAAAATATTGTGGGTTTTAATGTTGGTAGAAGAACTATTTAACATTAAATAAAGTTGTAAAGAAAGTGACTTAACGCAAGTCCGCAAGCAATATTTACCGATAAGCTAAAAGGCTATCAAAGCCTCATTCCTCCGTCTATTCACAGAATAGTTCGTTATGGAACAAACAATATAGAAAGGGCTAACCTTACATTGCGTACGCATTTAAAAAGATTAAATCGTAAAACGATCTGCTCTAGTAAAAGTGAAGTTATGCTGAAAGCTATTTTAAACATTTATTTTGGAAATATTGTTTAAAAAAGACCATTCTATATCTTAAGCCAGATAAAAAAAATATTTAACTATTTGATAGTTAGGAGATGTTTATTTTATTTTTGAAAAAGTTAACAAAAACTTTGCATAGTATTAATAATGGTAATAAATTTGCACCATTAAAATATAGAAAAGCACTTAAGTTAAATAACTAAAGCTTGCTATTAATAAGAAAAATGAACAAGCTTTAGTGAAATATTAAAACATCTTAATAGATGTGAATTTTCTTAAGTCTTGTAACAAATAGTTCGAACTCTGTTTCAACGGGTTCACTTTTATATCAATTAAAATTAAATAAGTCATTTGACTCGATAGCTCAGTTGGTAGAGCACAACACTTTTAATGTTGGGGTCCTGGGTTCGAGCCCCAGTCGGGTCACTTTAAAGGATAAATCTGATTTTAGATTTATCCTTTTTTATTTTAGCATATTTTCAATTAAAAACTTTCTATCATTAAAAAATGAAATCATATCTATATCTTCTTGTTTTGATGTTTGTGCCGATGCAATTTTGGGCACAGTCAAATAAATTACAGTTTAAAATGACACATGGAAGTTTTAAAGTGATGCTTTATGATTTTACGCCGAAACACAAACAGTTGATTTTGGATGCCATTAAAGATGATGTTTATAAAGACGCTTTATTTAACCGAATTATTGATGGTTTTGTAGTTCAAGGCGGTGAACACGATGACGATATTGCGCAAAGAGAAAAAGATTTACCTACAAATGAACATCACAGATTGCCTGCCGAATTTGATTCAAGAGCTTTTCATAAAATGGGTGCTTTAGGTGCCGGTAGAGATGACAATCCGCAGAAAGCATCTTTTTTAAATCAGATTTATTTTGTGGTTGGAAAACCTGTTTCTGTAATCGATTTAGATACTATCGAACAGAAAAATGGCATTAAATTTACAAAAGAACAGCGTGAAGCGTATTTTTCCAAAGGGGGACTTCCGCGTTTAGATGGCGATTATACTGTTTTTGGTGAGGTTTACGAAGGATTAGATATTTTGCTGAAAATAAGCAAATTAAAAACAAACGAAAAAGACGTACCTTTGGAATCTGTATCTTTTGAAATTATAGAGATTAAAGAATAAAAATCAGCTATATATTAGCTGATTTTTATTTTAATCGTTCTTTTAAAAGGCACAAAACACCAATTTCACTTTCAGATAAATTTTCATTCTTTTTAAGGAGTTTGTTTACTTCTTTCTTAAAATATTTCAATGTTTTTCCATTAATGTATTTGTCAATTACGCGGGGATCGATATAAGAACTTCTTGCTACAGCTGGCGTATTTCCTAACTTTTCGCTTACTTGTATAACTGCATTCCGAATATTTTTATCCATTGTTTTCTGATCTTTTTCTTCTTCCACATCTAATTCATCTAAAGCAATGGCAGCAATCATGGTTCCTGACCAGGTTCTAAAATCTTTTGCTGAAAATTCTTCGCCCATAACTTTCCGGATATACTGATTCAAATGTTCGCTTTTTACGTCTTGAATGATGCCGTTTTCATCAATGAATTTAAAAATTTCGTAACCCGGCATTTCATCGATTTCTTTTACAATTTTTGCCAGCTTTGCATCGGTAATATGTTTTTCTTGATCTTTCCCAGACTTTCCTCTATAGGTAAAAATAAGTTCGTCGCCGTTAATTTCTAAATGTTTGCTGCGCATGGTTGTTAAACCGTAACTCTTGTTTTGTTTGGTGTAGAAGTCGCTTCCCGGGCGAAAAAAAGCCGATTCCAATAAACGAACCATTGTAGCCAAAACTTTTTCGCGCGTTGGTTTACGTTTGCGCATGTGCTGACCTGTAACGCGACGCATACGTTCTAATTGTTCGGCAAATTCAATAATTCTATCAAACTTTTTCTGCTCTTGTTTTTGTCTGAATTTTGGATTGTAGATGTATTGTTTTCTACCCAATTCATCTCTGCCGGTTACCAAAATTTTACTGTTCTTCTTTTCAGAAATTTCCACCTCTTTCCATGCAGGCGGAATTACCAACGATTTTATATAGGTTTTTACAGCTGTATCTGTAACGGTTTTACCGTTTTCATCTGTATAACTAAATCCTTTTCCTTTTTTCTTGCGGTAATACATATCTGCAGAATTTTAATGGCAAAATCAGTTCAAATCCTATTAAAGATAATGTTATTTTAAAAACCTTGCAATTAAAATGATTCCATTTAAACTAATTCTTTAACGAAAGCCGATTTTAGATGATTCATATAATCTGTGTAATAATTGGCGATGCGTTCTGCAGTTGCATTTTTTTCCAGATCATGAAAATGAAATCCTTGAATTTTGCTCATTCCCGTAAAAGCATTCATTTTGTGAAAGCCAAATAAAACCCCATCATCAACCGAAGTTTCGCTAAAAAATTCTCCCGGCAACTTAAAAGCAGTGTCTGGTGCGTTCCAAGTGGTGTTGACCATATAATTTTTGCCGTGCATTAATCCGCCGGTTCCGTAATTTATCGCCGGATTTTTACTTGAACGACCATCGCTGCTGTACATTCCATTTAGATGTCCGGCTGTAAAAACCTCATCAATATATCTTTTCAGTCTGTTCGGTACTTGAAACCACCAAATAGGTGTATTGTAAATAATCAAATCAGCCCATTTAAAATTCTCAACCTCATCTTCTGCAACAAATTCGTCGTTAATATCGGTAACTCTAACTTCAAAACCGTTCGTACTTAAAAAATCAACTGTCCAATTGGTCAATGTTTTATTGAAAGCGCCACCAGAATGCGCAAAATGTTGTCCGCCGTTTATTATAAATATATTTTTCATTGTATATCGTTTAAATTCCAAAGCAAAATTATAACGCTATTTTGTATTATTAAAATAATATAAATTATACATTTGTATCATAATTATAATGATATGATTAATTTAGAATGGTACCGAACGTTTAAGGCGATTTACAAAACAGGTACGCTAACTGGAGCTGCCGAAGCTTTGTATATCTCGCAACCGGGAGTTAGCTTGCATTTAAGTTCATTGGAAGCTTATGTGGGATACAAATTGTTTGATAGAACCAGCAGAAAAATGATTCCTACCGAACGAGCGAAAGTTTTGTTTAATGCGATTAACGAGCCTTTAGCGAAGCTGGAAATTGTTGAGAAAACATTTCAGAAATCGACCGAAAAACATGCGCCGACAATAAGTATTGGGATGTGTTTTGAAACTTTTCAGACTACGTTAGAGCCTTTTGTTTCAAGTCTTGATTTTAATTTGATTATCAGTTTTGGAAATTATCCTGAAATGTTGGATCAGCTGGAAAAAGGAATTCTAGATTTGATCATTACTCCAAAAAAAGGTACTTCGTTATTAATTGATCACGAACCATTTTCGAGCGAAAAAATAATTTTGGTAGGAGGGAAGGATGTTGTAGTTTCTGAATTTAAAAAGCATTTGAAAGCAAACGATAAAACCGCTTTAGAAACTTGGCTGAAAGATCAAAAATGGTATGGAACAACCGGAGATATGGAACATTTGTTTCAGTTTTGGAGTTTGAATTTTGATAGAAAGCCCGATTTTCGTCCGAATTATATCGTTCCGAATTTAAATTCTATTGTTCGATGTTTGTTTGGCGGCATCGGATTGGCAGTTATTCCTGATTTGCTTTGCCAGAAAGAAATTGATGAAGGAAAAATTCAGCTGATTTGGGAAGGAGAAAAAGAATTGATCAATACGCTATATTTCGGAACCCGTAAAAAATCGATCCATCAACAGGAAATCAATCAGATAAAAGAATTGTTCAAACAAGTAATGCCTAAATAAAATTGATTCTCAAAATATAAAACAAATACAAAAAAATAAATCAGGTACTTTTTACGGTACCTGAATTTATTTTATTACCTAATAAACGGTAATTCTGTTTTCATAGCGTGAAGTATATAACAATTTACGTACCAAAAATTAAGATAACTATAACAAACCTTAATAATCGCACAATAACTGATTTTTAAATTCAGTTCGATTATAAAATGATTTTTTTCTAAGTGAAAATTATCTCCTAATAGTGGTAAAATTCCACAAAATAATTGTTGAAATTTTTATGGTAGAATAGTTAGATGTTTAAATCGCCTTCTCTGCCAATATCCATTTTACTTCCGGTTACTGCGCTTGCTGCAACTTTAAAGAAAGTAATCAGTTTGTTGGTTTTGTTGTCCCAATAATGTGCTTCGGCTGGAGTAATTTTCAAGATACGAATATTCGGATCTTCCTTACCTTTTTCAAACCAAGCTGCAATCATGTCGTTCCAATATTTATCAATGCGTGCAACATCTCGCGATACTTCGCCTGTTCCGTTTATACTTAAAAATTCGTACGATTTTATATCGGCAAATGTTAGCGAAACTTCTTTGTTTTGTTGTAAATGTTGGTACGTATCGCTTTCGGCTGAAAACAGGAACCAAATATATCCTTGGTCGTCCACTTCTTGTCGACTCATTGGTATGCTGTGCGGATAATTCGTTCCTTTGGTAAAGGTTGAAAGCATTCCGATGTCAATCGAATCTACCATTTTCTTCAACTTTTCAATTGCTTCGGTGTTGTTTAAATTTTCTGTACTCATAGCTTTTAATTTTAATTGTTAAAACGTTAGTAATTAATGTTGTTGTAGCTTAATAAGCAATAATTGTACAAGTTTTTTGTCAGTGTAAACATCATTCCTGATAAAAAAGGATTTATAACCGCATTTAATTTTACCATGTGTTATTTATATCCGAAATTTGCAAAAAATTTCTGCTATGGAAATTTTAATGTTACTCGTTTTATTCTGTTAATATGTCGTTAGATAAAGTTTCTAAATTCAGTATTGTTTCTGCATACGCCGTTGTTTATTTTGTATGGGGATCTACCTATTTTTTTATAGAAAAGGCACTGCATTGGTTTCCGCCGTTTGTATTGGGATCGATCCGTTTTATAATTGCAGGAAGTGTTTTAATGACTTATTGCTATTTAAAAGGATACAAACTTTTTAATAAACGCGATGTTGAAAGAGCCATACTTATTGGTTTTCTTTTGCTTTTTGTTGATATGGCTGCCGTAATTTGGGCAGAACAATATATATCGAGTGCCATTGTATCGATACTTGGTGCAGCGGCAGCTATTTGGTTTGTACTTTTAGATAAACCCAAATGGAAAGCCAATTTTGGAAGTATTCCTATTGTTTTAGGTTTGATATTAGGTTTTGCCGGAGTTGTAATGCTTTTTGGTGAACAATTGGTTAATTCAGACAGTGGATCAGACAGTAACAATGTTATTGCCATGCTTGTAATGATTTTTGGAACCATTGCCTGGACCGTAGGATCGCTCTACACAAAATATACACAAGACAAAAAGCCATCTACAGAAGATCGAAAAATAAAACCATTAAATGTAATGGTTAAAACAGCGTGGCAAATGGTAACCGCAGGTGTTGCTTTCACGGTTTCGGCACTAATAACCGGCGAATATACTATCTTTAGTTTAGCCAATGTACCTTTAGAAGGTTGGGGATCAATTACCTATTTAATCACAATGGGATCTATCTTGGCGTTCAGCTGTTATATTTGGTTGTTGCAGGTTCGTCCGGCAACAGAAGTAAGTACATATGCTTATGTAAATCCGGTTGTTGCCTTATTTTTAGCTCACTTTTTTACACAGCATAAAGTAACCGCATTGCAAATTCTTGGTTTAACGGTTATTTTGGTTTCGGTATTGTTAATGAACTGGAATCTGTACAAAGACAACAGAACCTTCCGCGTTATTCGTGCACGTAAAAAGCTGAAACACTTTAAATACATGGCACCAAAAAGTAGTATCCCGCGTATTGTTGAGGTGGCTGATTTTAACGAACGTGAAAAACAAAAGCAAAATAAAAGCTAGTATCTATAATTTCATATTCTGATTTCTTATCATAAACCATTGTTTGAACTTGCTTATATTTGTATAGAAGATTAAATAATAAAAAGATGAAATTAGGAGCATTTTCAATAAGTCTTGCAGTAAAAGACATTCATAAATCAAAAGATTTTTACGAAAAGTTAGGATTTGTATATAAAGGTGGTAACATAGAGCAGAACTGGATTGTGCTTAAAAACGAAAACGCAGTAATTGGGCTTTTTCAAGGAATGTTTGAAGGAAATATAATTACTTTTAACCCGGGTTGGGATGGAAATGCTCAGAACGTGGAAGATTTTGATGATGTAAGACACATTCAAAATCATTTGCAAAGTTTAGGAATTCAACTTACAAGAACAGCTGATGAAACTACTTCCGGACCAGAGTATATCACATTAACAGATCCTGATGGAAATAATATTTTAATCGATCAACACAGATAGATTTATGAATATTGAGCAGGTTTTTAAAGACAAAAGCATAAAAGCCACAGAAAAAGTGACAACTATCGGAGATTCGTTATTAAACAGCGAATTACCGTTAGACGAACTTTTGGTGTTTGCAGATAATCAAAATGCTTCTGATAAAGCCACTTGTATCGAAGCAGTCGAATACGCAAATAAAAAACAGCCTGCCATTGCCGATGAAAGTTTACTTATGTATGTTACAGATTCACTTAAGCATGATGAACCAAGAATAAAATGGGAAAGTGCTAAAATAATTGGTAACATTGCTAAATTATTTCCAGATCAGGTTCAAAAATCTGTATTAAATCTTTTACTTAATGCAGAAAATCAGGGAACAGTAGTTCGTTGGGCAACTGCTTATGCATTAGCAGAAATACTTAAATTAAAAACAACTGCTAACAAAAATTTAATGCCAAATATAGAGATACTTAGCGAACATGAAGAAAATAATGGAGTGAAGAAAAAATATCTTGCTGCTTTGAAAAAAGTAAAGAAATAAAAAGATAATGTTAGATGATCTATGAGTGTTGAAAACCAGATAAAGACATATATTGATTCTCAGTCAGGATCTAAACATTCTGATTTACAGTCATTACACATTCTGATTTTAGATCTAATGCCGAAAGCTAAATTGTGGTTTTTAGATGGAAAAAATGCTACAGGCAAAACCATCGCTAATCCAAATATAGGTTATGGATTGCAAATGATAAATTATGTTGATGGATCTTCCAAAGAATTTTATCAGATCGGAATAAGTACAAATACAAAAGGAATATCGGTTTATATTATTGGTATTAATGATAAAGAATATTTAGCAAAGACTTTTTTAGCAATAATTGGCAAGGCAAATATAACGGGGTATTGTATCAAATTCAAAACAATAAAAGATATAAATATCAGTGTTCTAAAATCTGCAATACAGTATGGAATTAATCAAGCCTCGATAGATTCAGTATAAGTAAAATACAGTAATAATCTACTTGTTGAACAATATATCTGACAAATAAATCAATAGTAAAACATGGAATTTATGCAATATAATTTTGATGAAGTAATTAATCGTCGCGGAACAAATTCGGTAAAATGGGATTTATGCGCACCTGATGTTTTACCAATGTGGGTTGCCGATATGGATTTTAAAACCGCACTCGTAATTACCGAATCGCTTCTAAAAATAATATCAACCGGTATTTACGGATACAGTCTGATACCCGATGCATTCTATGAATCTGTAATTTCGTGGTGGATTAAACAGCATAGTTTTACAATTCAAAAAGAATGGCTTTTGGCAACTACGGGCGTTTTACCGTCGCTATCTGCCATCATAAGAACTTTTGTAAAACCGGGTGAAAATGTAATTTTACAAACGCCGGTTTACAATCATTTTTTTTCAACATTGGAAAATTGCGGATGTACCGTTTTACAGAATAATCTTTTGTATAATGATAGTATTTACAGTATCGATTTTGAAGATTTGGAAAACAAAGCATCAAATCCGCAAACAAAACTGTTGTTGTTGAGCAATCCGCATAACCCGATTGGCAGAGTTTACGAAAGGGCAGAGCTTGAAAAAATCTGTCAAATCTGTTCAAAACACAACGTTATGGTGGTTTCAGACGAAATTCATTCTGATCTGGTCTTCGAACCTAAAAAACATACGCCTTTTATTGAAGTTTCTTCCCAATATAATATTGCTGCTATTTCATGCGGATCTCCGTGTAAAACATTCAATATGTCGGGCTTACCGATTTCGTATCTTGTGTCACAAAATAAAGAACTGCTTGATAAAGTTCAGCAAACTTTGAATATGCAAGATAATTTATATCCAAATATTGTGGCGGTAAATGCTTTAATTGCTGCATACAGTCACGGTGTTATTTGGGTAAAAGATCTTAAAAGTTATCTGGTTGAAAATTATAAGTGCTTGATTGATTTTTGTAACGAAAATCTTCCGCAGATAAAAGTTATTCCGTTAGATGCTACGTATTTGGTGTGGCTTGATTTTGGGTTTTTAAATCAAAACGCTACACAACTTTCACAAATGTTAATTGAAGAAGAAAAGCTTTGGCTTAATGCCGGTACTATGTATGGAACTTCTGGAGAAAGCTTTCTCCGAATGAACATCGCTTGTCCGCGTAGCTTACTTTTCGAGGGTTTAGCTCGACTTAAAAGATTTTACGACAGAGTTACTGTTTAATTTTAAAAGTTAATTCCAAAAAAAGAGGTTGCAGTATTAAAACTGACAACCTCTTTTATAACCAAAAAAAACACTTATGAACTCCAAATGTAGTACATTTTTTTGTTAGAACAAATAAGTAGCATGTTTTTTTTAAAATATTTTTATTAGGTTACTTTTTTATGACGCTTCCGCGTGGCTGGTTGCTCTCGTGTAGTGCAATTTCAGAATGAAGAAACTCAGCAGCAGCAGCGGAATCGGCTACTTTTACAGAACTGCGTTCTATTATTTCAGCTTCAAAACTTTTTAATATGGGATCCCTTAAACCTTTTGATCGCCAATCAGATTTCGAGTTTCCGTTTTTGTATATTATTCGTGCCAGCGCCAATGCATCTAACAAAGCTTGATTTGCGCCCTGACCTTTAAACGGACTCATAGGATGTGCTGCGTCGCCAATTAAGGTAACCGAACCTGCATTTTGCAATAATTCGACAGAAAGTTGCTCCCGATCGTAAACCGGATAATCTGTAATTTGATCTGGCGGTGTTGCCGATAAAATCTGTGGAATAGGAGCGTGCCACTTTGTGCGTTTACAAGCTTCTTCTTTTAAAGCCTGCACACCATTTTTATTTAAAATTTTTGCTTCAGCTT
>Ga0213829_1002637_pt1 | contig 11545 bp, 8 predicted proteins | sample MC6MC0896MG_FD_180665 | JGI IMG/M metagenome (GOLD analysis project Ga0213829, IMG submission 180665) | Enriched soil aggregate microbial communities from Iowa State University, Ames, United States - MC6-MC0896-MG | ecosystem: Environmental > Terrestrial > Soil > Unclassified | place: USA: Iowa...
CACCCACGTTGCCATATTCTTTTTGACCCAAGCCATTTTGTTTTGCAGCAACTGAACTATGTGGAATATATCGATATCTATAAAGATTTCATTCGCATGTTTCACGTTAAAGATGCCGAATTTAACCCAACAGGTCGCCAAGGAATGTACAGCGGCTATCAAAGCTGGGGAAATCGAGCGGGTCGATTCCGTTCTACGGGTGATGGTCAAGTTGACTTTAAAGCGATTTTTTCAAAGCTAGCACATTACGACTACGAAGGCTGGGCAACATTAGAGTGGGAATGCTGCCTAAAAAATAAGGATGATGGTGCGCGCGAAGGTGCCGAGTTTATTAAAAAAAATATTATTCATGTCACCGATAAAGTGTTTGATGACTTTGCTGCTGCCCCTGTGAATCAGACTCAAATTAATCAGTTATTAGGTATTTAAGGAATCGTAAGAGAACTCAACATGAAAACTCAATTATTCAATGAAAACTCGCATAACGAATTCCACCATCATTACACTCACATCGAAAGTAAAAAATTACACTACGTCACCTTAGGGGAAGGTCCAGCTGTATTGCTTATTCCGGGGTGGCCGCAAACATGGTACGCGTGGCACAAAGTCATGATTGAACTGGCGAAACAGGGTTATCAAGCAATCGCTGTTGATTTACCCGGCACAGGAAATTCAGCTCCACTGGATGGAAGTTATGATACGGGACGTATCGCTAAAATTTTATCGATGCTCATGACTCAACTCGAATATCAAACTTATTCGGTTGTTGGTCATGATATTGGTATGTGGGTTGCCTATGCGCTTGCATCTGACTTTCCTGAGTCAGTGACTCGTCTTGCGGTAACAGAAGCTGTGATTCCCGGTTTGGCCCCCGCACCTCCTATTTTTGTTGAGCCAAGTGAAAATATCTTTCTTTGGCATTTCATGTTTAACCAAACCCTAGATTTACCCGAAGCTTTAATCACAGGCCGTGAAGATACTTATTTAAACTATATGTTTGATAAATGGTCATGGCACAAAGATAAAGTGGCGATTGAAACTTATATTGAAGCCTATAAAATTCCGGGTCGATTAACGGCAGGTTTCAATTATTACCGCTCTATTCCAGAGACCATTCGTCAAAATAAAATTAGAGAAAGTAAAAGTTTAGACATGCCAGTTTTAGCAATAGGCGCTGAACATGCCACAGACAATGCCCCTTATGAAACCATGAAAAAAGTTTCACCGCATTTAACCAGTGCGATTGTAAAAGACTGCGGTCATTTCATTATGGAAGAACAGTCAGAAACATTTAGCTCTCTCATTTTAGATTTTTTACAGCAGGAAAAAAGCCATGCCTCTACTTGCTGAAATTGAAAACTGGCTTAAGTCTAGATCAAAAACACCAGAAGTAAACTCGTTGGAAGAGCTAAGGGAACAAGTAGATAAAGACATTATTGATCAGCAAGGCATTCAGCATGATGCAAGCTATCAGCACAGTTTTCATGTTGCTGTTTCAGATGGTACCGAAATTGAAGTCCGTGTTTATGTTCCCCATTCCCTAGAAAACACTGAGCAACGGCCCTCTTTAGTTTTTGCTCATGGTGGAGGCTGGTGCCTTGGAAGTTTAGACGCATGGGACCGCTCGTGTCGGTTATTAGCAGAATCTACTCAACAAGTGGTGTTTTCTGTGGACTATCGATTGGCTCCAGAGTTTAAGTTCCCAACACCTTTAAATGATTTTTTTACGGCCTTCCGTTATATCAGCGAAAATGCTTCACTGTTTGGAATTGACCGAAACCGTATTGCTGTAGGTGGAGATAGTGCGGGCGCAAATATAGCTGCGGCCACATGTCTCATAGCAAAACAACACCCAGAAATTAAGGTGAGCCATCAACTTCTTTTCTACCCCGCCTTAGATGCAACAATGAGTAGCAATTCTTATAGCCAATACGCTGAAGGTTATGGTTTGGACTCATCTACAATGGTTTATTGCTGGGATCAATATGTGCAGCATGAAAGTGAAAAACAGAATGAACTTGTAAGTCCGTTACTCGCTCAGTCTTTAGAAGGATTGCCTAGTACAACCATTTTCGTTTGTGAATATGATCCCGTTCGCGATGACGGTGAAAGATATGCTAAAAAATTGAAGGATGCCGGTATTCAGGTGAACTTTCATTTATTAGATGGAATGATTCATGGCGCTATTCACATGTTGGCCATTAGCCCAGAGAAAGTAAAATCTATCTATAGCAAAATTCATATGTAGATATATTTGTTTCAAACATTCAAACATATTGCTTAGTTGAGCCACTCTTTAAAATTGTTTAATTACACATCTGGAGTGGCCCAATTAAATTTTAACTATGGATGTCGGTAGTGAGTACTTATTGAAATAGGACAATCTTTTAATAAAGTCATTTAAAGGCATCGGACATCCCCATAAATAGCCTTGAAACTCCGTGCAGCCATTGTTTTTAAAAGCGCTAAACTATTCCAACTCGATCGATTTATTTATGGTAGTAATTGTTTTCACTGGAAGTGCATCAAATAAGGTTGAAAAATAGCTCATTTTAGACCAAGTATGAACATTACCAATAATATACAAACGACTCTTAGCTCGTGTCACAGCAACATTCAATAAATTTGGAGTTGAAGAGGCCCACGCTCTAGCCCCTTCTCCTATACGTTCTTTTGCTGTTCCTAACACAAGAAATACGATATCAGCCTCTTTGCCCTGAAAAGTATGCACAGTACCACATTCAACACCTATTAACCCTTCATCTTTAATACGCTCTTTACATGCTTGAATAACTTTTCTAAAAGGTGAAATTACATATATTTTCTTTTTCGAATTATCAACTGAAGCTTTGCGTCTCTCTTCAAGCTTTCTTAAAGAGTAAATCATTACATCTAGTTCTTCAGAGTTAACAGGGTGTGTAAAATCTATTGAGTCCACATTGAACCATGTACTGGCTCCTATGTCATAGGCCATATCTACAGCTTTAGGATTTCCTGCACTATCGACACGTCCCTGAACCATTTGACCAGCATAAGCAATGCTATTTGCAATAGAAAACATAGGGTCATCACAACGACGATGCGTTCTTAATGGCATGCCAGTCCAGATTCTCGATTGGTCATCACCACTACCATCATCGATCCATGAACCCAATGGTGTTATTCGGTCAGCAAGGGTTTGTACAGATTGAAATACTGGGGACCAAGATAAATCCACATTATGTTGTTTGCGTAAGATCTCAACTACGCTATCTGGTAACGTAAAGACAGGTTCAACCTGTAAAGGATCACCAATTAAAATAGCTCTTTTGCTTCGCCAAATTGCACCTGCTGCCGATTGAGGAGTAGCTTGACCCGCTTCATCAATTAATAACCAACCTAGACTATCTTGTCCCAAGCCAGTAAAAAGCCGACTAAATGAAGCCAAAGTTGTTGAGACAACAGGAACAACAAAAAATAAGCTGTCCCAAATCAATGGACGATCCTCATAGGACAGCCCTTTAGCATTCCCTGATAACATTTGCCCAACCATTCTTAAATTACTTAAAAATCGTTTGGCATTAGATAAAATCGTTAGTTTATGTAGTTCTATTGATTTAATAAAAATATGGGCCCGAGTATCATCTATAATTTCCGATGTATTTACTGAAGCTCGATGCAACTCTTCAAACGTTAATTTCCAGAAATCAGGGCCAATCAGATGTTTTACACCTAAAGTTTGTATTGCCTGAAGATCATGACTCAATCTCTCGTATTCTTGTCTTATCTTAATGAGTTCATCATTTAACTCTAATAGCTCTTGTTCGCAGATTTTTATCGTTTGATTTCTTAAAGTCTTCTCATAAATTAGATTTTCATACTGTGAAGTGGTTTCTTGCAATGATAAAGTCACCTCATTAATCCGCTTATCATAGATTTCCATGCGGTGAGTCCGATAACCAAATAGTGCAAATAAACGATCCCATAATCGAGGTCCATGTGAAATATGGATTTGCTCTAATATCTGTTGTTTAGACTGCATTAAGATAGACTGATCTTGTAGTTCACTTTGTATTTGATGAAATACATTTTGATGTTCATTTAATTTTTTATTCTTGAGCGTAATCGTTTGCGTTAAGTTTTCTTTCGTCTCCCTACATTCTAAAATCGCCAGTGACGCACGTTCTGCTTTCATTAAAATTGAACGCTTTTGCTCCATTAGTTCAATTAATTCAAGAAGTTCATTCTTTGCTTTATGCCACTCTTGTCGATAAATATCGGTACGAGGAATAGCATCTTCCAGTATTTGTTTCATCGATACAAATGAATCTTTACTATCCTCATCATCACTCTCAGTAACATGATCTTCTTTAAAAAATGCACGAGCAAAAGATCTACGGTTAGTACTATTACCTAGAGCGGCAGCAATTATCCCCCATGTAGGAATTATTGCTTGATTTTCATCTAGTACTTTTTGACTATCAAATACCCCCTTTATGACCTCGGGAAAATATAAAGAGTTTGATGTGTACTTCTCATCTAATTTACCAAGTGCAGGTAGCTCCTGTGAAATATTTTTTACAGCATTATTATTGTTGCTACTCACAACTATTGAAGTATCACGTACCAACTCCTCTACAATTGGAGAAAACATTCTACCCATGAGTTGAATAGGCTTTTTAAATATAGCATCAGGTGTAGAAAGTGCTGAGATCCGCTTGGCTCTATCAGTAATGACGGTTGCAATAACATCACATAGTAAAGTTGTTTTTCCTGTACCTGGCGGCCCATTTACACCAATAATCCCGTCTTGATTACCCAGTAAATTTCCAATATGAGCAACAACTGCTTGTTGAGCTAGCACTAAAGGTTTATCTGGTGAAGCGGGCCAACGGGTAATAGGTAAATGAGCAGCGCAGACAAGCTTCCCCATAACTTCATGATTTTTTAAAATATCTATTCTTTCATGATGAGTAATGGAGGGTCCAAGATATCTTGTTAAGGCTTGTCCAAATGCGTGATTAGACTTGCTCTTTTTCAGCATTTGATCAAGATCATCTAAATAAAATGAATTAAGGTAATTAACCTCTTGCTCGACATTCTCTATTATTTTTTTTCTTGGCAATTGTTTAGTGACAACAACAAACCGCCAATCTAATCCGACTTGGTCATCTTGATCAAAAATAGATCTAACCAATTCGGTCTCGCCTTCTAGGTCCTTCCAAGAACATCGATATTCATGTTTTAACTGAGATAAGCGATGGCAACGCTGAGCAAACTCCTCTTTTGCTCGAGCAAGTCTTGCATTCAGATCAGTAAGAGGTTCTCCCCGACTTAAAGCTTGAGTCCCATATACGTAACTGGCAGGCATATAACTATCCTCACTTAAACGACCATTTTCGTTTACAGTAAAAGATGCTAACCAACCAGTGCCAGAAATTCGTTCACGTTCTTTATCACTTAACTCTTGCCTTACAATCTTTCGTAAAACAAGTCGAGTAAGGTCTTCTTGATCAGCAACACCAATATAAACGGTATGCATATACATATGTTTTGATGTTGGTTGATACTCCGCCTTATCCCAAGGTAATTGCTCACCAACCCTTAAAGTTATTATCTTTGTAAATTTATTACTATCTTTTGCTGTGGGAGCCGAAGGGATCGTGAAAATTTCTAAATCGCGCCAAAATGAAAGAATTTGGCTAACTTCAGTACAACTATGATTAATCTTCTTATTATTCATGTAAATTCTCAGTAAACACTTATTTCCCAATTTAACAGCATGGTAGCATTCATGGTCGACAAGCAAATTAATTCAGCTCTGGAAAAACCCGCGTTGAGTTTGTGCTTTCCATCAATGCGTTGTAAAAAGACTTGGATATTTAAAAGTGTATTTGAAAATTGAAAATACACAGCACGGTGTTGGGAAAGAAAACCCAAACACTCTAAAATCCGATATATGTTATTAAGCATTTTTATTTTAAAACTCAGTCATCATCGACTTCATTCTATAAAAAATAGACAGATTTGTCTATTTTGAAAAAATATTCATAAGCAACTAATTAATAAAATTTTATTTTAAAAAACAGTACTCAATTAAAAAACTTACTGATATTATTTATATCAAGAACAGTCGTGATTTAAATATCTAGTAAAAATTAAAAATGATCTTGGCAATAAGAATTCTGTTATTTACTGAGGTTTCGAATTTTGCTTTAGATCCAAACAAATGTAAATTCACAAAGTTAAAAATTAGAGTCACTAAAAATGATCAGTTGGAACTTGAATAGTTTAAAAAGTCCAGACCAGATAGGAATGGCTCTTATGAATTCCACAAAACCTGAATTTCTAAGCATTCAACTTAGCCATATAAAATATATCTAATTACATTTAAAAACACTTACCTACATATAGGTGTTTACCACATTTTAACTTAGGTAAAAATTTGTTGAATTTATAAACGATACATTAAGTTAATTCAAATCATTCAGATGCGGTAATTGTTTAAGGAAATCTTTTAAAGGCATTGGACGTCCCCATAAATAGCCCTGAAACTCAGTACAGCCATTGTTTTTAAAAGTGCTAAATTGTTCAGCGGTTTCTATTCCTTCTACTAACACACGAAGGTTCAAATCTAATCCAATTTTAATAATACCGGTAACTAATTTATTACTACGTTTATCATCCAAAGCTGCTTGTACAAAGCTACGATCAATCTTGATTTGTCTAATGGGCATTTTTTGTAAATAGCTTAAAGATGAATATCCTGTACCAAAATCATCAAGAGAAAGGTGAATTCCTTGTTTAGATAAAATATGCATTTTTTCAATCATGCTGACACAATTCGTTAAAGCAATATTTTCAGTGATTTCTAATATGAGTCGAGATGGATTTATCTCATACTGCTGAATCAGCCCGATCACACTCTGCTCAAAGTTGGGTTGCATGAAGTGATCAGCACTAATATTGATTGAAAGTGTAAGATCTTTGGTCTCGTCTTTTTTACTCCAATCTTTTAAAACTTTACAGGCTTGAGCCAATACCCACTCCCCAATCTCTGGCATTAACCCAAAAGTTTCGGCCGCGGGAATAAAATCTTTTGTGGGTACATAACCTAAAACAGGATGATGCCATCGTAATAAAGCTTCTGCGCCAATTAGCGTTTCAGAAGCATTAATTTGCGGTTGATAAAAAAGCTCAAATTGTTCTTTAGCTAGTGCTAAGCGTAAGTCTTGCACCATGGTATTTTCTGTTTGTATCTCTAATTGCATGGTGTAAATTGAAATACAAATCATGAGCGTAGCGACACAAGTTGCAATCCATCCACCATGGTCACGAATATCTTCGGGCAAAGGTATAGCGCTCTCAAGATTAAAAGAGCTGCCACTAAAAAATATAAAGCACCCGATCGACAATAGAATTAAAACGATTTGTAAAAAGCTTGGATTTCTACGGTAATTTAAATACCCCAATATCGCCCCAGCAGGTAAAAACAATTGAGCCACCTGCGGACGGTCACTTGTAGCTACATCAAAAAATAAGCAAAAAATCACTGGAAAAACAAGCAAAACGACTTGAGATAAAAGAATGCCCGCTGAAACACGGTTTATATAAATGAGAAAAAGGCTAAATATGGAGATCAGTGTAAAAAAGATGTCCATACCAACAATCAACCACATTTGAGAAAATGCGAAATATATGGTCCAAAACAAGCAAAAAATAATGCAAATAAAGATATTCGCTTTTGCTGCGATTGTAAGCTGCTGATCCTTTACGGCGCGGTAATTTTTCTGACGTTTTTTAAAGTAAGACGAAGCTATCATAAATAAATCAACCGTAAAATATTTCTTCATAGACCCCCATCTTGATCATTGATTTTCCTTTTCAATATTCACCAATAAAACTTCATGTTTTATTCCCTTGTTCTTTATATGATTCGACTTGAGATCGGTGTTGTTTTAATTGTGGTGGTACAGTCCAGTTGTTTAATTGAATGATGTTGCTTTTTCAATCACCCTATAATTTTAAAGTATTATTCCCTAACGATACATGCCTCAGCGACTAAGGTACAGGCTTTAAATAGTGAAAAATTAGAACATTACCATTTTTAGAATATATCGTTTCAATGATTGATATTAATAATAATTATCATTACTATTTAAGAATATCTTAAATGTTTGTTTAATTGTGCTACTCATTACCAATTTGTGGGCTCCTCTGCTATGAACCTGAATGTAGATAAACAAGTATGGTTTAGCCAAATTTACCGTTCTCAGCAAACCACGCTCTTGTCATGGTTTAAACATAAACTTCAGCATCATCATCAATCTGAAGACCTGAGTCAGGAAGTGTTTTATCGTGCTTTAAAAAGCGAATATTGTTTTAAACAAATTAAGGAACCACAAGCATGGCTAATGGGAATCGCCAAGCATGTCATGATTGACTATTGGCGCCGTCAACATATTGAAAATCTCTATCTAGATACCCTACAAAACCTTCCAGAAGAATATTACCCCTCTGCCGAACATGAAGTTCATATTCAAGAAACCTTGTATCAGGTTCATTTAATATTAGAAAAACTCCCGACCCGAACGGCTCAAGTGTTTTTGATGTCTCAACTAGACGGCATGACTTATAAAGAAATTAGTGAAAAAATCAATATTTCTGAGGCCACGGTAAAAAGAGATATGAAACAAGCTTTTTTAGCATGTATAGACCTCTATAATTAAACCCGTTAAACGCGCTTAAATTGCTACCCTATGTCAGATATTACTAAAATCCCTCACCATGTTTTAGATGCAGCCGCAGATTGGTTGGTACTTTTGCATTCAGGGGAAATGACAGCGTTACAGCAGCAACAGTTTGAGCAATGGAAAGCTGAAAAAAAAGAACATCAATTAGCACTCCAGCAAATGGAAAAATTTAGTCATGGCTTAACAAACCTTGCAGATAACTTCCCTTCAGAAGCTTTGGTTCAGTCTAATCAAAAATTTAATCTCGCTGCAAAACGCAATATGCTGTTAAGCCTTTCAAGTTTAGTCATTGTTGGCTTGTCTGCCTACTGCATACCTTGGGAAAAATGGCAGTCCGACTACCACACCCAAGTGGGCGAAATTAAGAAAGTGCTATTAAAAGATGGTTCACAACTCACTATGGCAAGTAATTGCTATGTCGATGTGAATTTCACGCAAGAGACACGTCAGATAAAGCTGATTGATGGTGAAATCTATATTGAGACAGCAAAAGATCCTCAGCATCGGCCGTTTGTTGTGGAAACTAAGAATGGTTCAGTAGAAGCACTAGGTACTCAATTTACAGTTAGGCAAGAAAGTAGCGAACAAACAAAAGTTAAAGTCTATAAGCACGCGGTAGCAATTGAACCAGAGAACTCGTCTAAACGGCAGATATTAAAACAAGGTCAGCGTGCTTTTTTTGATGAAAAATATATTTCAAAATCACTTCCACTCGATAATGATCAACCTTACTGGACACAACAACTTTTAGTGGTAGATCAGTGGCCACTACAAAAAGTGTTGGATGAACTATTCCGCTATAAAAAAGGAACCTATAGCCTCGATCCGGAATTGAAAAATATTAAGATTTCTGGCGTGTTTTCTCTAAAAAATCCTGAGCAAAGCTTAGAAACTTTGGCCTATAGCCATCAACTTGAACTGACTTATTACAGTCCTTATCTGTTAAATATTAAAAAAAGATAAAAAAACATGACCCTTTTTTTGATCTGGTTCGACTTATAGAGAAATACACTCTCTGTCGAGAAGACCACATGAAGGATTATCAAGCAAAAAGTAAATTGGCTTTGGCTATACGTGCAGTGCTGTGGAGTACGCCATTGGTGGTCACGGCGCTTACCACAACTTCTGCTTACGCTGCACAAACTTATCGTATTTCAATTAATCAAAGCACCCTTGATCAGGCCATTAAGCAACTTGCGATTCAAACAGGTACGACCATTAGCTACGATAATGCCAGCCTTTCAAAAACAAAAAGCAAAGCACTTAAAGGGAATTACGCTGTTGACGATGCTTTAAGTCTGTTATTACAAAGCCATCCATTTGAAGCAATTAAAGTCAACAATGGCGGCTATAGCATTCGAGTGAAGTCTTCTCCTGCTCCGATTGAAGCCAAAGTCTTTCAGTTAGAAGCAATTAAAACCAAAGCAAATAACAATAATGAATTTGATACGGCGGGTGGTGAAGCAGGTACAGCCCATTTAGCAACGATTCATATTAATGCCGATCATGGCGAAAACCTAACAACCGAAGGTTCTGGTTTATATACGGCAAAAGCCACCACTGCTTCTACTGGTTTAGCTTTAAGTTTGAAAGAAACGCCTCAATTGGTCAGTGTAATCACCAATCAACAAATGAAAGATCAGAACCTGACACAATTAACCGATGTTGTAAGTCAGGCGGCAGGCCTCTCAATTAAACAAGGCGGAAATATTGGTAGTGATAATTCCCCTATTTACGCTCGCGGTAAAGAAGTGGATAGTTATTTACTTGATGGCGTGAAGCTCATGAGTTCATATTCAAGTATTTTCCAAAGTCAGGACATGGCTTTATTTGACCGTGTAGAGGTTGTGCGAGGTGCAAATGGCTTAATGACAGGTGCTGGAAGTGCAAGCGCAAGTATTAATCTGGTCCGCAAAAAACCATTACAGGACTTTAAAGCTTCGGTGAGTGCTGATATTGGTTCTTGGGATTCTTACCGTACCGATATTGATGTTTCGACACCACTTAATGAGTCAGGAAGTATTCGTGGTCGTACCCTTTTTGCCTACCAAAAATCAGACTCCTATATCGACCGCTACAACGAAGAACGTAAAGTTGCTTATGCCGTAGTAGAGGCTGATTTAACCGACCAAACCAAAGGTAGTTTAGGTGTCAGTTACCAACAAATTGACATGACCGGCGTTGCTAGAGGTGGCTTACCTAGCTTTTATACCGACGGGACATTAATCGACTGGTCTCGCTCAGATTCAGCGGCAGCGAGTTGGACGGGTTCCGACCGTTCTACTACATCTTACTTTGCAGATATTGAACACCAGTTGAATGACCGCTGGAAATTAAAAGGTGTGGTGTCTAGAACCATTACAGACTCAGACGAAATTGTGGGTTATACCTACTCAAGTAAAGGAATCGATAAGGCCACAGGCAGCGGCGCGATGTTGTATGCAACCCGTTGGGATTATCGCCCAACTCAAGATTTATTTAACTTAACCTTAAACGGATCATTTGATTTATTTAATCAAACTCATGATGTAGTACTCGGCACAACCTACACAAAAAGTAAAAATAAACGTCCCACCTATTCTGGCTGGAATAATGGAATGACATGGGATGGCACTCTAAAAAATATTTTTGCTTGGGATGGCAGTACACCTAACCGCCCCGAAACAAAAATAGATGGTTGGTACAGCGGAGATGACCGTAGCCAATCTATTTTTGGTGCTGTTCGTCTTAAAGCAACCGATAATCTTGCAGTTATTTTAGGCACTCGTGTAGAAGACTGGGAACGCGTAACGGGCAACCATTCAGATGCTAAC
>Ga0213829_1002644_pt1 | contig 11533 bp, 10 predicted proteins | sample MC6MC0896MG_FD_180665 | JGI IMG/M metagenome (GOLD analysis project Ga0213829, IMG submission 180665) | Enriched soil aggregate microbial communities from Iowa State University, Ames, United States - MC6-MC0896-MG | ecosystem: Environmental > Terrestrial > Soil > Unclassified | place: USA: Iowa...
GTATGCGGCCCGCGTGATGTTGCGGACCGCTTCGGTGCTCGCCCGAGTGGCGGAATTGGCAGACGCGCCGCACTCAAAATGCGGTATCGAAAGGTGTGTGGGTTCGAGTCCCACCTCGGGCACCGAAAATGCCGTATGCGGACACCGGACAACGTCCATGGGCCTGCGGTGAGTTGCAAAAGATGAATGAGCACGAGCTCCGCCATTCAGGGCGGAGCTCGTGCTCATTTCTGCATCTGTCTTGCCTGCGATGGCCTGAAGATGGCTGGTGAGGTTGTCCGAGGGTTTGGCGAATTCCGCTTCGCTTTCGACTCCTGATAGGGGCAGTCCTGGCTCCATAGCACACCACCGCGATGACGATCGCCCAGAACGCTACCGATGGCGCTTCCATTCTCGCCAAAATCCGAATATCCCGCACTCTTTTAATCGGCAGCGACGACGAAGTCGCCGACGCGCATCGCGTAGCACACCATGCAAAAGCTCGCGGACGGTGTAGTGCAACTAGGGCGATCGTCCTGTATCGCTCACTGAAGATTGGTGGCCAGCCCAGTCCCGGTTGGGGAGTGGAACTTCTCTTACCCACAACCTCGCTGAGCTGCCTCGATCGCGCTCTGACGAGGACCATTCGCTCTGACGAGGACCATTACAGTGTCACGGCGCTGAAACGGACAATGTAGACACCAGCTATGAATACGTTTACGACTCGCTCATGGGACGAACGAGGCTCCTGGCGGATACCAACGCCCCCGGATATACAGCCTTATGGTGCGAAGGCATATACAGCCTTATGGTGCGAAGGCGCCGGCGCGCAGCCTCCGACGGGACGGTTTCGAGGCCCCTGACTGCAAAATTCTCTGCAACTGGACACTAAGTAGGTCGAATGGCTTAGTATTCGATTGCTTAGTGTGATGGGGAAGGTGGTGGCATTGTGGTCGCTACATTGCGTAGCTGGGATCGGGTGCATTGCAGCGGGTTCGATGAAGTGCTCGGACCGGCCGTGTACCGGTACTTTGCGACTGGCTATCGGCGAGTCGAGTATGTAGCAGTTCCGAGAACATTGGCGGGCGACCTGACATGTATCTCTGTCCAGGTGACATACCCACCGGACTGGTCTGCAGATTCGGCTGGAGCGGTACGAACGCCGCACCTGAGCACGATCGATGCGGTCGTGATCGCGTGCGGAGTTGCTGAAGCAGTACTGACGTCCGTAGTGAACCTCGATGGTGAAGCGGTTGGGTCTGCTTATGTAGCGGACCTGGATGTTAGGGCAGGCAGAGAGGCAGTCGATGTGGCGTCGCCTATTGAGGTAGAGGTCAAGGCCGTTGCGACGAGTCCCGCGTCTAGTGGCCGACACCGTACAACGATCGCGATGAGCATCGGATCCTTCGTCGCAGGTATCTCCGTCGTTCATGATCGGCCTACTGAAGTCTCTCCACTTGCACACGGACTGATGCGTGAGCTGACATCCGGGCGAGTCTACGGGGAACACTTCAGGGCCGCTTCCCATAACGCCAAAGTCGTTCAGGTAACTGAACACTTCACTGCTGTGCGGTGCGCGCTTTCCGTCGAACCCGGCCCGGCCGTCCCCGCTCCGGTCGGACTCTCAAGTCACTATTGGCCATCGGTAACCATGGTCGACAGCCTCGTGCTCGCCGGCCAGATGGCCCAGCTCCTTCTGGCCAAGGCAGATCCAGATCTTCGTCGCCAGCTGGGAAACCTGTGGATGCGAAGAGTGACGTTGGAATTAGACGTCCCGGAAGTCGCCCAGGCCAACACTGAGCTTGCCGAGCTCAAGCTTGTAGCGAGCCGGGACTTTACGGTAAATGGGCGACGTCTCCACAGCCGGACTGTCGAATCCGGATCTATCTTTGGGATGAGAATTCGGGCGGACCTTGCTTATTCCGTACCTGTCCCTGTCAGGTCGTCGTGAGAATCGTACGGAACGTTGAACACTTCCGTGGCTACCCTCATCAGAGGATCTACGAGTTCACATGCAGCGACTCCAGGGATAAACACCCGCCACATAGCCTCGACAGTCGGGTAGAGGCTCTTCCGGCCATCGAGAACACTCGTTACAAGTTGGACGCCGGTGAAGAACATCACGAGTGTTCGGCTAAGGACGATAGGAGAAAGGGTCGTGGCGAGCTCATTCCGGAACTCTGCCCGCTCGAACGCTTGAGCCACTCCAGCCATCCAATCCACGTAGAAACCTTGGGTGGGTCCAGACAACGTTCCTTGCTCAAGAGACAGGCGCAGTCCGGCACGTACCACTTCGTCCGTGAGGATCAGGTCCGCAATAGTTCTCGACGCCAAGATCAGGCCCTCGAGGGCTCCCGTTGACGAGGCAGAACTGCCGAGTGCTGCGAAAGTACGAGCATTCTGCTCATTGATAATCGCTAAGGCCATGTCCTCTTTGGACTGGAAGTAGAAGTATGCGGCGCCGCTGGTCACGCCGGACTCTCTGGCGATATCCGACAGGGATGCCTGCGCGAACCCCACCCGATCGAACATGCGTGCCGCACCCTCCAAGACGGCCTTACGTTTCTCGTGCCCTCGTTGCTGCTGCGGTCTTCTGCCTGTCATCTCAACTCCACCCGAAAAATCAACGCCTTTCACCTTACCGTGTGGCGGGCAGAAGGTGCCTGACGACATGACAACGATCTTCATCGCGGGAGCCACTGGATTCATTGGGTCCGCCATCGCCGAGGCTGCCGAGACCCTCGGTCACTCGGTTACCCTGCTTTGTAGGAAAACTACTGCTGAGCGCTCACACCCAAGCCGTCGACTCGATCTCTTAGGCGGCGTCATTAATCCAGCTCTGTTGGACGGAGCTAGCGTACTCATTCACTCTGCTAGCTATGTGGGCCCGGACGTTGATCTCCAACGACGCATCAACATTGAAGGCACCCGTAACCTCATGCGGGCCGCTCGTCAGGCGCAGCTGGACAAGATCGTGTACATGAGTACGGCGGGTGTATATGGCACGTGCTTTCCGGTGGGCCTTCCCCCTAGACCCAATGCAGAACCAAGATCCTCACTCAGTGCGAGCAGGTACGAAGCGGAAACCCTTGTTCTTGAGGCAGGGGGGAGCGTTGTGAGGCCGAACTTCGTCTTCGGTGCGGGAGACCGATGGTTCCTCGGCAGGCTACTTCACTTGGCGCGGCTCCTTGACGGAAGCATTGAACACGGGAGCGCCCTCTTTTCAGTCATCGACAGGAGCAGCTTAGGTGTGTTGGCCGCCCGTCTTGCCCTTTCTGACCGCCCACAAGACGTATTTCACGCAGCCTACCCGAAGCCGGTCCGCGTGGCGTCCCTACTCACAGTTGTCTCAAATGCATCTGGCATCGACGTATCCACGCGAAGCTTCACCCGCGATGAGGCCCAGATCCGCCTTGCAGAGTGTGGGATTCGAGAGGAGGAAGTAGCCATGCTTTGCCGGGACCGATGGTTCAAAGCGGGGGAGCTTTGGGAAGTCGCGGGCAAGGAGCCCCCAGCGACGCTAGCTCTCAGCCAATCGGATGCAGCATGGTACCTGAGCCATCAAACAAACACGTAGTGCGCTAGGAGGCTGTGGTTCGGAGATTCGAAGCACAGCATCTCGTCAAGATGGAGCACACCGAAAAGCGCAGTTCATCGCGACACGCTGGCAGAAGAGCTTGCTAACTGGGTCGACCAACTTAGTATTGATTCGGACGATCTCTCTTCTTTGGGCTGCGTGGTTGCAGCTTGGGACGCCCATCTAGACCGTCGTATGAAGCTCAGTCTGACGTTGGCTGGGGTGGTGGGTCTAGGTCAGCCAGTGTCGAAAAGGAGAGTGGGCGCTGATCCGTATGGGCGTGGAACGACTGAAAGAGGTCGAGCTCGAACGTGCAGTTTGCAAGGTCGTCACGCCTCAGGTGCAATGTGCCGCGGTCAAGCGGACCTTGATAAGGAAAGGTTGTCATGAGTGAAGTACCGGCATGGATTGGTGACGTGCCAACATGGATCACTACAGCGGCGATTGGGATTGCGGCCCTCCAGTACCGCAGCGAGCGGAGTCGGCGTAGTTCGGAGGAAGATCGCGAGTCAAAGGCGCAGGCGGCCAAACTATGTGCTTGGGTTGCCTACGACAAAGAAGCCGGCGGGAAGTACGGTAAACGCGGCGTGGTAATCGCAAACAGCTCCGGCTCGACGTTCCATGACGTCACCGTCGAAGTGCAGATCCACAAAAACAAGCCGCCGACCGTGCTCCACCTGGTCGTGTTGCCGCCCGGCCACTACTACGCTGAGCACCAAGGCGAAACAGGTGACTTTCCGTGGGCCTTTCCAGAGCCGATTGACAAAGCTACTACGCGGCTTCGCCCCTACATGAAGTCGGCCGACTACGTGGTCAAGCACATCGAGTTCTCGGATTCGCTGGGCCAGGCGTGGCGAGCTGATGAACGTCTAGTGCTCTCCTTAAAGTCAACTGCCTAGTGCTGCCAGTATGTCAGACCGGATGTGTTCAGTCCGCCGTGTCGCAGCACGCCGCTCGGCTCGTTGCCTCGTGGCATTTGATCTTGGTCGCCCTTCAGTTGGAATACTTGGGCCCCACGCCCTCGCGCTTCGTTTGGCGCATCTGTGCATCGAGCACGAGCGGAGACGACTCGTAGCGTTAACTGATCGCACCTGCGAGAAATTGGATGATCCTCGATCCCATTGAATGGAATGCATTTTGAGGCAAGTCACCGTGAACTTGTACATATTAGAGTTGGAGAATTATTGTGACCTTTCCTAAGGGTTCTGAGTGGCGAAAGTGGGATTTGCACGTTCATGTTCCCGGCACTAAACTGAATGATGCGTTTGAGAAAAACATGAATGGGATCGACTGGGATCGATTCGCAGATGCGCTCGAGGGCTCCGACGTAGCGGTTTTCGGTATAACTGACTACTTTTCGGCTGACACTTCCCTTGCTTTCATCAAACATTACAAAGCACGGCATCCGCGCTCAGCGAAGCTCCTCCTTGTGAATGTTGAGCTGCGGCTGAACGAGAATGTCAATAAAAACGTGCAGATGATTGATTTTCACGTGATATTCAACGATAAGGTCTCGGGTGCCAAAATCAGCGAATTTCTGTCGAAACTTCCAACGCAGCATACTGACGGAAATCAGCGGCATAAGTCGTGTGCGGAACTGACAGGAGGGGAGTTCAGTACTGCCACTGTTTCTCGAGCGCATATCAAAAAGGCCTTCGACGAGACATTTGGGCCCAAAGCTGACCCCATTGATTACCTAATATACCTTGCTCCAGCGAACAACAACGGGCTTCGCGCGCAATCGGGTGCACAGAGGAAAGCAAGTATTGCTGACGAGGTGGACAAAGTTGTTCACGCGATCTTCGGTAAAGATGTCGATAACTCATCCTACTTCCTCAGGGAGGACCGATACGACGACAGCTCACAAAAATCTATACCTAAACCAGTCTTCGGCGGATGTGATGCTCACAGTTTTGAGCATTTAGATCAGTGGCTCGGAAAGGCGGTCGATAGCAAAAGCACTCGGCAAGTTGTCACCTGGGTGAAAGCAGATCCAACCTTTGCTGGACTTCAGCAGACTCTCGTAGAACCGGCGGACCGAGTGTCACTCGCAGAGCTTCAGCCGGATGCGAAGGAGCGGTATAAGGTCATCAAGCAGATCTCGTTCACCGGAAGTGATGACTTCCCGGAAAAAATTGAGTTCAATCCGAATCTTAATGCGATCATTGGTAGTCGGTCGTCGGGAAAATCTGCCCTGTTGGCGCATATCGCTCATGCAGTAGATCCCGAATACACGATCAAGCAGCAGGTGCTTGCTACGAAGAGCCGAGAGTCGGACGTTGGACCTGCCGCTGGTCATAGTTGGAAGACAGTGGAGTCTACGGTTTGTGAGGTTGAGTGGGCGGATGGATCAACTGGTGGTGGTCAGGTGATCTACGTTCCGCAAAACTGGCTCTACCAGCTGAGTGATAATCCGCATGAGGTGACACTTAAGATTCAGCCTGTTCTCGAGGCGCGCTACCCGTCGTACTTCCGCAAACACCAGGCTATTCTCACATCGATCAAAACCACCAACGCGGCGATCGAGCGTGCCGTCGATCATTGGTTTGAACTTGCCGCAGAGATTGTCAGTCTGGACGAAAGCATCAAGCAACTCGGTGACAAGGCTTCGATCGTGAAGGCCCAGGACGACCTCAAGGCTCAGATCGAGGTGCTGAGTGTTTCGAATTCGATGAGTGCCGACGAGCTTGAGGCCTATCAGTCTGTGGTCGCGGACATCACGTCGAGGCGGCTCAGGATCGATCAGATTGTGCGAGAGAGTGATCAGCTCTCGGCCTATGTCGTTGAAACGGCACCAGGATTGTATGCGGTGAGTCCATCATCGGTGGCTGTGGAAACCACACTTACTCCCGCACCTCGTGACCTGCCAAGTCCGTTGAGCGAGGTAGTTCAGTCTCTGATCGCAACCTCGGAGTCACTGCTCACGACGCAGATCGAGGAGGCGGTTGTTCAGCATCGGGTCGCCATCAGGTCGGAACTTGCTGCTGGCCGTCAGGCCATTGCTTCGCTGGAGCAGGAACATGCGGAGTTACTCGCCAAGTATCAGGCGAATGTCGCTCTTACTGAGCTGGTCGGCCGACAGAAAGCGCAGCAGCGCTCGCTTGGCAAGTTCGAGGAGTTGGAGCGGACGAGCGAAGAAGCCGCCCTGGGCAAGGAGAACATAGTTCGAGAACTCGAAGATCTGGCAAAGAGCCGCGGCGATGCACTAGATTCGCTCACCCGTGCTTTTGAGGAAGAATCGCGGGTGCTAGACCAGCTTACGTTCGGCATTGCGGTCGGCTTCGACCCGGAGAGTTTGACCGTTCTCTCAGAGCCATTCCGGAAGAGCGAAACGGGGCCTTGGCTAAAGAAGAACCAAGACTCGGATCAGGTTGTGGACATCCTCAAGGCCCAAGCATCGCCGAACGCATTTTTGGGTGACCTTTTCACGAAGAAGCAAAAGCTCAACCGTGGGAGGAAGCCATCCGAAGTTGCACGTCAGGTACTCACGGCAACTCCCGAGCCTCGGTTTACAGCGACCCTCGATCGTGATCGAATCGGTGGTTTTGTGCGCTCAACGATGACGCCAGGAAAGCAAGCACTCTTCGCCCTCACCTTGATACTTGGGGAAGCTCAAGATGGCTGGGCGCTACTGATCGACCAGCCTGAGGACGATCTCGATAGCCGTTCTATCTACATCGACATCGTTCGCTACCTAGTTCAGCAGAAGAAGCAGCGACAAATTATTCTGGTCACTCACAATGCAAATCTTGTCGTGGGCGCCGATGCCGAGGAGGTACTTGTTGCGAATCGGCACGGAGACGACCGGAAAAATCGTGGTGGACGAACGTTCGAGTACTATACCGGATCTCTTGAAGATAGCAGGCCGCCGAAGTCGGGGCCGTACGAGCTCGAACGAATGGGCATTCGAGAACATGCCGTTGAGATCCTGGACGGCGGTGAGGAGGCGTTCCAGAAGCGTCGTGCCAAGTACAAGATCTAGTGCATCACGCGTGGCCTGCCGCGCCGATGTGCGCCCGGTGGTCCGCTGGTATTCCTCGTTCGCGGCTCGCTACCGCAGGTGTTCCCGTACAGTCGATGAAAGAAGGCCCACGGGCCTCCACCCATGTGACGACAAGAACGGGAACATGAAGTCGACCACCTCGTCGATGGCCTTTGGCCGGACGTGGCGTGAAGCTCGCTAGGCCGCACGTCGTGACTCCTGCCGGGTGCTTTATAGTGCACTCCGTTGTTTCATCCGCCGTGAGTCGGTTGGTGTCGATGAGTCCGGCCTTCCGGAGGGAGTCACATGTCGGTAGCTTGGGCGTAAAGCTCCGGTGCTTCAATCGAAACGGCGAGTTCGGCCCCAGAACCAGGTCGCCCGCGATGCGTGACCGGAGCGTGCCCGTATCAGCGTGGAGCACGACGTGCTTCACCGGGATGCCATACCCGGCCAGACCAGAGCTGATTTCGCGCCAGTACTTCTCGACGAGCACCGTCATAGGGATGATCAACGTGCCGCCCGTGTACTTGAGCACCTGACGGGCCGTTTCAACCACGAGCGATCGCCACGGCGGCCAATGCTGGAAGTTGTCCGTGGCGGGGAGGCCGGGGGAGATGTCCATCAGCGTCTCACCGACCTTCTCGGCGTCGAACACTCGCGATCCCGGGATGAGCCGCTGCACCAGCGGAGAAGTCGTCGTCTTGCCGGCTCGATGAGTGCCATTGATCCACACGATCGTGAGACCTCATGCTAATGCGCTACGTCGTCACCGGCCTCTCCAACGATGACGGACTGGCGATAATTGAACTCGTGACTGCTGTCAGAAAGACCATCCGCGGAGATGATGGAACCATCATCTCCGTCTTTGACCAGGGCGGAGCGGGCCCAACGCTCGTACTACTTCACGGTCTTGCAGGGAGCGTCCGTGAATTCTTGCCGACTGCCGCTTCGCTGAAAGGCCGATTCCGCGTGCTGGCGGTCGATCAGCGGGGCCATGGCCTGAGCACTCGCAGGCCATCGAATCTGACGCGCGACGCGTTCGCGCAGGACGTCATCGCGGTCATCGAGGAACTGGCGCCTGGCCAGACCGTCATAGTGGCAGGGCAGTCCATGGGTGCTCACACGGCGTTCCTGACGGCCGCCGCGAGACCCGATCTCATCGACCGCCTGATCATGCTGGAGGGCCACCCTGGGGGCAATGTGAATTCCTCGGAAGCCGTCCGGATCGGGCAGTTCTTCGGGAGCTGACCGCCAGCCTTCCCGAACGTGGATACCGCACGGGAGACGCTCGGAAGCTCGGATCTGGCCCACGCCTGGATTGCCGATCTCGAGCCCACCGCGGCAGGATGGCGGCCACGGTTCGACGCGGACATCATGCAGCGTGTCATTGAGTACGTCCATGTCCCGCGTTGGAAGGAATGGGAGCGAATGAAGGTGCCCACCATCGCTATTTTCGCCGAGCACGGAATGTTCACGGACGGAGAAGAAGACGAGATGATTCGACGGCGCCCGGTCACCCGACGGGTCGACCTACCCTGCGGCAGTCACGACGCCCATCTCGACGCCTTTAAGCAGTGGCTAATGGTTCTGGATCACGCGCTGTCGGCACGCATTCCGTAAGGAAATCCAGCCCGCCGCCTCATGGTCCGCAGATGTGTGACGATTAGTCAACAGCAAGTGAAATTTCAGTCTCACTCTTGACCGACAAGTTACCGCCCAGTAGGTTTCAAGTTATCACCGCGCCTTAACCCGGTTCACGGATTCGTGGGCCAGACATTCACGGAACAATGACGTCCCGAAAGGCCACCATGACATCGCTGACCCGCCGCGTCACCACAGCGGCCGCCGTCTCTCTGCTGACCATCCTGTCGCTACTGCCGGGCGCGCCGGCTCAGGCAGCACCTCTGACCGATCCTGGCGACGCGACCCGGCCGGCGTTCTACCAAGCGCCGACTCAACTGCCGGCCCAGAACGGCGCCGTGATCAAGGCCGAACCGGCCCCCTTCCACCTTGATCCTCTCAATCTGCGCGGGACCCTCATCTCGTCTCAGCGGATCATGTACAAGACCACCAACCGAACCGGGACTCCGGTCGGCGTCACCGGAACGGTGATCACCCCCATGACCGCATGGTCCGGTCCCGGCAAGCGACCACTGATCTCCTTCGCCGTCGGCACGCAGGGTCTTGCGGACCAGTGCGCGCCCTCTCGTCTTCTCGCCTTCGCGGCGGAGTACGAAGAGGTGTTCGTCGGCACTCTGCTGAGCCGGGGTTACGCTGTGGCGATCACGGACTATGAGGGCCTGGGCACCGCGGGGATCCACACCTACATGGACCGTGTCTCCCAGGGGCGCGCGGTGCTGGACATGGCCCGGGCGGCCATCGCTCTACCCGGCACCGGCCTGAGCGCGCAGTCTCCGATCGGCGTCGACGGGTATTCGCAAGGAGGAGGGGCGGCGGCTGCCGCAGCGGAAATCGCTCCGTCCTATGCGCCGGAACTCCAGATCAAGGGAGTGTCCGCCGGGGCCGTCCCGGCGGATCTCACGGCGGTCGGAACCTCGCTGGACGGCGGCCTGTATGCGGAGTTCATGCTCTTCGCCCTGGACGGGCTGTTCAGTTCGTACGGCGTCGACCCGGCGGCCTTCCTCAACGCTGCCGGACAGGCGAAAGCAGTCCAGGTCTCCGACCACTGTGTCTGGAACCTGCCACAGAACAGCTACGTGAAGATGTCCAACCTGTCCTCGACGGGGCAGTCCTTCACGCAGCTCGCTCAGCAGGCGCCCATCTCGACCATGCTGGCGGACCAGCTGATCGGCCGCGCGCGTCCCGGGGCACCTGTGCTCATCACGCACTCGGTCGCGGATGATGTGATCCCGTACCGCGTGGGCAAGGGGCTGGCTCAGCGCTGGTGCGCCGGTGGGGCAACCGTGAACTTCGTTCCCACCCCGGTGCCGACCCATGTCGGCGGTGCGGCACCGCACTTCGCGGCGACGCTGGCGTTCTTCGAGGCCCGGTTCCGAGGACTGCCGGCGACGAACAACTGCTGGACGCTCTGACGACCTGAAGCGGTCCGCTCCGGGTCAGGAAGCATCCGGGGCGGACCGCCGTCGGGCGATCTCGTCCTGGGCGGCGACTCTCATCTGCCGGAAAAGCCGTCGTGCTTTAGGCGCCCGGCCAGGACCCGGCGCGTCGGCCTCATCTTCTTTCCCGTCCGCCCACTTTCGCATGACCTCCAGTCGCGCCTCGTCGGCCGACCTCAGATCGCGTTCGAAGTCAGGCAGGGATTTCCACCAGAGTGTTGCCATGGACAGAGTTTACGGCGGGCCCGCCGTCCCTCAGATCCCCAGGCTGAGCCCGATCATCGTGAGCGTCACCGCGAATCCGGTGAGGTAATTGAGCCACAGGAACCGTCGCCAGCCGGGCCGGGTCCGTCCCGACGTCTCGTCGCGCACGCCCAGGTAGGGGGCGACATTGAGTAGATAGGGGATCACGAGCAGTCCCGTCCAGCGGGCAGGGCCTCCGGTCATCACCAGCACGAGACCCGCGGCGGCATAGCAGACCACCACGAACGCGAGGGTCACACGGCTGCCCAGCAGAGTCCCGATCGAATCGATCCTCGCCTCACGATCCGGGAGGATGTCCTGGATCGCTCCGAAGGCGTGGCTCGCCATGCCCCACAGGAAGAAGGCTGCGAGCACGCTCACGCCGACAGCGGCGTCGTCGGGCGACACGACGGCCGAGCCGCCCGGCGCCCACCCCGCGAGCACCAGGCCGTACAGCGCGGGGGAGACGAAGTGCGTGCTGGACGTGATCGAATCCAGGACCGGCCGCTCTTTGAAGCGCAGGCCGGGAACGCTGTACGCCGCGACGGCGAACAGGGAGAGGGCGAGCACCAGCCAGCTCGCCGGACCACCCCCGAGGACCAGGGCGATGACGAACGGCACGCAAGAGCCCCACGCCAGCCACAGCACAGCCCGGTGCAGCGAAGGATCCAGCAC
>Ga0213829_1002645_pt1 | contig 11530 bp, 8 predicted proteins | sample MC6MC0896MG_FD_180665 | JGI IMG/M metagenome (GOLD analysis project Ga0213829, IMG submission 180665) | Enriched soil aggregate microbial communities from Iowa State University, Ames, United States - MC6-MC0896-MG | ecosystem: Environmental > Terrestrial > Soil > Unclassified | place: USA: Iowa...
ATTACGATGAAAACTTAATTTATGTAAACGAAATAGAAGTTTATCGACCATTTTTAATTCGATCTGGTCAGCAGGAAGGCTTAAGTTTTACGAATACTTCAATGACCGATAAAGTTGATTTTTCTTCGGGTGGATTTCAAGCAAAATACGGTGATAAAATGTCGTCTGTTTTAGATATTACCTATCGCAAACCAAAACAATTCGGCGGACAGTTAGATGCCAGTATTTTAGGGGGTGGTGTTACGGTTGATTTAGCTTCGAAAGATGAAAAATGGACAGCAATTACCGGTTTCAGATACAGAAATAACGCTTTGTTGGTAAATTCGCAAGATGTTGAAGTGGATTATAAACCGCGTTATTTAGATGCACAATCGTTAATAACTTTTCAACCGTCGGCAAAGTGGGAGTGGAGTTTGCTTTTAAATGCATCTTCAAATGTGTATGAATATACGCCACAAGTTAAACGCACAAAATTTGGAACCATTGGCGATTCAAAAGAAATGTCGGTTTATTACGAAGGTTCAGAAATAGATAAATACCAAACTTATTTCGGAGCATTTAAAGGTATTTTTAAGCCAAATTTAGAAAACAGTTATAAAGTAATTGCATCTGCTTATCATACAAAAGAAGAAGAGTATTACGATATTTTGGGGCAGTATAATTTAGGAAATGTAAGTGGTGATTTAGGCGGAAATGCAGGCGAAGTAGAATATACAGTTGGTTTAGGTTCACAGTTGAATCACGGTAGAAATAATTACGATGCCTTAATTGTTAGTGCCGAAGTTAAAGGTCAGCATAAATTAGATGAAAACGAAATAGAGTGGGGCGTACGTTATGTTTCTGAAGATATTCGTGACCGTTTGGTTGAATGGGAAGTGGTAGATTCGGCAGGATTTTCTTTAGCGCATCCGTATTTTTCAACACCAAACAATCAGCCTTACGAACCTTATCAAGGCGAATTATTGCCTTATCAGAATGTTCGTGCAACAAATTTTGTAAAGATTAATCGTTTAAACGGATTTGCACAGTGGAGCAGACGTGGATCAATCGGCGAGCATGAAACGTTTGTGAATGTTGGTGCCAGAGCGCATTATTGGAATGTTGATGCTGAGGGATACGAAACATCGAACGCACAATTTACAATCAGTCCGCGAGCGCAATTTGCCATTAAACCCAATTGGGAAAATACCGATATGGTTTTCCGTTTATCGGGAGGTTTGTATCATCAGCCGCCAAGTTATCGTGAATTACGTGCCATGGACGGATCGATCAATCCAAATGTAAAAGCACAGCAATCAATACATATTGTTTTATCAAACGATTATAGTTTTAAGATAAAAAACACGCCGTTTAAGTTGTTTACCGAATTGTATTATAAAGACTTATCTAACGTAAATACCTATACGTTAGAGAATGTTCGAATAAGATACAGAGCCGATAATAATGCCGAAGCGTATGTTTATGGTGCGGATTTGCGTGTGAACGGAGAAATTGTTCCGGGAATTGAATCGTGGTTTTCTGTAGGATATTTAAAAACCGAAGAAAATTATAATAACAAAGGATTTATTGCCCGCCCAACCGATCAGCGTTTAAAATTAGGGTTGATGTTTCAAGATTACATGCCAACAATTCCTAATTTAAAATTGTACCTGAATCAGGTTTACAATACGCCGTTGCCGGGTGGTTCGCCATCGTATGTTGATCCGTATGATTATCAGTTGCGATTAAAAAATTACATGAGAACCGATGCTGGTTTTTCTTATGTTTTTAAGGATCAAACATTTAAGTCAGAAAAAAAATGGTTACAGCCATTTGAAGAAGTTGCCGTAGGTTTTGAAATTTACAACCTGTTCAACAACGAAAATGCCATTACAAATACCTGGGTTCGCGACGTGTATACAAAAACCATGTACGCCATTCCAAACAGAATGACTATGCGTACCTTTAATTTAAAACTAAATATGCGTTGGTAAACGTGAAATTTCGTTATATTTGAATGAAGATTTAAAAGCTTATGAAATCGTACATAGCCCTTTTAGCAGTTAGTTTGGTTGCCGTTGTTTCTTGTAAAAAAGAAAACGAAACGCCAAAAGTAATTTACGAAAACGAAAAAAACACTGCCGAAGTTAATTATCAGAAAATAGATTCTACCGAAATTAAAATTGCCGATTTACCAATAAAATTCAGCGGTACCAATTATTTATTGCATCCTATTGGTAATGTTCGTGTGTATAATACGGGATCGTCACGTTCGGGAAGTTCAAAAATAAACAATCAGGTTAGTTATAAAATCTCTAATTATTCTACTCCTGAAATTACCGGTTTTATAACAAACGTAATGTTTCAGCATAAAGATTCGTTAGATTTGAAACCATTAACAGCTAACCGAATGGAAATTTTGTCGATCAATTATTTAGACGAACTGGCATTAAAAACAAATAAACAGTTTTTGGTGTACACGTTGGTAGATGTTGATACAAATAAAGATGGAAGATATGACGATAACGATATTAAAACGTTGTACATATCTAAAATCAATGGAACAAAATTCACAAAACTTACGCCCGATTTGCATGAGTTATTAGATTGGCAGGTAATTGATGAGAAATTGTATTTCAGATCGATAGAAGACATCAATAAAAATGGAGAATTCGATTCTAAAGATGCTGTTCATTATTCCTTTATAAACTTATTAAGCGAAGATTGGAAACCGGCGGGTTACAATCCGTTAAAGTAAAAACCTTGATTGTCAAGGTTTTTTTTATGTTGATTTGTTAATCTTTGCGATAAATACAAATAACTTATATTTTAAACACTAAAAATTGTAAATTGTGCTTTTAAATGATTCAATCAAAAACAAAATTCATGAAAAGAAATTTTAAAGGTCTTTTAGCTTTAGCTGGTATTGCTTTAGCTGCTACAAATGTGCAAGCTCAAGCACAAACATCTGGAAGTGTGTTCGATAATTTAAGTGTTGAAGCGCAATACGGATTAAACTCTGCATTAAGTCCGAACGAAGGAATTACAACAAGCGATTACAGCGGATTTAACTTTTTTCAGTTAGGTCTTAATTATCATATTGATGATGTTTGGGGAGTTCGCGGAACATTTGCAAGTTCAAACTTTAAGCATAAAGATGTAAAAGATCACGGCGTAAAGTATAACAAATTAATGTTAGAAGCTACCTATAATATTTTTGCAGGAATAAACGGAATGATGCAACCATTTGATGTTACCGCACATGCCGGTTTTGGTTTGGCTTCGGGTAAAAGTGAATTAGGAGGAGATAATGATTTGGCAGGTGCTGCGCAAATTGGTATCATGCCAAAATATAATTTTACTTCACAATTTTCTGTTTTTATCGACGGAACTTTTGTAAACCAATTCAGTCAAGATTACGGTTTTAATGGTACAGCGATAAAACAAGGATCTGGAAGTTATTTCAATGTTGGTTTAGGTGTTCAGTACAAGTTTAAAAAGTAATATATTTTTAATAGAAAAAAGGGATTGTTAATTAACAATCCCTTTTTTATTTCTTATTGTATGATCTTTATTTATGCAAAATCATTGAAATTTCAATGTTTACGTTTCTTGGTAGTTTTTCAACCTGAACGCATTCACGTGCTGGTGCTGTTTCGGCAGAAAAAAAGCTTCCATATATTTCGTTGATCATACTGAAATGATCCATGTTTCTAATAAAAATAGTTGCTTTTATAACATGGTCAAAAGTCAGTCTGGCTTCTTCAATAATATAGTAAAGATTTTGCATTACTTGTTTGGTTTCGTCTTGAATTCCCGTAGTTACTAGCGTTTCGGTTGCTTGGTTAAAAGGAATCTGTCCCGATATAAAAAGTAAATCGCCTACCATAATCGAATGATTGTATGGACCAATTGGAGCAGGTGCTTTTGATGAGTTGATTATTTGTTTCATTTGATGTATATTAAGTTAGAACTAAAAACGAATAGCTTAAAGTTATGAAATTATCTGTTTCTGAAACGACGTTCGGCAGCATTTCTTTTTTCGTATTTGATATCTTGCAGGATCGACGATTTAATTCCGATGAAAAAGTTCCACTGTTTGTAGTATCCGTTCGGAATCCAAGAAAAATCCATTCTCCATGATTTCAAATCACGCTCAAAACGCAATTGCGTATAAGTAATACCTTTGTTTTTAAAATCGTATCCCGTAGAAAAACCTGCCAACCAACCCGGCGACAGTGTTACGTTTCCGGAAACCATTAGCGAATTGTTTGATATTTCTGAATTTCTACTTGCATTGTTATACGTTAAACTCCATGCTAAAGTCAAATCCCAAGGAATTTCGGTATTATAAAAAGATGTTTTTGTTTTTTCACGTTTTTTATCATCAAACATCGATTTTTGTCTGTCTGCCAAATCAACCGATTGCCCGAATAAATCATCTCCACGACCACCGTTTTGTACATTTTGATCTACTTCATCTTCAGGTTTCGGACTTCCGCCAAACAAAGGATCAGTACTTGCTAAAGAATAATTTACGGTAATATTGGCACTTGTAAGGCGCAACAAACTTCCGCCGTTTGCAATGTTGAATTTATCGATTCTGTTGCCGGCATTATCAATTGCCAGTGGATCTAAATTTGCTCCAAAATTCAATCTTAATTTATCCTTCAATAAATTTGTATTCGCACTCATGCTAAGTGGAGCTAATTTTAATGAATCGGCAGTGAAATTGTACGATGTAGCAAAGTTTAGGGAATTTAAAAGCATTACTTTTTTAGGTTCGCCCGTTGCAGATTCATCGTCACGAACTTTTGCTTCAAAATTATTTCCTAAAGACAAACCTACCATGTTAGACATAGTTTGATTTGGTGCACCAAATAAGGTTCCTTGAAAACGTGAGTATTCTTGCATAGTTGTACCTAATGCATCAATAGCATAAGTATCGTAATATTGATCGAAACTCGGCGTGTATGTATAAGAAATCGCTGGACGAATTACGTGACGAATTGCCTGGATTTTAGAGTTTTTGTTGAAGTTGAATGTTCCATACAAGGTAGTTCCAACATTTGCTCCAAAACTATAAGTACGGTAACTGTCAAATCCATTATTCCTAACTGTTTCTGGCTGATTAGTTTCGTTACTGTAAAAACGGTCAAATGTATTTAGAACCCAAGTCTCGTTATAGCTTCCCGTCATGGTAACCGACAGGTATTTTAATACTTTAAAGTTGGTAGCTAATGGAATGGTATGTTGAATTCCGGCATCCATTTCATTAAACATTGCCGATTTAAAGAACAATGAATCTGTGGTTTGAATTTGATTTCTACCGCTTAAATTATATTGTAGGTTTAAGTTTTGAATAAATCCTTTTTTAGATCCGTTTTTTGGCGCAAATGGGTACACACGATCAACACTTGCCTGCACATTTGGCAATGACATGGTAATTTGCTGCGTATTGGTGTTTTGGGTATGATTTGCCGAAACCGTATAATTTACCTGTGGAACAGACTGTATTGTTTTTGAATAACTTATCGATGATGATAAGGTGTTATTCATGTTTGATCCGATATTTTGCGTGTTTAATGAGTTTCGGAAATAGTTACTACTACCCAAGTTAACCGATGCAGAAAAACGCGATGTTGGGTTTGCCTTTGCATCTTGCGAATGACTCCACTGAATGTTATAAATTTTGGCTTTCTGGTAATTGTCAAAACCTCTCTCGCCGTCAATTAATGTTTCGTATCTTAAATTAAGATTTCCGCTGTATTTGTATCTTTTACGATATTGCGATTGTGCATTTAAAGCGTTACTTCCGTTTTGGTAAACGTCACCCAATAAGGTTAAATCAACCATATCGTTAAACGCAAAATAATAACCACCGTTCTGTAAATAGTAACCACGCAAATTGGTATCTCCAAAAGACGGTATAATGAATCCCGAAACAGATCCTTGCGATAACGGAAAAAAAGCAAACGGCAAACCAATAGGCGTCGGTACATCTTCAATAACCAAATTGGTAACTCCGGTTACAATTTTTTTGTTAGGAACAAATTTCGCATTCGAAGTACGGAAATAGTATTCCGGATTCTCGATATCTTCTGCAGTTGTAAAAATTACATCTTTCATAAAGTAAACGGAATCGTTTACTTTTTTGGTTTTTGCAGCCTTAACATTAAAATCCTGATATTTTGTTCGGGTGTTCCAAACAATCGCTTTTTTAGTTTTTGTGTTAAAACGAATAGAATCAGGTTCTACAATCTGCGTTCCTTGTTTAAAAACTGGATGCTGTGTTAAATTTCCTAACGAGTCTTTAATTCTGCCGGCATAAACTTCTTCCTTTTCATAATCATAAATAATGATTCCTGCCGTAAGTTCGTAATCCTGATACTTAAAAACCGCCTGATTGTACAACGTAACCTTTTTATTTTTCTGATCTAGCTTTTCGTAATCTTTGGCAGTTCTAAACATAGGTGCTTCTAATTTTTGCCTTTGTTTAGGTTTAACACTGTCTCTTTTTACGGTATCTAAAGTTGCAGTCGTAATAGGTGTTTTTTGAAGTGTATCTTTCTTACTTTCAATATTTAAGCGCTTGTTTACATGAGGGAATTCTTGCGCCGAAACCTTTGACAGTGCGCCCGGAATCAAGATCAAATTAAAAACGATATATATTACTTTTCTATGCAACTTTTTAAAGCTATTTTGTAAAATTGGTAGGTGTGTTTTTTAGACTTCAAACTTACTAATATTTTTTTTTACTTTTAGACTTTTAAATAAGAAACCAAAATATAAAATAAATCATGTTTGTAAATAAGGTTAAAGCTGCTTGTGCTGCCTTTTTAATGTGTGTTGGATCAACGATTTATGCACAAAATTTTAAAGTAGTTTTAGATCCCGGTCACGGAGGGAAAGATCCCGGTGCCATGCGCGGAAATTATGTAGAAAAGAAAATTGTTTTAGATGTTGCTTTAAAGGTTGGCGAACTGCTAAAGCTTGATAAAGATATTAAAGTGATTTTTACCCGCGAAACTGATGTTTTTATAGAAGTGCAAGAACGAACCAAAATAGCAAACCGTGAAAAAGCCGATGTTTTTGTATCTATTCACGTAAACGCTGCAAAAAACACCGCAGCTTATGGTGCAGAAACTTATATAATGGGTATTAGTAAAAACGAAGCAAATTTAGATGTTGCAAAACGTGAGAATGCTGTTATTACTTTAGAAGATAATTATGAAAAACATTATGAAGGATACGATCCAAATCGTCCGGAATCTTTGATAGGATTAACCTTGATGCAGGAACAGTTTATCAAGCAAAGTATTGATCTTGCTTCGAAAATTCAGGTTCGATTTAAAGACGATGTTCTGCGAAATGACAGAGGTGTAAGGCAAGGTCCGTTCTGGGTTTTGCACAGTGCGCTTATGCCGAGTATTTTGGTTGAATTGGGTTTTATTTCAAATAAAGAAGAAGGCGAATATCTTAATTCCGAAGAAGGTAAAAACGAGATGGCAAAAGCCATTGCAAGAGCGATTAGAGAGTATAAAAAAAGCAATTCAAACTAATAAAATATATGTTGTTAGGAGGGAATTAGGTTATTAGTTTTAATTCTTAATAACGTGTTGTAGGTAAAATCGAGTTAAAAACGAGATATATTACTTTTGTATGCAAGTTTTATATACTATTTTTGTAAATTGGAATAGGATTCTGTTTTATTCAGAAATCTTAACCGTTATTTTTTAATTTTAGACTTTATAATAAGAAACGAAAATATAAATATGCTATGTTTATAGATAACTTTAAAGTTGTTGTCGGTGCCTTTTTAATGTGTGTTGGATCAACGGTTTATGCCCAGAATTTTAAAGTGGTTTTAGATCCCGGACACGGAGGTAAAGATTTTGGTGCTGTGCGCGGAAATTATGTAGAAAAGAAAGTTGTTTTAGATGTTGCCGAAAAAGTAGGCGACTTGTTAAAAAGAGATAAAGGAATAAGTGTTATCTATACTCGTAAATCGGATGTTTTTTTAGAGTTGAGAGAGCGTACCGAAATTGCGAACCGTGAAAAAGCAGATATTTTTGTTTCAATTCACGCAAATGCAGCTTCAAATGCACCAAGTGCTACAGGAACCGAAACCTTTATAATGGGTACAAGTAAAAACGCATCGAATTTAGAAATCGCTAAAAAAGAGAATGCCGTTATTACTTTAGAGGATAATTATGAAACATCTTATTCTGGATACGATCCAAGCAAACCTGAATCATTAATTGGGTTAACCTTAATACAGGAACAGTTTGTAACGCAGAGTATTGAATTGGCATCGAAAGTTCAAACTCGTTTTACAAATGATGCCGAAAGAAAAAACCGTGGTGTTAAACAAGCACCTTTTGTGGTTTTGTACACCGCTTTTATGCCGAGTGTTTTGGTTGAATTAGGATTTTTATCGAACAGTGAAGAAGGCGCATACCTTAATAGCGAAGAAGGTAAGAACGAATTAGCCCGAGGTATCGCCAATGCAATCATCGATTATAAAAAGCAGTATCATTCTGCAAGCGAAAATATTTCGACTCAAAAACCTAGAGAAACTCCTGTAAGAGAAGAAGAACCTAAAAAAGTAGATACTGTTAAACAAAAAGTAGTAGAACCTGCACAAACATCGTCTGTAGATGCATCTAAACCTGCAACTGTTACAAAAACAGGTGTTTCGTTCAAAGTTCAAATTTCTGCAAGTAGTAAAAATGTTGCCTTAACGCCAAGTAACTTTAACGGTTTAAACAACATTTCTATGGTTAAAGAAGGCAATATGTACAAATATTTTTATAATGAAACTACCGATTACGATCATGCTCGTAAAGCTTTAGAAGTTGCTAAAAACAAAGGATACAATTCTGCCTTTTTGGTTGCCTACAAAAACGGTAAAAAAGTAAGTATTAAAGATGCAATTAACAAGTAACTAAAAAAAGAAGAAAATTGAAAATAGCTATATCAAAAGAGGTAAAAACCGCTGTACTAGTGTTATTATCTATAGGAATGTTAATTTGGGGATATACCTTTTTAAACGGTAAAAACATCTTTAGCAGTTCAAGAACATTTTTTGTGGAATACGAAAACGTAGAAGGTCTTTCTACCGCATCATCTGTAACAATAAACGGAATGGTAGTAGGTAAGGTACATCATATTTCGTTAAAAGGGCAGGGCAAACTGCTGGTAGAATTGGTTATGACAGACAAGGTTGATATTCCGATTTCATCTAAAGCCGTAATTTATTCGCCCGATTTAATTGGAGGGAAACAAATTGCACTTCAAATTAATTATGACGATCCTACCTTGGCAAAAAGCGGCGATTATTTACAGTCAGGACAAATTGCAGGTTTAATTGATGATTTAGGTCAAAGAGTAGATCCTATCGCAAAAAAGCTTGATTCTGTTCTTTACAACGTAAACATTTTGGTACAAACGATCAACAAAACGTTAGATCCGGCTGCACAAAAGAATCTTCAGGATGCTTTGGCACAATTGAATGCTACAATGACAAACGCAAATGCTATTACCGGTAAGTTTGATAGAATTGTATCGAGCAACGAATCTAAAATAAACAACATTGTTTCAGATTTCAACACAACATCTAAAAATCTTTCGGCTTTTTCTAACGATTTAGATAAGATCCAATTACAGAAATTACAAGATATCCTAAATAAATTCGACAGTGCAGCATCAAGCCTTGATAAAATGATGAGCGATGCCAACAGCGGCAAAGGAAACATTGGTAAGTTAATGAAAGAAGAGCAGCTGTACAATAACTTGGAATCGGCAACAAAAGAATTAAACAGTTTGTTAGAAGACGTTAAACTAAATCCACGCCGTTACATAAATATTTCGGTTTTCGGTAAAAAAGCACAGCCTTATGCAGAACCAGTAAAACAATAATCATACAAAACTAAATACAACAAAAACAATAATTAATACATTACAATAATGCACATTTTAAGCAGTATTTTATTTATAGCTTTAACCGTTGCAGGCTTTGGTTTTTTTGCAGTAAATGCCAAAAAAATCTACCGAAACATAAAGCTGGGTCAGTCTGTAGACAGAACCGACCGTTCTGCAGATCGTTGGAAAAACATGCTTTTGGTTGCTTTTGGACAAAAGAAAATGTTTGCCAGACCCATTCCGGCACTTTTACATTTTGCCATTTATGCAGCCTTTATGATTACCCAGATTGAACTGATAGAGATTTTTATCGACGGTATTTTTGGAACACACCGTATTTTTAAAGAACCTCTTAGCGGCTTTTATACCTTCATGATCAGTTTGATCGAAATATTGTCGGTTGCAGCTTTAACAGCAACAATTATCTTTTTATCAAGAAGAAACCTGTTAAAGCTTCCACGTTTAAACATGAAAGAATTAATTGGTTGGCCTAAAAAGGATGCCAATTTAATTTTAATGATGGAAATTATTCTGGTATTGTGCATTTTTACCATGAACGGAACCGATGAGGTTTTGTACAACATGGGTAAATCGCATTTTACAGGTCAGGGATCTTTTAATTTTACCATTTCTCAATTCATTGGTCCTGCAGTTTTTGGATCTTTTAGCGAAGTTACTTTGCATGTTTTAGAACGTGTAGGTTGGTGGGGACACTTTATTATGGTGTTGTCTTTCCTTAATTACCTATACTATTCTAAACACTTGCACATTATTTTGGCGTTCCCGAATACCTATTTTGCACACATAGAACCGTTGGGTAAATTTGATAATTTGCAGGCAGTTACCAATGAAGTAAAATTAATGATGGATCCAAATGCCGATCCTTTTGCAGCACCAGCTCCAGATGAAAATGCAGCACCTGCAAAATTTGGTGCGCAAGATGTTCAGGATTTAAACTGGGTTCAATTGTTAAATGCCTATTCGTGTACCGAATGTGGTCGTTGTACATCATCTTGTCCGGCAAATTTAACCGGTAAAAAACTATCGCCACGTTTAATAATGATGAAAACGCGCGATCGTTTAGAAGAAGTTGGTAAAAATATCGATACCAATAAAGGAACTTTTGTAGACGATGGTAAAACATTGTTGAATGATTATATTACACCCGAAGAATTGTGGGCTTGTACTACATGTAATGCCTGTGTTGAAGCTTGTCCAATTGACATCAGTCCGTTATCTATCATTATGGATATGCGTCGATTTTTGGTTATGGAACAAAGTGCTGCACCAATGGAATTAAACACGATGATGACCAACATTGAAAACAATGGGGCACCTTGGCAGTACAGTCAGATGGATCGTTTAAATTGGAAAGACGAAAATTAACCTATCCATATCATCAACTAAAAATAAAGAGAAAATGTCAGAAAGTTTAGTAGTACCTACAATGGCCGAAATGATGGCGCAAGGCAAACAGCCCGAAATATTGTTCTGGGTAGGTTCGGCCGGAAGTTATGATGATAGAGCAAAAAAAATAACGCGTGCATTTGTTAAAATTTTAAATGCCGCCCAAGTTGATTTTGCTGTTTTAGGAACAGAAGAGAGTGCCACCGGCGATGTAGCAAAA
>Ga0213829_1002647_pt1 | contig 11527 bp, 9 predicted proteins | sample MC6MC0896MG_FD_180665 | JGI IMG/M metagenome (GOLD analysis project Ga0213829, IMG submission 180665) | Enriched soil aggregate microbial communities from Iowa State University, Ames, United States - MC6-MC0896-MG | ecosystem: Environmental > Terrestrial > Soil > Unclassified | place: USA: Iowa...
CAAAACTGGCGCCCAGGGTATGTTCGCCCAGCCGTGCCGGCGCTACATAACCTTCGGCGCAGACCACCGTGTTCAAACTCCGGCTGGTGGCTGTTTGCGGCAGGCGGGTGATCTGTCCGCGAATGCGTTTAAGGGGCAACTCGCTGCTATAGGGGAAGCGCTTGATCTCGGCAGCGCCGGCCAGCACCACTACCGGTGCAGCGGCCAGCAGTGTGTCACCATCCCAGGCTTGCCATTGCCCGTCGGTGCGACGCAATTGCAACACGTCGTGGTGCGTCAGGATCCGAATATTCGGCTGCGTGGCTTGCCATTGGCACAAGGCTGGCGGATGCACCCAACCACCTTCCGGGTAGTACAGGCCACCCCATTGCAGACTGATCCCGGCGCGCGCCTCGGCCTGCTCTCGATCCAGTGTGTGCAGCAAGTCATCGGCGAACGCTGCGGCCAATTGTGCATGACGCTCGGTTTCCTTGGCGTTGAAGGCCAGTTGCAGGACTCCACAATCGTCCCAGTCCACACCCCGCTGCAAATGCTCGAGCAGGCGCCGGGTGTAGCCGAAGCCGCTGACGATCAATTGCGACAACGCCGTGCCGTGGGCCGAAAGCTTGAGATACAGCACGCCCTGGGGATTGCCCGACGCTTCCTGCGCCAGCCCATCGTGGCGTTCCAGCAGGCTGACGTGCCAACCCCGTGCGGCCAGGCTGGCGGCCGTCGCACAACCGGCCAGGCCGGCGCCGATCACCAGCGCCCGACGCTCTCCGGTCAACGGTGCCGGGCGGGCGAACCAGGGTTTGGGAACCGCGGGTGCCTGGGTTTGTTCGGGCCAGCCGAGGAAGGTGCCGCGCAGGATCTCCCATTTGTGGCCGATGCCCGGGGTCCGCTTCATCTTGAAACCCGCGGCATTGAGCAACCGGCGCACCCACCCGGTGCTGGTGAAGGTGCTGAGGGTCGAGCCAGGCGCGGCCAGGCGCGCCAGCTCGGCGAACAGTTCGGCGGTCCACATGTCGGGGTTTTTCGCCGGGGCGAAGCCGTCGAGAAACCAGGCGTCGACCTGTGCATCCAGCTGCGGCAATTGCTCCAGGGCATCACCGATCAACAAGGTCAGGACGATTCGGCCGTTGTCCAGGATCAGACGCTGGAAGCCTTGATGGATCGCCTTATACTGCGCCAGCAGTTGCTCGGCAAACGGTTTGAGCTCGGGCCACAAGGCCAGCGTCCGCTGCAGGTCCGGCAGGCTTAGCGGATACTTTTCGACACTCACGAAATGGAGCCGCGCACCCGCCACCGCTTGCTGTTCGAACAACTGCCAGGCGCAGAGAAAATTCAATCCGGTGCCGAAACCGGTCTCACCGATCACCAACCTCCCGCCCGCCGGCAACGCGGCAAAGCGTTCACGCAGATTGTTTTGCTCGAGGAAGACGTAACGGGTTTCATCCAGGCCCGACTTATCCGAAAAATAGACATCGTCGAACACCCGCGAACGCGGGAGCCCTTGATCGTCCCAGTCGAGCTGGGCGTGGGGCAATACAGGTTTCATGGCAGGCTCGGCAACGGCAAGGCGGCCATTCTAGCCGATCGCCACAATGCTGTTGTAGGAGCGAGCTTGCTCCGGGCGGCGTTCCGACGATGGTCGCCAACGATAACGCGTATCTGCTGGATAACACGCGGTGTTCTGAAGTCGATCGTCGCAACGCCGCCCGGAGCAAGCTCGCTCCTACAACAGCTTTACGAAATCATAGGGAATTTTCCCTGCTGATTAATGGCCCAATCCGCTAGTCTTGCTCAATCCGGGAAGGGAGCCGTCCATGTTCGAATCTGCTGAAATCGGTCACGTCATCGACAAAGAAACCTACGACGCTGAAGTGCCAGCCCTGCGCGAGGCGTTGCTTGAAGCGCAGTTCGAACTTCAGCAGCAGAAACGCTTCCCGGTGATCATCCTGATCAACGGCATCGAAGGCGCGGGCAAGGGCGAGACGGTCAAGCTGCTCAACGAATGGATGGATCCGCGCCTGATCGAAGTTCGCACCTTCGATCAACAGACCGACGAAGAGCTGGCGCGGCCTCCGGCCTGGCGTTATTGGCGGATGCTCCCGGCCAAGGGACGCATGGGGATTTTTTTCGGCAACTGGTACAGCCAGATGCTGCAAGACCGTGTCCATGGCGTGTTCAAGGATCCGCGGCTCGATCAAGCCATCAACGCCGCCGAGCGCCTGGAGAAGATGCTGTGCGACGAAGGCGCGCTGATTTTCAAGTTCTGGTTCCACCTCTCCAGGAAACAAATGCGCGCGCGGCTCAAGACCCTGGCCGACGATCCCTTGCACAGTTGGCGCATTAGCCCGCTGGACTGGCAGCAGTCGCAGACCTACGACAAATTCGTCAAGTACGGCGAACGCATCTTGCGGCGTACCAGCCGCGACTACGCGCCATGGCATGTGATCGCCGGGATGGACCCGCGCTACCGCAGCCTGGCGGTGGGCATGATTCTGCTCGAGGGCCTGCAAGGCGCCCTGAAGCGCCCCCAGATTCACCCGGACAAAGTCAGCGCCGCACCGTTGGTCAGCAGCGTCGACCAGATGAACCTGCTCGACAGCCTGGACTTGACCCTGAGTCTGGACAAGGCCGATTACGAAGAACAGTTGATCACCGAGCAGGCGCGGCTCTCCGGACTGATGCGCGATAAACGCATGCGCCGCCACGCCCTGATCGCCGTGTTCGAAGGCAATGACGCGGCGGGCAAGGGCGGGGCCATCCGCCGGGTGGCCGCGGCGCTGGACCCACGCCAGTACAGCATCGTGCCGATCGCCGCGCCCACCGAAGAGGAGCGGGCGCATCCGTATATGTGGCGGTTCTGGCGTCATCTTCCGGCACGGGGCAAGTTCACCGTGTTCGATCGCTCCTGGTATGGCCGGGTGCTGGTGGAGCGCATCGAAGGTTTTTGCAGCGCGGCGGACTGGTTGCGCGCCTACGGTGAAATCAACGACTTCGAAGAGCAGATCGCCGATGCCGGGGTGATCGTGGTCAAGTTCTGGCTGGCCATCGACAAACAGACGCAGATGGAGCGATTCGAGGAGCGGGAACAGACGCCGTTCAAGCGCTTCAAGATCACCGAAGATGACTGGCGCAATCGGGAAAAGTGGGACGACTATCGGACCGCGGTCGGCGACATGGTCGATCGCACCAGCACCGAGATCTCGCCCTGGACCCTGGTGGAAGCCAATGACAAGCGCTGGGCCCGGGTCAAGGTGTTGCGCACTATCAATGAGGCGTTGGAAGAAGCGTTCAGGAAATCCGACAAGAAGGCGAAAAAAGACAAGGGCTAAGCCAATGGTTGCGCATACGCGAGGTGAATGATTGTCGCGGTCGAAGATTATGTGGGCTTATGCTCGGTCCACTCCAACCGACAACAACAATGAGGTATGCCATGCGTGAAGTGGTGATCGTCGACAGCGTGCGGACCGGCCTGGCCAAGTCCTTTCGCGGCAAGTTCAACATGACCCGGCCGGACGACATGGCGGCGCATTGTGTCGACGCCTTGTTGGCACGCTCGGGGATCGACCCGGCCAGCGTCGAGGATTGCATCGTCGGTGCCGGCTCCAACGAAGGCGCGCAGGGCTACAACATCGGGCGCAATGTCGCCGTGCTCTCGCGGTTGGGCGTCGGCTGTGCCGGCATGACCCTCAATCGTTTCTGTTCGTCGGGCTTGCAAGCGATCGCCATCGCCGCCAACCAGATCGCCTCGGGTTGCAGCGATATCATCGTCGCCGGCGGCGTCGAGTCCATCAGCCTGACCATGAAAAGCGTCAACACCGACAACCTGATCAACCCGCTGCTCAAGGCGCAGACGCCGGGCATCTACTTCCCCATGGGCCAGACCGCCGAAATCGTCGCCCGTCGTTATCAGGTCAGCCGCGAACAACAGGACCTTTACGCGCTGCAAAGCCAGCAACGCACCGCGCAGGCCCAGGCCGCGGGATTGTTCGACGATGAAATCGTGCCCATGGCGGTGAAGTATCGGGTTGAAGACAAGGGCACCGGGCAAGTGCAGATCCTCGACGGCATTGTCGATCACGACGACTGCAACCGTCCGGACACCACGCTGGAAAGCCTGGCCGGGTTGAAACCGGTGTTTGCCGAAGACGGTTCGGTGACCGCCGGTAATTCTTCGCAATTGTCCGATGGCGCTTCCATGACCCTGGTGATGAGCCTGGAAAAAGCCCTGGCGCTGGGGCTGAAGCCCAAAGCCTTCTTTCGCGGCTTTGCCGTGGCCGGATGTGAACCGGATGAAATGGGCATCGGCCCGGTATTCTCGGTGCCCAGGCTGCTCAAGGCGAAGGGTTTACAGATAACCGACATCGATCTGTGGGAGCTCAACGAAGCCTTCGCGTCCCAGTGCCTGTACAGCCGCAATCGGCTGGAGATCGATAATGACAAATACAACGTCAATGGCGGCTCGATCTCCATCGGGCATCCGTTCGGCATGACCGGTTCGCGACAGGTGGGGCATCTGGTGCGTGAGTTGCAACGGCGCGGTTTGCGTTACGGGATTGTCACTATGTGCGTGGGCGGGGGGATGGGGGCTACGGGGTTGTTTGAGGCGGTGGGCTAAACACCCGTAGACATGTACCGACTGTGACATTGCTATCGCGGGCAAGTCGGATCGCCGCACCGCCGCTCCCACAGATGTTGCGTCGATCACAATTTCGGTGGACGACACAATACCTGTGGGAGCGGGCTTGCCCGCGATGCAGGCGCTGCGGTTTATTGGTTCGTCCGCAACAGCAGCATCCGCGCTATATAAGCCTGAATCTTCAGTTCAGCCGTCTCCATGTTTTCAAACGGTCCTTCCAGGGTGTTTTCGCGGGTGCTGAAATACAACTCCCCGTTCACACGGCACATCCGGTCACTGCGAAAGTGGGTAGCAGGGGCGTTGTCCTGGGCGCGCATGCCGTACATGGCGGTCTCCTGTGGGTTGTTGCCGTTGATGGATCCAATGAGCTTATGCACGAACCATTGACTATGCCTCGCCAACCGATCGACGGCGTATCGTCCATTGAATGTTGCGACCTGTACAGTTTCATTCGCGGCCAGTCGCCAACTGTCCCTGTGTGTCGAGCGGCTCTGCGCCTAGAATGACGATTTTCGCCAATCGGTTTCGGGGTTTCCATGCACGTTTCATCGGGTCGCTGGGTTTATGGTCTGTTCCTGGCCTTGTTGACCGCGTTGTTGTGGGGAATCCTGCCGATCAAGCTCAAGCAAGTGCTGCTGGTGATGGATCCGGTGACGGTGACCTGGTTTCGTCTGATGGTGTCCGGCGGGTGCCTGTTCATTTTACTGGCGGCGACCGGGCGCCTGCCCAGTCGCAAAGTCCTCAGCCCGCGCGGTGGCTGGCTGGTATTGATGGCGGTGCTGGGGCTGGTGGGCAACTACGTGCTGTACCTGATGGGGTTGAACCTGCTCAGCCCCGGCACCGCACAGCTGGTGGTGCAGACGGGGCCGATCATGCTGCTGATTGCCAGCCTGTTTGTGTTCAGGGAGCGGTTCAGCATGGGGCAGGGGATTGGCCTGCTGGTGCTGGTGGTCGGCTTCGTGTTGTTTTTCAACCAGCGGCTGGTCGAGTTGTTCACGTCCCTGACCGACTATACGGCCGGCGTCCTGTTGGTGCTGCTGGCCTCCACCGTCTGGACCTTCTATGCCCTGGGGCAGAAGCAGTTGCTGACGGTGTGGAATTCGTTTCAGGTGATGATGGTGATCTACCTGTTTTGCGGGTTGTTGCTGACGCCTTGGGTGCATCCGTTGGAGGCGCTGCAACTCAGCCCGTTGCAAGGCTGGCTGCTGCTGGCGTGTTGCATGAACACCCTGATCGCCTATGGCGCGTTTGCCGAGGCGTTGGCGCATTGGGAAGCTTCGCGAGTGAGTGCCACCCTGGCGATCACTCCGTTGGTGACCTTGGCTGCAGTAGCGGTAGCGGCATGGTTGTGGCCGGAGTATGTGCATGCCGAGACGATCAATGGTCTGGGGTATGGCGGGGCAGTGCTGGTGGTGCTGGGGTCGGCGCTGGTGGCGTTGGGGCCTTCGTTGATGGCCGGGCTAAGGGCTCGGCGGGTGCGGATGGCGGCCAGTTAGACCGCGTCATCGTTCACCGCGGGCAAGCCCACTCCCACAGGGATTTGTGTCGACCACTATTTTCGTGAACGACACAAAACCCTGTGGGAGCGGGCTTGCCCGCGATGACTGACTGTCAGGCGCTATAAGGCTCAGCCTTTAGCCCCAGCCTCCAGCATATTCTCCGGCCTCACCCAGGCATCGAACTCTTCATCGGTCAGATACCCCAACTGCAACGCCGCTTCCCGCAACGTCAGCCCTTCGCCATAAGCCTTCTTGGCTATCTCCGCCGATTTGTCGTACCCGATATGCGGGTTCAGCGCCGTCACCAGCATCAGTCCGCGTTCCAGATGTTCCGCCATTTTCGCCGCGTCCGGTTCCAGGCCCGCGATGCAATGCTGCTGGAAGTTGCTGCAGCCATCGCCCAACAGCCGGATCGATTGCAGCAGGTTATGAATGATCACCGGTTTGAACACGTTCAGTTGCAGGTGGCCCTGACTCGCCGCAAAACCGATGGCGACGTCGTTGCCCAAGACCTGGCAAGCCAGCATCGACAGCGCTTCGCACTGGGTCGGATTGACCTTGCCGGGCATGATCGAACTGCCCGGTTCGTTGGCGGGCAGTTTCACCTCGGCAAAACCGGCACGCGGTCCGGAACCCAGCAAGCGCAGGTCGTTGGCGATTTTCATCAGGGTGACGGCGAGGGTTTTCAGCGCGCCGGACAGGGTGGTCAGCGGCTCATGACCAGCCAGTGCGGCGAATTTGTTCGGTGCGGTAACGAACGGCAGGCCGGAGAGCGCGGCCAATTCGGCGGCGATCGCTTCGCCGAAACCGTGGGGCGAGTTCAGGCCGGTACCGACTGCGGTGCCGCCCTGGGCCAGTTCGCAGACGGCCGGCAGCGCGCTGCGGATCGCCCGTTCCGCGTAATCCAGTTGCGCGATGAACGCCGACAGTTCCTGGCCGAAGGTGATGGGGGTCGCGTCCATCATGTGGGTGCGGCCGGTCTTGACCAGCTTCATGTGCCGCGCGGATAACTCGGCCAACCCGCCGGACAGTTCGTTGATCGCCGGCAGCAAATGCTGCTGCACGGCCTGGGCCGCCGCGATGTGCATCGCCGTGGGGAAGCAGTCGTTGGAGCTCTGGGAGCGATTGACGTGATCGTTGGGATGCACCGGCGTCTTGCCGCCGCGCGGATTACCGGCCAGTTCATTGGCACGACCGGCGATCACCTCATTGACGTTCATGTTGCTCTGGGTGCCACTGCCGGTCTGCCAGACCACCAGCGGGAACTGGTCGTCGTGGCTGCCGTCGAGCACTTCGTCGGCGGCCTGTTCGATCAGCCGGGCGATGTCGGCGGGCAGGTCGCCGTTGCGGTCATTGACTCGCGCGGCGGCTTTCTTGATCAGCGCCAGCGCGTGCAGCACCGCCAGCGGCATGCGTTCGTCGCCGATGGCGAAATTGATCAGTGAGCGTTGCGTCTGAGCGCCCCAGTAGGCTTCATCCGGGACTTCAACCTGGCCCAGGCTGTCGGTTTCGATACGGCTCATCATGCACACTCCTGTAGGTCTGATAGCGAGTTTAGGCCCTGATCCATCGCGGTGGTTCCATCAGTCTGGAATTTGACCGTTCACCCCCTCTAAATCAGGCCCGACAAGGCTTGGGGTTGAGCCACACGGTTTTTTAGGCGCAGAATGGTCGCCCTTGGGGTTATACCTCGCCTGTAGAAAAGGAAACTCGATGACTCGTCTTCGTGCCATCTGTACCGCGGTTGCACTGGTTTGCGCCAGCGGCCCTGTTTTTGCCGATACCGCCAGCCACAACGCCAGTGCCGAGGCTTTCCTGACCCTGGCGCACGCTGACAAACTGGGCACTCCGGTGTACATGCAAGTGCAGCAAATGTTCGCTCAGCGCTTTGAACAGACCAAAGCCCCCGAGTCGAAAAAAGCCCTGCTGGAAACCTACCAGGCCAAAGCCAACGCCGCCCTGGACCAAGCCATCGGCTGGAACAAGCTGAAGCCGGACATGGTCAAGCTCTACACCACCAACTTCAGTGAATCCGAGCTCAAGGACCTGGTCGCGTTCTACAAATCGCCACTGGGCAAGAAAGTCCTGGAAAAAATGCCGCAGCTGACCCAGCAATCGGCCCAGATGACCCAGGCCAAGCTGGAAAGCGCAGTGCCTGTGGTCAACAAACTGCTGGCTGACATGACCGCCGAGCTGGAGCCTAAAGGCGCCGCTCCAGCCAAGAAAAAGCCTTAAGCGGAGTTGGGTATGACCATGCAACAACGCATCGAATCGACGCTGGGCCTGTTACAGCCCGAGCACCTGCAAGTGCTGGATGAAAGCCACATGCACAGCCGTGGGTTGCAGACCCACTTCAAGGCCGTGGTGGTCAGCGCGCAGTTCGAAGGGCTCAATCGCGTCAAGCGTCACCAGAAGGTCTACGGCACGCTCGGCGAGCTGATGGGCGAGTTCCATGCGTTGGCGCTGCATACCTACACGCCAGGGGAATGGGCACAGATCGACGCGGCCCCGGCCTCGCCGACCTGTGCTGGCGGCAGCAAGCATTAAGCATCGGTTTTTTGCTAGAATCCGCAACGCGCCGCTCACCCGGCGCGTTTTTTTTCGCATCCGGTTCACCCCTTACGAGGGTAGCCACCTGGAGAATCACCCATGACACAACAGATTGTCGTGGCGGCACTGTATAAGTTCGTCACCCTGGAAGATTACGTCGCTTTGCGCGAGCCACTGCTGCAAGCGATGGTCGACAACGGCATCAAAGGCACATTGCTGATCGCCGAGGAAGGCATCAACGGCACCGTGTCCGGCAGCCGCGAAGGCATCGACGGGCTGATGGCCTGGCTCAAGAACGACCCGCGCATGGACGACATCGACCACAAAGAGTCGTACTGCGACGATCAGCCGTTCTATCGCACCAAGGTCAAACTCAAGAAAGAAATCGTCACCCTCGGCGTCGAAGGCGTGGACCCGAACAAAAAGGTCGGCACCTACGTCGATCCGCAAAACTGGAACGCGCTGATCAGCGATCCCGAAGTGCTGTTGATCGACACCCGCAACGACTACGAAGTCTCGATCGGCACGTTCGAAGGCGCCATCGACCCGAAGACCACCAGTTTTCGCGAATTCCCCGACTACATCAAAGCCCATTTCGACCCGGCCGTGCACAAGAAAGTCGCGATGTTCTGCACCGGTGGCATTCGTTGTGAAAAGGCTTCGAGCTACATGCTGAGCCAGGGTTTCGACGAGGTTTATCACCTCAAGGGCGGCATTCTGAAGTACCTGGAAGAAGTACCGCAGGAAGAAACCAAATGGCAGGGCGACTGCTTCGTGTTCGATAACCGCGTGACCGTACGCCATGACCTCAGCGAAGGCGACTACGATCAATGTCATGCCTGTCGCACACCGATCAGCGTCGACGACCGCGCATCCGAGCACTACGTGGCCGGCATCAGTTGCCCGCATTGCTGGGATAAGCTGAGCGAGAAAACCCGCCGCAGTGCCATCGACCGGCAAAAGCAGATCGAGCTGGCCAAGGCGCGCAACCTGCCTCACCCGATCGGCTACAACTACAAGCAAACCCCTTCCGAGGCCTGAACCATGTCTGCGCAACGCCTGCTCTATGTGATGGACCCGATGTGTTCCTGGTGCTGGGGCTTTGCCCCGGTAGCCAATGCGCTGGTCAAGCAGGCGCGTGCGGCGGGGGTGGAGGTGCATCTGGTGGTCGGCGGTTTGCGTACCGGCAGCGGCTCCGCGTTGGAGCCGACCACCCGGCGCTATATCCTTGAACACTGGCAGGCGGTCACCGAGGCCACGGGTCAACCGTTCAAGCTGGAAGGCGCGTTGCCCGAGGGCTTTGTGTACGACACCGAGCCCGCGTGTCGGGCACTGGTGACGGCACGCAGCCTGGCGCCGGACTGTGCGTGGAAACTGCTCGGGTTGATTCAGCATGCGTTTTACGCCGAAGGACGCGATGTCACGCATGCCAGCGTGCTGGTGGAACTGGCGGAGCAAGCCGGTCTGCCACGCATCGAGTTCGCCGCCGCCTTCGACCGCGCGGATCAACATGCCGCGACGGCGGCCGATTTCACCTGGGTCCAGGATCTGGGCATCGCCGGTTTCCCGACCTTGCTGGCGGAGCGCGATGGGCAGTTGGCCCTGTTGACCAATGGTTATCAGCCGCTGAGTGTGCTGTCCCCGTTGCTCGGCCGCTGGCTGGAGCGCGCGACCTGTGCATGACCTGCCCGATGACGCGCCGGCACCCAAGCGCGTCGATCGACTGAGCTGGGCGGAAATCCGGCGGCTAGCCCTTCAGCATAAAAAGTCCCTGTGGATCGCCAACGGCGTGGCCGTGCTGGCGACCCTGTGCAGCGTACCGATCCCCTTGCTGTTGCCGCTGCTGGTGGACGAAGTGTTGCTGGGCCACGGCGACTCCGCGCTGAAAATCATGAACCACGCGCTGCCCGACGTCTGGCAGAAAGCCGCGGGCTACATAGGCTTGATGCTTTTCGTGACCTTGGGCCTGCGGTGCGCTGCGCTGCTGTTCAACGTGGTGCAGGCGAAGCTGTTCGCTGCGCTGGCAAAGGACATCGTGTACCGCATTCGCGTACGCCTGATCGAACGACTCAAGCGCATTTCGCTGGGTGAGTACGAAAGTCTGGGCAGCGGCACGGTGACCACGCACCTGGTCACCGACCTGGACACGCTGGACAAATTCGTCGGCGAAACCCTCAGCCGTTTCCTCGTGGCCATGCTGACCCTGGTCGGCACCGCGGGTATTCTGATGTGGATGCACTGGAAACTGGCGCTGCTGATTCTGTTGTTCAACCCGCTGGTGATCTACGCCACGGTGCAGTTGGGGAAGCGGGTCAAGCACCTGAAGAAACTCGAGAACGACAGCACTTCGCGCTTCACCCAGGCACTCACCGAAACCCTCGATTCGATTCAGGAAGTGCGTGCAGGCAACCGTCAGGGTTTTTTCCTAGGGCGCCTCGGCCAGCGGGCGCGTGAGGTGCGTGATTACGCGGTCAGCTCGCAGTGGAAAACCGATGCGTCGAACCGTGCCAGCGGCTTGCTGTTCCAGTTCGGCATCGATATTTTTCGTGCCGCCGCCATGCTCACCGTGCTGTTTTCCGACCTGTCGATCGGGCAGATGCTGGCAGTGTTCAGTTACCTGTGGTTCATGATCGGTCCGGTGGAACAACTGCTGAATCTGCAATACGCCTTTTACGCTGCCGGTGGCGCACTGTCGCGGATCAACGAGTTGCTGGCCCGGGCCGACGAGCCTGAATACCCGGGTGGCGTCGACCCGTTCAACGGCCGCGAAACCGTCGGCATCGAAGTCCAGGGATTGAGCTTCGGCTACGGCGACGAGCTGCTGTTGAACCAGATGAACCTGTCGATCGCT
>Ga0213829_1002657_pt1 | contig 11494 bp, 11 predicted proteins | sample MC6MC0896MG_FD_180665 | JGI IMG/M metagenome (GOLD analysis project Ga0213829, IMG submission 180665) | Enriched soil aggregate microbial communities from Iowa State University, Ames, United States - MC6-MC0896-MG | ecosystem: Environmental > Terrestrial > Soil > Unclassified | place: USA: Iowa...
TTTATATTCTCTATAGTCCATTTTGGATCAAACGAAAAATAGACAAAGGAACCGAACAGAACAATTAATAAAGCATCTGAAAAATGAGAAAATCACCACCTTCTTTGATAGATCTGCAGCCGATTTAATTCATTTTCAAAGGTAAAAAGTAGGTACCAATCATAGAGGTTTCAATTTCCAGACAGACTGTGACAATTTTTTTCCGCAATTGAGTGGGGAAATCCAGTACTGAAACATGATACGGACATTTTTAATCAAACGTTTGAGTAGTGTTGAGATAACGGGAATTTAGTCAAAGAATGAAGGATTATGGAGAAGTTGTTTTTTGAAAAAATTGTTTATTCTTCTAATTGAATTCCCGATACGCATTTTTTCAACTACGTGGATAAAAGTCTATCAAGACAGGAGACGGCTACCAATTTATTTAATCGTGATGACATAAACATTTGAGCAACACCCCACCCTAATTCATACTACACTGAAAAAACTACCCCGGTAGTTCCCCAGAAAGTAAATCCCTATCAGAAAGATATAGCACGACTTGATTCTATTCCTCCCTTAAATTGGTTTTAGTTCACACATAAAAAACAAGAATAATCATAATACTATCCAATATATTACTTTTTTAAATATCAATATTTTTAAAGTAGCATCTACTATTGGTATAGAGCATTTAAAGGATGAGTGAAAATGTGGAAAATGGTGGTTTTCTATCTTCCAGACTGGAAAGTTTTTTTGCAAGCTTTTATTGCATTTTCCATTCCTTATGTGATCTCGAGGTTTTTTAAGTGGATCTCCCATCAAAGGAGAATTGATGAAAATGAGACGAAAGAAAATAAAGATCAAACAACTTAAAATGCACAGCAATCAAAGCGAGAAAACTCAGATATTTAAGCCTCCTCAAGATTCAATGGGTCATTTCACGGGTGAGTTCACGGTAGATCTGGAACGTGTCAGACAAGAAATCGGTCACAACTCAGATGTTCATTTTAGGGAGTTTCATATCGGGAGCAAGGATATTCGGGCGGCAATCATTTTTGTTGATGGATTGTCAGATAAAGAACTCATCGATAAACACATAATGAAATCATTGATGATAAATTTTTCCGAAGAATATAAACAGGATCCATCTATTTTGAATCAGACAGTATTAAAAGAGTTTATTAAAAATCAAGTCCTTTCTATTAGTGAATTAACAGAGGTATATGACTTATATGATTTGATTTCCAAAGTATTGACAGGTTCGACGGCATTGTTAGTTACTGGAGTGCCTGAAGTGCTTATTCTCGGAACAACCAAAGGGAAATCACGTAATATTGAAGAACCACTTTCGGAAGCATTGGTTAGAGGTCCACGGGTAGGCTTTACAGAAACCCTAAGCGATAACACTGCCCTTTTGCGACAGCATGGTGATAATCACAGCTTATCCATCATCCAATTTCAAGTAGGACTGCGTGCCAAAAAAAAACTAGTCATCGCCTATATGAATGAGATTGCTGACCCAGATTTGGTGGAAGAGGTCAAACAGAGAATTAAGAAAATTAATATTGATGATTTACCAGAATCAGGCTATGTAGAGCAATTGATCGAAGACAATTACCTTAGTCCTTTTCCACAAGTACAAAATACGGAGCGCCCCGACCGCGTTATCGGTGCCTTAATGGAAGGCAGGGTGGCGATCTTATTAGATGGGACACCTTTCGCATTGATCGTTCCGGTTACATTTAGCATGCTGCTGCAATCACCTGAAGACTATTATGAGCGTTGGCTACCTGGTTCACTTATCCGCCTATTGCGTTATTTAACCGTTTTTATATCTCTTTTTGCACCTTCCTTGTATATTGCCTTTATCTCGTTTCATCCAGGAATGATCCCAACCAAATTGGCCCTGTCCATAATAGGAGCAAGGGAAGGTGTTCCTTTTCCTGCACTTATTGAAGCACTGCTTATGGAAATATCCATTGAAATTTTACGGGAAGCCGGACTGCGTTTACCTAAGCCGATTGGCCCAGCAATGGGGATAGTCGGTGGACTAATCATTGGTGAAGCTGCTGTTCAAGCTGGGATTATCAGTCCTGTTATGGTGATTATCGTGTCGTTAACCGCCATTTCCTCCTTTGCCATCCCGCAGTATAGTGTAGGGATTACGTTACGAATCCTTCGCTTTGCAGCTATGTTCTGCGCTGCCATGTTGGGATTGTATGGGATCATTCTATTTTTCCTCTTGCTCTGCAGTCATTTGGTGAAGCTGAAGAGTTTTGGAGTACCTTTTATCAGCCCAGCCGCACCGTATCGAGTAAGTGACTGGAAAGACTTTATGATTCGAATGCCGCTCATGATGATGAAACGCCGCCCGAAGATAATGCAAACGAAAGATTCCATCCGCAAAGGATAGCTCAATATGAAAGGAAATGAATGAGCGATGATAGTCAATCTAAAAGACCGAATTACCACATCTCAAGCAGCTGTTGTCCTCGTCAATTATATTCTTGCAGCTGGTATCCTCACTCTGCCCCGAACATCTGTTGAGAAGGTCAAAACACCAGATGTTTGGATAACCGTTATTCTAGGCGGACTGATTGCGATAATGGCAGGGATCATCATAGTCAAATTAAGCCAACAGTATCCTAAAAAAACCTTTTACCAATACAGCCAGGAACTTTTGGGAAAATGGGTGGGCGGATTACTTTGTCTACTGATTGTAGGTTACTTTTTTACACTTTCCGCATTTGAAGTTAGAACGCTGTCAGAAGTAACAGGTTTTTTTTTACTGGAAGACACCCCCGCCTGGGCAATCATCATGCCCTTTATGTGGATTGGACTTTATCTGATTATGGGCGGCATAAACCCGATGGCCCGTCTGTTTTCAGTGATATTCCCTATTTCGGTCGTCGTTTTTTTACTGGTGGCCTTTATGAGCTCAGGAATATTTGAGTTAGATAATCTCCGTCCGGTATTAGGATTGGGAATCAAGCCAATATTAGCAGGGTTAAAGACAACCGGCCTCATGTTTTTAGGTCCTGAAATTATGTTGCTCCTTGTAGCGTTTATGCAACAGCCAGACAAAGCAGTAAAAGTTATTCTAGTTGGAGTTTCTATCCCCATGATCTTTTACGTCATTACCGTTGTGATGGTCATCGGAGCATTATCCGTCGATGGAGTGGTCACGAGAACATGGCCGACAATTTCCCTAATACGAAGTTTTGAAATTCCTGGTTTATTCTTTGAACGGTTTGAGTCTTTGTTGCTTGTGATATGGATTATGCAAATATTTGCAACCTTTACCATCACCTACTATGCAGCTGCTTTGGGGCTGGCTCAACTATTCAAAAAGAACATTCACCCATTTATGTATGGATTGATACCGATTATTTACATCATTGCCATGACTCCGAAAAGTATCAATGACCTATTTAAATTTGGGGATATGATTGGTAATGCCGCGTTGCTTTTATTTGGTGTAATGCCACTCCTTCTTCTAATTGTCTCGAAATTAAAGGAGGGAAAACATGAAACAGAGACATAAAAATGTTCGGCTCCTCTTTCGTTTCCTGTCATTTCTTTTACTCCTGACTCTTACAGGCTGCTGGAGTCAAAGAGAAATTGAAGAATTAGGGTTAGTTGTAGGTATTGCATTGGATTTAGAGAAAGATAAGAGTCTTGAGGAAGCGTTAGAGAGGAATGAAAACAGATATCCTGACAAAGCTTTGATGACGATTACCAATCAACTTATCACCTCCGAGACAACTGGTGCGGGAAAAAAAGAAGGGAAGTCACAGCAAAAAGCTTACAATAACGTTTCTGAATCAGGTGATGCCATCCTTCCTGTTTTACGTAATATGGTATTGAGAAGCGACAAACGCATCTTTGCTCAGCATTTAAAAGTGATTGTCATTGGAGAGGATCTTGCACGTACGGTGAATTTGTACCAAATTTTAGATTTTTTTCTTAGGGGGCAGGAGGTCAGGCCAAGCAGTATCATTTTAATCGCTAAAAATCGTGCGAGTAAAACACTTGAGTCGAAAGAACCAGCTGTTATTCCAGCACTCCATCTCATTCAAATTTCAAAAGGTCAAGAAAGAACCACAAAGATTTTGCCTCCTTTGTCACTTGCTAAATTAAGTGGGAAATTACATTCAGATTCCAGTTTTCTTTTGCAAAATGTGAGCACGAAGAATGGAGAAGTAAAATTTGAAGGAGCTTCCTTGATTGATGGAAGGGCAAAAAAACTACGTGGTTTTTTAAATGAGAAGGATTTAGAGGGCATAACATGGGTAACTGGAAAGGGTAAAGGCGGTCTAGTGAAAAGTACGGATGAAAAGACAGGTCAGCTAATTATCTACGAGATAGAGTCAATGAAGAGTAAAATTCGGCCACAAGTTGATGGGAACAACATCTCTTTTGAAGTAAATATCAGTTCTGAAGGAAGAATTGCTGAAAATTGGGTAGTTTCGGGGAAAGTTTCTGAAAATGAATTTCTGAAAAGAGCAGAAAAAGTGAGTAAAAAAGAAGTTGAGCGCTTGGTGAAGAATGTATTAGACAAAACACAAAAGGAATACCAAGCAGACGTATTAGGGTTTGGAGACCGATTGAGAATTGAGTATCCTAAAGTATGGGAAAATGTCAAAAAGGATTGGGATCAAACCTTTAGTAAGATCCCGATCAAATACAACGTAAAATTAACCATCATAGATTATGGGACATCAGTCTTAAACAAGTAAGTCCCCTTATGAGTTTATTACAAAGCCTCGAAGTCGGGGTGAGACCCACTCAACTAAAGTGTAAAGCGGTAAAGTGTGAATATGGGGCGGAGAGTTCATTTTGACCAATTGGAAGGGGGTACCCGCTAATAGGAAGGAACTATCCGCTAATTGCAAAGTGCCAACCGCCAATTGGATACCTCTAGTTAGGTAATCGTATTTTTCATTTTTTGCTTTTTGATTTTCCGGTTTTATTTTTCTTCGTGTTCTTGGCATTTCGATATTGTGAAGGAGATAGATTCGTTACTCGTTTAAAGGATTGTGCAAAGAATGATTGGGAAGAAAAGCCGGTAATAGTTGATATATCTAAAATAGGGTAGTTGGTGGTTTCCAACAAAATTTTACTTTCCCTGATGCGGGTTTGAATTAAGTATTCGATTGGTGAAACACCGACGGATTTCTTAAAGGAATGGGCAAGATAGTATTTATTGATATGACCGGCCTCTGCTAACGTATCCAAATTGATCTCTTCGCGAAAATGCTGCTTAATGTAATTTTTGATAAAAGCCACATCTTTACTGATCTTTTTAGTAGAGGTTTTCTCCAAGTTGAAAGCTTTTTTTCTCATCATTTTAAGCAACAAAATTTCTAATATATTTTGTATAATCAACTCAAAGTCTTCCTTTTGGTTTTCCACTTCCTCCATCAATTGCTCGAGGTAAAAGAGATAGATCTTTTGCTCCTGTTTATAATTTAAAAAAGTGACCTGTAAACCCGGATCATCCGGAGATGAAAAGGCGAGCCCTCGGATACCCAGTGCAATATATTCGAGCGGTTGATCGGCACCGGACTTTTCCGTGTGTTCAATATTCGGATTGATGACAATTACATCATGCTCTTTGACAGGAACTTCTTCATTGGAAAAGATAAAAGTCCCTTTGCCCTTGGTAATATACAATACTTCTGTAAAGTGATGCGTATGATTGGTACTATGCCAATCTTTATCATATTTTGATTTTGTTACATAGAGAAGTTTTACTGGAAGGTGGCCACGTTGCGATTGCGGAACCTCATAAATCTCATTTGACAAATGATTCCCTCCTTCATAGCAATCTATTACTTGAATTATAGGATTTTTAGTGAATTATTACAATGAAAACAAGATACCTAAAAAACTGGACAAGATGTTAATTGTGAAAGCGTTTTTTTTCTCTCGTATACTTTAGCTATAAAGTGAAAAGAAAGAGGTGGGTGCCTACCCATCTATTCGAAAAATGGCGATTGTCAACAATTCGTTGAAGGAGCAGACGACGGTCGTCTATGACGGAGAAGGCAACAGAAAAGAAGTGACGTTGGCGCCGAGCGAAATCAATTGGGAGGATTTTCCAAATGAAAGCTAATGTTTTCATCATGATTAAAATTGTTGTGTTTATCATTTGTCTCGCTTTGATTATCATCGGCCAAAAGACAGCCGGTAAACTCGAACTGGGCATCATGTTAATCGGATTAGCCGGTCTTTTAGGACTGCTATATGATTACAATCGAAAATACATTTAAAAAAATAGACAGTAAAACTTTATTGAGGTGGACTTTACGCTTCGATAAAGTTTTACTTTTTTTGGGAAGAAAGATTTTCTTGAGAAAATTAAAAATAATTCAAAAGCTCTATATACTTGTTGGGTTGACACTATAATCGGCGGTGATATAATTTGTTAAAAGAATGTAAGTATGCTTGAAAGGTAGGCTTATTATATGAAACCACTCCAGCCTGAAAGTGTAATCCCACTTTATCACCAATTAATGGAAAGGCTTAAGGGTTCTATTGAAAAAGGACATTGGACACCTGGTGATAAAATCCCATCTGAAAATCAATTGATGGACCAATTCAGTGTGAGCCGGAACACCGCTAAAAAGGCAATTGAGGAGCTAGTTCAGGAAGGTATCCTTTACCGGATTCAAGGAAAAGGTACCTTTGTGGCAAAACCAAAATTGCAGCAGTCATTGATGGGGTTTTACAGCTTTAGCAAAGTATTAAAAGAAAAGGGGATGAACCCCAAAGATATCATTCTAAAAATAGAAGAAGTTAAACCAACTGCAAAAATCCGGGAAGCGTTGCAGCTTGGAGAAGACGAGAATGTCATTGAAATGAAACGCCTTCGTTGTGCCAACAATGAGCCTTATATTTTGGAATCGTCTTTTATTCCGAAAAACTTGATTTCAAATATGGAACAGCTAAAAAAGGTTGGCGAAATATCATTATATGATTTATTTACACAAGAATTTAATATCGTGGTAACTAGAGCAAAAGAGGCGTTTGAACCAGTCCTCATTCGTTCTGAAGAAAGTAAATATTTACAAACGGAAGAAGGTCTTCCGGCACTGTTGCTTGAACGAACAGCCTATGATCTCAATGGTGTGCCTGTTGAATTTTGTAGATCCATTGTACGAGGCGATCGCTGCCGCTTTTACACAGAACTAACGTAATCATAGAATCACTCATAACATTTGTTTTGAGTGATTCTATTCTTTACAATACCCTATTAAAGAAAATTAATTTAAATTGATGGGTTGACAGGTTAACTGTAGGAGAGGTATATTCAAATTAGTTAAAATTTTCAGTTAAGTGCTGAGGTTTTTTTAAAAAACAAACTTGTACCTACAACCCATTAACGATGCGTTTGAATGAACCTATACTATAAAAGGAAGTAAAAACCCTCTTACAAACCATAATAAAATTCAAAAAAATTTCCGGAATTGGATGGAAATTTGTTATTCTATTTATGAAAGCGCTTAAGCTACATAAGTAGGAGGTTTTTTATTCGTGGCACGATTAAAGGATATTGCGGAATATGTAGGAGTTTCTATTTCTACTGTTTCGAGAGTCATTCAAAATGATCAGACTCGAAATGTTAACCCGGAAACAAAAGCGAAAATTTGGGAAGCTGTTAAGGCGTTAGGATATAAACCAAATCAGCATGCTCGAAATTTAGTTACCAATAAACAAGAGAAGAGTAATACAAGAACCATGAAAATTGGCTGGGTAGCCAATCCAAAACAAGCAGAAACGAACCCTTACTTTGCCAATATTTATACAGGTATTCGTGATACATTAGCTGAAAATGATTACAACTTGATTAGTATTACTAAGGATGAGATCGAAAACGAGGCACTGCTTCTTAAGACGATTCATGAATCGGGGATAGAAGGACTGCTTCTTATCGATAAGATAGATGATGGACTTATCGATTATATTCAGCAAAATATACCTGTAGTAGGATTGGACTTTTATTATACTGATAAAAATATGGCGATCGTAGACTATGATCGTGAGGCATCTATTAAAAAGGTGGTTCAGTATTTAGTTAAACAAGGTCATCGGGACATCGGGTTTATTGGTGGAGGAGTTGATGAAACGTTTGAAGATTTGTATGCTGAACATCGTTTTAAAGGCTTTCAACATGCCATGGAAAAAGCTGGATTAGCTATCCAACCAGAATGGGTAATGAATACGAAGTGGATAATGGAAAATAGCTACGAGAGTATGAAAAGTTTAATGAAAAGAGATCCCTTGCATTTGCCGACTGCAATGGTTTGTGCAAGTGACTTAATGGCCATCCCTGCCATGAGAGCAGTCATCGAACATAATTATAGAATCCCTGAGGACATCGCTTTCTTTGGAGTTGATAATATTGAAATGGGGAAATATTCATCACCACCGCTTTCAACAGTAGAAATCCCCAAATATGAAATGGGAAGAATGGCAGCTAAAACCATTATTGAAATGGTAGAAGGGAAAATTAAACTACCAATTAAAATCACTTTGCCATTTGAATTAGTACTTCGTGAATCATCAAATATAAACCGAACCTAAGCGGTTTTTTAAAAAAAACAATTATTGGAAACTTATGGGTAATATGAGAAGAAATAGGGATATTTACTCATGACCTAAAGGTGAATTATCTGGAAAATAACTAGCTAAGGCATATTAGGTCTAAAACCTGTGTAAAAACAATCAAACTACGAACCCTTAAGTTGTACAGCAGATGCCATCTACTAATTGAAAAATAATATAATAAATATTTTCCACTTGCTTGGCAGGAGGAAAATATTTAACAGTTAATCGGTGGTATTGATGAGTTTGTTTGTCAGGAAAACGTTTGGGTGATTTCAGGAAAATTATTTAGTTATTTTAAGGTGGTGATCCACTATTCGTTGCTAGTCCGAATTTTGACAGTTTACTAGTTTAGAATAGGAGTGAAAAAATGGATACAGTTAAAATAGGTATCATTGGAGCAGGACTGCGAAGTATTGGCATAATCCAGGCGGGAAATCAGTGGTTGTGGCCGCTTCTGATGTTTCAATGGAAAGACTAAAGAAATTTCAAGTTGCTTGGCAGGAGGAAAATATTTAACAGTTAATCGGTGGTATTGATGTGTTTGTTTGTCGGGAAAACGTTTGGGTGATTTCAGGAAATTATTTAGTTATTTAAGGTGGTGATCCACCATTCGTTGCTAGCCCGAATTTTGACAGTTTACTAGTTTAGAATAGGAGTGAAAAAATGGATACAGTTAGAATAGGTATCATTGGAGTAGGATTGCGAAGCGGGATTGCAAAGTATTGGCATAATCCAGGCGGGAAATCAGTGGTTGTCGCAGCTGCTGATGTCTCGATGGAAAGACTAAAGAAATTTCAAGAAAATATTAATGAACATGCATACATTACTTTGGACTATAAAGAGTTGTTAGCGCGTACGGATATTGATGCAGTCGCTATTCTATCTCCAGATTATCTTCATGAAGAACATGCAATTGCTGCCCTTCAAGCTGGAAAACATGTCTATTGTGAAAAGCCCTTAGCGATTACAGTAGAGGGCTGTGACCAGATTATTGAGGAATCGAAAAAGTCCGGAAAACATTTGATGGTTGGATTTAATATGCGTTATATGAGTATGTACCAAACAATGAAAGAGATTATTGATTCAGGAGTGATCGGTGATCTTAAAGCAGTTTGGGTAAGGCACTTTGTCGGATTTGGCGGATATTTTTATTATCATGACTGGCATGGAACAGCTAAAAATACCACTTCGCTTTTATTGCAGAAGGGTTCACATGATCTAGATGTCATCCATTGGATTACTGGAAGATATACAAAAAAGGTTTCCGCTTTTGGGGGGCTCGATTTTTACGGTGGAGATAAGCCCAATACCCTTACATGCCCTACTTGTGATGAAAAGGAAATTTGTACCGAGGCGAGTCTTAAAGTATTGACCCAATGTGCTTTCCGTGAAGAAATTGATGTTGAGGACAATAATATGTTGATTATGGAGCTTGAAGGCGGAATTAAAGCATCCTACTTACAATGTCATTTTACACCAGATTATTCAAGAAACTATACCTTTATCGGAACAAAAGGAAGATTAGAGAACGATGATGTTAATGACAAAATTTACGTGAAAACAAGAAAATCCAACACCTGGAATGAATTCAGTGATATAACGTATGACATGAAAAAAGAACAAGGCAGTCATGGTGGTGCAGATCCGAAAATATGCAAAGACTTTGTCGAACTAGTCTTATACAACAAGCAGCCTTTAACAACACCATTTGCAGGGAGAATGAGTGTTGCGGTAGGTTGTGCAGCAACTGAATCCATTCGCTCCGGCGGAAAAGTTATCGATGTTTGTCAAGGTTCAACTGTAAAGAATGTGTAATAGCTTGCGCTAAGAGAAGGGGGAGAAAATTTGGAAAAAATTGTTCAAAACAAAACTAGTATTCCACCTACCGTATTAGAAATAAAAACAGAAGCTTCCTTGTCAAAGTGGGCAATTTTGAAGAAATCATTTCGTAAAAATTGGGATCTTTATTTATTAATTTCTCCTGTAATCGCTTACTTTATTATCTTTCATTATTTTCCATTGTATGGGATCCAAATTGCTTTTAAAGATTTTATTGCTACTAAAGGCATATGGGATAGTCCATGGGTAGGAATGAAACACTTCGAAAGATTTTTTGATAGCTATTATTTTTGGAGACTTATAAAGAATACCTTGGGAATTGGTATTTATACGCTGGCTATATCGTTCCCAATTCCGATTATTATCGCACTAATGCTCAATGAAGTAAGAAATTCAAAGTTTAAAAAATTCGTTCAAACAGTGATTTATGCACCACACTTTTTATCCACTGTGGTAGTAGTTGGAATGTTGATTCTGTTTTTAAAATCAGATGGTCTAATTAATCAAGTGATCACTTTAGTTGGGGGTACTCCCATTGATTTTATGACTGAACCAGGCTGGTTTAAAACTCTTTATGTATTCTCAGATGTTTGGCAAACGATGGGATGGAGCTCGATTATCTACCTTGCCGCCCTTACAGCTGTTGATCATTCGCAGCACGAAGCGGCAATGATTGATGGTGCGTCAAGGCTACAAAGAATTTGGTATATTAACATTCCAGCAATTATGCCAACGATCGTCATCATTTTCATCTTAAATGCAGGCTCTGTTATGTCTGTAGGATTTGAAAAAGTTTTCCTAATGCAAAACAGTTTGAACATGTCGGCATCAGATGTGATTTCAACGTTTGTTTACAGGAGCGGAATTTTGGAGGCACAGTATAGCTTCTCCGCTGCTGTCGGGTTATTCAATTCAATAATTAACTTCATTATGCTTGTGATGGTTAACTATTTTGCTAAGAAAATCAATAAAACAAGTTTATGGTAGGTGGTGAACCAGATTGCAGAATTCTACTTCGGACAAAGTTTTCAGTTTTTTCAATTATTTATTTCTGGCTATA
>Ga0213829_1002658_pt1 | contig 11491 bp, 17 predicted proteins | sample MC6MC0896MG_FD_180665 | JGI IMG/M metagenome (GOLD analysis project Ga0213829, IMG submission 180665) | Enriched soil aggregate microbial communities from Iowa State University, Ames, United States - MC6-MC0896-MG | ecosystem: Environmental > Terrestrial > Soil > Unclassified | place: USA: Iowa...
CGACGGAGACGTCGATTTTCTGTTCGAGATGGCGGGGCACGTGAAACGGGCGATAACGAGCAGGCATGTCCATATCGTTACGGAAGACGCGCGAAATGCAGCCTCACCCATGACACCTTCGTCTGATGGCCTCGTCGGTGTCGATGCCGAGTGGAACGACGACTTTCACCACGTGATTCATGTTGCCACCACGCATGAGGACGGCGGCATTTACGAGGATTTCGCCAACCAGCCCTATGACGGTCTCCGCCGCTCGCTCGCAACCGGCTTTGTCTATCAGGGCCACCCGCGGCCTTCTCATAATTTTGCCGGAAGCGGTGAACCCAGCGGCCATCTCCCGCCCCACCGGTTTGTAAACTTTCTGCATAACCACGATCAGGCCGGTAACCGCCTGCGCGGGGAGCGGCTGCGCTCCCTGATACAACCTCCCCTTTTCGATACGCTTGAGACGATCCTCCTCCTCGCCCCCCAGACGCCGCTGATGTTCATGGGCGACGACCATGGTTCGACCAACCCGTTCTTCTTTTTCTCCGACCACCCTGAAAACGACCGGGAGCAGGAGATCAAGAATCGGCTGAAACAGGCGGAAAGCTTCCAGGGCGAATTACCTCCCGAGGCCCCAGAGGTGGTGCTGGATCCGAATGATCTGCACACGATGCAAATCTCGACCCTGAAGTGGGATGAGGCGGAAACGACCGAGGGGAAGCTGGCAAGGGAAAGGATGAAGGCGTTGCTTGAGAAACGGCGCCGGTACATCTGGTCGCTCCTGTGCTCGGATTTCGAGAGGGGAGTTTCCCTTGACTGCGAAACCCAGTGTCTGGCGATCGACTGGTATTTCAGCGCGGGACGGCTGGAAATGCGCGCCAACCTTTCGCCAAACCTCACCAGTCTTCCGACTGTGCAGGGGGAAACCTTTTTCCGGCACGGCAGTATCGAGGGCACGAGCTATGACGATTATGCCCTGCAATTTGCGATCGGTGACCGCTGACAGGAGCAAAGAAACAAACGGCCGCGGCAATGTCTTGCGCGAGCGGTTCAACTCACCGAAAGATGATTTCCGGCGATCCGCCGGAAAGGCGCTCTCGAGTGTGAGAAATTACACTTTAGTCAAGATTGCGCCGAAGCGATTCCCTTGCCCTGTTCACCCGGCTTTTGATGGTGCCCACCCGGCAGCCGCAAATGGCCGCGGCATCGGAGTAACTCGTCCCTCCGGCGACAAGCAGAAGAGCTTTTTTCTGATCCTTGTCGAGATCCCGTATCGCGCGCATGACTTCCTGATGCTGCACACGCCATTCCTGGCTGGCAGGGGTAGACATGGTCTGCTCGATACCAACGGGCAAGCCTACACATTCGCGTTTAGACACCTTGTAGCGGGTACAGAACGTGTTGCGCAAAATGGTGAAGAGCCACGATTTCAAAGCCGTGCCGGGCGTAAAACCGTGCAGGGACCGCAGTCCTCGCAACATCGTCTCTTGAACGAGATCGTCGACATCCTCTTCATTCCTGACGAAGCGGCGGGCAAAAGCCGTCAAGGCCGGCGCCAGATCTGCAATACCGATACGCAACACCTCCAGCTGCGCATCATTTAATGTGTTTCCGGAAACTCCACTCACAGCGTGCTTGGCCATTTTCCCATCCTTTCACTATGGGCAAATGTCTCGGCGGACGCTTGGTTGCTGTACGCCAACGTACAATAGCGAAATCCGCGACGATCCAAAAGTCTCATCGAGAACACCCCGACCGCGTAAACGCTCGCGTCCCGGCAACGAGGCTTCAGACCTTTTCCGCACTGCCGGGTGATTGTTTCCGATGCCGCTGTTCAATCATGCGTTCCGCGTTTTCTCTCGTCTGTTCCCTGTCCTTGCGGCTTTCATCGCTATTGCCGGAACGGGCGTCATCCGTACCGGGCTCTGGCTTGGCGTCGTCGTCTGGTAGGCTCATCGCTTCATCTCCGCTTGTGGTTTCCAGAATGAGGGACCCGCTATCCCCGCAGTTTTCTAACCATGCCGCCGGAAGGATGTTCCGGCGCAATGAAGGCCTGAGGGAACAGGGTCGCCGGAAAATGGTTAGGGGCGTATCAAGGAGGATGTCATGAACAAGGACGACAAGCTGAAGCAGATCCATAAGGACAGCGAACCGCAATTTGCGCGCGGCAAAAAAACCTCTGATAACAACGGCGTCGCGAGTGCGAAGCCAAGGGTTATCACAGGGTCGGACGATGCAACCGCCAACAAGCTGCCGCCTGGGGTCAAAAAACCCGAAAAAGACTGGGATTTGAACTACGACGAACGGGACACCAACGAGGGCGATTTCAGGGGTTAATCCGGTCGAAAATCGCAATTTTCACCGTGCCAGGTCCTCGATCAGTAGTCCGATGGATTGCGGCTCGGCGCCCTCTCGTGTCTGCACCGTCAACATGCTGCCGGTGTTCAGAACGCCCTCAAGCACGGTACGCTCGTCCACAATGATCTTGATGACCTTCGGGGTCGCAGCCTCGATATTCAGGCTGTTGCTGGTTTCGTGATCGACTCTCTGGGTCACGGCTGGACGTCCGTTGCTGGGAAGATTGGTGGCCTAACTGCGCTCCGCGAAGCTTGTTCCCTTTGCTGCGCATGGTGCGCCGCGGTCGCCGAAAAATTCTGGAACTTTGATGAGGACCCCCGATTAGGCGTGGACCCGGCGCACCTGCCGCTCCACCATCTGGAAGGAAAACCGACCATGAAGGCCCTGACCTGGCACGGTAAGCACGACATTCGCTGTGAGAGTGTCCCCGATCCACAAATCGAGCACGGCAGCGACGCGATTATCAAGGTGACCGCCTGCGCAATCTGCGGTTCTGATCTTCATCTCTACAACGGCATCATGCCCGAAATGCATGGCGGCGACATCATGGGCCACGAGACCATGGGCGAAGTTGTCGACGTCGGTAGGGACAACAAGACCCTGAAGGTCGGCGACCGGGTCGTCGTTCCCTTACCATTGCCTGTGGAGAATGTTTCTTCTGCAAAAGAGGGTTTTACTCCGGCTGCGAGCGCAGCAACCCCAACCCGCATAAGGTTCGGGAGATGTGGGGAAACTCCCCCGCCGGGCTGTTCGGCTACACGCACCTTCTGGGCGGTTTCAGCGGGGGCCAGGCCGAATATATGCGGGTTCCCTATGCCGATGTCGGGCCTATCAAGGTTCCCGATGGCCTGACGGACGAGCAGGTCCTGTTCCTGTCAGACATTTTCCCGACCGGTTACATGGCGGCGGATTTCTGTAATATCCAGCCCGGCGATACGATTGCCATCTGGGGCTGCGGTCCTGTCGGCCAAATGGCCATCCGCTCCGCCTTCCTTTTGGGTGCGGAACGCGTCATCGCCATCGATTCCGTACCCGAACGGATCGCCCTTGCCGCCGCCGCAGGCGCGCTCACACTGAATTATCTGGATGACGATATTTACGAGCAGATCATGGAATTGACCCATGGTCGCGGCGCCGACGCCTGCATCGACGCCGTGGGGACGGAACCGGATCCGGCCGCCGGATGGGATTCCCGGCTCGACCGTATCAAGGTGGCGACATTCATGGGGACGGACCGTCCACATGTGCTGCGGCAGGCTATTTATTGCTGCCGTAACTTCGGCACAGTCTCGATCGTCGGCGTTTATGGCGGTTTTCTCGACAAGATCCCGATGGGCTCCGCGATCAATCGCGGCCTGACATTCCGAATGGCTCAGACACCTGTGCAGGCCTATCTACCCACTCTTCTGGGGCGGATCGAGAAGGGAGAGATAGACCCCTCCTTCGTGATCACCCACCGCGCCACCCTCGATGAAGGCCCTGATCTTTATAAAACGTTCAGCCACCGCGACGATGGTTGCATCAAGGTCGTCCTGAAGCCGTAGGAAAACAACCATGCCTGCGGAAAAATCCATCAGGGGCCTTGCTGTGGTTACTGGCGCGTGGAAAAACTTCTCGCCCGAATAGCGACGAAAGAGCGCCCAGTCGATCTGCTGTTTGCGAACGCGGGACTGGGGCTGGGCAACGGTTTTCTGGATCAGAAAATGGATGCGATCCAGCGGGTGATAGCCACCAATATCAGCGGCACCGTTGCGCTGGTGCATGCGATAGGCAACGGCATGCGCCAGCGCGGCAGCGGCCGGATCCTGTTCACGGGCTCCATTGCCGGTTTCATGCCCGGCAGCTTTCAGGCGGTTTATAACGCGACAAAAGCGTTTATTAATTCCTTCTCATTCGCCCTTCGCGAAGAGTTGGATGGCACCGGCGTTACCGTTACCTGCCTGATGCCCGGAGCAACAGAAACCGCATTTTTCGAGCGCGCAGATATGCTCGATACGCCGGTCGGCAAACAAAAGAAGGACGATCCCGGCTTCGTCGCGCAAATCGGCTATGAAGCGATGATGAATGGCGACGGTGACGTCGTGTCCTGCTGGAAAAACAAGCTGATGTCGGCTGCGGCAAACGTGACCCCATCCGAGATCCTGGCAAAACAACACCGCAAAATGGCTGCCCCGGAAGAAAAGTGACGCTCGCCTACGGGAATTTTATGAGCCGCCGAGCGGATTGCGACGGAAGAGCACCGAGGAATGTCGCCGTGTCACACACCTGCAACTGCGTCGAATAACGGCCGGAGAGCAACTTTAACGCTGCGTCGTGCGTCGCATCCCTTCCGCTGCAAAGCGCGTCTTCTACCAGAACGACATGGAAACCCTGGTCTATCGCACCCAGAACGGTGGCGAGAACGCAGACATCCGTTTCTCCGCCTGTGATCACAACCGTCGACACACGCTCTTTCCGCAGGATTTCGCCGAGACGCCCGTGTTGCCACGGCGAATACACGCTTTTGCGGAAGATACGGGCGGGTGGGATATAGCGCGATAGGGAGGGGATGACCTCGATGAGCTCGGGAGGCAGGGCCTGCTGCGTCATCATCGGCCATTTTTCGTAATAGGCCCGCCACGCACCGGGAGCCTCTTCTACGGTTTTCGGCGGCATAAAACAGGTGAAGATGCAGCGGGCTGGATCCGCCTGAACCACGGCCTCCACTTCTTCGCTGATGCGGTCCATCCATTCGACATGCCATGGCGTGTCCTCGGCGAAAACGCGCTGCATGTCGACGCACAGGTGCCGCCAGTCTCCCTCGTCCGAAAATTTGATCAAGCCTCCTCCCTACCCGCCGGTCTCGCTGTGAGGAGCGGCAACCGGCTTTGATTCCGGCGATCCGCGAAAGCGCAGGAAGATGGAAAGAACGACGAGGACCGCAGTCGACAGAAACTCCGATTGCCAGTTCTGAAACGATTCAAACCAGAATTCTACACTTCCCAGATGCGCAAACAGCGTCGCCTCGGGCTCGCCGTGCATGGCGGCTTCCAACGCCGCCGTCTCAGCACTGTATTTCAAATGCAGGAGAAAACTGACGATAAAAAGGAAGAACAGCGCCAGACCCAGGGAATAGGAATAAATGGCACGGATAAATCCTCCAACTTTTACCGGCCAGGGCGCCTTGGGATCATCTTCCTTTTGGGCAGGGTCTTCATCCTGCGAGGCCGTTTTGTCAGGATCCTTGGACTCCGAGGAGCCTCTTTGAAAAAGAAATGCGGTCAGCATCACGTAAGCCGACATCTGGAGGAATTCGCTCTCCCAGTTTTCAAACAAAGCGGAAAGAAAATGACCGCTCTTTGCATAAGAAAAAAACGTGACAGGCACGGCGTGATGTTGCGCCAGCTCCTCATTGTAAACCTCCCAACCGGTCGCCAACATACCACCGATCGTCAATACGGAAGTCAGGACAAGGACAATCGTCAATCCATTGTCGCGAAACAGCCTCATGGTTCAGCCTCGCATGAAAGAGACAACTGAAAAATCGAAGGTGCCGCAGGTTTGAGCGGCACCTCCCAGGTGACGGACCGCTCACGCCGCCTTGGATTTGGCCTTCACGTTCGCTCTGGCCTGGGCAAGCGACGAGAGCGCCGTGTCCGTCGCGCTTTCTTCGCCCAGCGTCTGTTCAAATAGTTTGGCCGCTTCCTTCATGCCGAGTTCGACCGCCCACGTCTTCAAGGTGCCGTAACGGGTGATCTCGTAGTGTTCCACGGCCTGCGCCGAAGAGATCAGCCCGGCATCGAGCGCGGACGAGCCCTTGAATTCCTCCATGATTTCCTCGCCTTCCGCGATGATGCCCTGGATCGCTTCACAGGTCTTGCCGCGCGCCGGCTTGCCGAGCAGTTCAAAGACATTCTGCAAACGCTCCACATGGACCTCGGTCTCGTCCCTGTGTTTTTCGAATGCCGCCTTCAAGTCCGGCGATTGCGCAGCGCGCGCCATCTTTGGAAGCGCCTTCAGAATCTGGCGCTCGGCAAAATAAATGTCCTTCACGGTGTCGAGGAAAAGGTCTTCCAATGTCTTCTCAGCCATTTTTAGTCTCCTGTTGCTTTGGTTGGTGAGTGGGAAATCAGATGGTCATCATTGCTCATTCACGGGAACGGAGGCCTTGCCGAGCTTCACCGACGGCTCGCGCGCCCACACCCGCAACTTGCCGAGTTCGGACACGAAGGCCGCCAGTCCCTCCTCGCCTGGCAAGGGCAGCACCCCTTCATCCATGGCGTCCGCAATTCCCGCTTTTTCCAAGAGCGGCAGCGCCGACGGGTCGTAGCCGATGAATTTGCAGTGCTGGAACGCGTCGGCAACGAAATCCCTCGCAGTTGCTTCCTTGATCAGATCATCGACGGCCGCTGCCGATGTCAGCAGCGCCACCGCATCGAAAAGCACCGAAGGACCGCCATCGATCATGTGATGTGCCTCGATGAAGGTGCCGTCTGACGCCGTCACGCCGCCAACCTTGGGCGCGATCAACTCGAAGACGGCTTTTTCGGCTGTTACCGCCTTGGTCAGCCCCTTCAGCAGTTTTGCGTCCACACCGTCGGTGATGAGAATACCGAGCTTGCGACCCTCGAACCGTTTGGGTCCACGCTGAACGATACTGAGCGCCGGCGATGGCTCAAGATCCTGACGGGTCGGCACGGCGGCATCCGCGGGCTTCGGCATGGCTTGCAGGCCGAGCTTCCGCGCCACCGTTGCGGCAAGCGTTTCATCGATATTGAGAAGATGCGCGACCATCCTCTCACGGATGACCGGTGTTTCCACCTTGCTGAGTTCGAAGGTGAGCGCCGATGCGATATGGCGTTGTTCAGGCGGCGTTTGGCTAATGTAGAACTGGCGCGCCTGGCTGTAGTGATCGGCAAAACTTTCCGGCCGCAGCCTCGCCTTTGGTCCCTGCTCTTCAGCGGGGAAATGCTGGAAACCACGCATCGGCGATTCCCTTGGACCCTCTCCGAAGGAATTCGGCTGATAATTGGCCCGTCCGGTCGGGTTGCGCACCGCCATATGGCCGTCCTGCTGAAAATGCGCGAAAGGACACTTGGGCGCATTGATCGGTAGATGTGTGAAGTTTGGCCCGCCGAGGCGCTTCAACTGCGTATCGAGATAGGAAAAATTCCTGCCCTGCAGCAGCGGATCATTGCTGAAATCGATGCCCGGCGGAACGTTCTGCGTCATGAACGCCACCTGTTCGGTCTCGGCAAAGAAGTTGTCCGGCGTACGATCAAGGACGAGCCGGCCGACCGGTTTGGGCGCCAATATCTCCTCGGGGATGATCTTGGTGGGATCAAGGACGTCAAAATCGAAACTATCGGCGAAGTCCTGGTCGAAAAGCTGCACCTGCAACTCCCACTCCGGGAAATTGCCGGACTGGATCGCAGTCCAGAGATCGCGCCGATGGAAGTCGGGATCGGCGCCGTTGATCTTGACCGCTTCGTTCCACGCCACCGATTGCAACCCAAGTTTCGGCTTCCAGTGAAACTTCACAAAGCTCGATTCTCCCTTCGCATTGATGAGGCGGAAGGTGTGCACGCCGAACCCTTCCATAAACCGAAAGGAACGCGGAATAGTCCTGTCCGACATGATCCACATGACCATGTTCATGCTTTCGGGCGTCAGGCTGATGAAATCCCAGAAGGTGTCATGCGCCGTTTGCGCCTGCGGAAAGGCGCGGTCGGGCTCCTGCTTGGCGGCATGAATGAGGTCCGGAAACTTGATTGCGTCCTGAATGAAGAAGACGGGAATGTTGTTGCCGACGAGATCCCAATTTCCCTCCTTGGTGTAGAGCTTCACGGCGAAGCCGCGTACGTCACGCGCAAGATCGGCTGAGCCCTTGTTGCCGGCGACTGTCGAGAACCGGACGAAGGCAGGGGTCTTTTCACCGGCCCGCTGAAACAAGTCAGCCTTGGTATAGGCGGCAAGCGATTCATAGGTCTCAAAATACCCATGCGCTCCGTAACCCCGGGCGTGGACGACACGCTCGGGAATTCTCTCGTGGTCGAAATGAAAAATCTTCTCGCGGAAATGGAAATCATCGACGACCAGTGGCCCACGGGCACCGATCCGAAGAGAATTCTGATCATCAGAGACCGGTCCCCCCTGAGCAGTTGTTAATACGGACCCGTCGCCGTCGACGGTTTGGTGCAATTCACCACCGGATCCGCGATCAAGTTTTTGGTCGTGGATGGTAACAGTCACGGTTTTCCTGGCGGGCGAGGTGGAATCTGGTTTTCTGGCCATTGGAGCTCCTGCAAGGAGTTGGCAAGGGGCCCTGAGAAGACGAGACCCCTTGGTGAACGACGATGGTTCCTCTTAAATTGCGGAACGACGATACCGGGTCCGCTCCCTTTCAACGTCTTCCGACGCATAAGGGCTGAGCGTGTCGTCAAAGCGAGTCCAGCCTTGCTCGTTATAGGCGGCACGGCGTTCCACCGGATCGACATAGTTGGACCGTCTGAGGATGTCTTCCGCCTCTGGCACAAGGTCTTCTTCCACTCTGGCCGTGACGAGCGTGCCGCCCCTTCTTACGCCTTCGGCATAGACATTGGCGTCATCCTCGGAAACGCCCGAACGGGTCATGGCGCCGATGAGTCCACCGGCAGCGCCGCCGGCGACCGCACCGCCCGCCGCCCCGACGGCCGTCGCGGCAAGCCAGCCTGCCGCGACGACAGGCCCGACGCCGGGGACTGCCATCAATCCAAGCCCGGTCAGCAGGCCGCCCGCGCCCCCGACAACGGCGCCGATCCCTGCACCCGTGCCCGCGCCTTCAGCGGCGTTCGTGTCTTCTCCGTGCCGTCTGTCGGCATTACTGCCAACGATACTGATATCGCTTGACGGCACGCCCGCAGTCTCAAGTTCGCTGACAGCAGCGCTTGCGTCGTCATAGTCGTCAAAAAGTCCGGTTACGGTTCTCATGTCATTTCTCCCAAAAAATCCTGCGCGCCTTATTTGGCGACGACGTTGCCCTGGTAGTCGAGCGCTACGGCGACCGTTTTTTCGCCCTTCATGGCCGATGCCATCCAGACGCCCTTGTCGTCTTTCTTCAGGTCCTTGACCCCGGTGTATCCCGCCTCTTCGATGCGTTCCCTGGCCTGCGCCTCGGTGAAGCTGTTGGCGCCTTCCACCGGCGCTGTGGGGTTCTTGCTATCCGGTGTCGCGACAGCCGGCGTGTCTCCGCCGGGATTGGCGGCCGGAGCCTGCTGGGCAAAGGCCGAAAGCGCACTGGCTCCAACAAATGCCGCAACGAGAATAATCGTTTTCATCTGGTTTTTCCTCCGCTTGGTATCCTTGCCCGTCTGTGGGGCCAATCGACTTTTCGTTCCGGGTTCCCTTCCATCCGACGGGAACCCGTTTGCAGATCGGTATCACCGGTCGTTCTTGTGACTTTGCTTGCCGCCCTTCACATGCTGCTCATGCGTGCCGCTCTGCTTGGTGTCATCCTTGGCGGAGGATTGGCGTGTGTCGTTGCCGTTCTTGCTGCCGCTGCTTTTCTGGTCCTGATGGGTACCGCCTTGATTTGTCACGACTCGTCTCCTCCATATGACGATTTCGAAAGGTCCGAAATTGGACGCCTCCCGAACCGCACGACATACGGAGAGTTCCGAAAAATAATTGCTGGCATATAAAAACGTGCGTTTTCGTGAGATGAAGCCTGGTCATACAGAAGAATATGACGACCACCGACGTCGACGTGCGGCAGCTAACCTCAACTATTGGAGAAGCGGTTAAACCCGCTCGCTGGACCCGGCTGCTAGGCGTTGCGCCCTGGATACGCAGTGGTTTTTAAAGCAGCAGCCAGATGCACGGTGTTACGCACAGACATGCTTATCATGGTTTCTCCACCGCTCCCGGCGTTTCATTGGCTTCCATTGCCGCGGAATCCTTATCTGGAAGTCCTGCACGAAAAATCATGAGGGAGGTGACAATGGTGGTGGCCGTATTGATGATTAGTTGCCAGACCTCCAAGACCCCAAACAGTAAATTTGGGGCTGAAGGCGATAAAATAACGCTGCCAACTCGACGATAAGCGAAATCTATAGATCAGAATTCAAAGACTCCGAACAAGAAGGCAAGGACGTCCAAACATGTTGAGCGACCGTTGCATTTGAGGCCTCGCAATATCTCTCTTGCACGGGCGCCTTTGTTTTGTGCATGGATCGGGATCCCGTGCTGGAAAAGGCATTAGCGCTTACACGATAGACCAAAACCCCTACCGGCTTCTGGGAGAATGAGGAGCAATCGGCGGGGCGACGAACACTGCGCAGCTTTAGTGTCACCCGTCCTCGGTCGCACGGCGCAACCTAGCTTCGGTTTGCCTTTTACGGTCAGTGTGCGAGCACGTCGACCAGACCACGCCCGGCCCCACTATCTTCATCAAGGAGTGGATTATAGATGGTGATCTCGATACCGACTGCCTTGCCACTCGCCAAGCAACCCGAAGCACGGTTCCCAGTTCACCCCACGACAACCCGCCCGGCATACGGAAATCCACTGCCGGCATGGGGCGTCGTCGAGGTAATCGGCATCAAGATGGATGAAAAATCGCAAGACCGAGGCTCAAGAATCGGTCGGGCTGCACCGTCGGTGGCCAGGCCCAACGTCGAGGGAGCTTAGACAATTGCATAAGGACGGGTTCGCATACGTGCCTCCGTTAGCGGCTATTTCGCGGAATAGGTCACGGCCTCGATCTTGTGACCATCCGGATCGCGGACGAACGCCGCATAATAATTGACATCGTAATCCGGCTGAGCCCCATCGTCGCTACCGCCATATTTTAATGCCGCAGCATAAAATCGATCGACCATCGAACGACCCTCGACAACAAAGGCTATATGAGTGCCATTGCCCACCGTTGCTGGTTTTCCGTCAATGGGAACCTGGACGCTGAAGTGAAACGTGCCGCTACACGTGGGCTGCGACCGCCGCTGTGTTGGAGATACAGCCTGGAAACGAAACCGACCGGCTGCGCTATTCAGGCGCACGACACAAAAGGGATACGACCATGGCAACACCCAGACGACCGTCCAATCCGAAAGACGCAGCCGAGGCGCTGTTCAAACCGGCAAAGAAGGTCGCAGCGCCGGCCGTTGAACGGCCTGCAATCCCTAACACCACG
>Ga0213829_1002663_pt1 | contig 11474 bp, 11 predicted proteins | sample MC6MC0896MG_FD_180665 | JGI IMG/M metagenome (GOLD analysis project Ga0213829, IMG submission 180665) | Enriched soil aggregate microbial communities from Iowa State University, Ames, United States - MC6-MC0896-MG | ecosystem: Environmental > Terrestrial > Soil > Unclassified | place: USA: Iowa...
CAGCCATCGTGCGGCGGTTTGCAGACGAAGGTGCAAAGGTAACGTTCACCTATGGCGCATCCCAAGGTGCGGCGGAAGAGCTGGCGAAAGCGACGGGCAGCACTTCCATACGGGCGGACAGTGCTAACCGCGACGAAGTCATCCGCGTCGTGCGTGACAGTGGTCCTCTGGACATATTGATCGTGAACTCCGGGATCGCCATTTTTGGCGATGCTCTCGAGCAGGACCCTGATGCCATCGACCGCCTGTTTCAGATCAACATCCAGACGCCCTATCACGCCTCTGTGGAGGCGGCGCGGCAGATGCCTGACGGTGGCAGGATTATCGTTATCGGCTCAGTCAATGGAGACCGGATGCCGGTGCCGGGCATGGCCTCTTACGCCGTTTCCAAATCGGCCTTGCAGGGGCTGGCGCGCGGTTTGGCACGCGACTTCGGGCCGCGCGGCATCACCATCAACGTTGTGCAGCCCGGCCCGATCGACACCGACGCGAACCCGGAAAACGGGCCGATGAAAGACCTGATGCACAGCTTCATGGCACTCAAGCGCCATGGACGGCCGGAGGAAGTGGCCGGTATGGTGGCCTGGCTTTCCGGGCCTGAAGCCGGTTTTGTGACGGGCGCGATGCACACGATCGATGGCGCATTTGGCGCCTGATAGATTGCCTGATTGTTTGCGGCCGGTTTCGGGACATCAAGATGCTGGTGCCCGAAACCGGCGGATAGAATGCGGCGAAGGAAATTTCGCCGCGATCTTATCGGTTTTGCCTTTGGGCGATCTATCGCGGCATTCGGGCGAATCCCTTTGCCAGAATTGGGCCGGTTGGCCTTCCTGTTGGTGATCCGCCTGCCTGTTCAAGCGTGATCTCGTAGAGCTGGTCGCTTCTGGGGGTCGGTAAAGCCGGTCCATCGAGACGCGCTGAACGAACGCCATCGATCAGGCCGAGCGAGACCGGGCCAACATCCTTGGACGGCAATGTCCATACCTGAATCGTCTTGTCTCCAGGCACTGCAAAGTCGGCTAGCATCCGCACGGTTGCTCTTTCGTTGCCAAAATCCTCAACAACGGCCTGAACCTCACCTGTCTCGTTGACTAGGACTGCGATCACCAGTGGCTCCGTTGGCCGTGTCAGGCTAAGCGTAAGGCCGGCGGCGAGCACGACGGTTGCGGCAATGGCGGACACGGCAATGGCGCGCCAGCGGATTGTGCTGTTGTCGTTTGCCGTGTGGGTGGGCTTGAGGGATGCGGATTTCGACTGGAGCGGCAGGCGGGATTCGATGTTGCTCCACAATTCGCCCTTGATGGCTGCCGGCTCGACGGCAGTATCGAGCGGCAGAAAGCGCTCACGGCTGGCCGCGATTGCCGCCCGCAATTCGCCATCCGTTTCCATTGCCGCCTCAACAGCCTTGGCTTCGGAGGTCTCCAGCAAGCCCAATACAAAGTCATCGGCGATGGCGGGAATATCTTTGCGCTCCATCATCATGCCATGCACTCCCGAAGCGCCGAAAGGCCGCGCCTGATCCAGGATTTCGTCGTTCCAAGCGGAATGCGCAACCGACCAGCGATTTCGCCGTGGGAATATCCGGCCACGTAGGCCATCAGGATGCCCTGTCTCTTTGTCTCCTCAAGACCGCCGAGACATTCATAAAGGCGTGAATTCCGATCGAGCTTCTGCCATGCGGCCATTACTTCATCTGCCTGCGCGCCATCGCGGAGCGTTTCAACATCCTCCACGGGGAGTTCACGCCTGCTGTCGCGCAGAAGATTAAGCGCCCTGTTTCTGACGATCGCGTAAATCCAGCCGCGCGCCGACCCCTGATCTGCCCGATACTGGTGCGCATGGGTCCAGATGCGCACGAAGCTCTCCTGTACCACCTCTTCCGCCAGTTCCCTGCGCTTGACGATGCGCTCTGCCACTGCAATCAGCCGGCCTGCCTCGCGATCGAAAATCGCACGCAATGCGTTTTTGTCCCCTTTTGCGCAGGCAGTGAGCGCCCTGTGTAGATCGTCCGGCACGGAGCCCATCTGCATTTGAAACCTTTCAACGTCTGATCGCCAGCATGGTCGACTTGGGCATAATACCCATCGTGGCGGCATATGGATGCATCTCGCAAATATTTTTTCACTGCCTGCATCCAAATGCACCCTGCCCGGTGTCTTGAACTGTGGAAGCGTCGAAAACCAACCGCTGGACGCCTTCCGAACGGTTCAACGCACGGGAGAAACACCATGAATATCATCCGCTCCACTCTGATCGCCTCCGCCGCTTTCGCAGCATCGGCAAGCATCGCGGTTTCAGCACCGGTCCTCGGGCTGACCGGCGACAAGACGCTCGTCATGTTCGACACTGACAAGCCTGCCGTCACAAAGACAATGGATGTCACCGGCGTCGACAAGCTCGTTGGTATCGATTTTCGCCCCGGGAACAAGACTGTCATCGGTGTAACGCCGGACCACCGCATCGTCTCCATCAACCTTGAGACAGGTGCTGCAACCGATGTGGCCAAGATGGACAAGATGCTGACCATGACCGAAGCGCCTGTTGTGGTCGATTTCAACCCAGCAGCGGATCGTCTTCGCTTCATGACCGGCACGACCAATCATCGCGTGCATCCCGATACCGGCGCTGTGACGGTTGATGGAACACTGGCTTTTGAAGATGGCGACATGCACAAGGGAGAAACGCCAAACATCGTTGCCGCCGCCTATACCAACTCTATCGGCAAGCCGGAAAAGACGGCGATGTACAATATCGACGCGACCATCGGCGCCCTGGTTCAGCAGACGAAGCCGAATGATGGCACACTGAAGGCAATCGGCAAGCTCGGCCTCAAGGACATGCCGGCAACCTACGCATTCGATATCCACGGCGAGGAAGGCGGCAAGAACACCGCATACCTGGCCGCCGGCAACACGCTCTACACCATCAACCTCGAAACAGGCGCAGCAAGCGAAATCGGCGGGATCACAGGCGCAGACAACGGCTTGCGCGATATGACTGTTCTTCCCGCGATGTGATTGGGGGTCGTAGGTCCGCGTTTGCGCTATACGAGAAAGGCTGGTCCGGTTATGCGGGCCGGCTGGTTTTATTGCACGGGCTCTGGCTCAGATTGCATGTGCGAAAATGCTGACATGTGATGAACCCGTTGTATCTTACCCGCAGAGTGCCTATTAGCATTTCGTTGGCTTGTAAGGTAAAAGTGATTTTTCAGATAAAGTTAAGCAGCTGCGTACATTCTCCGATAACCGATGCCGACGTGCTTTCTTAGCCACCTCATTATGATCCAACCCGTTCCGGCTCTCAGACACTTTGAAGCGTGAGGTTATGGTTGATGTCGATAATTCTGAGAACAGAGCTGGCTCGGGAAATCTCGACAGCTGGGATAAGTGGAATTTCTGCCTGACTTCGGCTTAAATGCCGGGAACAGGAGTGACCCTGACGAGACGACCGCCGGAACCATAGCCCAGCTTTCAAGGCAAAAGTGGCGCTGGCCGCCATCCGAGGCAAGCAGACGCTGGTGGAATTGTCCCAGCAGTTTGACGTGCATGCCAACCAGATCAAACAGTGGAAAGACCAGCTCCTTGAGGGGGCGACAGGCGTTTTTGGTGATGAAACCAAGGCCGAACCGACGAGCCCAACCGTCGATGTGAAAACACTGCACGCCAAGATCGGTGAACTGACACTGGAGAACGATTTTTTAGCCGGAGCGCTCGGCAAGGCGGGATTGCTGGGCGGAAAGAAATGATCGACCGCGCACACAAACTGTCGGTCGCACGGCAGGCGAAGCTACTCGGCTTTAGCTGTGGCAGCGTCTATTATCTGCCTCGTCCAGTGCCCGACGGCGATCTGGCTTTGATGCGCCGGATCGACGAACTGCATCTCGACTACCCATTCGCCGGATGTCGGATGTTGCAAGGGCTCTTGAGAGGAGAAGGGCTGAAAACCGGGCGGCTCCACGTCGTCACGCTGATGAAGAAGATGGGCATCGAGGCGATTTATCGTCGCCCGAACACATCCAAACCAGCGCTAGGTCACAAAATCTATCCCTACCCCCTGCGCAAGCTGGAGGTCACCCGACCCCACCAGATGTGGGCAATGGACTTGACCTATATCCCCATGTCTCGCGGATTTGTTTACCTCTGCGCCATCGTGGACTGGTTCAGCTGGAGGGTTCTGTCGTGGCGACTGTCGATCACGATGGAAGCAGCCTTCTGCATCGAAGCAGTCGAGGAAGCGCTGGCCCGTTATGGCAAACGCGACATATTCAATACCGACCAGGGATCGCAGTTCACCTCGATGGACTTCACCGCCGTGCTGAAGAAGGCTGAGATTGCCATCTCGATGGATGGCAGGGGTGCGTGGCGGGACAACGTCTTCGTCGAACAGCCCTGGCGTTCGATCAAATACGAGGAAGTGTACCTCCACGCCTACAAAACAGTATCCGAGGCCCGCGTCGGCATGAGCCGATATCTGACCTTCTACAATAGCCGACGCCCACATTCATCCCTTGACCGGCAGACGCCGGATCAGGCATAGTTTAACGCGCTGGCACCAATGATGGTGGCAGAATAATCGAGGCGGAAATCCACTTGGAGAAACGCCCGAAACTGTTCAGACAAACCGATCCACCTCTGTACCTCTACAAAAAGCGCAATGAAGTCGAGAGGTTTTTCAACAAACTCAGGCACTTCCGCGCAGTCACAACGCGATACGACAAGCGCGATGATAACTTCCTCGCCTCCATCCAGCTCGCATCAATTCGTATCTGATTGCGATCTTGTGAGTCGGTCACGTAGTCCAAAAGTAGGAACGCCCCCTAAATCCCGCCTGCCGAACAGCTTCTGGGATTAGTCGCTCTAAGGCATGCGCGCCCGTGCCATCAAGCTGTCCGCATTCCTCTTCAAAGACTTGTTCGATCACTTCGCTATCCAGTAAGCTGCTTAGCGCACTCACACGATAAAATGCCATAGAGCCTGCCGGAAACTCCGTAATTCCAATAAAATCCGAGGAAAGACGAAGCAAATTTGCGGTCATCCTAATTTTTTTTATATTTCTCTCCTCTTCAGTAAAATGCCTTATCATTGGATAATTCTCTGGATACATAAAACCGACGTCAGGGTTCTGTCGAAAATATTCGACTATGCTCTCTAATAATTGATTCTGTCCAATTGTCTGATCAAGTAAATATCTACGCCAGTTATCTCCCCAAGATATATGGGGGCTCTTCTTGGTATGAATATGCAGCACGAAATCGTAGTCTCGCCATATCTGGCTAGCATCGATTAGGAATGGCGCGATATCGCGCCCCCTATTTTGGCATACTTGGATACGAGTTGATCTTGAATTGTTGAGATTACCAAGCAAAGCCTCGGCTTTAGAAAAGTCATCTTCACTGCACACCGTCACGACAAGTGAGAACGGGAAAGTAATATAAGAAAGCCTGATTGCTACCTCTTCCAGTAATTCCAAATGATAGCAGTGGAGATGAATACAAAGACGCAATGCATTATCGCATGCCGTTAAGGCGGGCGGCAATATCCATCGGTCTTCTAGCGTCCGAGGCTTCGCACCGTCTTTAAGGTTATCGACGTAGTGTCGCAAAGGGTTTTGGTTTCGCGGCAAACCATGATGTTTTCTATACATATAACCATCAAGGTCGGAGCGAGGCTGCCGATCTTCCGTAAATCCTCTATGCATATAATGTACAAAAGCGTCTACCGGATTCGATGCTACTTCAGGATATTCTCTAAGGTAGAATTTAGCATCAAAATGCGCCTGATATACTCTCCACTGTTTAAACAATGATTTGAGTTCACATGAACTGAACGGCTTGGTTGCATTACCGCGATCAACGGACAGCGTAGGCGCAACCAGGCCATCAACCTTCCAAGCATACGAGCCATAAAGTCGTAAACAAACCTCAGCAAGGTCGAGTTTCTTGTTCTTATATTCAGGATACGCCTCCGCAAAACCTTCTGCGTCAAAATATCTAGAGGGAGAGCGTAACTCTTTCCGTCCATATTCGAGGTAATGCGCTATGGGCTCTAACTCCGCAGCAGCGACATCTGGATTAGCTTTGTAGTAATATAATCCATCAAAGAATGGCGACGTTGAGCAACGCCAATTATCAGTTCTCCTGCCATAAACCCAAGCCCCTACGGTCGAGAAAAAGCCGCTGGAATAGCCCGAAAAAAAGGTATCAAAATATAAAGTTTTGGTGATTTTTAGAAATTTGAGCGCACGACACAGCCATTTCCTCATCGTATTATTAGAAATCTCCCTAATTTTGGGGGTGAGGTTCTCCCTTCCTGACGAAGGGATAGGATATTTAATAATTCGGCAGACTTTTTAAGGAAAGCCATTATCAGCGGGAACATTGTGAATTTGGGTACAGATTCTCGATTAACCCATAAAATCTCTTTTGGGGCGAAGGAAATCCCTAAAACGACCCGCTCCTGCAATGTCCGTTCTTTGAGATTAATCTGCTCTCCAGAGTGAGTTTGCCGCGAATGTAAGCCAGCGGGATCTGGAGCTTTCCCAACTTTGCTTTGAGACCAAAACTCAAATCGGGATTTAGAGTTCTCCGTTGATTCTGCCTCAAATTCAGAGACGGCGATACAGCCTTCTGCAAGCGACGCCACGAAGTATGACGACATGCAGTGGCAAACGCCACTAGTTTGCGAGATGCCGCCGAAGAGAACGCTCCATCAAAAGACCAATCGCCAAGCTACCAAATGCCCAACCAACCAAGTAAGTTTTACTTAGTTGAAACGCAGGGTAGCCGAGGTAATAAGCAGATCTTACCCATTCTACGGCATGGAATGTTGGATTAAATGAACAGTAGTAGGCAACGATATCAGGAAACGAATGCAGGTATATTGGCGCACCCGAGCTAAGATATATGACTGCGGTAAAAAGCGCATAAAACATTGCAAAAAATGGCCATATTGCAGAAATCACACTAACGACGATGCCTACGCCGACTGACAAAACCGCTACGAGCGCAAGCACCGAAACAACATCGACAGTTGAGCGGGGCATTGGACTCGATCCAACCGACAAAATAATGGCGATGACGAACAGTGTGGCCAAAACAACCCCGAACAGTTCCAAGACTGACCTCGCTAAAATAATGTCAAGTAGTTTAACCGCAGGAAACGCCAACATCCCTTTGTTTGCTATCAAAGACACAGACATGAACCTGGAAACGTAATTAAACATCAAAACCGGTATGAGACCCGTAGCAAAAAACAAAACAAGATCATCCCCAAACACCGCTTGACGATCAATGATTTTATAGATCGCAAGCAACATCGCCATATGCCCCACAGGAAAAAGGGGAACAATTAAAAATCCCAACCCGTGATCAAAATAACGGCTGCGAATATCACGCAAAATTACGGCGTGCATCACGTTTAGTTTTCGCTGAAGCGCCTCACCAATCGAAACACTTTCATCACGATGATTTACAATATGGGAAGTGCTTTCCATGCCAACCTATTCTACGTCCGAAGCGCTTCATTACAATAGGGTTGAAGTGACTGTTGCGTTGCTTGCACCCTAAATGTGCCTTCAATCCAGTTTGTTCCGCATCAGCGCTATGGCGCCGCAAGTCGCCGCGGCAACTGATCCGAATATCAACAAAGCGAGGAATAAATTTACCGCAAGTTTCGGATACTTCGGATAATCAGGCAGCGTCGGCTGTGTGAAATTATCCACGTATACGAGCTGCAAAGAACTAACCAGCTTCACTTTTTCCAGATCCGTGATAGCGGACTTCAACTTGTCTTCACCGAGTTTCAGGTTGAGTTGCGCGTTCTCGAAAGCCGTGGCGTAGCCCGATAGGCTGTCTTTTTGCCCACCAGTGGCACTTTCTCGCAGCTCCTTAGCTTGCGCTTCCAACCCCTTAAGTCGTCTTTCTATTTCGGAAAGTTGCGGAGCGCCCCGCCCCACTGTCTGCATTAAGGCGGTCCGGCGGCTCTCAAGATCAGCAATATTCGCCTCCACACCTGTTAGAACGGTGCTCAACCGCTCGGCTGAGAGATCGATATCAAAAACCCCGGTAGCATTTTGAATATCGCGCAGTTTGCCACGAAACTCCCCCACCTCGCGCATTGAACGATCGACATCCTGCTGCGTCGTGCGCAGGAGATCGTCCCACATACCAGAACTAAGCTTATTAACCTGCTGTTCCGACAGATGTAGAACCAGCTGAAGCAGGTCGTGTGCCTGCTGAGGGGTGTAACCTGAGACTTCAAGCTCAACAATGCCGCTCTTGGGATTTACAGAGACTGTATAGTGCTTTCTCCAATATTTGAGAACATCATCCTGATTGGCGTCCGATTTCAGCCGTGAAAGCCGGTCGATTCCGTCACGGCCGAAAAAATCTTTGAGAGAAATGTTTTTCTCCAAATCCTGAATCATCGCCGGACTGTCGATATAGTTCAGCAGAACGGCAGTATCCTGAACGATCTTGGCCTTTGGCTCGATCGTGGAACTCGCATACCGATCGCGGCTCAGCATGGGCGCGGACGATCGGAGTACAAAGCGCACCTCCGAAGCATATCGCGGGCTTGCAATGAAAATATAATATACCGAGCTTGCCACCATCGGTAGCACGAAAGTCAGCGCGAAACAGAAAAGAAGAAGGATCGAGAACACCTTATCACGCGTGTGTGGTGCAAGCCCCGCCAAACGATAAAGGTTACGTCTGGAGCGATTTTCGAACGTCAACATACGTGCGTAAGCGCTCAAGGCAGATGCCATCTTCTGCCGTCGCTCTGCGGGAGGCAGCACGCCCTGTTGCACGATTTGGTTATTGTCCGTCACGCGTTTCCCCTGCCACTCGACCTCTCATCGATTTAGACGCATATAGGTGGCGATGCCTTCTTCCACGCTATCAAACTGCACCATATGACCGTCAATCAGAACAATTGCGACATCGCAATAGTCTTTGATTGTATCCATATCGTGGGAGATCATGATGACATCCGATCTCTCACGCCGTTGACGAAAAGCCTCTCGGCACCGTCTTTGAAAATTCGAGTCACCCACAGCCGTGATTTCATCAACCAAATAACAGTCGAATTCAATTGCCATAGACAGGCCAAACGCAAATCGCGCCATCATACCTGAAGAGTAAGTCCTGATCGGCTCATTAAGATAGCTACCAATCTCGGCGAAATCGGCAACAAATCTTAGAACGCGACGGAAATCTTCACCATAAGCTCTTGCGACAAACTTGAGGTTTTCTTTGCCACTAAGTTGATAATTCAGGCCATTTGAAAAGCCGAGAGGCCACGACACGCGTACCTTACGCGAAATTTTGCCAGAATTCGGCAACTCAGCTCCGGAAATAAGCCTCATCGTCGTAGACTTGCCCGCACCGTTCACGCCCAACAAGCCATAAGAACGGCCTGCTTCAAAATGCATCGTTTGGTCCCGCAAGATGTAGCGGCGATGTGCGGCGGTCTTATAATATTTCGTAACTCGATCGAGGGTAATCACGGTCAAACCCTATGATCTTCAACGGACATCCAAATCAGCGTTGCTGTCATCCACAAGGTCAGCAACCCACCGAAGATAATGAGCCACTGGGAAAAGCGCTCCGGATAGCGGGACTCTTCTGGAATATGAGCATCGGAAAACACTGAAATAAACGTGGTGCGTTTCAGTGCCGTCGACTTGGCGGTATCAAGGTTTCTGACTGTTGATTCGTAGAGTGCTTGGGTGACGATGCGCTGGGTTTCCAATTTTGAGAACTCAGTCATGCTTGACGAAAGCTGCACGCCGCTCGCGGGTGCCGCACCGGCAACACTATCCTGCCGCAACCGAATTTGGTCATCTATCGCCTCGATCGTACGGTTCAATTCACGGCCGCGCGCAGAATTGTCGGCACCAGCCGCCGTGAGTGAGTTCAGGTTCACCGTCAGGGCGAGCTTTTGCTCTGTCAACTTGGTAATGATGGCGTTCGACATCTTAGCTGAAGCGAGTGGATCAAGAATACCGGTCTTATTCTGATACTCTCTCAGGCCATCAAGCGCTTTGCGGTATTCGGCCAAGGCGAGATCCATGTCGTTCTCACCGCGCTTTATGAGATCATGTTTGGCCTTCTCGGAAATCGTATCGATCATCTCATTGGCTGCCTGCATCGCAGCTCTCGAAATGGTAACGGCATCGGCTGGTGAGAATGCTCTGATTGTCAGAATGATGATGCCAGACGGGCCATCGACATAGGTATCGACTTGCCCCGTCCAGTATTTGTGGAGATCTTCGAATTTTGCGTCGGGTGGCAGCCTAGAAAACCAGTCGATATCCGCTTTAGAGAAGAGGTCATGCAGTTTGATACGCTCGTTCAAGATGCGCACAAGTTGTGGAGACTGCAAGTAGTTCGCAACAATGTAGGAGTCCTGCGTCAACGAATCGCCACCGATGATAGAGCGACCGTCTCGCTTCTCGGATGTATCGAATTGCTCACTGACGCCAATAGTGCGCACAACCATTCGGGCTTCGGAAATATACTGGCTACTTGCAAAAAAAAGATAATAAATCCCTGCCAACAGGCTCGGCAAGATGACGAAGATCAGGAACGAAGTTTTTTTGTTGAAAAAATGACTTCTGCCGCCGAACTCTTCGTTGTCGGTCACGCCCGCAGGAGGAACATCGATCCTTCCGTCAGCTTGAGTAAGGTGACCTACCTTAACGTTCATTCTTCACGCCTATCCTGAGTTTATGTCGACAAGACTGCATTTCACGCTACTCAATCACACTCCCCCATAGAGCTGCCTGAGCAATGTAACATCAATGGCAGCACCCGCCTGTGGTTGTATAACGGCAACAACGCTTTAGAGCTAGTTAGGAACTGGCGCGCTGCTCGGCTTTTCGGATGAAATGGAGCAGAATGAGATCATTCTCAAGCACACGCTCAATGATTTTTATCTCACGCAACACATCTGCCAATTCAAGAAACGGCGAGCGTACCGGCGAAAACGCAATTTCGTCGCGCGCGATGCCGGTGCTTTCGCTGATGGCGTCCGCAATATCGCTACCCGTCTCGTGCGGATCGAATACGGCGAACTGCGACAAAGCATCGAGAGCGCTTGAGACGCCATCACGCGACACTTTTTCTGTTGGATTGGTGGCGACGAGTTGATGCGTGAAAGGCGACTCGAAGAGCCCAAGGATATCCTTATGCGCACTAAGGATTTTCGCTTTTATGTTCTGCGGGTCGCTGAAATTGGTGTCAACGAAATGCTGCATGGCTGGCTCAAATAGAATGACATCGCGTTCTGACATAAAATTAAGCGGACGCTTCTTATGGGACGCAACCGTTAGCAATCGAATAGCAAGCTCGTAGAACGGGTCTCTCAGAGACGCTATTCTGATCGTGTCATCCGTAAAATAGCGATGGACGGTTCGTAGAAGTACCCGCCCGCTCACATAGGCGGACGGCTGATTGACGATCTCCAACATTT